>Ga0335070_10007061_pt1 | contig 13188 bp, 9 predicted proteins | sample Lox_Sample_13_FD_206722 | JGI IMG/M metagenome (GOLD analysis project Ga0335070, IMG submission 206722) | Soil microbial communities from Loxahatchee National Wildlife Refuge, Florida, United States - Lox_Sample_1.3 | ecosystem: Environmental > Terrestrial > Soil > Wetlands | place: USA: Florida...
TAACACGGTGAACAGATGTTTCCACTGTCTGCAGACCGGTTTGAACTCGCACCATTCACAGAGGAAACCCGGGCGGGCTTTGAAAATCTCCTCGTGTTCGATTTCCTGGATTAATTGGATGGTGTTCATTTTCAACGCGGCAAGCTCACGGTCAGTTCTGGTAGAATTTACTTCTTTGTCGAATTTCAAGAAATGCCACACCAACCTGACGTCTCGAACATCAGGATACGCATCCTTCACTCCTATCATGTACAACGCAAGCTGTCTATCGGTCTGAAGGTACTCCGCAAGCGGCAGCCGAGAATTGGTCTTATAATCATGGATCTCATAAAAACCGTCCTGGACTTCGGAGAGCCTGTCGATATATCCCTGCAGTTTATAGGCACCAGATGGATCCAAATTGATAAGGATCCGCTCCTCAAGTGCCACGGTCTTTCCCTGGTTGAACGGATGGTATCGGTGGTAATAATCTGAGAGGTACTTCTCTGCCATCTTCAGATAATTCTCCGCTGAGTACTCTGTGTTGACGATGACGACATCCTCAGACCAATTCCGCTCCCATTCTGAGTAGAGAAAATCAATGAGGTCTTCGGATGAGTTCATTTTTTGATGGTCGAGGTCTCGGTAGAGTTTCTCCAAAGCTTCATGGACCCTAGACCCGAGAAATGCTTCAATCGACTCGGCGACCTCGGTTTCTACCTTATCGATGTACTGCAGTTTGAACTTTGCGGGACATTGCTCGTAACAGCTCAATCGGGAATGTGAGTACACAGTCATGGGTATCAGAAAACCGCCGGAATGGTTTAATGGTATCGTGTGAAACCTTCAGGGGTAATGAATACCGCGTTGTCTCAAAACTCAGATACCCTTTCTAGGGGGAATCGAATACTTTTGAGACAAAGCCAATGAATACTTTCACTGACCCCGGTATAGAGTATAAAAGGACGGAATACCATGCTCCTTCGACTTTCCAGGGACAGGTGTTATGGGCACCAGGAATCACTACCATTTCAGAGCGACAGGAGACCTGGGGCGGGGCTCCAGGTTTCATTCTTTTCATCTGATCTGGACACTTGCGCTTATAGAAAACTATTAATTGATTCATCCATATTTCTGTCATCAGGAATCGTGAAGAGGAGAAAACAATGAAAGGATATACAAAAACCGGGCTTGTGTTGTTGATGATCGGGGTTGTTCTTATGGTCTGCACTTCGCTAGCCTCGTTCAGTTTTTACGCATCATTTCAACCATCGAGTATCCAAGGGTCGAACTATTCGTACTTGTTCAGCCTGATTCCGCTTGCTGTTCTTGGTGGAATAGCATCACTTCTCTCAATCCTCGGTGGTCTGTTCATTTTACTTGGGAGAAAAGAGTTCGGGGACCGCCATCGAAAATTCGTCACCTATGCATTGATCGTTTTTCTCGTCGTCATTGTGCTTACAATTGTCTTTAGTGTGTGGATAGCTCTAACAATATCGACCTTCGTGTTCCAGGGCTTGACCTCAGGCTCAGGACCACAGAACGTCAACGTTTTTCACTCATTCATTTCGCTTAGCCTCGTAAACGCATTGATTATCTCGATTGTCTCTGGCCTTATGTGGGTGTTTGGGTTATATCAATTGGAGAGCAAGAAAGGAAGAACGATTCTTTTTGCTGCTTACGCTGCGATGATCGTTACCGCTGGGATCACGATCATTAACTCGACACGGATCATTGACGCATGGATTAATCAAGGTACCCTCAACAACGTGTTCAACCAAAGTGGCTCTACTCCTTCCCAGTTGTATCCGCAGTTGCTTTCTTCTTCGTATTGGAACGGTCCGACAGGACTTGTTCTCCTTACATTTCAAATCATCCAGGCCGTCCTTCTGTTCGCCGCCTTGTATATCCCGTTTCAACGGATCAACAAAGGGGAACTCCAGATGGCTCCTCCTGTGGGCAAGACAGAAATGATATGTCCAACTTGCGGACGAACGATCCCGGCCGATGCGGTGAACTGTCCGTACTGCGGAACCCAACTGTAAAATGATTGTTTTTCAAAACAGAATAAAAATCACTGGAGGATACTTACCGTCGAATGAAATTTACCAGTTCAACGGTCCCCAATTCCTGCTTTTGCAATTCGGACAGACGTACATCGTTCGATTTTTTTCTTCAGTAATTTTTAGTGGAGCGAGAAATTTCTGCTGGCATTTTTTACATTGATAGAAATTTACCATTACAGAAAAAGAACGCATCTCAGTTAAAAAACATTGTTGATACTTTGAAGGATAACAGCAGGGAATCGAAAAGATCAGCAGACAAGAACTTTGTTTTCTTTTGCAGGGAATGAACTTGAGTTTTAGCGAATCGTTTAAAAACAACCATAGAATAGAAGAACAAACAGAGAGGCCTTGCCAATGAGAAAGACAAGATTAAAACCAACGGGTTCAAGGGATGAGGCATCCAGAGACCGAGAAATGAAGATATTGAACATCATGTCGAACATCTCGATATTATTGATGTCGGTGATGACGGAAGCGTTTTCCGCTGTTTTTTCAGAGATGACCGAAGGGTTGGTTCAATCCCTCACCACAAGCCTTGGTGTATCTGAGAAAGAGGCGAAAAAAGGGAGTGATAAATTTCAGGAGCTTAAGACAAAAATCCCCCAGCAAGTCATCGAACAGATGGCCGCCATGAAAGCAGACATCAAAGCTCAATTACAGGGAAAACAACGTGACATCGAATCACTGATAGCTAATCCTTCCTTCGATGAAGGAATACGGATTGCCGAACGTTATAAGATCGGTCTTCCAACATTGACACAGGATCTCGATGAACTTTCCCTTCTTGGTTACCTTACTTTATTGAAAGCAAACGATCCTACCTGCACGAAGATGTTTCAGGAGCTTATGGAATGGATGAAAACCGTGCCGCAGCCTTCTGATCTGAGTCATGAAAAGAAATAGGTGTCTCTGTCTCAGATGATATATTCTGCAAACTCATAACTTCTCCTGAAGTACATATTCTGGTGCAATGAAAAGATTATTAATATCATTCCCTTATAAATATGGTTGATGAAAACACTATTCGCACTCCTCCTTAGCTATCTGCTGATTGGCACTGGTTTTTCCATTCATGGTGGTTCAACAGATTTTCTCTTGACTCAACCCGGAGAGCATCTCTCATCCTGTCGCTTGATCATTCCAGATGTGGTGATCGTTCCTGAGGATGATCCTTATTTCGGTATCATAGGCTCGAGTATCGCTTGCTGGTACGACAACGAAACAAATACCTCAATGCTCGTCCCGCTGCTCATCCAGAGGAATGGGAATCTCTCAGATGCACAACAACGTTTTCTTGGTTCGTACCTTCCTTCGGTGAATTCCTCGCTTCTCGTCCTTGGAAATCATCTGAACACCATCTACGCAACCGAGGAGATATTGGGTACGGCACCGATCGTGGCTATCGGTCTTGCGACGCAGATGTTTTCGTCTGCTCCTACGATTCTTCTCCTTCCATATGGCACTGAAAATGAATATACCTTGGATATTCTCGCCGCACCGCTTGCGAGTTATCTCCATATCCCGATTCTCTTTTACCAGAACAATGAAGCAGAAATCCAAACCCTCTGCACACAACTGCACACCAGTTCTGCGTATCTCGTCGGGAATGTGACTGTACATCTCACCAACGTGTCAATGATCCCCCTTGCGACCGCCCAGGAGATCACAGATATGATGCTGAGTACCATTCGTGACCACTTTGGGACAATTAACTACATTACGATGACGAATCCCGCTGATGCGAAACCTCCTACGGTTATCAATGTGACAACGAGTACTTTTTCTAATCATATCACCAATAAAAAAATCATTGTTGCAAGCAGAGAGATCAACCTGAACGGAACAGACACAAAGGAGTATTCTCTTGCCGTTCCAAACGGGATGAATAGAGTCCAGATTACTGGGGAGATATTCCAGAAGCAAGTGCCGTTGTTTGAGCGCCGATCGTCCATTGTTCCTCTCTTGTTCATGACGCTTACTGACCCGCAAGGTCGCATCGTCGCGTACGCAAACAGTATGGGGTATGACATCGGAAAAACCTACCTCGAGACGCTCACATGTAACGCATCAGGAAATTACAAACTCCAAGTGAAGGCTTTCTATGGGATTAAAGGTGGATGGTTCCTTCAGCGGGGCGTTTCTCTGGTCAACGCAGACATCGCTATAATCGCGACCGTCAGTTCGCTAGCACAACCGCATCTTCCCTCCATCCCGAAACTTTCCATGCTTGCTCCCTATGTCACCGCGGCTCACGGGGGTCTGGTGATTGCGAATACATCATGGGAGCTGACCGGTGCATCCTATCGCGATGCTGCACAAGGTTCTGGATCCGGGCCATGGTACAATGAGTCGTTGTTCCATTTCACCAATGAAAAAGTCAATGCCACGGTACGAAATCTCAATAGCACGCTTCAGAGTCTTGCAAAGCACGGTCTTTTTGCCGGGTATCTTGCTGGTCCTGCGTGGCTTGCTATTCTTGCGGATACGACGATGATCCCGATGTATTATTACGGTCCTTCGGATGTGGATATCCCGGATCGAGGATTACCATCTGACAACCCGTACTCGTTGAATCAGACCTTGTCGGTCGGACGGTTGATTGGCTGGGACGTCCAGGACGTTTCTGTTTTGATCGTTCGAACGTTCTTTTATGAAACTATATGCGGTCAGCCGGACAACCAATCAGGGTGGCACCAGCGGTTCAACTTTGTGTTCGGCCAGGGGTTTGGGGAGACCGGAGGCATCTTCCATCAGATTCCTTATTCTAAGGAAATCAGAGCGTACGGGTTTTCCACCCGCGTGTACGGTGACCTTTTGGATAGCAGGCAGATGACTGATCTCCTGCATGTGTATACTGGTGCTAACTATGTCGAATATCTCGGGCATGGGGACTGGTTCTGGATCCCTGCTTCATGGTATGGATTCGATGTGTACTCCAAGGCTGTGGATGTCGCTCATGCGAAAGACTGGGTGTTTGCAAAACCGACCCTGTTTCTGACCTCCGCGTGCCTCTTAGGACGCACCGATGGTCTTCCTCCGCAGATGAACATCGGTCTTGCGATGCTCCATGCTGGTTGTAATGGATTTGTTGGCGCTACGCGAGAAACCGGCGAGGAATCCGGGTTGACGGTTCTTGAGAATCATCTGATCATCGATGACTGGAGCATCGGCGAAGCACTCCGCGGCGAAAAACAAGTCGATGCCGTACCGCCGACGTTTTTTGTTCGGGTGGTGTACGGTGATCCCGCGTTCAATCCTTTTGAACCGCAACATGGTTTTAGCAATCAGGGGAGACCGACGCTGAAGTAAGAACAGCACCTGTGGGGTTACTTATTGAGAGGGTGAAAAGGGGAAGGGTAAAGTCTTCGGATGAAAGAAGAAATGAAGGAGGAGCTTTACCTTTTCCCCATCTCTACAATTAACAATTGTTAATCTGAATATTTAATACTTTCGTTCCCAAATGCATCAACTGAGGGAAAACACACACCCCTCCACATCTTTTCATTCTAGAACGGCCATTCAATATATTCCGTCATAAAAAAATATCACGATTGATCTTTCTCCTGTATCTGTAACAAACATTTATAACATACTTCCCTATCCTGGATGGGAGTGAGATAGCATGGTCACAGCACAAGAAATACTAGATAAAAATGTCACGCAAATAGATTCTAATGAACCGTTTCATAAAGTCGTATCCCTGTTCAAAGACAACGAAGCACTTGTGGTTACCGAAAACAAACAGTACAAAGGAATGCTATTGAAACGCTGTCTCATGGAGCCAACAATCACTCTTCAGACAAAGGTCCAAAACTCGATTACCCACACCCCAAAGATTTCCCCGAAAGAGCCCTTGGAAGAAATCGCGCGGGTCATGGTGGAGAACAACGTGTACTATCTTCCGGTCCTCAATGAAAATGCGTTTCTTGGAATTGTTGGTGCAGACGACATCCTTAATAAACTTACGGAACAACAGCTCGGGGCACAACCAATTAAAACTATCATGTCCACCCAACCACTTTCAGTAAGTCCTCATGACACCATTGGAAAAGCACTGCACCTTTTTCAAGATGAGCACCTTGCCTATCTTGCAGTAGTAGAGCACACCAACGTCGTCGGTGCAGTGACGATTGACACACTTATCCAAAACATCATCCACGGCCAACATACAGTAGAAGGACGGTATGACTTCGAAACAGAACGTCGTCAGAAACTGGACTTCCCGGTAAAGACGATCATGCAAGAACAGCCCCTCCTTCTTTCTCCAGAGACCTCGATTCGAGAGGTCCATTCTGTGATGCATCGATCGAAACAACCCGGGATTCTGATTGGAAAAGAAAACCATCTTCAGGGAATCGTGACGCATAAGGAGCTTCTTTCCCCATACGCAGGATTTGAAAAAGAAGAAACCATCGCTATCCAATTCCATCATCGGAACACCAGCGTCCAGGGGTTCGAAAAGGAACAGACCGTGCAGTTCCTCAGAGAAGAGTTTTTGAAGAACTACGAAAAATACCTCGTGACCGGGTATCTCCACGTGTCCCTCGAACAACATAAGGAAATCAAACAAGGGCTCCACAGGGTCGTCTGTGAGATGAAACTTTCAGGAAAACCAGGGGTGTTCTACGCGACGCAGGAAGGTTACGGTCCGATGCAGGCGATGAGAAACACGTTCATCGCCATAGAGCATCAGATGAACAAAACAAAGAAAACCTAAGCAATCGTACGCACCGCAAGAGAACAATGATTTTGTTTTTCGAAGAAACGTAAGTATATATACCGAATCCTTTCTTCCTTGCCTACATGTATCTTTATCTCGAGCTCTTAATCGTCTTTGTCATCATCCCGAACGGGATTCTTTTGTATGTCAATAGAAAAGCAATCACTCTGCGTACTCTTCTGCTTTCGTTATTGATTTTATTTCTTATTGCGGTGCTGTGGGATCAGCTCTCAGTGCGGTTGGGTATCTGGTCGTTTGCCCAAAACGAAATCGTGGGAAGCGTGTTTGGATTACCCGTAGAGGAATATCTCTTCTTCCTTTTTGTACCGCTCCTTTCGATTAATATTTATGTGCTGATGGAAAACAGACTCAAGAAAAAAAAGTAAGGTGTGCCTCAATGAAAAAAAAAGAAGCGACACAAACAGGATCTGAGCGGATGTGCCAGAAATGCCATGACGGCATCGGTGGGAAAGCATACTATCTTGTTCAACTGGACTGCGTCTACGATGGAAAATCACTCTCAGCCTGCGACAAGGTGGTCCTTTGTTCGGACTGTTATCATCGTCTCAGGTCATGGTTGGATCTGTCGCAATAATGCAGCATTCACTTCTAATAAATCATGGTTCACTACAATAGGGAAGTAAATTGCTGGTGAGATTTAGGGAGGAAAAGCAAAAACAAAAAATTGCTCGCCAGCAATTACACCTCTCTATATTAACAATTGTTAAGTCTCCTATATATATTTTTTGGGACAACCATTGTCACGCAGTTTCACCACGAAAAACCATGGTTGTTGACCAATAAAACCGTGAGGAAATCACATGAGAAACAGTCCTATCTTAAGGAGAAAATAGCCGATGTATGACCTCTCGGTCCAAAAAAATCGAACAAGCAGTTTAAATATCCGAAGAGATAATCTCAATGACGCCGCCCATGTTCGAAGACAGAAAAGACGCAGGAATTCGACTCGCCCATGCGTTAGAAAAATACAAAGACAAATATCCACTCGTCCTCGCGATTCCACGCGGAGGCGTCGAAGTAGGATATCAAGTCGCTAAACACCTCAAAGCCGAGTTCTCAATACTGATCGCACGGAAATTACCATTCCCAGACAATCCAGAATCAGGATTTGGCGCCATCGCAGAAGACGGAAGCATTTACATTAACGACTACGCCGTCGTATGGATTTCACAGGCTGAAAAACAGGCTATCATCGAAGAACAACGAAAAGAAATCACACGGCGGATTATGGTTCTACGGGACGGCAAACCGCTACCCTCACCAACAAAACGAATCGTGATCCTGGTGGATGACGGAATCGCCATGGGTTCGACCATGAGAGCTGCGATCCTACTCTGCAAGAAGAAGAAAGCGGAAAAAATCGTCGTTGCAGTACCTGTTGCGGGAGCGTCAGTTATCAGGGATTTTCGAAAGCTCGTCGATGAGGTAGTCGTGCTGGAGACACCGAAATTTTTCCATGCAGTCGCACAAGTATACAAGCATTGGTACGATGTCTCCGATACTGAAGTACTCTCTTTTTTACATCAGGCAAATCAACCAAAGGATACATAAGAACCGATGATGACATTTGACCGAATCGCACATCAAAATTAACCGCGAAGGAACGGGTTTGCAGTTGCGTTGAAAATGAAATGAGGTTCAAGATATCCCGTCACCGCGACGGGTAAAGACCGATTGATCCCAGAAAGAGAGATATTCGTCGTAATCGTCAGAATGAACCAATCGGGAAGGATCTGCTTCGCCCCTGAGAAAAGGAATTGGCGATACGTCAACAGTAGTGTAACACCAACGCATTCTTCCTGCTTCGGCTCCAATGCGCAGGCTGACATGTTCTGCCTTCCGAGCAATCGTGACGTGTTTTTATCCATCCGGTAAAGGCTACAGACAAGGTCCCGCGCCTCGAGAGGAATTTTGCTAGGATTGTAGATAGCGAAATCGATATAGCAGACGACCCCACGCAATTTGATCTTGAAATTCCCAGTAAGATTGAACATAAATGGTCTGTTCAGATCAAGCAATTTGAGAAAATCAGGGACAGCAACTTCAAAATACAGGGCAAAAGGAAGTGTTTTATTGATACCTATCGCCGTAACCCCGACGACGCCTGCGAATGTTGCATTAATGGCCTGTGCATCCAGTGCCTTGTATAGCACGGTTCCATTGAGAGATCGAGTCAGGAATCCTGCTGGCTCGACTGTTCCGCCTTCGAGATCTACGCTGCCAAGGCTTTCATTCTTCTCATTTCTGAGCCACAAAGAAAGATCCCCTGCTGTGATTTCAAACTGGTTCTGATTATACAACTCCACTGAACCTGAGAAATGTACGCCGTTGTTGTCGATATCATCCGCGGTCAGTTCGAGATGAACGTTGGGCACGACAAGGGTTTTTGTGATGTTCTCAAGGGATGCATCCACCGTCATTTCGAACGGGATGGTCTTCCGGATGATCCCAAAGATACTGATCGTAATATTGGTCGTTATCCTATTTTTTATCTTCGTGTATTCATGGCCTGCAAATCCGAGACTGTCTTGGGCGATGAAGGTCTGATTTCTATTGGCTGGAATGTCGCCTCCTGCGATGAAAAACGATCCGATCTCATAGCCATCGCTTGCCAAGCTCGTCACCCTAAAGTTTTTTACTGAGACGTCAAAAGGATTCGGATTCGAAATATGGACGGTTGCCTGAACGAGGATTTCGCTTGGAGAAAATGTCACGGGATCGAGTTCGACGTTGATGACCGGCGCCTTGAAAATCTGGATGTCGAGGAAGAGAAAGGCCGCAGCAACACTATTGATGATGAAAAACCCGATAAGAAGGATGACGAAGATTTTCCTCATGGCACGGCACCATCAGCCAGACACATGATATAAATATATAAAATATTAGAATAAATATCTTTGTATAAAATATGTTCTCCTGTGTACGGTCGTTACAGTATCTTATTAAAGGATTACATAATAATGCCCCGGGATGAAGGTCGTCATCCTCGGAGGCGGTTTTTGCGGTGCATGGGTCGCAAAAAAGTTAGACAGGCTCAATGACCTTGACGTTGTTCTCGTCGATACTAAGGATTACTTCGAGTACAGCCCGAGCATCTGGAAACTGCTTCTTGACACCAGGATGTATCCGAAAATCATCGTGCCTCACACACGATATTTGAAGCGGACTCGCATCGTGACAGACCCACTCATCCAGGTCACACCTTCGTTCGTTCAGACAAAAAAAGAAAAAATACGGTTCGATTATCTCGTGATCTCGACAGGAATCGACTACCCTATTTTCCTTAAAGATAAACAGAATGTTTTCACTGTGAAATCAGGAACCGAGGTAATGAAATACACAAAAAAGGTGCTCGCGGCAAAAACAATTCTGATCATTGGAGGTGGGGTGATCGGATCTGAGGTCGCAGCCGAGCTTGCGACGCATGCCCCTGAAAAAAAGATCATCGTTGTTCATCCTCACGATCGACTGCTTGAACGAAATCCTCCATCCGTTTCTCGCTACGCAAAGAAATTCCTCGAAGGATACGGGGTTCAGATTATTTTTGACGAAAAAATCGTAGACCATAAAAAAGGAGTGTTCCTCACCAGTACAAATCGCCGCATCAAAGCAGACCTTGGCATCTGGTGCGCAGGCATAACGTGTAACCCCTGGTTTCTCAAGGAATTTCCTGCTTGGATTTTCACAGAAAAAAAATCATTAAAGGTGAATCAGTACTTACAACTCGAGGGATATCCTCACATCTACATTGGAGGAGATATCAATGATGAAGACGAGGAGAAAACAGCAGCAGCCGCGGACCGTCAGGGAATCTTCATCGCGTCAAATATCCCCCGGATGATAGCAGGCAAGAAACTGTACAAATACGCCCCGATTGCATTTCCCATGGACATCAGTCTGGGCAGATACAATGGGATCATTACGTACTCACCGTTCATGATCCCTGGCGTCATTTCCGCGATTATAAAAAAGCTCGTCGAAATAATCGGAATCGCACGCTTATAATCACTACCTCATACTCGAGAGACAATACACCATAAAAGGATATTTTTGAGCACCTTCAACATTTTCAAAAAATATATATAGAATAGATAATATATTTGATTCCTCTAAAACGATTGACACTGTCAAGGAATCCCTTTAAAATCATAAAGGGGGGGAACAACATGATGAAAAAAATCATTTCATTAATGATAGCAATTTTTTTTATAAGTTCTGCACCAGCAATCACGGGATCCACTCTCTATTTTCCGAAGAATTCTCCAGGAGAAACAAACCAATCAAGCATTGACACTTCAGGAGATTTGGAAAATAAGATACCACTGCTCCAACAAGACACCCCACGTTTTGTTCCAAACGAATTGATTCTTGCGTTGAAAACAGAAACGTCTATCACTATCTCATCATCCCCCCACGGATTCATGATCACTGGCATACCATCGTTAGACCAGCTGAATCGGAGATTCCACGTCCATGCGATCGAGAAACTCATCGAAGAAGCAACAATTTCTGAGCTTTCAAATGTCTATGTCTTTACGTTTCCAAACGGTACAAACATTCCAAAGGTTCTCTCAGAATATGAAAAAGATCCCACGGTCGAATACGCAGAACCGAATTATCTTTACTATCCCTGCCATGTCCCGAATGATCCGTATTTTCCGTTACAATGGGCGTTACATAACACCGGTCAAACAGGGGGTACTCCCGGTGCAGATATACACGCCACCGATGCGTGGAATCTAACGCAAGGAGATCCAGATATCGTCATCGCTGTCCTCGATACCGGTGTTGATTACACAAATCCGGACGTTGGCAATTGCACAGAAGGCTTGTCAGAACAGAATTATTCGCTAGAGTCACCGCACCCGCTCAACCAATCATTCTCAAAGATCATTTCTTTTCCGGAGTATGATTCCGTTTCTCTCCATCTTACGAACTTCAGTATGAATAGCCAGCTATTCACAATTACAAACAAGTTGCAAACAAAATTACTCCCGAAGACATTGTTGTCAGGTCTCTTGTACAAGGGGAATGGAACAAATCTTTGGACAAAATATTCGGAGGACGGGTCTGGTAACGAAATCAGAGTCAGCGCGGGTGCCAACCAATTTAATCCTCCCTGGGGTTTTAACATTGATAAAATCATCGGATTACACTGGAGTTCCCTCAGCCAGCTATCCACAAAATATGTTGACGGGTACGACTATTTCTATAAGAATCGTGACCCCATGGATGATGTCGGGCACGGGACACACTGTGCTGGGATTGCAACAGCGGTGACCGATAATGGCTATGGTATCGCAGGAATCGCGGGTAACTGCCGCATTATGCCCATCAAGGTCGGCGGGACTGGTTTAGGAGTAGTCTCAGGGTCATCATTTTTACGCGGGCTTGTGTTTGCCGTGGATCACGGAGCAGACATCATCAGCATGAGTTTTGGTGGGAGTGCTGCAGTCATTGAAAATCTTGCACTTTCGTATGCCGCGAAAAAAGGCGTTGTTTTAATCGCAGCCGCAGGGAACAGCGACATGAACATCAAGAGTCTCTCAGCACCAGCATTTAACGAAAATGTCATCGCGGTCGCTGCCACTGACGCGAATGATTCGAAGGCATGGTTCTCCAGCTATGGTTCTTGGGTTGACGTTGCGGCGCCGGGTGTCAATATCGTGTCGCTTCGGGCGCACGGGACAGACATGTATGTGGGTGTCGACCAGAAATACGTGCCTGGAGCGAATTTTGTCCCCTCCTTTGATGCAAACGCCACGCTCTATCGTGCGAGTGGAACCAGTATGGCTTGTCCGATGGTGGCAGGAGTCGCTGCCCTCATTCTTTCGAAAAATCCACAGTTAACACCGATACAGGTGCGGACGATTTTACGGTCAAGCACCGACAAAGTCAATTCTCCCCTCTACATCGGGACCGGCCGAATCAATGCGTACACCGCAGTGGTGAAAACAGCTCCTGTGACTGCGGAGCTTGATCATAGTTTAGATGACCGGGAGTTCAGCAGCAGGTTCGATATCAAGGGAATCGCTGAGGGAGCAGGATTCCAAGGCTACACGGTAGAATACGCTTTCGGGATTTACCCAGACGATGAAGATTGGGTTGCTCTCAGCAATTCGTCTTCACCTGCCAACGGTGTGCTCGCTTCTCTGGATCCAAGTGTTCTTCCTGAAGGGCTGTATTCGATCCGATTGAAGGTGAACGCGAGTGGTTTTACGTATCAGGATATCGTCTTGTTCGTCGTCAATAATGAGGCGAACACGTTCTATGTCGATGGTCAGAACAGCGAAGGACCCTGGGACGGGACACAGCAGCATCCGTTCACCAGCATCCAATTCGCGCTAGAATGCTGCGGAAGTGTCGGGGACGACATCGCTGTGTCTCCTGGCGTCTATCAGG
>Ga0335070_10007062_pt1 | contig 13188 bp, 11 predicted proteins | sample Lox_Sample_13_FD_206722 | JGI IMG/M metagenome (GOLD analysis project Ga0335070, IMG submission 206722) | Soil microbial communities from Loxahatchee National Wildlife Refuge, Florida, United States - Lox_Sample_1.3 | ecosystem: Environmental > Terrestrial > Soil > Wetlands | place: USA...
GAACGCGTTCGGCAAGACCGCTCTCCGGAGTCGACCTCCGGAAGACGTCCGAGGAGCTGACCGCCCGATGATCGCTAACCAAGGCAGAACGGGCGGCCAAGCGCAAGCAGGATCTCAGTTGAGCGTCCCACCTACGGGACGCTCTTCGTCGCTACAAGCACGTTGAGATCTTTCCTCGAAAGGTGGACTTCTCTTGCTTCGGGTATCATCCATATCTTGAATCACGACTCCGAAGAGATCTGCAGTCAGGCCACCGAACTCGGCGGTCGGTTCAAGCAATTGGCGGCCGAGCGGGGAGCCCTCTCGCAATCCGGTCTATCCACTGAGCTTCCGGTCGAACGGTTGACGGAAATTAGTTCGCTACTGGCGTCGGCTCCTGGCGAGACGCCTAAGCAGGCGCTGTTGGCAGTTCTGGAGCCCTCCAGCCTAACCTCGATCACGGATCTTCATCAGCTTTGCTCGGATATCAGGAAGGCCAAACAGTCTCTTGAGCCGATCTTTGCCGTCGATCTGGACGCAGCCTGTCTGCAAGTCGTGCATGCCATCGCCGACGTTTGCGATCGGGTCGCACTTAAATCCATCCACGACGACGAGATCCGGTCCGAAATTGAAACGCGAAGGAAATTGCTCCAGTTCGCCAGGAAACTGGTGGATAGCCTTGTAAGGTTTGTGTCGGCACGACCGGAGAGCCGCGAATGGATGCTGCAGGATCTCGCCAAAGCCCATGGACTTGTCAAAGCCGCGGGTCGCGCAGGGCTCAGCCTGCGCACGGATCGGCTGTCTGACAAGGATCCCCAGTCGATTGCCGTCCTTTGCGAAAAATTGCGGCGGTTGCGGGCTGAGAGAGCCGAACTCGCGGATGGGTTGGCCGTTACGGGCAATATTCCCGCAGATGCGCTCCTGAACTATGCCGCCGTGCTTCGGCGTTCGGGGTTCCTGAGCATCTTCAATTCGTTCTTTCGGAGCGCCCGGCGGGTCCATCGATCCTTCGCGGGCAATCGCAAGTTTGATGCGGCCAAAGCCGCGGACTATTTCGTCAGCCTTGCCAAGTTCCAACTTCAGAACGCGGCACTGGAGTCCGACCCGCAAGCGAGATCAGTCTTTGGCGGCCGTTTCCAAGGGCTCGATACCGATTTCGCGCCTTTCGAGGCGCTGAGCCGGTTCTACATCGCCCTCGATGACATCGAGAACGTCGAGCTGTGCAGATTTCTCCGGGAAGCTAGCCTGGCTGAGCTTGACATGTTGCCGGCCCTGCAAATTCCGCCAGCAATTGGCGAACTGACATACGATATGCTGGCGGCGACCATCACACGGTCCGAGTACGAAATTGCGGCACTGGAGGAGACTGCTTCCGCGCTACGCTCCTTGACGCACGTCTTTTCCGATCCGCGCTCCGTCAGCCCGACGCGCGTTCGCGATATCGCAACCCGGCTCAAGCGGAAGATCGAGCAGGACCAGAACGCAGATAATCACCCTTCGGCGCGGCAGCTGGGATCCATCTTCGCCGGATCAGGCACAGACCTCGACTTACTGTCGCGGCTGGTTTCCTGGTCTGAGAGGGCGATAACGCATGCGGACCACCTTGTCCCTGTGATCGAGAACGATCTCTCCGATGCAGCAATTGCCCAAGCAGAAACCGTTGCGGATCTGGAGATGACGGCTGCGCGCATGCTGACCGCGCTCGTTGAACAGGCCAAGGTGGATACGAACTTTTTTACCAGCGCCGCACCTCACGAGACCGGCGATCAGCTCTTGAAGGCCGGGAGTGACCCGGAAGGGCTGTTCCACTGCGCATCCTCTTCCATTCTTGCCGATCCGCTCGACGGCAACGGCTTCCAGCCGCTGCGCGAGTATCTTGTGCGTCAACTCCGCACGCTCGAGGATCTTGCAAAGTTTTGCGAGGCACTCGCGCTGCGCAGCCTGGCCAAAAGGGTTTATGAGCACCATGGATCCAAGCTCGGGACGTTCAGCGGCAACCATCTCGACACCCAAAGGCGCGCGGTTGCCAGCCTCGACCGCGAGTTGATCGCGCTGGACCGCAAGGATGTGCGAATACGCGTGAAGCAAGCCGCTAAGCCGCCGCCAGGTAACGGCACCGGGAAAAAATCAACGTTTACAGAAATGGCGCTGATCGAGCACGAGGTCAGCAAGTCGGCGCGCCATATCCCCGTGCGCGATTTGACCCAGCGAGCTGGTCGTGCCTTGCTGGAGCTGAAGCCCTGCTGGATGATGTCGCCGCTAGCAGTGGCGCAGTATGTGCCGCGCAATAGCGTGTCCTTCGATCTGTGCATCATCGACGAGGCGTCGCAGATGCCCCCCGAATCGGCACTTGGCGCACTGATGCGCGCGGGCCGCGTGGTCGTAGTTGGCGACACCCACCAGCTGCCGCCGAGCAATTTCTTCCGTACCGTCATCGATGACGAGGATCACGATGAGGACGAGACGGTGTTGAACGAGTCGATCCTCGAGATGGCAAATGCCACTTTCCGCCCGCCGCGGCGACTACGCTGGCATTATCGGTCGCGGCACTCGGCTCTGATCGCTTTTTCCAACCGACTGATCTACGACGACGATCTGGTCGTCTTTCCGTCGGCAAACGAGGTTTCGACGCGGATGGGCGTTGAACTTCGGGAGATTCGCGGTCTTTACAAATCCGGAACCAACCCGATCGAAGCCCAGGCGCTGGTCGATGCCGCGTTAGCCTTCATGCGCGACGATCCTGGCCGGTCCCTCGGCATAGTAACGTTGAATCAGAAGCAGCGCGAGCTGGTGCGGGAAGAGTTCGAATCGCGCTCTGCAGGTGACCAGAAGGTGCAAGATTATCTGGAGCGCTGGCGGGAGCAGAACGATGGTCTGGAAGAGTTCTTCATCAAGAACCTTGAAAATGTGCAGGGGGATGAGCGCGACGTCATCTTCATCGGCACCGTCTATGGCCCGGAATCGCCGGGTGGGCGGGTGATGCAGCGCTTCGGGCCGATCAACGGTCTTGCCGGGCAACGCCGACTGAACGTGCTGTTCACGCGCGCGAAGCAAAAGGTCGTGACGTTCTCGTCGATGACGGCATCCGACATCCTTGCGGATGAAGATGGTAATCGTGGCGCCTACATGCTGAAGCGTTGGCTGGAATACGCCAAAACCGGTGTGCTCGAGGCCGGAAAAGCGACGCAGCGCGAGCCTGATTCCGAGTTCGAGGCGTTGTAAGCGCGTCGCACTTCGTTTCGTTCCACGTGTGAGAGCTGACGTTCGATCCAATCTCGGTTGAACAAGTTGGTTTCGTTCAAGATCGTGGAAGCGACGGCGCGGAAACCGTGCGTCGTGGCGCGGCCGTGATATCCCATCCGGTAGATGGCATAGAGCATGGTGTTGCTGGACATGCAGTCGCCTTTTCCGGGCGAAGGAAAGATGTAGGGACTGCCGCCACAAAGCGCGCGCAGCTCGCGCAATACCGCGACGGCTTGGCGTGATAGAGGCACCAGATGCTCCAGGCGCATTTTCATGCGCTCGGCCGGAATGCGCCACACAGCCAAATTTTCATCCAGGTTCTCCAGTTCGCTCCACTTGCCGGCGCGCAGCTCAGTCGTTCGAAGAAACGTCAGGGCTACCAGTTTCAATGCAAGTTTAGTCTGCTGCTCGCCGCTGTAACATTCCAACTTCTGCAAGAACGTTGGCAGCTCTGAAAGTGGCATCGCTCTGTGACGCTGCGGTTCTCCGGTGGCTCGTAGAGCGTCCTTGAGATCAACCGAGGGATCCCGCTTCGCTCGGCCGGTCACGATAGCGAAACGGAATATTTGTCCGACGAGTTGCTTTAGCCGTCGCGCCGTTTCGTTCACCCCGCGCTTCTCGACCTTGCGCAGCATGTCCAGTAGTTCCGGCGGTTCGAGCGACGCGATCGGACGGCGGCCGATCGCCGGGGCATCCGCTTCCAGACGTCGGAGGATTTGGGCCGCGTAGTGGGGGCTACGCGCACCTTTCCAATTTTCGTGCCACTCGCGCGCGACGGCTTCGAAGGTGTTGTCAGTCGCAATCTTTGCGGCCCGGCAGCCACCATATGAAGCCACTTTTCTCGAGGGATCTCTTGGTCTTACCAAGATGTTGATTCAACGAGTACCAACAAAAATGCCAACAAAGTTGCAAGGGAAGAAGGCGCTGCATTCGCCGACCTGACGGAGCGAGGAAATCGACTTGCTGCGCGACAAAGGCTGATCGAGGTTGGATTCGTCTATAACGACGGCGACGTAACCGCCGTCGAAGTCAGTAGAATACGCCTTCAAGAGCCTGGATGATCAATCTTGCATTTCGGCAATAATATCTAGCGAGGCCCGTGATTGGGCCGGCTCTCATCCGCTTCGCTCAGGTTCCGGAGCCGTGCCAGAAACGCGGCAAGGTAGGCAGCATAAAACAAAGTCTTCTTGCCAAACTTGACCCGTTTGAGGTCACCTCGTTTGACCGCTGCGTACAGCGCGGTGCGGCCGATACTGAGCAACTCAAGCGTCTCATCGACCGCGTACGCGACTTTCTTAAAACCGAGGGCGGAAGGTTCGTTCAGATCAATTCCGGTGCTCTTCTCGTCGTCCGCACTCGACGCTGCCGTGCCCATTGAAAGTTGGTCGCGGGATTTGCGAGAGTGAGCCATGGTACGCATTGTGTCACGCGTCTCGGCGTAAATGAACAGGCCGACTTTGCGCTATAGTACGCTATAGCGTCTCCTCAGACGGTGGTGAGACTGCCCGGTTTGGCTTCAAGCACGGTGAACCGATCGGCAGGGAGCGATGCCGTTGACCTACTGGGCCTCATCGAACTCGTGCTTTGGACGCCACGAGACGGGATCTGCGATCCAGCTGTTGATGTCGGATTCATGCCAGCCAGTCCCATTGGCGCTGATTTTGAGCTGAGCCGGGAATGTGCCGTCGGCGATCTTGCGGTAGATGGTGGACCGGGACAGGCCGGTCCTGGCGAGGACGGTTTTCAACCGGATGATACGATCTGGCTCGCGCATAGCCGCGCTGCCTCCTGCTGGCTGTTTCTGATGGCTTGTGAGACCAGATAGGACCGCCGTTGCAGCGCGCAAGATCATTTTGCACATCGCCGTACCATGGCGCAGAATCGGCGGTGAATCGGACGGGTCAAATTCCCAGGCCCCGGCCTCTGCCAAGGTCGATGCCGTGGGTGAATGCAAGCTCGACGCCGAGCCGGCGACCTGATTCGAAAGTGATGCCAAGCTCTCGCTTGCGATTCTCGAGGAGGGACTCCAGCTGCGGATCGCGTTCGAGGCTTCTCGCCATATCGCCCATCGCTGAGCGCGTGGCCCTGTAGCCGGACATATCGCCAGCTTGATATTGGCGCTGGCTTGTGCGGCCGAGCTCCTGCCAGCGGTCCACGAACCGGTCAGCGCGGCGGCTCGGATTGATGCGCAGTTCGGTCTCGAGCTGGAGCGCGCGGATGGCGCGGTTGACCCTCCCGCGAGCCGCCTCGCGGGCGAGCTCTGTGTTCTTCTTGTAGGCAGCTTCGGCATCGTGCGAACCATAGGGCCGCACCTCCTCGAAGGCTCGGCGGGATTTTTGTAGTTCTTTCACCTGCTCGGGACTTGCCTTGCCGCCCATGTCCTGCGCCTCAAAGATCGCATCCACCGCGCGGGCATGGCGCACCAGTGCCTTCGTGCGCGCCCGACGCGCTTCCGCTTCCGGGTCGGCCGCTACCGCCCTTTCCGGCGCTTCAATGTCGCGTTGCTCGGCCCCCGGACCGCTCCTCTCCCTTCCCGGCGAGTCTCGTTTGAGCCTCTGTTCGCCATCCGGGCCAGCCAGATCTCCAGGAGAGCGAAGGGCGTCGAACATGTTGCGTACCTTCTCAGGCACGACCTTGCGCACGATCTCGGCCACGCGCTCGCGGAAAGTGATCCCGCGCCGCTCGGCATAGCGCTGTGCCGGATCGAGCTGCTCGTAGTCCGAGGCCATGTCCTTGGCGCGATCGCGCGACAGAATTCGGGCGAGGCGGTCCGTATTGGAAAAATCGTCGCGGCCATAGTGCAGATGCACGCCCTCGCGGTGCCGCGACAGGGCGACATAGCTGCCGTGGGCATCCAGGCCCGGCGTTGCCAGCACATGGGTGCGGTCCACCGTCATGCCCTGCGCCTTGTGGATGGTCGCCGCATAGCCATGGTCGATCTTGTTGTAGTCCTTCAGGTCGAAACGAACGGATCGGCCATCGTCGGTCTGCGCGGTCATGGATTGGGAGTTGACCTGCTCGATGGTCCCGAGCGTGCCGTTCTTCACGCCAAGACCGCGCTCATTTTGCAGGAACATGACGCGGTCTCCGCTGGCGAAGTTTCGGGCGCCGCGGTCGACCGTGAGCTGTACGTCATCCCCGAGATCGCCGGCAGCCCGCATCCGATCCCGCGCTGCTTCGTTGAGGGCCCGGACCTCGTCGTTGGTGTGGGTGAGGATGATGCGGCTGCGCTCCGGCGCTGCCTGCCGGCCACGGTCCCAGCGATCGATCAGATCGCCGCGCGCCTGCTCGCGGGTTTCCGCCTCGTGCACCATGCCGTGGGAGCGGTAAGCTGCAATTGCATGGCCGGTTCTGCCCCTCGCCAGATAGCCCGTGGCGTCGCGCTGCCACTCCTCGCGCTGGCGGCGCACCTCGCCGATTTCCACGCCGCCGTGCCGCTCGTAAATGGACCGGAACGCCGCGCCGGCCTCGATCGCTTGCAACTGCCTGGGATCGCCGACCAGCACGACTTTCGCGCCGGCCTCTGCCGCATGGGACAGGACGCGCTCGAGCTGGCGCGTGCCGACCATGCCCGCCTCGTCGATGACCAGGACATCGTGCGAGGTAAGGGGATCGCCGTCCTGTCCCCAACCATGCTCCAGGCTGGCGATGGTGCGCGATGCAATGCCCGATCCGCTTTCGAGGTTTTCGGCCGCAATGCCGGATAGCGCCACTCCGCGGACCTCGTAACCGGCGGCCTCCCAGGCCTCACGCGCTACCCCCAGCATCGCGCTTTTCCCCGTCCCGGCATGGCCGACCACGATGCTTAAATCGCGCCCATCTGTGACATGTACCAGCGCGTCAGCCTGCTCGCTCGAAAGGACAAGATTGCGGGCTTCCGCACGCGCCAGCGCCGCTTCGCGGTCCGTGTCACGCACCTCATGGCGCTCCCGCTCGGCCATCAGTTCGGCAGCCCGGTGCAGGCGCTGTTCCGCCTCGATCATCGCGCGGGTGGTGAAGCGATCCTCGCCGCGACCATCCATACCGAGTTCGACCAGATCCGCGGCGCTGCGCATCGCGCCCATGACCTCGTTGAACTGGTCGAGCCCGTCGCTGTGCCGATGCGCGAACTTAGCCAGGTCGCGCTGGGTGAAGGTCGATTGCTGATGCGTGATAGCGTCCAATGCGACCGAGGGATCGGCGATGATCCGATGACCGTTGCCACGCGCGATCTCGCGGTGCATCTCGGTGCGGTCGGCCTCGATCCGTTGGTCCTCGATGCCCCGATCCTCGATCCGTTTGGCGGGCGCGCCGATCTGGCTTTGCGGCTCAAGGGCGATCCTATGGGTCTCAAAACTGCGGTGGTCGATCCGCGCATCGATGTCGAGCTCGGCCAAGCGCTCGTTGGCAAGCTCGGCCCAGCGTCTCCGCCAGCGCTGGACCATCTCGGTGCGGTTCCAGTCCCGCACCTTCTGGCCAAAGCCGTTCTCGTCCACCTCGCGCATGGTCAGCATGACATGGGCATGGGGTTTTGGCGTGCCGTCCTCGGCCATGTCCCAATGCACATTGAGATCGGCGATCATGCCCCGATCGACAAATTCGCCCCGAACGAAGTCGCGGGCGAGTTCAATGGCCTGAGCCTCACTCATCTCGCGGGGAAGGGCGAACTCGACCTCGCGGGCGAGCTGAGCGTCCTTCCGGATCTCGGACGCCTCGACATCGTTCCAGAGCCGTTCGCGGTCCCTCCAGGCCTCGGGTGCGTTCTCGGGCAGCATCACCTCGGAATGGACGACGCCGCGCTTGGCGGAAAAGTTCTGATCGCGGCCGAGCCGCTCGTCACGCAATCGCGAACCAGAGCGGTAGGCGGCCGACGCCACCGCGCTGGAGCCGGACTTGCGGCCAATGACCTTGACATGAAGATGATAGATCGCCATCGCGATCAAACCATCTACGCTGCGAAGCGCACGTCGGCACGACGTATAAGCGCGCCCTCCCTCGAAAAATTCTCGGGCGGGACTACAGCGTCTCAGGCCGTCCTGACGACCTTACAGCATTGTGCCGGGTGCTCGACTATCATTTCTCAATCGACGCAAATGGAGACGAGGATGCGCAAGCCACGGGACTTTGACGCTGAACTGAAGGCACTTGGGGACAAAGCGCGCGATCTGAAGAGCCGCAAAGTGCAGCAACTCGGCGAACTGGTCATCGCCACGGGGGCTGACACGCTCACCGCCGACGAACTCGCCGGCGCGCTGATCGTGCTGGCCGAGACAAAAGAGGCCGGAAAGAGGGAGGCATGGGCCAGGCGCGGGGCTGCGTTCTTTCAAAGCCGGGCGCAGCGAAATGCGCCGGCATCTGACCGCGACCCAAGCGGCGCTCCTGCGCAACCGAGCGGCGCGCAACCGGCATCAATCCGCAAGGGCGCGCCATGACATGCGCGCGTGGCAAGTCGAGCGCCGCAAGCGCACGCGGCACCTCATCGAACTCGGCGGTCTCGTCGTCAAAGCCGGTATCGTGGACCTGACCGGCGACGACCGCGCCACGATCTTCGGCGCACTGCTGTGGATGGCCGACAAGCTCCAAAGCGATCAGGGCGAACATGCGCGAGCGCTGTGGGCCGCAAAGGGGAAGCAGGCGTTTGGGGCGGATCCGGCAACACAAAAGGGAGCAGATCGTTGATGCGCGACAGTCCGCATTAGCCGAGCGCGCTTGCCCGCTTCATGTCGCCGGCGAGCAGGAACTTTCTTGGCGCTTCGCATCCCCTCGTAACATCGAACGGTGCTCTCCCGCTTCGAACCCGTGGCCAGATGGATTCTATAGCAGTACAGTGACGGCATGCATGTAGAAGTAGAGAAAACAAGAGGGCGGCCAACCATCATTGCTGTTCGCAATGATGGCGTCAGCTTGCGTCTACGCACGCCTGATCGGAAATTCTCTCCGCCCCATGACGTGGTTCACTTTATCGTAGAAAAAGGCATGCGCCTTCAGCGAGGTTTATGGGGATCAATTGCTGACGGAGGAAAATTTGCCAGCATGGAAGTGATCGAAGGACGGCAGAAGCCGAGAGCGAACGAAAGATCGGCACAGCTTATCAAAGCGAATGAGCGCCATCTCTCCGAAGCTGAAGCGATTGTTGGTGCGTTTCAGAAGGTTTTGCATGAGGATATCCGACCCCACGAACAGGCTCTCTGTCGACTTTTCCAGGCGAGCGGGAGGAAAGTGGAAGACGCTTTACTGCGTCCGACGTGGACCTGCGGAGGCGCTCAAGCGCTGCAGTTCATTGAATGCATCAGCCTGTTCACGGGTCGCGGTCGGCATCATCGAGGACGTGAATAGCTGTCGGAATGTTGCATCACCAAAGCGCAGTCGAGAAGCTCCGTGCTGGAATGCCGGCAGATCAAGAGCCAACGCTGTGATATGGTCTGCCCACCACTGCATCATCCTTCGACGGTCAGGATCAGGAGCATGGGCTGCGAGCCCGTGCCTCAAGTCGGGGTTGCCGGCTACTTCGTCGACATCGGGATCGAGCATCCGCAATGGCCTCATGGCTACCTGCTGGGCGTCGAATGCGACGGCGCGAACTATCACTCTGCGAAGTCGGCCCGCGATCGGGACCGGCTACGCCAGGAAGTTCTGGAGGGCCTTGGCTGGCGCCTGCACCGGATCTGGTCAACTGATTGGTTCAGCAACCCAAAGCGCGAAGCCGAACGGCTGCGCCAAGCCATTGCACAGCGGCTCGAGCAGCTTAAGGCGAAAGAGCAGGATTATGTGAGGGCCCCGGCAGCCGAGACGAAAACGGCGCCCGCGCCCGCATACCCTGCATCCGCCGGAAGCTCCAAGACACCTGGCCAGTATACCGGATATCGCCGGGACACATTGAAGCTGCGCGATTCCAGTGCCGATTTGCGCGCGTCCGTCGGACCGGCCTCACCTGTTGCAAGTCAGGCTGACAGCGGAGTAGCCATTGGCGATACCGTTCGGGTCACTATCTCGCCGGCGGCAAGGAAGTCAGGGTCAAGATCACCCGTGACAGTTCGGATGCAGAAAAGGGCATCATCCATTGCGCAACGCCACTCGCCGAAGCGCTACTGGGCGCCGAGGAAGGTGAGGAAGTCAGTATCCTGATCCGCAATCAAGTCCAGCGCGCTAGGGTAGAGGAGATCATTAGGCCATCACGGTCATCGTGAGTTGGACTCTGCTTCATCAATCGCCGCAAGTCTACCATCCAATGGCGACCTGCTTCAGCTTCGAGCCAGCACACGCGGCCGTACGAATTGATCCATCGAGGATCCATGCCGAAGCTGATCGAGGTAGTCGGCCCAAACCTGCATCATCTCCACCCGCTCGTTCCAGAATTCGGCCGCATGCATGTAGGCGCGGCGAACGTCGTTCTCCTCCATGTGCGCCAGCTGCCGCTCGATCGCATCCGGATTCCAGCGGCCCATTTCGTTGAGCAGGGTCGAGGCGGTCGCCCGGAAACCCGACACACTGACCTCCTCCTTCGAGTAGCCCAATCGGCGCAATGCGGCATTGAGGGTGTTGTTGCTCATGCAGCGGCGGACCGAGTCCACCGCCGGAAACACGAACTCGCCCTGCCCGGTCATGCCGTGCAGCTCGCGCAGGATCACGATCGCCTGGCGCGCCAGCGGCACGCGATGCGGTCGCTTCATCTTCATGGTCGCGGCCGGCACGATCCAGATGGCCTTGTCGAAATCGATCTCCTTCCAGCGCGCCAGCCGCAATTCGCCCGGCCGGACGAACAACAGCGCCGACAGTTGCAGCGCAAGCCGGGTCGTCGGCTGGCCGCTGTAGCCTTCGATCGCCCGCAGCAGCGCGCCGAGCTCTTTGGGCTCGGTGATGGCGGCGCGGTGGTTTACCTTCGGGGTAACGAGCGCGCCGCGCAGGTCGACCGAGATGTCCCGCGTCGCACGCCCGGTCGCGATCGCATAGCGGAAGACCATGCCGGCAACCGCGCGGAGCCGACGAGCGCTCTCGTAGCGTTCGCGCTGCTCGAATTTTTTTAGCGCATGAAGCAGCTCGGGCGCAGTGACTTCGCCGATCGGTCGGTCGCCGAAGGCGGCAAAGGCCGGCTCCAGCAGCCAGCGGTTCTTGCCGAGCGTGGCCTCCGAGCGACCTTCGCGGCGCTGCTTGTCCAGAAACTCCTCGGCGACCTCAAGGAATGTGTTGCCACCAGCGGCTTTTGCGATCTTCTCAAGTCGGCGTTCGACGCTGGGGTCCTTGCCGTCGGCAAGCAGCTTTCGCGCGGCTTCGCGGCGGTCGCGCGCGTTGGCGAGCGTCACTTGCGGATAGGCCCCGAGCGCGATCTGCTTCTGCTTGCCCTCGAAGCGATAAGCGAACCGCCACAGCTTGCTGCCGTTCTTGCAGACGAGCAGATAGAGCCCGTCGAAATCGGTGAGTTTGTAGTCGCGCTCGGCAGGCTTCGCGCTACGAATGCGGGTGTCGTTCAGCATGGCGTTCCTCGTGCTGGCACGGCCGAACAAAAGCGGATTCGGTGCCAGCAAATCTACCAGCCGTGCCAGCGATTGCCAACGAACGGAACCGGACACACCCGTTCCCGTGTGGATTTAAGCCATTGAAATCGTTTTTGGAAAAGACGTCATCGGACGTGAGCGAACAGACGCGAACACGCGTGTGGTGCCCAGGGGCGGAATCGAACCACCGACACTGCGATTTTCAGTCGCATGCTCTACCAACTGAGCTACCTGGGCGTCTCTTGAGGCGCCCTTTCAGGAGAAGAGCAGGGGCCACCGAGCGGGCGGTTTATAGTGGGGTCGAACCGGTCTGTAAACCTCGCTTCGCCGTTGCCTTCGCGAGGCGCGGCCTCGCTTCGGGTTTTCCACTAACATCCTGAAGAATAGGCTCTATTCCGAGCCCTCGTCATCGCTTTCGGCGCCGGGGACGACATAGGAGCCCGAGAGCCAGCGGTTGAGATCGACGTCGCGGCAGCGTTTGGAGCAGAACGGGCGCGTGCCGGCCTGGGCGGGCTTGCCGCAGATCGGACAGGGCCGGGCATCGCCGCCGTGATGGCCGGTCCCTTGGCCGCCGCTTTTGTCGCCCTGGGCGCGGACGGCTCCGGACCGGCCGATCGCGTCACTCCTGCCCTTTTTGCCGCCATCATCACGCCCACCCTGCCCGCCGGCAGCGCCGGCCGGCTCAGACGGGCGCGGCATTGAGCCAGCCGAAGCGGATCGGAAAGCCTTCCCCGGCGAGCAGCGTGCAGGATTCATAGAGCGGCAGTCCGACCACATTGGTGTAGGAACCGACCATCTTGACCACGAACGAACCGGCGATCCCCTGCACGGCATAGCCGCCGGCCTTGCCGCGCCATTCGCCGCTGCCGATATAGGCCTGGATGTCCTCCTCGCTCAACCGCTTGAACCGCACCCTGGTTTCAACCAGGCGCTGGCGGAACGCCTCGCGCGGGGTCACCAGGCAGATCGCGGTGTAGACCCGGTGGTTGCGGCCCGACAGCAGCCTCAGGCATTGCGAGGCCTCGTCGACCAGATTGGCCTTGGGCAGGATGCGGCGGCCGACCGCGACCACGGTGTCGGCGGCCAGGATGAACGAGCCGCGCAGCTCGTCGTCCAGATGCACCGATTTCAGCGCGGCATCCGCCTTGGCCCGCGCCAGGCGGTTGGCGCAGGCGCGCGGCAGCTCGCCCCGCCGCGGCGTCTCGTCGACGTCGGCGGGACGCAGCGCGTCGGGCTCGATGCCGGCCTGATTGAGCAGCGACAGGCGCCGCGGCGAACCGGAAGCTAGAACGAATTTGGGACGGCCAAGCATTGTCTGGGGCGGGCGGGTCGGCGGGATCCGAGGTGGTAGCGATTGCGCGCGGAACGTATCGGAAGGGCCCTGCTTTCACAACCCATTGTCATCGCGGCGAAAGCCCAAAGTCCGCGGCCCCATTGTGTCATCAAACCGAAATCTGCGGACCGGATTGCCCCCGGCGAATCAGCCGCTGGCCGC
>Ga0335070_10007063_pt1 | contig 13188 bp, 11 predicted proteins | sample Lox_Sample_13_FD_206722 | JGI IMG/M metagenome (GOLD analysis project Ga0335070, IMG submission 206722) | Soil microbial communities from Loxahatchee National Wildlife Refuge, Florida, United States - Lox_Sample_1.3 | ecosystem: Environmental > Terrestrial > Soil > Wetlands | place: USA...
TGGGCACGCGCCGTCGCTCGCCAGGGGCTCATGTCGTCGGCTCCAGCGCGGAGGTGAGCACGGCGAGGCCCGTCTGCTCCAGCGCCCGCGCAGCCGGCGGCCTCGGGAAGAGCGCCACCACCGCCCCGCCGTCTCCGCCCGCCCCGGTGAGCTTCGCTCCCAGCGCCCCGGCCCGGCGCAGCGTGTCCACCGCCGTGTCCAGCGCGGGCGAGCTGACCCCGGCCGCTGCCAGCAGCCCGTGGTTGACGTTCATCGCGTCGCCCAGACCCTCGAGGTCGCCGGCCTCGAGCGCGGCCGTGCCCTCGACCGCCAGCCGCCCCATCTCCCGGAACAGCCGCCCGTACCGCTCGGGCCAGCGGGCCGCCCGCCGGCGGAGCGCGGCCACCGTCTCCTGGGTCCCCCGGCGCGGGCCGACGAGCGCGAGCACGAGGGTGGCCCGCACGCCGATGCGCACCTTCCGGACGCGGCCGGGCCGCCCGGGCACGGGGCGGCGGTAGAGGAGCGGGGCGCCGCGGGCGCTCACCGTGTGGTCCACTCCGGACGGCGTTCCGTGGAACGTCTCCTCCATCCGCAGCGCCAGCGCCAGCACCCTCGCCGCGGAAGGCCGGGCGCCACCCACCCCGAGCAGAAGGCGCGAGACCGCCACCGCCAGCGCCGCCGAGCTGCCGAGGCCCATCGAGACCGGGAGCGTGGACGAGACGGTGATGCGCAGCGGCGGACGACCGGTGGCAGCGGCGACCGTGTCGAACGCGGCGTCGAGCATTCGCCGCTGCCGGACGGTGAGGTCGGGGAGCGCGGAGAGGACGCAGTGGTCGGCCGGCGCCCCCCGCGCGGTGACCCCGAGCGTCAAGGGGACGGCGAGCGCCGGATGCCCGTAGACCACCGCGTGCTCCCCCAGGAGGATGACCTTCCCCGGGCCGAACGCCTCGGGGAAAGGGCTCGGGTGCGGCGCGCCGCCCGGGTCAGCGGACCCTTGCGCGGCGCTCGACCTCGGGCTCACGACCGCTCGATCGGCCCGTGTGCGTCGGCAGGCCCGAGCGAGGCGAGGATCTCCCGCGCCTTGTCCACCTTGACCATGCCGCTCTTCACCAGGAGATGGGCCACCCTCTCCACGTGGTCCCCGCGAGCGCCGGCGGTCACCGCGACGCAGCGGGCGTGGAGCGCCATGTGGCCCTTCTGGATGCCCACCGAGCCGAGCGCCCGGAGCGCGGCGAAGTTCTGGGCCAGGCCCACCGCGGCGAACACCATGCTCATCTCGCGCGCGCCGTGGGTGCCCATCAGCTTCAGCGACAGCTGCACCCCGGGGTGAATCTTGATCGGCCCGCCCACGGTGCCCAGCGCCAGCGGCAGCTCGATGCGTCCGACCAGATGGCCATCCTCGACGTACCACTGCGAGAGCGGCCGGTACTGGCCGTCGCGGCAGGCGAAGGCGTGCGCCCCGGCCTCGATCGCCCGCCAGTCCTGCCCGGTGGCGATGGCCACGGCGTCGATGCCGTTCATGATGCCCTTGTTGTGGGTGGCCGCGCGGTAGGGGTCCGCCCGGGCGAAGCGGCTGGCCTGGCTGATGCCCTCGCCGATCTCCGGACCGGCCATGTCGAAGTCCGCCAGCGCCTCGAGCGGAATCTGGCAGCTCGCCCGGGCCAGGCGCCGGTCGGCGAGGTTGCTGAGGATGCGCAGGTAGACGTGTCCGCCGGTGATCTGCTCGATCAGCGGCGCCACGCCCTCGGCCATGGTGTTGATGAGGTTGGCCCCCATCGCCTCCTGGGTGTCGATGAACAGGTGGACGACCAGGAGCGGCTCGCCGCGGCTGCCCTCGGGCGCGGGGAGCAGGCGCACCTCGACCTCACGCGCTCCGCCGCCCCGGCGCTGCATCGAGGGGTGGAAGCTGTTGGCCAGGGCGAGGATCTGCTCCTTGTGGGCGCGGATCTTCTCCGCGGCGATGGTGGGGTCGCCGTACCGGGTGACCTGCACCTGGCCGATCATCAGCGGCTCGTCGGCGTCGGCGGTGAAGCCACCTGCCTCGCGGACGATCTTCGCCGCGAAGGAGACTGCGGCCACCACCGACGGCTCCTCGACCGCCATCGGGACGACGTAGTCACGGCCGTTCACCTGGAGGTTCAGCCCCAGGCCCAGCGGGAGGGAGAAGGTCCCCACCGCGTTCTCGATCATCGTGTTCGCCGTGGCGAGCGGCAGGGTCTCGGCGCTGCGCAGCAGCTCGAGGTCCTCCTTGGAAAAGCCGAAACGTCGCTCCAGCTCCGCGAGGCGCTGATCCAGCGTCAGCTTGTGGAATCCGGGAAAACGCGAGGAGGGCGCCCGCTCCCTGGCCTCGTCGTCCACCCGCAGCACTGCCCCCGTTCCTTGTGCTCTCACAGCGACTCCATCCAGTCCTTCAACGGAGCCGTCACCACCCGCGGGCTGCGCCGCAGGTCGGCAACGGTCCGGCTCGAGGTCAACAGCAGCGCTTGCCGCAGTCCTGCGACCACGGTGCGCACTGCCGCGTCGGCGCCGGCCACGCCGCCAGTCTGCTGCGCGCGGAAGAGCGGCAGGGCCATGCCCGCCAGGTCCGCGCCAAGCGCCAGGGCCTTCGCAACATCGAGGCCGTGACGAATTCCACCCGAGGCGACGAGCTTCACCGACGGGCCCACCGCCCGCCGCACGCTCGCCACCGCTGCCGCCGTGGGGATGCCCCAGGCGGAGAACAGGGCGCCCAGCTCGGCCATCGGGCCGCTGCTGCGGAGCTGCTCCACCCGCACCCAGCTGGTCCCGCCGAGGCCGCTCACGTCGACGGTGCGCACCCCGCAGTCGACCAGCCGCCGCGCCACCGCGGGCGAGATGCCGCAGCCAGTCTCCTTCACCAGGAAGCGGTCGGCGAACGCCGAGGCCAGCGCCTGCACCAGGCTGTAGCCGCCGCGGAAGTCGCGGTCACCCTCGGGCTGGCTCAGTTCCTGGGCGGCATTCAGGTGCAGCGCGACGCCGTCGGCGTCGATGCCGTCTTTCAGGCGCCGGACCCCATCCACGCCCATGGCGATCGCCTGCTTCAGCCCGATGTTGCCGATGAGCAGCACGTGCGGGGCGACGTCGCGGACCTGGAACGTGCGGGCCAGCTCCGGGTGCTCGGCCATCGCGCGCTGGCTGCCCACGCCGAAGGCGAGCCCGTGCCGCTCGGCCACCTGGGCGAGGTCGCGGTTGACCTCGCGGGCCCGGTCGGTCCCGCCGGTCATCCCGGTGACCAGGATGGGGGCGCGGAGGACCTTCCCCCACAGGGTGACGGTCAGCTCCACCTCGTCCAGCGCCAGCTCTGGGAGGGCGTTGTGGACCAGGTGCACGCAATCGAGCAGGGTGGAATTTCCGTCCGGCTCCACGTCCCCTTGCGCGCACAGATCGAGGTGGGCGTCCTTGCGCCGCGCTGTCTGAGCCTCTGGCATCCGGGGTCTGGGGGGAGTACCAGCCAGGTCTTTCATGCGCAAGACGATCCGGGGTATCTGCCCTGTGTGTCGGCCAGCCTTGAAAGCGCTACCCTCGCGATTTTCCTACATAGTGGTGCCTATGACAGGCTGCATCAAGGCCTGTCCATCGCAGCCTCCGGGGTGGCGCTCGGGCGCCCCGTCGACGTCTATTTCTTCTGGTGGGCACTGGAGCGTCTACTGACCGACCGGTTGGACGAACCCGATTTCCCCGAGCGGGACGATGTGGTGGCGCGGTTCGAGGCCCGGGGTCTGCCCACGCTCCGCGCCCTGCTGGGCCATCTCCGCGCGTCGGGGCAGGTCACGCTGGTCGCCTGCACCGGGAGTCTGGCTGCGCTCGGACTCACCGCTGCGGACGCCGAGGGCCGGGTGGACACCCTGCTCGGCTGGACCGCCATCCTCGCCCGTACTGCCGGCCTCACCGACCGCTTCTACCTCTAGACGGCGCCCGCTCCGGTCGAAGCGCGATCAGCGCCACGGCCATCACCGCCTGAAGGCCGAACAGCACGGTGGAGACGCCGTGGAGCACCCCGAACCGCCGGCGGGTGGGGTCGCCGGGCGGCAGGTGCGACAGCGCCTCGCCGGTCGCGCGACGGATGCCGGCGATCTCCGGCGTGACGAGGAACAGGCTCGCCGCGGCGAGCGCGGCGAGCACGAGCCCGAGCACCACCGCGGGCCTACCGGAGCGGCCGGTCGCGCCGAGCACCACCGCCGCGAGCCCCAGGACGAGGCCCACCGCATCGAGGACGGGGAGCACCCGGCCGACCACCCGGGCGGCGGTCGCGGGAGGCACGGTGGCGAACAGGGCGGGGGTGACCGTCGTCGCGAAGAGCGCGAGGGCACCGAGGAAGGCGACCAGCAGCAGCCGGTGGGTGGAGTGGAGCATGCCGCCTCCATGCTAAAGGACGTGGGCGGAAGGCACCCATGGCACTCCTCCTGGTCATCGTCAGCACCGCCCTCGTCGTCTGCCTCGGCCTCCTCATCTTCGGACGGAGCGCGCCCGCGGTCCGCGCCCCCGCGCCCGCCGGGGCCTCGGGCGCCACGCCCGCGGCCCGCAGCGGGCCGGACCCCGAGCTGGAGAGGAAGCGGCGCGAGGTGGAGGAGCTGAAGACCACTGTGGCCGAGCTTCGCGGCGAGCTGAAGCAGACCCGGAAGAGGCTGCACGACCAGCGCGCGTCGGAGAAGGACGGGGCCGATCTGGTCAAGGCCCGCGCCGAGGTGGAGCGCAGCGCCTCCCAGCAGCTCGAGGCGGTGCGCAGCGAGCTGGCCGCCGCGCTCGCCGAGGTGAGCCGGATCAAGAGCGAGGCCGAGGCCTTCCGCACCCGACGCCCGGCCCCGGCCCCGGCGCCCCAGCCGGCGGCCCCCGTCCCCGCCCCGGCGGTGGCCCCGCCCGCACCCGAGCCCCGGCGCTTCCGCGAGCTGTCCGACACCGACCGCGAGAAGATGGACCGGCTCGAGCACCTGGCCAACCGCGAGCGCTCGCGGGCCCAGGAGCTCTCGGCCGAGGTGCGCCGGCTGAAGGGCCGCACCGAGACACAGGGCCGGGTCTACACCGTCATCAAGGGCGAGCTGGATCTCCTGAAGGACAAGTTCAAGGCGCTGGAGAAGCGCTTGAACCGGACGCTGCTCGAGCGGGACCTGCTCCGGCGCGCGATCCGCGATCTGGAGAAGAAGAGCGGTCTGGCCGCGGACCGCACCGAGCTCACCGCCGACGAGGTCGCGGCCTCGGACCGGTCGGTGGAGGAGCGGGCCGCGGCCGAGGCGGCGGAGATCGCCCGGCGCACCCGTCCTCCGGAGCCCGCCGAGGCCCACGAGCGCACCGACGCCGCTGCGCCGCCCGCCGCAGCCTCGAGCGCACCGACCGCTCCGGCGCTCGAGACCGCGGCCGCCGCCGACGCCGCGGGCGCCCCGGCCGCCCAGCACGCGGAGAAGGCCGGCTGACCGGCACCCCCACTCCGGGCCGGCCGCCCAGGGTGTCGCTGGCCACGCGCATCTTCCTCGGCCACGCGGTGGTGCTGGTCACCTTCGGCCTCCTGATCCTCTTCAGCGTCAGCGAGCTGCACCGCAACCAACAAGAAATCCGCCTGGTCAGTCAGGGGTACCTCCCGCTCGCCCAGGACGCCGCCGCGCTCGACTCGTTCCAGCGCAACCAGGCACAGGAGGCCGCGCAGATCAGCGCGGAGACCGACCCGCAGACCCGCGCCGCGCTGGCGCGGCTGGCGCCCCTGACCTACCCGCCGCTCCTCCGCTCCCGGCTGAGCTCGCTCGAGGCCACGCTCTCCGCGCTCCGGACCACCGCCCCGGTCTCCGAGCGGGCCTTCCTCGATTCGGTCCAGACCCGCGTGGAGCACGTGGCGCGCGAGCTCGAGGTGGTGGAGCGCTCCACCGCGAGCACCTGGGCGGAGACGCCTCCTCCGGAGGCTCAGCGCACGCTCGCCACCGCCCAGGACTCCTTGTCCCGCGAGCTCCGGGCGCTCCGGGCCGCTCTCGACAGCCGGACCCGTGCGGTGGTGGAGGAGGCCGAGCGGCGCGACCGGCGCCGGGGCGTGCTGCTCATCGGGCTGTCGGTGGCGGCGATCGCCGTGGGGCTCCTGGCCACCGCGCTCTCCGCCCGGAGCCTGCGCCCCGTGCGCGCGCTCATCGCCGGCGTCGGGCGCATCCGCCGGGGCGACTACACCGCGCAGCTCAACATCCCGGGCGACGACGAGATCTCCCAGCTCGGCCGGGAGTTCGACGCCATGACCCTGGCCCTCGAGGAGCGCGAGCAGGCGCTGGCCCGACAGCAGCAGGCGCTGCTCCGCGCCGAGCGGCTGGCCGCGGTGGGGCGCGTCTCGGCGCAGGTGGCCCACGAGGTCCGCAACCCGCTCAGCTCCATCGGCCTCAACGTGGAGATGCTCCAGGATGCGCTCGGGCACGCCCGCTTCACCACCGCGGCGGAGGCGGACGAGGTGCGCACCCTTCTCCAGGCCGTCACCCGGGAGGTGGATCGCCTCACCGAGACGACCGAGCGCTACCTGCGCATGGCCCGGTCCCCGGCCCCGGCGCTCGCCGCCGAGGACGTGAACGGCATCGTGGACGCGGTGCTGGACTTCGCCACCGGGGAGCTGGGCCGCTCGGGCATCCGCATCGAGCGGCGGCTCGACCCCGCGATTCCGCGGGCGCTGGTGGACGAGGGCCAGCTGCGGCAGGTGCTGCTCAACCTGGTCCGCAACGCCCGCGAGGCGATGGAGGGCGGCGGCACCCTGCGGCTGTCCACCTCGGCGGAGGACGGGGCGGTGCACGTGCGCGTCGAGGACACCGGGCACGGCATCCCCGAGGAGGCACGGGCGCACCTCTTCGACCCACTCTTCACCACCAAGCGGCACGGGACAGGGCTGGGGCTGGCGCTCAGCCGGCAGATCCTCGAGGCCCACGGCGGGGCGCTGGGGTGCGAGCGCACCGGACCGTCGGGGACCGTCTTCCACCTCCGGGTGCCCGTGGCCTCCCAGCCGTCGGTCGGCGAGCGGCCGGCCGCCCACGCCTGAACGGGCCGGAGCCCTGGAACGGGCGAGGGCTCCGGGCCGTTGCTACGCTCCCCTGACACCTCGCCTGCCGATGGATTCCTTCGTTCGCCGCCTCGTGGAGCGGCTCCTCGAACCCTCGCTGCCGCTCTCGCGGAACCGCCACTTCCACACCTTCGAGACGCCGGAGGGACGGAGGGCGCTCACCCTGGCCCGGCGGCTCCGCGGGCTCGCCCGCGACGTGCGCCGCTGTCTGGACCGCGGCGCCCGTCCCGAGGTCCTCGAGGACGGGTCGGCCGGGGACCTCCGGGTCGAGCTGCGCTTCGACGACGTCGCCGGCCGGCGGACCGCGTTCCTCACCGGCGAGGAGTACGCGCTGTTGCTCCGGGTGCCAGGGATGGCGGACGCGCTCGAGGCGGACCGTTAGCCAGCGTCAGCTCACCAGTCCCGCGTAGGCCAGGAGCACCGCCCGGACCGCCTCGCGCGCGCCCGGGTGGGCCGACGCCCCGCGGCGAGCGAGCTCGTCGGGGCAGGTGTCGGCGAGCGCGGCGAGCGGCGCATGCTGCTCGTCCGCGACGAAGCGGGCCAGGGCGAGGGTGGCCGGCGACAGCTCGACGACCACCAGCCCGGCGGCCTCGGCGGTGAACGGGCGCCACAGCGGACGGCCCAGCTCCCCGGCGGGGACGATGCAGAAGTGGAGCAGGAGCCCCTCGGCCACCTCGAGCTCGGCCACCGTCCCCAGCGCCTCCACCGGTGTCCCCTCGGGTGCGAGCAAGGGGAGCCCGGACAGCGCCTCGCGGGCCGCCGAGGCGTCGCGGGCGGCGAGCAGCACCTTCACCACCTGGCCCCGGGACGCTCCGCGTCCGCGCTGCGCCCGCCCCCGGACCGCGTGGGCCTCGGCAGCCGAGAGGAGCGGTTCAGGCGCCGGCGGCGCGTCCACGTCCACCGGGACGACCAGACCCTCGCCGTGGAGGAGCAGGAGGCTCTGGAGCACCGCGAGGTCGGGCGCCTCGACGGCGTCGAGCAGCTCGGGCGCGCTCCTCGGGGTCTCGAGCTGGGCCAGCACCTCGCGGGCGAGCGGCGGCACCGCCCGGAGCGCCGCGCCGGCGGTCTGGACCCAGCGCGTGGCCGAAGCCGGGAGCGCGTCCAGGAGCCGCCGGCACTCGTCCGTCTGCCGGGCGGCCTCGAGGAGCACCTCGTCCGTGCCCCGGGCGATGCGCGCCTCCGTCGCCGCCGGCCCCGGCTGGAAGGAGAAGGTCCCCTCCGTCCACCCCAGCATCCGGAACAGGGCCTTCTCCCCCTGCACCGCGCCGGCGCGCGCGTCCACCGGGCGCCCCTCCACCAGATCCACCTCGCCGCGTTCGGCCCCGCGGCGCAGCGTCACCCGCCCGGTCCGCCGTCCCAGGGCGAGCGTCTGGAGCAGGTCCGGCAGGGAGAGCTGGCCGAGGGCGCCCTCGATCTCCTGCGGCTCCGCCGCGTCGGTCCGCGCCCGGTCGGCGCGCGCCAGGAGGTCATCGATGTGGGCGAGGACCTCGTCCAGGTTGTACGGCTTGCGCAGCAGCGTCCCCGGGCCGTCCCGCATCGCCTCGTCCGCCTGCTCGGCGCTGGCGGTCACCACGACGGGGATGGTGTCGGTGCGGGGGTTGGTGCGGAGGATGTCGACGAACGTCCGTGCGTCGAGCACCGCACAGCCCCGGTCGAACAACACGAGATCGGGGTGGCGGAGCACCGCGAGCTCCAGCGCCCGGGCTCCGTCGCGCGCCGAGTAGACCTGGCATCCCTTCTGGCGGAGCGCCCGGGTGAGCGCGCGCACCGAGGCCAGGTCGGGGTCGGCGAGGAGCACCTTTCGGACGGAGGTCATGGCCCCGGGGTCAGTACGGTTGCAGGTCGTACGCGGTCTGGAGCTTGGAGACGAGCCCGTCCACCAGCGCCGCGTCCGACGAGTGGAAGGCCCACGTCGCGCCCCGGCCGCGCCGCTGGAGCAGGGCGTACGCCGCAGGCCCGTGCAGCCAGAGCACGAACTGGTGCCGCACGAGCCGCTCGTCGCCACCGAGCACCAGCGGGGTGAGCCCTGGCCGGGGCGTCACCTCGGCGCGCCGGGCGAGGAGGTACACCCGCGGGGCGAAGTCCTGGCTCGCGCGCTCGAGCGTGCGCACCAGGGGTAACCCGTCGCCGGCCTCGGCCCCGCCGAGGTAGACCAGGCTCCGGACACCCGGAGCGCGGAGCAGCGTCCGGCCGATCTCCGCCTGGACCTCGTCGAACAGCCCCTCGGGAACACGACCCCGCCGCGAGGGGTCGGCGCCCTCCTCGGCCGGGAGCCGCGGCCCGTCGGGGGAGCCGAGCAAGAGCTCCACCGCCTCCCAGAACCCGACCGGGTCCAGCACCAGCCGGCGGTAGAGCGAGGCGCGCCGCTGCTCGAGCCGCGCCCGGCAGGCCTCGGTGAGGTCGTCGAGGTCCTCGCCGTCACGGGGGAAGCTCGCCGCGCCCCCAGTGAGCTGCAGCAGGGCGGCGCCGTCGACGGCCCGCAGCTCGGGCGCCTCGCGCGCCGCGGCCAGGGCCCGGCGAAGGAACACCTGCGCGCCGAAGGCGTCCGTCTCCGGCAAGAGCAGGAGGAACTCCTGCTCGGCCACCTTGGCCAGCACGTCCGATTCGCGCAGGACACGGCCGAGCGCCCGGGTGGTGGCCCGCACCACCGCCCGGGCCGGCTCGGTGCCCGCCCGGGCGCGCAGGTGGGGGAGCCCGTCGAGCGCGAAGCTGAGGACCGAGAAGCCGCGGCCGTACCGCCGGGCCTTGTCCACCTCCTTGGTCGCGACGTCGGTGAAGTAGGCGAGGTTGTAGGCGGACGAGTCCGGGTCCCTCAGCGCCAGCCGCTGCAGCGCCCGGAACCGCCGCGCCGAGAGCAGGGCCGCGGCGCCCACCCCGGCCAGCGCGGCAGTCGCCTCGACCGCCTCGGGCAGAAAGCCGCCCGGCGCGTCCGACAGCTGGGCCAGCGCCAGCCCCTCGCCCCGCGCGGCGAGGGGGACCCAGAGCCCGGGGCCCTCCACCACCCAGGGCCGCCCGGCGGAGAGCAGCGCCCGGGCCTCGGGGTCTGGCGCGAGCAGCTCGGAGTGAGCGTCCGCCGGCAGGCGCCCCAGGGTGGCGCGGAGGACGAACCGGCCGGCGTCGTCCGCCAGCCACAGCGCCCCCGAGCCGGCCCCGGCCGCACGGACCAGCTCGCCGAGGAGGAGCTCGTGGAACCCCTCGGCATCGGGATCCCGGAGGAGCCCGGCCGCGCGCCGGCGCAGCTCCGCCTCGGCCCGGGCGGTGTCCCGTTCGCGGCGCAGGTTCACCCAGGGCACCGTTCGCTCCACCGCCGCGAGCAGCCCCCCGCCGTCCGCGGACGAGGCCCACTCGAACGGTGCGGTGAGCTCCGGCACCGGGCGCCCCGGCTCCACCCAGGCCACCACCGCGACGTCGGGACAGACGCCGCGGAAGGACTCGAAAGCCGAGGGCTCGTCCGGGACACCGATGACCAGGACCTCCGGCGCCCCGGCCTGTCGCTCGAGCTCCGCCGGTGACCCGGCCCAGGAGACCACGTGCCCCGCCTCGGCCAGGCGCGCTGCGAGCCAGGAACGTACCTGCGCGCGGGCATCCACCACCCAGAGCTGGAGCGGGGCGGGCGCGGCGGGCCACGGGATGTCGAGCGCCGTGGTCAGTCGAGCAGCGCCTCCGGCAGCTCGGCGCGGAAGACGAAGCGCGCCGGGCCGCGAAGGGTGGTGTGCTGGAGATCCGCGGACACCCGCACCGCGAGCCGCCCGCCGGGCAGGTCCACCGGCACGAAGACGTCGGGAGGAACCCAGCCTGCCACCACCGCCGCCGCGACCGACGCGACGGCCCCGGTTCCGCAGGCGTCGGTCAATCCGGAGCCGCGCTCCCACACCGAGACGCGCAAACCGTCACCCGCACGACCCACCGCCTCGACGTTGGTGCGATCGGGAAAGCCCGGGAGGTGCTCGAGCCTCGCCCCGTGCTCGCGCACCACCTCCGGAGGGGCCCCGAGCAGCACGAGGTGCGGATTGCCCATGCTGACCGCGGTGCCGGGCCATTCCACGCCGGGCACCGGCGCCGAGACGAACGGGCCGCCCCCGGGCCCGGGCGGCAGGTGAGGGGCCCGGAGGCGGGCCGGGCCGAGCTCGAGCTCCACCTCCACCACCTCGGCACCGGCGCGGCGCGCCCGGGCCGGGAGCACGCCCGCGCCGGTCTCCACCTCCAGAGCGTCGCGGCCCGGCTCCCGGTCCAGCAGGTGCTTCACCACGCAGCGCAGCCCGTTGCCGCACATCTCCGCGATGCTCCCGTCGGCATTGTGCACCACCATCCGCGCCGCCGCGCGCGACGAGGGCAGGAGCACCAGGACCCCGTCGGCGCCCACGCCGCGCCGTCGGTCACACAGGGCGCGGGAGGCCTCGGGGGAGACGTCCCGCCCGGACATCCGGCGGTCGAGCACCACGAAGTCGTTGCCGAGCCCCTCGTACTTGAAGCCCGGCTCGACGCCGCCGCTCACGGCTCACCCTGGCCCGGCCGCCGGGGCGCGGAGCGGGCCGACGCGGCGCGACGGAATGCCAGGAGCTCTCCCTCCTGGGCCGCGAGACGCCGCTGCAGCTGGTCCACCCGCGCCGAGAGCTCCTGCGCCTGCGCCCGGGCCGCCTCCACCGCCGCGCGTGCCTCCTCGCGCTCGCCGGCCCGCTCGTCGGCGAGCGCGTCGCGGGCGGCCACGGCGTCGGCCAGCATCTGGTGAAGGGCGCCCGGAGCCCCGCCGCCCGCGGCGCGCACGGACTCCAGCGCCTCGGCCAGGGACTGCTCCCGGGCAGCCGCCTGCTCGGCCTGGGCGGCGAGCGCATCCCGCTCGAACTGCGCCGAGGCCAGCTCGTCGGAGAGCTTCCCCAGCTGCTCCTCTAGCTCCGCCACCCGGCCCTCGGCGTACTCCTTCTCCTCGTCGCGCATTCGCGCCCGGGCGCGCTCCTGGGCGAGCTCGCGCTGCAGCTGCTCGCGGGCAACCTTGGCCGCGCGGGTCTGCTCCTCCCCGCTGCTCTGGCCCGCCTCCAGGGCCGCCAACCGGGCGGTGGTCTCCTGGCCGGCGGCCTCGAACGCGGCGAGCTGTCCCAGCGCCGCGTCGCGCTCGCTGGCCACGAGGTCGCGCTCGGCCTGGAGCTGCAGGAGCTCGCGCTCCATTGCCTGCGCCCGCTGCTCGGCCGCCTCGAGGCTCGCCCGGTCCCGATCCGCTCCGGCCAGCGCCGCCTCGAGCGCGTCCACCCGCCCCCGGGCGTCCTCGAGCGCGCGGCCGAACGCCTCTGCCCGGGCCGCGGCCTCGGCCTGCTGGGCGCGGAGACCGGACAGCTCCTGGACGGCGGGCTCGGCCCGGGCGAGCGCCTCGGTACGCTCGGCCAGCGCCACCCCGGTGTGCTGCAGCTCCACCTCGAGCGTTGCCACCCGCGCCTCGAAGCCGCTCGCGGCGGTGCTGACCGCACCCTGGGCCTCCTGGAGCGCGTGCGAGAGGGCGGCCCGTTCGTCGTCCGCCTCGGCCAGCCGCTGCTCCAGCGAGGCGAGGTGGGCCTCCAGCCGGGCCGCCTCGCCGGAGACGGACCGGGCGGACTCCTGCGCCGCATCGCGCTCGGCGGACAGCCTCGCCTCCGACTCCTCGAGCGCCGCGAGCCGCTCGCGCGCTCGGGCGAGCTCGGACTCGGTCTCGGCGAGCGCCCCGCCACGGCTCCGGGACTCTTCCCCGAGCCGGGCCGCCTCTGCCTCGAGCTCGGCCAGCTGGGCCTGGAGGGCCGCGTGGGCCTCGTTCAGCTCGGCCCTGCCACGCAGCTCCTCCTCGGCCCGGGAGCGAGCGCCCTCGGAGTCGGCCAGGCTCGCCTCGAGGGAGGCCAGGGCGTCCCGGAGGCGGGCAAGCTCGGCCTGGCGCGCGGACTCGATCTCCGCCTCGGCCTGGGTGCGCGCCCGGAGCGACTGCAGCTGGCTGTCGAGGTCCTCGGTGCGGCGGACCTGAAGCTCGAGCGCGGCGATGGTGCGGGCGTGGGCCTCGGCGCGCTCGGCCGCTGCCCGGGCGTCCTCCTCGGCGCGCTCGGCACGCGCCACCGCCTCGCGGGCGAACACCGCGGTGCTCGAGGCCCGCTCCTCCACCCGGTCCAGCATCGCCTTGGTCTCGGCCAGCTCGGCCGCGAGCGCGTCCACGTCCCGCTCCCGCT
>Ga0335070_10007064_pt1 | contig 13187 bp, 10 predicted proteins | sample Lox_Sample_13_FD_206722 | JGI IMG/M metagenome (GOLD analysis project Ga0335070, IMG submission 206722) | Soil microbial communities from Loxahatchee National Wildlife Refuge, Florida, United States - Lox_Sample_1.3 | ecosystem: Environmental > Terrestrial > Soil > Wetlands | place: USA...
ATCACGTCCGAGAGGGAGAGCGGGTAGAAGCTCCGCTCGCGCAGGTAGTCGACCACCACGCCCTTGCCGGCTCCGTTCGGGCCGGAGATTCCGAGGATCATGAGTCCTCCCTCCCGGGCGGGTTACTCCGCGCGGCCTCGGGGGTCAAGGCTCCCGCGCAATGGCCAAGCGAAGCCTGCTGCGGCAGCCTGCGCGCGTGCGGGTGGCGGTGACTGGTGCGGGCGGCTTCGTGGGCACGAAGCTCGTCGCCCGGCTCGAGGCGGCCGGCCACCAGGTCCACGCGTCCGATCGCGAGCTCGACGTCGGCGACCTGACGGCCGTCCGCGCTGCGCTGCTGCGCGAGCGACCCGAAGCCGTCGTGCACCTCGCGGCGCTCTCGAGCGTGACCGCCTCGGTCGGCGATCCATCGCTCACCTGGCGCGTGAACTACCTCGGCGCGCGGGCGGTGCTCGAGACTGCACGCGAGCTCGCGCCCGGCGCCGTCCGCCCGGTGCGCGTCCTCCTCGTGGGCTCGGGCCAGGTCTACGGCTCCGCCGCTCCCGGCGCGCTGCCCTTCGACGAAGCCGCACCGCTCCGTCCGCGCTCGCCCTACGACTGGACGAAGGCCGCGGCCGACCTCCTGGGCGGCGTGCATGCAGCCGCCGGCGCGGACGTGATGCGCGTCCGCCCGTTCAACCACACGGGACCCGGCCAGTCGGACGCTTTCGTGGCCTCGAGCTTCGCGCGCCAGCTCGCCGAGATCGAGCTCGGACGGCGGCCGGCGGTCCTCTCCGTCGGCAACCTCGACTCGGTCCGGGACTTCCTCGACGTGGACGACGTGCTCGACGCGTACCTCGCGCTGCTCGATCCGCGCGTCCCGGCCGGGATCTACAACGTCGCCAGCGGACGGGGCCTCGCGATGCGCGAGCTGCTCGAGCTCCTGCTCGCCGCGTCGGGCGTGCGGCCGGCGATCACGGCCGATCCGTCCCGGCTGCGCCGCACCGACGCGTCGGTGGGCGATGCCTCGCGCCTGCGCGAAGCCACGGGCTGGCGGCCTCGGCGCGATCTCGGCGACACGCTCAAGCGTCTGCTCGACGACTGGCGTCGGCGCCTGCGCGACGACGCATGAGGAGGCCGACCCAGACCTCGCCGTCCGCGTCCTCGAGGCACCGCCGCGCCTCGACGCCGAAGCCCTGGGCCTCGAGCCGCGACACGACCTCCGGCACGTCGGAGGCGAGGAGCCCCGCGAGCACCATGGCGCCGCCCGGCTCGACCTTGCCGGCGAGCCCGGGAAGGATCGGCACGAGCTCGCTGCGCAGGAGGTTCGCGAGGACCGCGTCGAAGCCGCCGCCCGCGAGCGCGTCGAGGGGACCGGTGAAGACGACGAGGCCGGCGCCGAGCCCGTTCGCACGGGCGTTGTCGCGCGCCGCGGGCGCCGCGAGCGGATCGAGATCGAAGGCCACGGCGCGCGTCGCGCCGAGCGCGAGCGCCGCGAGGGCGAGCACACCGCTCCCGGTCCCGACGTCGAGCACGCGCGCTCCGGCGGGGAGCCCCGAGGCGAGGGCGTCGACGAGCTCGAGCGCGAGGCGCGTCGACGCGTGGCCGCCGGTGCCGAACGCCTGCCCCGGCTCGATCACGATCTCGCGCTGGCCGGCGCGCGGCGCCGCGGGCAGGAAGGGCGGTCGTAGCCGGAGCCGCGGCGAGACTTCCACGGCCTCGATCCCTTCGCGCCAGGCCGTGGACCAGTCGACCTCGGGCTCGGCCTCCGGCGCCCCGATCCGGACCGCCGCGCCAAGCGCTTCCTCGAGCCGACGCACGATCGCGTCGGCCGCCGCGGAGGGCGCGTAGATGAGGAGGAGCGCGTCTCCCGCGGCGGCTCCCGGGCGCTCCTCGATCCCGCTCGCGCCGGCGTCGAAGGCCTCGGCGGCGGTGCGCTCCGCCTCGCTCCCCGCGGCGACGCAGGCCTCGATGCGGACGAAGCGCGCGCTCCGCTTCGCGCTCGCCGGCGCGTTTCTCGTCACGTCCACGACGGGCTGCTACCTCGCCTCGCTCGGCGCCGGGCAGGTGCGCCTGCTCCTCGCGCGCCGCCCGATCCCGGAGGCGCTCGCGGATCCGGCGACGCCGCCCGAGACCCGTGCGCGCCTCGCGCTCGTGCCCGCGGTATTGGCGTTCGCGCGAGAGCTGGGCCTCGAAGTCTCCGGACAGTACACGACCTACGCACCCTGGCCCGGCGATCGCGTCGTGACGACGATCGTCGCGACGCGCCCCGGCGAGATCGAGCCGGCGGGCTTCTGGTTCCCCCTCGTCGGCCGCGTGCCCTACAAGGGCTACTTCGCCGCGGACGATGCCAATGCCGAGGCGGCGCTCCTGCGCGCGCAGGGTCTCGACGTCTGCGTCCTTGCCGTCCCCGCCTACTCGACGCTCGGCTGGCTCGACGATCCGGTCACGGGCCCCATGCTGCGCGGCGACGAGGACGAGCTCGTGGAGACCGTGCTCCACGAGCTCCTGCACCGGACGGTGTTCGTCGCGGGCGATGCGGCCTTCGACGAGGGCCTCGCGACCTACGTCGGGCAGGAGGGGACGATCGCGTTCCTCGCGGCGCGCGACGGCGAGGGGAGCGCGAGCGCGCGACGGGCCCGCGCGCGCGTCACGGACGAGCGCGCGATCGCCCGCGCCCTGGCCGAGCTGCGCGCGCGCGTGGCCGACCTCTACCTCGCGCAGCGCGCGAGCCCGCGGCGCGAGCGTGCGCGGGCGGGGCTCGAGGAGGAGGCGCGAACGCGGCTCGCCGCCCTCCCCCTCGCGACGCGCGACCCGCGCGAGCTCGCGGCGCTCCTGCGGCTGAACGACGCCTGCCTGGCCGTGCACGCCACCTACGGCGACGACCTCGACGCCCTCGACGCCGCGGCGCTTCGCCTGGGCGGCCTCGCCGCCCTGGTCGCGGAGGCCCGGCGGGCGGGAGCGACCGCGGACCCGCGCCGCGCGCTGCTCGGAGCGCCCTAGCCCCGGGTTTCGCCGGAGGCCGCCGCCAGGGGCGCTCAGGATCGCTCCTTCCGACGCCGATGAGACGCAGGACTCGCGAGATCGGGAGGGGTGCGTGAGCGGCGCAGGAGCGGGCGGCGAGGCCGTGCTCGATCTCGGCGAGGCCGCGGGGTCCGCGCAGCGGCTGCGCGCCAACGTCGAGCGGGCGCTCTGGGGCAAGCCCGAGGTCGTGCGCTGCGCCATCGAGGCCGTGATCGCGGGCGGCCACGTCCTCCTCGAGGACGTCCCCGGCGTCGGGAAGACGACCCTCGCCTTCGCCCTCGCCCGGTCCCTCGACGCGAGCTTTCGCCGCATCCAGTTCACGAGCGATCTCCTGCCGGGCGACATCCTCGGATCGGCGATCCCCGACTTCGACGCGGGCACGCCGACCGGTCGCTTCGTGTTCCAGCGCGGGCCGATCTTCGCCAACGTCGTGCTGGCCGACGAGATCAATCGCGCGAGCCCGCGCACGCAGTCGGCGCTCCTCGAGGCGATGGGCGAGGGCTCCGTGAGCGTGGACGGCACGTCGCACCGACTGCCCGATCCCTTCCTCGTGATCGCGACCCAGAACCCGCTCGAGCACTACGGAACCCATCCGCTCCCGGAGTCGCAGCTCGATCGCTTCCTGATGCGGCTGCGGCTCGGGTATCCGGCGCCGGAGCACGAGGCGGCGGTGCTGCGCGACGATCCGGCGGCGACGGCGGTGCCGAAGCTCGCCCCCGTGCTCACGACCGAGGACGTGCGGGCGCTGCGTCGCGGCGCCGCCGCCGTGAAGCTCGACGACGCGGTCGTCGCGTACCTGCTGGCCCTCGTCGCCGAGACGCGTGCCCACGAGGCGATCGCGCTCGGCGCCTCCCCGCGCGGGGCGGTGGCGCTGCGGCGCGCAGCCCAGGCCCGTGCGCTCTGCGACGGCCGCGACTTCTGCATCCCGGAGGACGTCCGGGAGCTCGCGGTAGCCGTGCTCGCGCATCGGATCGTGCTGGATCCCCACGGCGGCCCGCGCCAGGGCAGCGAGGAGGTCGAGTGGCTGGTGCGCGAGATCGTCGGGCGGGTCCCCGTCCCGCTCTAGCGCCCGCCTCCGGCCGGGGCCTGCGAGGGCGGCTGCGCCGCGCGCTGCGGCCGCCGCGCACGCTCCGTCCGACGCGGGCGGGCTGGATCTTCTTCGGGCTCACGTTCGGCGTCGGCTTCGCGGCCCTGAACACGGGCAACAACCTCCTCTACCTCGTGCTCTCGCTCATGCTCGCGTTCCTGGTGCTCTCGGGCGTGCTGTCGGAATCCGCGCTGCGCGGCGTCGAGGTGCGCCGGCGGCTCTCCCGCGAGCTCTTCGCCGAGACACCGAATCGCGTCGCGCTCGAGGTCCTGAACACGAAGCGCCGCGTGCCCGCGTTCGCGCTCGTGATCGAGGACTTCGCGCGCGCGGGCGGCTCTGGCTCGCGAGCGCTGCCCGTCGGGCGGGCCTTCGTGCTCCACGTGCCGGGCGGCGCGCGCGCGGCACGCTTCTACGCGCTCGCGCCGGAGCGACGCGGCCCGCTGCACTTCACGGGCTTCCGGATCTCGACCCGCTTCCCGTTCGGGCTCTTCTCGAAGGCGCTCGAGCTCGAGCAGCCGGAGAGCGCCCTCGTCTATCCGCGGGTCGATCCACGCCCGCTCGCGCCCGTGCCCCACGGCGCGGAGGACGGCGGCGGCGGCGCGGCGCGGCGCGCGCCCGCCGGCGCGGCGAGCGGCCTGCGAGAGCACCGCACCGGCGATCCGCAGCGCCGCATCCACTGGCCCGCGACGCTGCGCCGGGGAGCGCTCCTCGTGCGCGACGGCGAGGACGAGCGGCGGAGCGAGCACGAGGTCCGTCTGCGGACCGCCGCCGCGGAGCCGGGTGAGGCGTTCGAGCAGGCGGTGCGCTGGGCCGCCTCCGACGTCGTGGCGCTCCTCGCGGCGGGCGCGCGCGTCGCCCTCCGCACCGACGGGACGCGGCTGCCGCCGGCCGACGGGCCCGCCCAGCGCGCGCGCCTCCTGGCGTTCCTGGCCCGCGTCGCGCCCGACGCGTCGGATCCCTGCGACAGCGCGACGGATCGGACGCGCCGGGGGGCCGCCGCATGACCCGCCGTTCCTTCCGGGCGACCGTCGACGCGCCGCGCCCCCTCTCGGCGATCGGGCTCGTGGGCGTCGCCAGCGCGACGCTCGCGATGACGGGGCAGATCCTCGGGCCCGCGGTCGTGCTGCAGGCGGCCGCCCTGCTGGCCGCCGTCGCGCTGCGCGAGCGGCCCCTCGCGTGGCAACGCGGCCCCGTGTGGCCGAACGTCGGCCTCGCGGCGGTCGTCCTCGCTTCCCTCGGCCTGTTCGCGCGCGGATCGCCGGCCCTGATCGTGCTCGCGCACTTCGCGTTCCTGACCCAGGGGCTCCAGCTCCTCGATGCGCGCCCGCGCCGCTCCGAGTTCCTGCTCGTCGCCCTCGCCTTGTTCCAGGTCGTGCTCGCCTCGAACCTGACCGACAGCCTGCTCTTCCTCCCGCTCCTCGCGATCTTCCTGCCGACGGCGGTGTGGACGCTCCTCGTCCACACGCTGCGCACGGAGGCCCTCGAGGCGGGAGACGCAGAGGGAGCGGTCCGCGCGATCGGTCCCGGCCTGCTGCGCACCACGCTCTTCGCGTCGTCCGTCTCGCTCCTGGTCGCGCTCGGGCTCTTCCTCGTCCTCCCGCGCCTGCAGGCCGGCTTCGTCCGCTCGTCCTTCCTGGGTCACGGCGGGCCGCGCGCCGGATTCTCGGATCAGGTGGCCCTCGGCGATCTCGGGCGGATCCGCGGCGATCCGCGCGTCGTGCTGCGCGTCACGACGCTCCGGGGGACGCCGCCCGCCGCGGGCCTCGGCTACTGGCGCGGCCTCGCCTTCGACCGCTTCGACGGGCGAACGTGGTCGCTCTCGAGCTCGCGCCGGCTCCCGCTGCCCGGCGATCCGGAGCTCGGTCTCGACGTCCTGCCCGCACGCGGCCGCGCGCCGATCCACGCGAGCCGCGTCGAGCAGATCGTGCGCGAGTCCGTGACCGCCGGGGTGATCTTCGCCTCGGGCGATCCCGTGCGGATCGAGGGCCCGCTCGGACGTCTCGAGCGCGACTCCACGGGCGGGCTCTACGCGCCCGCCGGCGCGGAGGGCCGCGTGCGCTATGCGATCGCGAGCGATGCGCGCCCGCGCGACCTCGACGCCCTGCGCACGGATCACGTCTCGCTCCCCGGCCCCGACGGCGCGCGCTACCTCGCGCTCCCGGCACTCGGCGAGCGCGTGCTCGCGCTGGCCCAAAGCGCCGTCGCCGGCAGCCGGACCGACCTCGATCGCGCCCTCGCCCTCGAGAGCTACCTGCGCCGCACGGGACGCTACACGGACGTGCCGCCCACGCTCGATCCCGACGATCCGGTCTCCCCGGTCGAGCGCTTCCTGCTCGGCGAGCGCGCCGGCCACTGCGAGTACTTCGCGAGCGCCATGGTCGTGATGGCGCGGAGCCTCGGCCTTCCCGCACGCCTCGTGAACGGCTTCGCGGGCGGCCGCGAGAACCCGATCGGCGGGTTCCTCGAGCTCACGGGCTCCGACGCCCACGCCTGGGTCGAGCTCCACTTCGAGCGGGCGGGCTGGGTCGCCTTCGATCCGACGCCGCCCGACCTGCGCCTCCGCGGCGCGAGCGCGCTCTCGCTCGGCGAGCGCATCGAGGCGCTGCGCAGCGCGCTCGAGCTCTGGTGGTTCGATCACGTCGTCGAGTTCGATCGGGTGGACCAGCTCCACGCGCTCGGCGCGCTGTTCCGCGCGTGGCGATCGCTACACGACTCGGAGTCGCCGCCGCTGGCTGCCGCCCGACCCGGCGCGGACGCCGGCACGCTGCGCGGGCTCGGCACCGCCCTCGCATTCGGCGTGGCGCTCGCGCTGGGCGGCGCCGCGGGCTTCGCCCTGCTCCGCCGCCGCGATCGCGCCCGCGCCCGCGTGCCGGGGAGCTACCGCGCGGCGCTCCGCCTCCTCGCGCGTCGCGGCCTCGTCCGCGGAGCGACCGTCCCGGCCCGGGAGTTCGCGCACGCCGCCGCGGACCGCCTGCCGCGCACGGGCGCCGAGGCCTTCGCGCGACTCACCGAGGCGTATCTCGTCGAGCGCTTCGGTGGCCGCGCGGCGAGCGACGCCGAGACGGATCTCGCCCGGCTGCGTGATAGCCTGCGCGCGTGAGCGCGCGCTTCGTCTTCCTCGACCGCGACGGGACCCTCGTTCGCGACCACGGCTACACCCACCGGGTCGAGGACTATGCGCTCCTCCCGGGGGTGCGGGAAGGTCTCTCCCGTCTCGCCGGAGCGGGCTACCGCCTCGCCGTCGTCACGAACCAGAGCGGAATCGGCCGCGGCTACTACGACGAAGCGGCCTATCGCGCCTTCGAGCGACTGCTCGCCGACGACCTCGCCCGCTCGGGCGTCCGGCTCGAGCGGAGCTTCTTCTGTCCCCACCTGCCCGACGCGGGATGCCGATGCCGCAAGCCCGAGCCGGGGCTGCTGCTCGAGGCGGCGGAGCGGCTCGGCGCCGATCTCGCCGCGAGCTGGCTCGTCGGCGATCGCGCAGCCGACGCGGAGGCGGCGCGGCGGGCGGGCTGTCGCGGCGCCGTCCTCGTCCATCCCGACGCGCCGCCGCCGGCCGAGGTCCCGCCCGGCGTGCCCGTCGTCGCCGACGTCGAGGCCGCCGCGCGCTTCATCCTCGCGCACGACGCGGGCGACTACAGCGCGCCGTAGAGCTTGTGCGTCTGCGGGATGAGGCGTACGTCGGCGTGCAGCCGCGACGCCCGCACCACGAGCGCGAGCAGGCGCTCCGCGCCGGGTGTCTCCCGCACGCGCAGCGCAGGCGTCACCGGCTGCAGCACGAGCGGCACGTGGGGCGCGCGGACGGCGAGGCGGCGGCAGACCTCGTCGACCTCGGCGTCGCGCGTCGACGTGGTGACGACGACCTTCACGACCACCTCGGGGGCGCGGAGCGCGACGGCGAGGAAGCGCTCGTGGGCGTCGTGGAAGCCGGCCACTTCGCCGCGCGCGGGGTCGTCGGCGCGGCGCACGTCGCTCGCGAGCTTCCAGTCCATCGAGACCACGTCGAGCGAGTCGACCACGCCGGCCAGCGCGTCGGCGGCGAGCCCGTGGGTCTCGAGGAAGATCCGCGGGCCGACGCCGCGCCACGCGCGCGCGAGCTCGCCCACGGCTTCGGGCTGGAGCAGCGGCTCCCCTCCCGTCAGGCTCACGTAGCGATGCAGCGGCAGCTCGAGGCGGTCGGCGGCCTCCCGCACCGCGGCGAGCGACACCGGATTCGGTCGCGTCTCGAAGCGGCCGGTCCCGCGCGCGATCTCCGCCCGGAACTCCCGTGCCGGAAGCCAGGTATGGGCGGAGTCGCACCATGCGCACCGGAGGTCGCACTCGCCGAAGCGCACGAAGAGCGTGGTCTCGCCGACGTGCGGCCCTTCTCCCTGCACGGAGGAGAAGAGCTCGACGAGGTTCGCGGTGCTCAGGGCTCGCCTCTCCTCTTCGAGGGACGCTCCTCGGGCGCGCGTCGCGGCTTCAGCCCTCGAACACCGAGCGCCCCATCGCGATCGACGCCAGGACCTCCTCGAGCCGCTCCGGACGCTCGACGAGGCCACGCACGCGGATCCGGGCGACGTGGTCCGCGTCGGGCAGGGCCTCCACGAACTCGTGCTTCTCGGCGAGGTGCTCGACCATGCCCAGGAGATCGAGCGAGCGACGCGCGTTCGCGTCGTCGCCGCCGAGGACCAGGGTCTCGTCCCCTTCCCGGAGCGCGAGCGAGAGGGGCGCCCCGTAGCGCTCCCGCGCGATGCGCGCGGCGAGGGCGCAGTCGAGACCCGCCTCCACGGGCACCACCACGAGCGTGTAGCCGCCGAAGTGCACCAGGCGGAAGTCGCGTCCGGCGACGAACTCGACCTCCGGCGGGAGCGGCGGCGCGGCCGCGTGGCTCGCCTCCCGCGCGAGGTCGCTCGGCCGCCCGACGAGCAGGGGCTCGAGGTCGGCGCGCCGGTCGCCCGTGCGCCCCGCGATCTCGCCCAGGCGCCACCACCAGAGCCGTCCCCAGCGCTCGAAGTCGTGCTGGGTGAAGCGGCCCGTCGCGAGGTCCACGAGCTTGTCGCTGAACCGGCTGCGACGCGTGAAGCTCCCGAGCACGAGGGGCAGCGAGCTGCGCGCGTGCGGCACGACGTGCACCGCGTCTCCGCCGATCGCCGAGCGCAGGGCCTCGAGATCCTCGGGCGGCCATGCATGGTGGTCGTACCAGACGAGGCGGTCGCGGTAGAGCGACGCGGTCTGGATGGTCTCGCGCGCGGGCGAGGCCGTGAATCCGATCACATGGATCGGTGTCTCCTCGCGGAGATCGGGCGTGACGCCACGGAAGAACGTCATGAGCTCGGACTGCGGGTAGACCCAGATGCCCTCGAGCAGCCGCAGATCTCGCGCGAGCAGCGTCGCCGCCGCCACGGAGTCGCGATCGGCGTGGGCGAGGATCGCCGCGCGACGCGGACGCGCGGGCCGCACGGGCGTCGGCTCCGGCACGGGATCGGCCTTCGCGAGGCGTGCCCGCCGTCGTCGCTCCCGCTCGCGGCGCATGCGCTCCTGCTCGGGATCGCCCTCCTCCTCGCCTTCCTCCTCCTCGTAGTGGGGCTCGACCTCCTCGTGGAGCTCGGGCACGTCCGGCGCCAGGCGGACCAGCGCTTCCTCGTGCTCCTCCTCCGCTTCGTCGAGGCCGCGCCTCCGGGCGCCGCCCTCGGGTGCGGCGCCGGCCTCACGCTCGCGCGCGCGCTCACGCCCTCGCTCGCGGCGGCCCTCGCGGCGGCCGCCCTCCTCACGGCGACGCGCACTGGTGTCGAGGCCCGGCGTCACGTCGAGGACGGGACCCGGCTCCTCCTCGTCCTCGGATTCGTCTTCGCTCGCCGCTCCCGGGCCCTCCCCGCGGCCGCGTCCGCGCCCGCGGCCGCGCCGGCGGCGACGACGTCGCCGCCCGCCCGCGTCCCCGCCCTCGCCGGCGGCGGGCTCCTCCTCGCCGAGGTCGAAGAGCGACACCTCCTCGAAGCGCGGTCGCTCCTCGGCGCGGCCCTGCTCCTCCGCGCGCGCGCGGGCCGCTTCGACGCGCGGCGGCTCCTCCGGCGCGGGCTCGAGGTCGAACGCGGAGATCGTCTCCATGCGCTCGAAGCGAAGCGGCTCCGGAGCGGCCTCGCTCGCCGCGCGCTCGACCGCCGGCGGCGGCGCGACACGCTCCGCCGGCGGTGCCGGGCGCTCCGCCGGCGGCGCGAACGCCCGCTCCGATGCCGGTGCGCGCGGCGGGCGCGGCACGCTCCGCTCGCGGACGACCGCGACGGCCCGGCCCTCGTCGGCCAGCGGCCGAAGCGTGCGCTCGCGACCGGCCCCGCCCGCGATCTCGAAGCGCGTAGTCTCGAGGCCGAAGCAGCGCAGCACGCGGAGCGCCGCGTCCTCGTATTCCTCGGCTGCCAGCACGAGCCCCGGCACTTCGAGCCGCACGGGCGGCTCGACGTCCTCCAGCAGCTCGGGAAGGTGGGGGGCCAGGCGCAGCGTCGCGTCGAGGACCGGTCCCAGCGCCGCGAGGCCGAGGCGGCGTCGCACGGCGACCACGACCGGACGACCGGCGACGTCGACCCCGGCCAGGTCGAGCGCATCGACGTCGGCGCCGCCCAGGGGCCAGCGACGGAAGGCGCGGAGGCCGGCGCGCTGCACCAGCGTCTCGAGCAGATCGGCACGCAGCCCCTCTTCGCCTTCGCGCATCTCGCGATCGCCGAGCTGCTTGCGCAGGAAGCCCTCGAGCCGGTCGAGCGCCTCGGCCAGGCCCGCGCTCTGCAGGCGCTCGCTGCGCCGCCCGCCGACGAGCGTGTCGAGCAGGATTCCGTCCGCGTCGACGCGGATCGCCGCGGTCCGTCGTGCCGCGAAGACGAGCTCGACGCTTCGTCCGAGGCCACGGATCGCGCCGCCGTGCTTCGCCGCCAGGCCCGCGAGTCCCGCGATCGCGCGGGCGCAGAGATCCCGATCGAGCGGCCGCACGACGTGTCGCACGAGCTGCGCCGGTCGCACCCAGGCGGGCGGCTCGAGGGGCTCCGGATCGATGCCCGCCGGGCTCTCGGCGAGGAAGGGTGCCCCGCTCGCGCGCAGCACGAAGGGCAGCTCGCCCACGAGGCCGAGCCGGCGGCGGGCCGCCGCGCTCCAGCTCGCGGCCACGGCCAGCACCGAGCCGCGGAACTCCTCCGCCTCGAAGAGACGCGTGGCCGCCGCGAGCGCGCCGAGGAGCGCGTCGCCGCCGCTTCGCGCGACCGCGACGAGCACGCGGTCGCCCTCCGCCGTGGTGCCCTCGCCCGCGACCGCGAGCTGGGCCGAGCGCTCGTCGCCATCCGTCGGTGTCAGCGTCGGGGAGGCCACGAGGCCTGCCGCGACCACCTGATCGAGCCAGCGCGGATCGGCGGGGGCCCCGCCTCCATTGCGGCCGCCCTCGTCGCCCCCGCTTCGCCGCCGTCTTCCGAACCTTCTCCGCATCGGAACTCCTTCTCGCGCCCGTTCCGGGCCCGCTCCGCCGGCGCTGCGCGGCCGCGCGCCCCCGGGCGCGTCCGGCCACGGCGCTCAGCCGGCGTCGGGTCCGTCCTTCTGGGCGGGACAAAGCGCCAGCACCTCGGCCTCCACCAACGCGGCGGTGGCCTCGAGCGCAACGCGTTGCAGCTCGGCGAGCAGCCGATCGTTCCCGATCACCGTCGCCACCAGATCCTTGTGGCTCGCGAAGTCGAGCAGGATGCCGCCGAGGAGCTTGCGATCCCGCAGCACGTTCTTCACGAGCGCGTTCCAGCGCGCGAGCGGGAGCTCGAAGCGCAGGTCGCGAAGATCGAGCTCGTCGTCCACGAGCCCCTCCTTCTGCAGGGACAGCACGACGCCCGTCGCGCCCTTCGGGCACGTCGCTCGCCACGCCTTCGACTGCGCCAGCAGCATCTCCTTGCCTTCCTCGCCTGCCCGGCCCGGCCTCACGGCCGGACGATCAGCCCCTGCTCGGCCTCTTCCTGCGCGGCGCGCAGGACCGGCGCGAGCGCCACCTCGAGGAGCGCACGGGTCGCCACGTGCTCGCGCTCGGGCTGCTCGCGCAGCGCGCGTGCCGCGGCGAGACACGCCCGTGCGTCATCGTCCTGCCGGGCCCGCCAGAACGCCCATCCGCTCTCCTCGAGCTGCGCCGCCGTGCAGGCCGCCCGCGGTCCGCCGTAGACCTGACGTGCGGCGTCGCGGAGCACGGCGTCGATCTGCTCGCGACGTTGGGCGTCCGACACCACGAGCTTGCTCTTCGCGACGTCGCCGATCCGCTCGGCGGCCTCGCGCAGCGGCGCGAGATCGGCCGGCGGCCAGGGCCCGATCGCCCGCGCACGCGCGAGCTCCGCCGCGCGCGAGAGCCTGTCGGTGCTCGGGTCGTCCCCGAGCTCCGCCCGCGCGAGGGCGCCCGGCGTGTCTCCGCCCGGCAGCGTCCCGGCGAGCTTGCTGCGCCACTCGAGGAACGCGTGCGGCAGCGCCCGGTCGGCCGGATGGGCGTCGGCGCAGCGCCGCACCACCGCCTGGAACGCGGAGAGCGGCACCGGATGGGACGCGAAGCGCTCGCGCCCGACGAGGTTCTTCTCGAAGCGGCGCGCGTCGCTCCGCGTCGTCTCGTAGACCGACGCCTCGAGGATGCCGCGGACCTCATCGACGATCAGCTCGAACAGACGCACGCCGCCTCCGGCCTGCGGCTCGGCGAGCACCGCGACGCGCGCGCCCGCGCCATCGAGCGGTGACAGGAAGGCGCCCGCGAGCTCGTCGGCGAGCTTCGGCAGCGCAGCCACGACCGGAGTCGGAGCCGCCTTGGGCACCGCGAGGCCGCGGGCGCGGAGAGCGTGACGCACGCGACGGAGCGCCTTTCGTCCGACCTTCGACAGGATGCCCTCGTCGACCGCCACGACGATCTTCGCGCCGGCCGCGTCCTCGGCCCAGCTCCGCGCGAGCTCGTCGCCGGCCTCGGGCTCGTGGTCGAGCAGCCACGCCAGCGTGCGCGCGCCGCCGGCCTCTCCCAGGGCGGCCAGCAGGCGGGTCGGATCGCCGTTCGCGGGGCGGATCGCGTCGGCGAGATCCGGCAGTGCGGCGGCGGCGCGTTCCAGGCTCTGGGCCAGGCTCACGGCGCGGCCTC
>Ga0335070_10007065_pt1 | contig 13186 bp, 11 predicted proteins | sample Lox_Sample_13_FD_206722 | JGI IMG/M metagenome (GOLD analysis project Ga0335070, IMG submission 206722) | Soil microbial communities from Loxahatchee National Wildlife Refuge, Florida, United States - Lox_Sample_1.3 | ecosystem: Environmental > Terrestrial > Soil > Wetlands | place: USA...
GGGCAGACGCGGGCCTATCCCTACGGCACGGAACTGTCGCACGTGCTCGGCTATGTCGCGGCGGTCAGCGTCGAGGACATGCAGAACAGCGACGACCCGCTGCTCAGCCTTCCCGGCTTTCGCATCGGCAAGCGCGGCATCGAGAAGGCCTTCGACACGCAGGTGCGCGGCACGGCCGGCGCCAGCCGCGTCGAGGTGAACGCCTATGGCCGCGTCATCCGCGAGCTGTCGCGCGAGCCCGGCGTGCCGGGTCAGGACGTCTGGCTCACCATCGACTGCGAATTGCAGCGTTTCGCCGACCAGCGCCTCGGCACGGAAAGCGCCGCCTGCTGCGTGCTCGACGCACAGACCGGCGACGTGCTCGCACTCTCCTCGACTCCGGGTTTCGATCCCAATCTCTTCAACGTCGGCATCACGGGCGAGGAGTGGCGGACGCTGACGACGGACGATCACAAGCCGCTGACCAACAAGGCGCTATCGGGCGCCTATCCGCCGGGCTCGACGTTCAAGCCCGCGATGGCGCTCACCGCCGTGCAGAACAATCTCCCGCCCGATTTTTCCGTCAACTGCTCGGGCGGCCTGACGATCGGCAATCACGAGTTCCACTGCTGGAAGCGCGGCGGGCACGGCCGCGTCGACCTGCAGCGCGGCATTGCCCAGTCGTGCGACGTCTTCTTCTACGAAGTCGCGCGCTTTCTCGGTATCGACAAGATGGAGGCGGGCGCCCGGGCGCTCGGTCTGGGTTCGGCGACCGGCATCGAAATACCGGGCGAGAGCGGCGGCTTCATACCGAGTGCAGCCTGGAAGGAGGCGCATTACGGCATTCCCTGGCAACTCGGCGAGACCCTCGTCACCGGCATCGGACAAGGCTATGTGCTCGCGACGCCGATCCAGCTTGCCACCATGGCCGCGCGCATCGCCAGCGGACGCGCCGTGACGCCGCGCATCGCGCACATGGTGGGGACGACGGCCCAGCCCCGTCCGCTCGCGGATCCCTTGCCCTTCTCCGACACCGCCTTCGCCGCCGTGCGCGAAGGCATGAACGCGGTGTGCAACGGGGGCGGCACCGCCTCGCGCTGGCGCATCACGGAGCCAGGCTTCGAGATGGCCGGCAAGACGGGTACGGCGCAAGTCCGCCGCATCACCAAGGAAGAGCGCGCCACCGGCGTGAAGAACGACGCGTCGCTGCCCTGGAAGATGCGCGACCACGGTCTCTTCGTCGCCTTCGCGCCCGTGGCGGCGCCGCGCTACGCGCTGTCCTGCATCGTCGAGCATGGCGCGCTCGGCCACCCGCAGGTGCAGATGGCGCACGACATTCTGCTGTTCGCGCAGAAGCGCGATCCCCTGAAGCTGCGAACCGCCTATCCGACCAATGCGGCGATGGTCGCCCCGCCGCGCGATTGGGGAGGCCGCGGATGACGACACGTCCCTACGCCGCCGCGCGCCGCACCCTCAGCCTCACCGACAAGCTGTACGAGGTGAATTGGGGCCTCGTCCTGCTCATCACCATCATCGCCTGCGTCGGCTTTGCGATGCTCTATTCCGTGGCCGGCGGAAGTCTGTCGCCCTGGGCTTCGCCGCAGATCCTGCGCTTCATCCTCGGCTTCCTCGTGCTTGTCGCGGTGGCGCTGGTCGACGTCCGGGTGTGGATGGGCCTTGCCTATCCCGCCTATCTCGCATCGCTCCTCCTGCTCGTCGCGGTCGTCGTCGCCGGCCATGTCGGACTGGGCGCGCAACGCTGGATCACGCTCGGCCCGCTCGGTCTGCAGCCGTCGGAACTGATGAAAGTCTCGCTGGTGCTGGCTCTGTCCCGCTTCCTCCACGGCAAAAGCGTCGAAGAAGTTTCCAAGCCGCTCAATCTTCTCCTCGCGCTCGCCATGATCGGCATTCCGGCCGTATTCGTCGTGCTTCAGCCCAATCTGGGCACCACGCTGATCATCGCCGCGGACGGCGCGTCGCTGCTGTTTCTGGCCGGACTTTCCTGGTGGTGGATCGCACCGGCGCTTGGCGCCGTCGCGGTCGCGGTACCGACCGCCTGGCAGTTCGTGCTGCACGACTATCAGAAACGGCGCGTGCTGACGTTCCTGGATCCCGAATCCGACGCGCTCGGAGCTGGCTGGAACATCACCCAGGCCAAGATCGCCATCGGTTCGGGCGGAGGCGTGGGCAAGGGCTTCCTGCAGGGCACCCAGAGCCGCCTCAACTTCCTGCCCGAAAAGCAGACCGACTTCATCTTCACCAACTTCGCCGAAGAGTTCGGCTTCGTCGGCTGCATCGCGCTCCTCGTGCTGTTCGCCGTCATCATCGGCTACGGCATCCAGATCGCCATGGCGGCGCGCAGCCAGTTCGGCCGCCTGCTGGCGATGGGCGTCACGCTGAACTTCTTCTTCTACATCATGATAAACGCCGCGATGGTCATGGGCCTGATCCCGGTCGTCGGCATCCCCATGCCGCTGATCTCCTATGGCGGCTCGGCGATGCTGACCGTGATGTTCGGTTTCGGCCTCCTGATGAGCGTGCACGTGCACCGCCAGGTCGAGATCCCGCGCCACTCGGGCGGGATCATCTGACGCATGTGCGGCGGCTCGGGCCGTTTTCCGGCCCAAATGAGGCGAATCGCGCCCCTGTGCGAAACCCGTGCATGCAATTGCCGGTCTTCCTAGACAGAGCAAAACCGCTCTGCTATGCACCGCGCCTTCCTTGGATGGGCCGGTAGCTCAGTCGGTAGAGCGTTCGACTCTTAATCGAAATGTCGTGGGTTCGATCCCCTCCCGGCCTACCATCCTCGCCTTCACCCCGACCGATAGCTTGCAGCGCCGCATCATCCGGCATCGCGATGCGGGATCGCAGCCGCTGAACCGTCTCAACCCGACAACAGCGCCGCCGCGATCCGTTCGCGCGTGAACGGCATGTCGCGGACGCGCGCGCCCAGCGCGTGCGCGACGGCGTTGGCGATCGCCGCCATGGTCGGGCCCGACGAAATCTCGCCGGTTCCGTAAGGTCTTTGGCGCGGCTGCGCGATCAGTTCGACCGCGATCGGCGGCACCTCGGGAAAGCGCAGGATCGGATAGTCGTCCCACATGGTGGAGGCGATGCCGTTGCCGCCCAGCTTCACCTGTTCCTTCAGCGCCCAGCTCGCGGCCATGATCATGCCGCCTTCTATCTGGTTCCTGGCGCCGTCCGGATTGACGATCAGGCCGCAGTCGGCGACGCACCACATCTCCCTGAGACGAACCTCCTTGTCGACGTCCAGCGCGACGGCGACGCCGACATAGGCGCCGCGGTCGCGGTGACGCGAATAGGCGAGGCCGAGACCTTCGCCGCTTCCGCCGGGGCCGCGCCGCTGCCAACGGGAGAGGGCGCCGAGCCGCTCGAGCACGACGCGCGCCCGCGGATCGCTCGTCATCGACAGGCGATAGGCGAGGGGATCGGCGCCCGCGATCCCGGCAAGCTCGTCGATGAAGCTCTCGCAGGCATAGACGTTCGGCGGACCGCCCAGCCCGCGCAGCGACGAGGTGCGCACCGGCGGGGTGACGACATTCTCTTTCACTCTTGTCGCGGCGACGTCGTAGGAGGGCGTCGCGTTCAGCCGGCCGCCGCTGAATCCCGGAATGGACATGGGCGGCGGCGGCGTGCCGGGCACGAGGGCGGCTTCGACGAGCGCATAGCCGCGGCCGACATGCGGTCCGCTCCAGATCTCCGAACTGAAATCGACGAGGCGTCCGGACGCATCGATCTCGCCGGAAAGCTCGATCTGCATCGCCGTGCCGAGCGGTTCGAAGCCGAACTCATCCTCGCGCCGCCACTGCACGCGGATGGTCTCGCCGGGCCGCCGGACGGCGATGGCGGCGGCGTCGCACGCCGCGTCGTCCGAGCCGTTATGGCCGTAACAGCCCGCGCCCTGCGCGTGCTCGACATGAATCTTTTCGGGCGCGAGGCCCGTGATCCGCGCGAGCACGGCGCGGATCGGATAGACCCCCTGGGCGTGCGTCCATACCGTCAACGTTCCGTCGGCGAAGCGGGCGACGCCGTGCGACGGCCCCATCGAACCGTGGGCGATGAACGGCCGGCCGTAGGTCGCCTTGTGCTTGCGGCGGTTGGACGGTTCGGGCGGCGGCGCGCCGCCTTCCCAGGGCGTGGCGGGAAGCGTCTTGAGCGCCGCAGGCTCTGAGATCTCCGGCCGGCCGGAACGCGCGTCGTTCCACCCGACGCGCTGCTCCGCGGCGGCCAAGGCGAGCGACACCGTCCGTTCGCTGCGGGACAGGAACGCGACGAACGCGCCGTCTCTGACAATGTCGAGATCGCCGCCCGCCGCCTTGCGCACGGCCGCTTCGTCGAACGACTCGATCGTGGCCTGGTAGCCCGGCTGGCGCAGCACGCGCGCATGCGTCACATCCTTGAGCGGAATGTCCTGGATGAAACCGCCGCCGAACACCTTCGACGGCAGGTCGGAGCGCGGCTGCGACTGTCCGACGATGCGATGTCGGTCGGGCGTCTTCCAGCGCGCTTCGCCGGTCGGCGCCTGTTTGAGATCGACGGCCGGCGACAGGCTCCAATAGTCGAGCCCGGTCGCCGAACCGTTGCGCAGGAACGCGCCGTCGCGAATGTCGAGTTCCTCGGCGGCGCAGGCGAGCCGCCTGGCGGCCTCGGCAATGAAGAGTGCACGCACTTCCGCCGAGGCGGCGCGCACGGATGCCCCGGACATCTCGATCGACATGCTGCCCACGGTCAGGCCTTCGTTCGGCACGGCGCCGCTCGCGGCGTTGACGACGATGAGCTGGCCCATCGCCACGTCGAGTTCCTCGGCGGCGATCTGGGCAAGCGAGGTGACGACGCCCTGGCCGTATTCGACCTTGCCGAAAGCGATGCGGACTTTCCCGGGCGACGGGAACGAGACCCAGCGCTCGAGAACCGGATTGTCCTGCAGCGATTGCGGAATCATGCGGGCACCTTCAGGCGCGACGCGGCGAGCGCGACGGCGTCGAGTATGCGGTTGTGCGCGCCGCAGCGGCAGAGATGCCACGCGAGAGCATCGGCGATCTCGGCGCGGCTGGGCGAGGGATTGCGGTCCAGCAGCGCCTTCGAGGCGACGAGAATGCCGGAAAGGCAGTAACCGCACTGCCCGGCCTGCTTCTCGAGGAAAGCGGTCTGCAAGGGATGCGGCCTGTCCGGCGTTCCGATGCCCTCGACGGTGACGATCGATTTGCCTTCGAGCGTGCCGACTTCGACCGCGCAGCTCGGCTTGTCTTCGCCGTCGATCAGGACGGAACAGGTGCCGCACTGCTCCGCGCCGCAACCGAAGCGCGGGCCGGTCAGCCCCAGACGGTTGCGCAGAACGTCGAGCAACGTCTCGCGCTCATTGGCGGTGACGGTCCGTGCCGTGCCGTTGACGAGCAGTTTGATCTCGCGAACCAAATGATCCTCCGAAGGTGCCGGGCCGCCAAGCATAGCGAAACGGGACGTACAACGTAACTGCGGCGCGAACGCTTGACGTTGTCAGTGGCTCGGCTTCAGGTTGCCTGCCGGTCAACAGGGGGAAGCATGCGCATGAAAAGCTTTATGATGGCCGCAGCCGCCGCGCTGCTGTTTTTCGGGGCCGCGCGTGCGGCCGACATGCCGGCGCCGCAGGAAGGGGATTTCGTCGTCCACGACTTCACGTTCAAGTCGGGCGAAACGCTGAAGGAGTTGCGGCTTCACTATACAACGTTGGGAAAACCGGTCCGTGATGCGCATGGCCGGGTGACGAACGCCGTGCTCATCCTGCACGGCACCGGGGGCGACGGGCACCAGTTCCTCAGGCCGCAATTTTCGGGCGTCTTGTTCGGGCCGGGCGCGCTGCTCGATGCGTCAAAATATTTCATCATCCTGCGCGACGGCATCGGACACGGAAAGTCGTCCAAGCCCAGCGACGGACTGCACGCCGGATTCCCGCACTACGACTACGACGACATGGTCGCGGCCGACCATCTGCTGCTGACGAAAGGCCTGCATGTGAACCACCTGCGCCTTGTCATGGGCACGTCGATGGGCTGCATGCATTCCTTCGTCTGGGGCGAGACCTATCCCGACTTCATGGATGCGCTGATGCCGCTCGCCTGCCTGCCGGTGCAGATCGCCGGCCGCAACCGCATGTGGCGCAAGATGATCATCGACGCGATCCGCAGCGACCCGGCCTGGAACGGCGGCGACTATAAGACCGAGCCGCAGGCCGGCCTGCGCACTGCGGCGGATTTTCTCGTCATCGCCGGCAGCGCGCCGCTTCTCTTCCAGAAGAACTGGCCGACGCGCGACGCAGCCGACACCTGGCTGGACGAGACAATCGGCAAGGACCTCGCGACGCTCGACGCCAACGATTTCCTCTATCAGGTGGATTCGTCCCGCGACTACGATCCGTCCGCGAAGCTGGGCGACATCAAGGCGCCCGTGATGTGGGTCAACTCGGCCGACGACTTCATCAATCCGCCCGAGCTCGGCATAGCGGAGAAAGAGGTCAAGCTCATCCCGCACGCCAGGTTCATACTCATCCCGATCAGCGACCAGACTCACGGCCATGGCACGCACACGCTCGCGGCCGTGTGGCAGGACTACCTTGCCGAGCTGCTCAAGGAGACGCAGGCGCGCTAGCCGAACGACCTGTCCACGCCCGCGGCGGCGTAGATCGCGTCGATCATCGCCATGTTGCCGAGGGAGTCAGCGTTGGAAACGAGCTGCGACTTGCCGCGCAGTAGGACGTCGCCGAGTTCCTTGAGCTGGGCGACATAGGTCGCGTCTCCCGCCGTGGGCTCCGCGCGCGTCGCTCCCCCGACCGTGACGCTGAACCGGCAGCCCATCTGCGGCGCCAGATAATTGGCGATCTCCATCGTTCCCTTTTCGCCCACCAGCTTCAGGTTGGCGCCGAAGCGCTCCGGTTTCATGGAACAGGTCAGCGTCGCCGGGATACCGGAGAAGTCGAGTTCCGCCCGGGTCGTCACATCCACGCCATGCTCCATGGTGCAGGACGCTTTCTGGACCTTCGGCTCGGCGCCCATCACCGAACGCAGCGCATGGCATGGGTAGCAGCCCAAATCCATCAGCGCGCCGCCGCCCTGTTCGCGCGTCCAGCGCAACTCGCCTTCGCGGTAGGGGATCGGAACGGAGAAGTCCGCGTCGATGCGCTGAACCCGGCCGAGCTCGCCGGAGCGCGCGATCTCCACCGCCCGCTTCATGACCGCGTGATGGCGATAGTGAAACGCCTCGACCAGCTTGCCTTTGGCTTTCGCCGCCGCTTCATTCATCCGCCGGACTTGTGCCGCATTCATCGCGAAGGGCTTTTCGCACAGCACATGCTTTCCGGCCTCGAGCGCGGCGATCGTCCAGCGCGCATGGGCGGCGGGCGGAAGCGCGTTGTAGACGAGATCGACCTCGGCGTGGCGCACGAGCGCGTCATAGTCCTTTGCGACCTGCGGTATCTTGTGCTCGGCGGCATAGGCTTTCGCCCGCTCGGGATCGCGCGCGGCGACGGCGACGACCTCGAAATCGGGGTTGTCGCGCGCGGTGTTGATGACGACCGGCGGCGCGATTTTGGCGGCGCCGAGAATGCCGATGCGAATGCTCATGGGAGAGGCCTCATAGATGTCGGCGGCGTTCGAGCCGGCCGCCGGCCAAGTCTGCCCTATCCGGCGCCCGCTCCCAAGAGATGCGCCTGGCGCGCCAATTTCGTCATCAGAGCGTCGAACTGCCGGCGCTCCTCGGGCGACAGGGCCGAGAGAAACACATCTTCCAGATGCAGCGCGAGCGGCACGACCTCGTCGTAGATCGCGCGGCCCTTCGCGGTGAGCGACAGGCGCATGATGCGGCCGTCTGCGGGATCGGGCTGACGCTGCACGCGCCGCGCGCGCGTCAGGCTGTCGACGGCGCGGCTCACCTGCACCTTGTCCATCGCGGTGCGCTCGGCCACCTCGCGCGCCGAAAGGTTCGGCGTGCCGCCCAGCACCGCCATGGTGCGCCATTCGGGGATGGTGAGGCCGAAACGTTCGGAATATTGGCGCGCGATGGCGCTCGACACGCGGTTGGACAGCACCGACAGGCGGTAGGGAGCGAAGCGCTCCAGATCGAGGCGGCGCCGGGCGGCGGGACTACTCGGCATCGGGCTGGTTCTTGGGATGGGCGGCGCTGAAGGCGGGATGGCGCAAGGCCGTCTGTTCGATCCGCGCGAGCGTCGGATAGCGCTCGATCTCCAGCTTGACGCGCCGCGCGTTGAACATCTGCGGAATCAGGCAGATGTCCGCGATGGTCGGCGCATCGCCGTGGCAGAACGCACCGGTGCCCGGCGAAGTGCTCAGCATCTTTTCGAGCGCCTCGAAACCGACGGTGATCCAGTGGCGCTGCCAGCGCGTCTGCTGCTCGTCGCTCGCGCCGAGCTCGCGCTTGAGATACTGGCCGAGACGAAGATTGTTCACCGGATGGATGTCGCAGGCGATGACGCAGGCGATCTCGCGCACCCGGGCGCGCCCGAGCGGATCCCTGGGGAGGATGGGCGGCTCGGGAACGATCTCGTCGAGATACTCCATGATCGCGAGCGACTGCGTGATCAGATGGCCGTCATGGACCAGCGCCGGAATCAGCTCCATCGGGTTGAGCGCCTTGTACGCGGCGGCGTGCTGCTGGCCGCCGTCCTTCAGGAGGTGAATGAAGCGAAGCTCCGGCGCGATGCCTTTCAGGTTCAACGCGATCCGCGCGCGGAACGCGGCGGAGGAACGGAAATAACCGTAGAGCGCGAAGTCACTGTTCGTGTTTGACGACATGCTGGTCGATTGCTCCGAAGATGGAATGGCCGTGGCTGTCGAACATCTCGATGCGCACGCGGTCGCCGAACTGCATAAACGGCGTCACGGGCTTGCCACGCTCGATCTGCTCCAGCGTGCGGCGCTCGGCGATGCAGCAGGAGCCGACATTGCCGCTCTTGTTGGACACGGTGCCCGATCCGACGATCGAACCGGCGCCCAGCGCGCGAGTCCTGGCGGCATGCGCGATGAGCTGGGCGAAGTTGAACGTCATGTCGACACCGGCGTCGGGCGCACCAAACTTTTCGCCGTTGAGCCACACATGCAGCGGCAGATGGAGCTTGGTGTCCGCCCACGCCGCGCCCAGCTCGTCCGGCGTCACCGCGACGGGCGAGAAAGAGGACGCCGGCTTGGACTGGAAGAAGCCGAAATTCTTGGCGAGCTCGGCGGGGATGAGATTGCGCAGGGAGACGTCGTTGACCAGCATCACGAGCTTGATGTGCGATGCGGCCTTCGCTGTTGCAATGCCGTAGGGCACGTCGTCGGTCACCACAGCGACTTCGGCCTCGAAATCGATGCCCCAGGCCTCGTCCGCGGCGGCGATGTCGTCGGTGGGACCGATGAAGGAATCCGAGCCGCCCTGGTACATCAAGGGATCGATCCAGAAGGACGGCGGCATCTCGGCACCGCGCGCCCGGCGTACCAGTTCGACATGGGTGACGTAGGCCGAGCCGTCGGCCCATTGATACGCGCGCGGCAGCGGCGCATGGCAGTGTCGCGGCTCGAAGACGATTTCGCCGGCGAGCGTGCCCGCGTTCAATAGGTCAGAGACGCGCGCCAGCCGCGGCGCTGCCTGGCTCCAGCCGTCCAGCGCCTGCTGCAGCGTGGCCGCGATCTCCGGCACCGCGACGGCGCGCTTCAGATCGCGCGAGACGACGACGAGCATGCCGTCGCGGCCCTGCTTGAGCGACGCGAGTTTCATGTCGCCTTCCAGCTGTCGGCATAGTCTTTGTCTTCGGTCGCCGCCGCCGCATCCGTCATGTCGAGGGCGTCGCGCGCGTCGATCATCACTGCGACCTCATCGGTCATGGTCTTCGCCGCTTTCGCGCCGGCGGCGAACGCCTTGGGATGCGGCCCGTGGGTGAAGCCGCAGGGATGGAACGTGATCATGCCCGGCTTGATGTTGTCGCGGCTGAAGAATTCGCCGGCGTGGTAGAAGATCACCTCGTCATAGTCGTCGTTGGAATGGAAGAAGGGCACTTTCAGCGCGCCCGGGTCGCTCTCGATCGGCCGCGGCACGAAGGTGCAGACGACGAAACGGTCGGCGACGAAGGTCGAATGGACGCTCGGCGGGATGTGGTAGCGATGGCTCATGACGGGGCGGATGTCGCGCCAGTTGAGTTTCACCGGCGCGAGATTTCCCTTCCAGCCGACGGCATCGAGCGGGTTGAACGGATAGGTGATCACCGATCCCTGGCCGCGGCGCTTGACGGTCACCTGCCATTCGCCGTCGCGCTGGGCGCGGAACTTGTCGTCGAGCCTGGGAGTCTCCAGCGCCGCCGGGTCGAAGATCGCGTGCGGCCCGAGAATGCCGCGATCCGGCAACCGGTAGCTGCCGTTGGTCGCCTCGATGCGCAGTACCGTGGTCGGTTGCGCGGCCTCCAGCCGCCACATCGTGCCGCGCGGCAGCAGGATGTAGTCGCCCTCGCGATAGCTCATATGGCCGAAGTCGCAGTAGAGATCGCCGGATCCGGCGTGGATGAAAAAGAGCAGATCGCCGTCCGCGTTGCGCGCCAGCATCGGCATCGCACCCGGACAAAGCCAGATCTCGATGCTGCAATGCGCATTCCTGAGCAGCGCGGTCTGCCGGTGCGGCTCTTTCGAAGCCGTCAGCACGCCGACCGCATCGAAGGCGCGCGGCCGCAAGGGACCTTCGAACTTCGTCCAGCCGGTCGGCGGATGGCGGTGATAGATGTGTGCGGCTGGCCCGAAGAAGCCGTCGCGGCCGATTTCGCGCTCGAACGTGCCGTCCGGCAGGTCGGCATGCGCCTGCTTGGACGTCTCGCCTTCGCTGCGCGGGAATTCGATCCAGTTCTTGCTCATGCCACGCCGTCCTTCGCTTCGCCCGGGCCCTTGAGGACGCCGCGCCTGATCTGGTCGAGTTCGATGCTCTCGAACAGCGCCTTGAAGTTGCCTTCGCCGAAGCCCTGATTGCCTTTCCGCTGGATGATCTCGAAGAAGATCGGGCCGATCGCGTTCTGGGTGAAGATCTGGAGCAGGAGGTTGTCTTTTTCCCCGTCCATCAGGATGCGGTCCTTCTTCAGCCGCGCCACGTCCTCGCCGTGACCCTTGATGCGGTCGTCGAGCCGCTCGTAATAGGTCCCGGGCGTGTCCTGGAACTGCGCGCCGCGCGCAGCCAGCGTCTCGACCGAGCGATAGATGTCGTCCGTGCCCAGCGCGATGTGCTGGATGCCTTCGCCGTGATAGGCGTGCAGATACTCCTCGATCTGCGACTTGTCGTCGGAGCTTTCGTTGATCGGGATGCGGATGGCGCCGTCGGGGCTCGTCATGGCGCGCGACTTGAGGCCGGTGAGCTTGCCCTCGATGTCGAAATAGCGCACTTCCCGGAAATTGAAGAACCGCTCGTAGAAGCCGGCCCACTTGTCCATGTTGCCGCGAAAGACGTTGTGCGTGACATGGTCGATGGCGGTGAGGCCGGCGCCGTCGTGCGTCAGTCCCTTCGCCGGATCGGTCGGGACGAAGTCGACGTCGTAGATCGAACGATCGCCGTAGCGATCGACGAGATAGATCACGCTGCCGCCGATGCCTTCGATGGCCGGAATGTTCAGCTCCATCGGCCCGACCTGGTTGTGAAACGGCGTGGCGCCTAGCGCGCTGAGACTGTTGTAGGCCTTGGCGGCATCCTTCACGCGGAACGCCATGGCGCAGGCGCTGGGCCCGTGCGCGCGGGCAAAGCGGCTGCCATGGCTGTCCGGCTCGGCATTGACGATGAAGTTCACCTGTCCCTGGCGGAACAAGGTCACATCCTTTGAGCGATGGCGCGCCACGGCGCGGAATCCCATCCGCTCGAACAGCGCCGTCAGCTCGCCGACGTCGGGCGCGGTGTATTCGACGAACTCGAATCCGTCCGTGCCGATGGGGTTGTCCCAAAGCGTCATGGCGTCTCCCGCGATTCTGCGTCCCGCGCGGGAATGTAGTTTCAAATGAAACTAGTTGCGAGTCCTACATCTGCATGGGAGCCGTGAGGCCGAGGAAACCCACAATGACAACGATGAGAATTGCGCCGGCGAGTTCTGCGGACAGCGTCAGCGGCAGGGTTTCCACGGCTTCGCGCTCGCCGCGCGCGAGTCCGGGCAGAACGCCGAACCGGTTGGTGAGCGCGAGCGCGATCATCACCGCGGCCAGGACCAGCTTGGCGGCGAGCAGGCTGACATAAGCGAGGGACCAGCGCATGCCCGGCACGTCGAGGATCGCGAGTGCGTTGATCGTCCCGGCAACGGCGAGGACTGCGACGCTGCCCACGCCCCAGCGCGAGAACAGGCGGAGCAGGGCGATGTGCCTTTGCGTATCTCCGGCCTCGCCGAAAACCGCAACGAGCAGCGCGACGAGTCCGCCTGTCCACAATCCGGCCGTCAGCAGATGGGCGGCGTCGACGCCGGCGCGCAGCAGGGCGAATTGCGGGGCGCCGCCCGCGGCCGCATGGCTCGTGAGACCGAGCAGGGTCAGTGCGATGCCGCCACCGACGGCGCCTGCGATGTCGCTCGCGCGCGGCCGCGCCGCTGCGAACAGAAGAGTCGCCGCAAGCAGCGCCATCCGCAGCACCGCGACATGGCCGTAGAGCGTGCCGGCGAGCACGCGTCCCATCGCCGCGACGGCAAAACCGGTCCCTGTCATCTCGCCTGCCGCGAAGCCGACGAGGAGAATTGCCGTCGCCAGCGCAAGCGCACCGCACGCGATCGGCAAGCTGCGCGGCAACGCCAGCTCGATCCGCAGACGCGTTTTCGCCAGCCAGGCGAATGCACCTGCGCCCGTGAGGATCATCAGGCTGGCAAGATGGACGGCACGGACGAGCGCAAAGAGCAACATCGGGGAATGGTTTCCGTTCAGCTCACTTGCCGTTCGCGCCGCGCACGTCGAACGCCACCGGCAATTTCGTGCCGTCCGCGAATTGCAGCGTCACGGCGACCCTGCCGCCGCGCTTCATGGCGGCGCCAGGCTCCATGCACATCAGGTGATAGCCGCCCGGTGAGAAGCTCAGCATCGTATTGGCCCGCACGTCGATCGAGGCGACGTCGCTCATGCTAGCCATGCCGTTCATGGTGTCGGACTTGTGCAGCATCAGCATCCCGCAGGCCGGCGACGACGCGCCGGTCAGCGTCAGCGTCTTGCCCGTTCCGTTGTAC
>Ga0335070_10007066_pt1 | contig 13183 bp, 5 predicted proteins | sample Lox_Sample_13_FD_206722 | JGI IMG/M metagenome (GOLD analysis project Ga0335070, IMG submission 206722) | Soil microbial communities from Loxahatchee National Wildlife Refuge, Florida, United States - Lox_Sample_1.3 | ecosystem: Environmental > Terrestrial > Soil > Wetlands | place: USA: Florida...
ATGACCGGTCCCCCGCCAGGTTGCCCTGTTCGCCGGGGTCGAAAATCAAATCGTAAAGCGCCTCTTCGGGCACGGCACGCTGGCGCCATCCGTTCTCCAGCCAGAGCGTCTTGCTGGGCGAATCGTCGCAATTCGGGAGCACCGGCGCGGTCCGGCCGCCGAATCTGCGGATGTACTTGTAGCGCTGGGTGCGCACGGCGCGCTGCGGCTCATACGAGGCGTGGTAATTTACTTCGGCGAAGACCTCGTCGTTGACCTCGGCACGCTGCCCGCGCAGCACCGGCAGGAGCGAGCGCCCCTCCAGCCAGTCCGGCGGCCGGATGCCGAGCCAGCCGCACACCGTCGGGAAGACGTCGAGGTGCGACACCATCGCGTCGCAAGCCTTGCCGCCGCGAAACACATCCGGCCCGCGCACAATAAGCGAGACGCCGAAGCCGAAATCCGTGAGGTTGCACTTCATACGCGGAAACGCCAGGCCGTGGTCGGTCGTGCTGATCACCAGGGTGTTGGCGGCCAGGCCGTTGCGTTCCAGCGCTTCCAACACCTGTCCCACGCCGCGATCGAGATTGCGCGCGCTGGCGTGGAACCCAGCCATATCGGCACGCGTTGCCGCCGTGTCCGGAATCGGCACGGGCGGCTGGATGTAGCGCGCGTCGTCCTCGGCGGTGGGGGCCGGATACTCGCGGTGGGTTTCGAAAAAGCCCACGTCGAGGAAGAACGGCTGCTTGGGACGCCGGTCGAGAAACGCCACCGCCAGTGGCGCGACGTCGGCCGCGCGCGTGCTGCGCGGCTTCATCACTTCATCGAAGCCGATGCGCTCCGGCCGGTCGGCGATGTGCTGCAATCCCGCCAGCACCGATTGGTAGCCGGCCCCGCGGAGCGTGTACAAAATGTGGCGGCGGTAGTCCGTCATCGAAAACCCGCGATGCGCCAGCCCGAGCATTCCATTGCGGTGCGGGCATTGTCCGGTGAGCAGAGCCGCCCGGCTCGGCGAGCAGGTCGGCGCAGCACTGAAGGCGCGCCGGAAGACTACGCCCTCCGCCGCCAGCTTGCGCAGGTTCGGCGTCGGCACAGGATAGCCGTATGGCGAGAGATAACGCCCCGAATCGTGGGAGTGCAGATAGAGAATATTCAGGGGCGGACCCGCGATTGCCGGCGGCTGGTTGGCAATCGCCGCGCCTGCGGTGAGATTCGTCAGAAATGCGCGCCGCGAGGTTGGCATCGGGCAGACTCTCCAAAATTACTGCCGGCTGGCGGCACGCCATTTCAAGCGTGTTCGCAGCACGTCTCGCAGCAGACTCATCAGCTCGTTCATAGGATACGGCTTGCGGATGTAAGGACAGGGCGCCTGGTCCGCAAGAGCGCGCACCACCGTCTCCTGGCCGTAGGCACTGGTGAGAACCACAGCCACGTTGGGATTGATCCGTCTCAGTTCCGCCAGAACTTCGTTTCCGGCCATCCTGGGCAAGGTCATGTCCAGCAGAACCAGGTCGATCTCTGAATGGCTGGCCCGGTATAGATCCGTGGCAAGGCGGCCGTCGGCAGCCTCAATCACCGAATACCCGTTTCTCTCCAGCATTCTCGCGACGGCTACTCGAAGCGAATCTTCGTCCTCGACCAGCAGGACAGTATCGCCCGCACTGGCCCGCGCGACAGCCACGGGCATGTCCTGGCCGCCTTTGGGCTCCGGCCGGCTGGTACACGGCAGCAGAATCTCGAAGCGCGAACCGCGCCCGGGCGCGCTGGTAACGTGGATGCTTCCCCCATGGCCTCGTACGATGCCCTGCACCGCTGCCAGTCCGAGGCCTCGGCCCGCGAATTTCGTCGAGTAGAACGGATCGAAGATCCTGGCCTGGACCTCCGGCGTCATGCCAATCCCGGTGTCGCGCACAACCAGCCGCACCGAATCCGTGCCCGAGTCGTCCTGCGCCCCGACGGAGTTGACTGTGACGGAGATGGCCCCTCCGTCCTCCCCGATCGCCTCCGACGCATTGGTAATCAGGTTCAACACGACCTGGCGAAGCTGGGGAGCGCTGCCCAGAACCAGGGGAAGCCGCGCCGGAAGATCGACAGCCAGGGTAGCCCGCTTCGATATGGAGACCTTCAAAAGCTGGAGCATCTCGGCCACCAGCTCCGACAGGTCCACCGCCTCGAAAGCCGTGGTTTCCTGACCCGCGTACACCATCAGCTCCCGCACGATCTCGGCCGCGCGGATGGCCACGGTCTTGATCTGCTCGATTCCGCCGCGGGCGCGCTCGTCCGCGGGCAGCTCGTCCAGCAGAACCTCCGCATCGGCAAGGATACTGCCGAGCAGATTGTTGAAGTCGTGGGCGATGCCCCCGGCCAACACTCCCAGGCTCTCCAGTTTTTGAGTTGCCAGCACCTGTTCCTGGGTCCGCTTGAGGTCCGTGATGTCCAGGCTGCAGCCTACATACCCTTCAAACACGTTGTTCTGGGTGAACCGAGGCGCTCCGGTGCAGAGCAGCCACCGGTATTCCCCATCGGCGCGCCGCATCCGATGCTCGATCTGGAACGGCCGTTGCGTGTCAAAGGCTGCGGAGAACTCTCCAACGCAAGCCTTCAGGTCCCTGGGATGCACGCCCTCCAGCCAGCCGCTGCCCAGTTCCTGCTCCAGCGTTCGTCCCGTGAATTCCAGCCACCGCTTGCTGAAAAAGGTGCAGAGCCGGTTGGACCCGGTCATCCAGATCATGACCGGTGCAGTGTCGGCCAGGTACCGGAACCGTTCCTCGCTCTCCCGCAGAATGCTCCGCGCCTGTACGCTGGCGGTGATATCTTCCATCATGGCGATGAAGTAGAGCAGCCTGCCCTCGCGGTCGCGCACCGGAGCGGCAAACACGCGGACCCAGATGACGCGGCCGTCCTTCCGGACGTATCGCTTCTCCGCCAGGTAGGTCGAGAGCTGGCCGGATTGCAGCTTCCGGACCGCTTCGATACAGGTGCTGCGGTCTTCGGGATGCGTGACCTCCAGGAACGTTCTTCCGCGCAACTCAGACTTGGTATAGCCGAGGATCTCGCAGGCCCCGTCGTTCAGGCTGAGCCATTCTCCCCCGAGCCCGTTCACGGTAATCCCGATCTCCTTCTGTGCGAAAATCGCGCGGAAGCGTTCTTCGCTCTCGCGCAGCGCCGACGCCGCGACCTGGCGTTCCGCCGCGAATGTCAAGTGGCTGGCGATGGTCTGTGCCACCCGGATTTCATCGGCATGAAATTCGTGCGGCGCATCGTGGTAGATCATGAATTTCCCGATCAGGCCGTCTTTGCCCATTAGAGGAATGAAGGCCAGCGCCTGGATGCCTTCCCTGGCGAGCGCCTCGGCCAGGGGTGCGAGCGTCGGTTCCCCGCGCGCGTCCCGCACTACGACGGGCTGTGCATCCCGCGTTCCGCGGCTCCAGGGGGAGTGGCCTTCCACAGCCGCACGGTACTCCGCGGAGAGCCCGACACTTGCCTTGAACCGCATCACGCCGTCGGGATCGAAAATCAGGACACCTGCCCGATCCGCCGCGACGGCGCGCACCAGGCCTTCTACCGCGGCCTGGTAGACCTCGCCGGAGTCGTCAGCGCGGCTGACTGCTCCTGCCAGTTCGCTCAACAGCTCCAGCTGACGCAACCTGGTGTGCAGCTCCCGCTCGGCCAGCTTCTGTTCGGTGATCTCGACCGTGACTCCGAGTAACAGTTCCGCCTGCCCACGGTCGTCGCCCACTGCCTTGCCGCGCGAGTACAGGTAGTGGATCGAGCCGTCGGGCCAGACCACCCGAAACTCGTGCGCCAATACGCCGCACCACACGATCGCGTTCCTGTATGCCAGCCGGAGATTCTCGAGATCGTCTGGATGAACCAGTCTTTCAACGCTCCGATGTTTGCCATCGAACGTACCCGGCGCGAGCCCGTGAATCGCTTCCAGCTCCGGCGACCAGCGCACGACGTCCTGTCTCAGATCGTACTCCCAGACGCCCATCTTGCCGAAGGAGAGTGCCAGGCTCAGCCTCTCATCGCGATTCCGGTTCTCGATCGCCTGCCTTTTGGTATCGGTGATCTCGCGGGCGACCACCACCAGGCCGTCGCCGGTCGGGTACGCATCGAATTCCAGCCATCGGTCTACCTGCGCATAATGTTCTTCGAAATGCCGGCGCGCGCGTTCCCCCGCGGCCCGGTGCACCTCCAGGTAGAACCTGGTCCCGACCATTTGCGGGAAAACTTCCCACACCGATTTTCCGATCAATTCCCGCGCCGGCTTCCCCGCAAGCTCCATGGCGGCGCGGTTCAGGTAGGTATGGCGCCACTCGCGATCATAGGTGGTGACTGCATCCTGAATGTAGTCGAGCGCGTAGCCCGGACCCGGCAGCCCGTCGTCGGGGGTCGGGGCGGGCGCCGGTGAACCTACGTCATGGAGTGCCATGGGGGTGAAATCCATTGTACTTGGAGCCGATGCCGCCTGCGTTGGTCTCCCTCCACGCTAATCCCTTCTCCGCGCGCCCGTCTCTCCTGTCAGAGTAAAATAGTAGTTGCGAATGTCCCCCCGTAATGAGACCTTCTCATGATTGATGCCATTCTGGCCAAAGTCTTCGGAACCAGGAACGAGCGCGAGGTCAAGGCCATGCTGCCCGTGGTCGCGGCCATCAACGACCTCGAACCCGGGCTCCGCGACCTCTCCGACATCGACCTGGCCGCCAAGACCATCGAGTTCAAAGAACGCCTGGCCCAGGGTGCGACCCTCGACGAGCTGCTGATCGAAGCCTTCGCCGTCGTTCGCGAAGCCGGACGCCGCGTGCTCAACATGCGCCATTTTGACGTGCAGTTGATCGGCGGTATGGTTCTGCACAAAGGCAAGATCTCGGAAATGAAGACCGGCGAAGGAAAAACGCTGGTCGCCACCCTGCCCTGCTACCTCAATGCGCTCGAAGGCAAGGGTGTGCATGTCATCACCGTTAACGACTACCTGGCCCGCCGCGACTCCGAATGGATGGGCCGCCTCTACAAGTTTCTCGGCCTGCGCGTGGGCGTGATCGTCCACGACCTCGACGACGAAGAGCGCCAGGAAGCCTACAACTCCGACATCACCTACGGCACCAACAACGAATTCGGCTTCGACTACCTGCGCGACAACATGAAGTTCCGCATCGAGGACTGCGTGCAGCGCGGCCATCACTTCGCCATCGTCGATGAAGTGGACTCGATCCTGATCGACGAAGCCCGCACCCCGCTGATCATCTCGGGCCCGAGCGAGGAATCCACCGACAAGTATTACAAGATCAACCGCATCATCCCCAAGCTGGTTCGTGGTGAGGTGATCGAAGGCCGCGAGCCCGGCGAGAAATACACCACAGGCGACTACACCATCGACGAGAAGCACAAAACCGCGGCGCTCACCGAAGAGGGCGTGCTCAAGGTCGAAAAGCTGCTCAATATCGGCAACCTCTACGACCCGCAGAATATCGAGTGGAACCACCATGTGCAGCAGGCGTTGCGGGCGCACGTGCTCTACCGCCGCGATACCGAGTACGTGGTCCGCGACGGCGAAGAAGGCCCCGAGGTCGTCATCGTCGACGAGTTCACCGGGCGCCTCATGCCCGGACGCCGCTGGAGCGACGGCCTGCACCAGGCGGTCGAGGCCAAGGAAGGCGTGAAGATCCAGCGCGAGAACCAGACGCTGGCCACTATCACCTTCCAGAACTACTTCCGCATGTACAAAAAGCTGGCCGGCATGACGGGTACGGCCGAAACCGAAGCCGCGGAATTCGAGAAGATCTACAAGCTGGAAGTGGTCGTGATCCCGACCAATCGTCCACTGATCCGCAAGGAACACACGGACGTGGTCTACCGCACGGAAATCGAGAAGTTCCGCAACGCGGCCAAAGAGATCAAGGAGTATTACGGCAAAGGGCAGCCGGTCCTGGTGGGTACCATCTCGGTGGAAAAGTCCGAGCATCTCTCCGGTATCCTGAAAAAGATGGGCGTCAGGCACGAGGTGCTGAACGCCAAGAATCACGAACGCGAAGCCGGCATCGTGGCTCAGGCCGGCCGCAAAGGCGCGGTCACGGTCTCCACCAACATGGCCGGCCGCGGCACGGACATTCTGCTCGGGGGCAACCCCGAGTTCATGACCAAGGACGAGTGCCTCAAACGGAAAGTCGCCGAGCGGCTATCCGAGGAAGAGGCGCAGTTCGTAGCCGACGAGCATTTCTACTACTTCACCCACAACGAGCAGTTCTATCGCGCGCGCCGCGATAAATGGGACGAGATCTACGCCGGCTTCAAGGCCGAGACCGACAAGGAGCACGACGACGTCGTCGGCCTCGGCGGGCTGCACATCGTGGCCACCGAGCGCCACGAATCCCGCCGTATCGACAACCAGCTGCGCGGCCGCGCCGGCCGCCAGGGCGACCCCGGCAGCTCGCGTTTCTTCCTCTCGCTGCAGGACGACCTGCTGCGCATCTTCGGCGGCGAGCGCATGCAGAACCTCATGCTCAAGCTGGGCATGGAAGAAGACGTGCCGATCGAGAGCAAGCTCATCACCAAGCGCATTCGCAGGGCGCAGGAAGCCGTCGAAGCGCAGAACTTCGAAGCCCGCAAACACCTGCTCGAATACGACGACGTCAACAACAAGCAGCGCCAGACCGTCTACGGCATGCGCCGCCAGTTGCTCGAAGGCGCCGATCAAAAGCAGCGCGTGATGGAGATGGTGCAGGGCATCGTCGACCAGTATGTAGACATGCGCTGCCCCGACGACAAGCACCCCGACACGTGGGATCTTGCCACTCTGCGCAATGACGTTCTCACCCAATTCGGCGCGCGCATCGATCTGGCGGAGATCAGCAGCATGAGCCGCCAGGAGATGTCGGATCACATATACGACCGCCTGGTGCAGAAGTATCAGGAGAAGGAAGACCTGATCGGCGCCGACGTAATGCGGCAGACCGAGCGCATCATCATGCTGCAGGTCATCGACAACCAGTGGAAGGACCACCTGCTGTCGATGGACGAGTTGAAGCAGGGCATCGGCAACCGTGCCTACGGGCAGAAAGACCCGTTGGTCGAGTACAAAAAGGAATCCTACGCGCTCTTCACCGCCATGATGGACCGCATCGAAGACGAATCGGTGCGCTACCTATACTTTCTTCAGGTGAGCACCGGCGCCCCGGTGATGCCCTTCCCCACCGAAGAAGACGAAGACGATGGCGAAGAGAACGGCAGCGAGCCGCAGCGTCCCGATCCCACGGAGCAGCAGCGCGTGGCCGCCAAGAGCAGCGTCGAGGACTTTACCCGCAACATCCAGCGCAAGAAGGAGCGCGAGATGGAGGCGCTCCAGTTCGTCGGCGGCGAAGCCAGCGCGCCCAAGCAGGTGATCGCCGGCGCGAAAGTGGGCCGCAACGACCCCTGCCCCTGCGGCAGCGGCAAGAAATACAAGAAGTGCCACGGGGCGTAGCTCACCGGATCACCTCCAGATCTTTGCCGTAGATCACCTCGCCGTCCCAGTTCCGCCGCACTTCGCCGATCACCTCTTCCGGCGTTTCACCCATCGGCAGCAGATGATAGAGCACCAGTTTGCGCGGCCGCACCTGCGCCGCGACGCGGCCGACGTCCGGCGCGGAGGTGTGATACGCCGCGTGATATGTGCGCCACTCCGGCGTGCGCCGCTCCCAGCCCTTCTGGGAATACACTTCGTGCACCAGGATGTCGCACCCCTTGGCCGCGGCGATCAGCGATTCGCTGAACGTGGTATCGCCGCTGATCACGATGGTCCGGTCGCGGGCCTCGAAGCGATAGCCGTAGGCGTGCTTCCACTCGCCGTGACTCACCGCGAACGCCACCACCCGGATCGCGTCGTCGCGGTATACCTCGCCGGGCTTGACGTCGTGGGCCGTGACCTCAAAACCGTGCGGGTCCACCGGCTGTGTGCCGTGCAGCCGGATGCGCAGGTCTTCGCCCCAGGCTTTGACAATATGGGCCGTCATCGCCTGCGTGCCCGGCGGCCCCCAGACTTCCAGCGGCGACTTCCGGCCGTCGTTCGGAGGGGTCAGAATCACGTCCGGATACCCGGCGGTGTGATCGGAGTGCAGATGCGTGATGAACAGCCGCGTCAACTGGTCCATGCGGATGCCCGCCTGCGCCGCGCGGCGCACCACTCCCGGCCCGCAATCCACCAGGTACACGCGATCCCCGCTCACCACCGCGACTGCCGGACCCATGCGGTCGGGCTCCGGATTGGGAGTGCCGGTTCCCAGCAGGATCACGCGCGTGTCCTGTGCCGTTGCCGCCGACGAGGCCAGGAGGAATGCCCATAGAAGGCGAAACATTCTGGCATTGTAGACCGGCCGATGCCATTGCTCCCACACCTCCCGAGGACTATAATCAATTCAACTGGCGCGTGCTCCGTGCGCCGAGCCATTATTCTCCGCCTACCTCATCGGAATCATCCATGAGCGCGCTTCTCGATTCCTCCCGCGACGGGCATATTCTCCACCTCGCGCTGAACCGTCCCGCGAAACGCAATGCCCTCGACTCCGCGCTCTGCCGCGATCTCGTCGAAGCCCTCGAATCGGCCGACGCCGACCCCGACATCCACACCATCCTCCTCTCAGCCGCCGGAAAGAGTTTCTGCGCCGGCATGGACCTTGCCGAGGCCGCGGCCCCCCCCGATGCATCCGATATCGACACCCTCCACGAGCGCCTCTTCACCGCCGGCGCCAGGCTCGCCACGCCGATCGTTGCCGCTGTCCACGGCGCCGCCCTGGCAGGTGGAACCGGCCTGGTTGCCAACTGCCACGTAGTTGTCGCCGCCCCCGACGCCACTTTCGGCCTGACGGAGGTCCGCATCGGACTTTGGCCCTTCCTCGTATTCCGGGCCTGCGCCGCCGCCATGGGGGAGCGCCGCACCCTTGAACTCTCCTTGACCGGCCGTATCTTCCCCGCTGCCGAAGCCCGCGAGTACGGCCTTGTCCACGAAATCGCCGGCGACCCGCTCGCCCGTGCAGCCGAAGTCGCTCGCCAGATCGCCGCTTACAGCCATGTCGCCATCCGCAAAGGCCTGGAGACCGTTCACCGATCTCGCGGAAGGACCGCTCAACAGGCTGGCCAGATCGCCCGTGCCGCCCGCGAAGAGGTTTTCCAAAGTCCCGGGTTCCACCAGGCCATTGGCTCGTTCCTCGAGACCCGCTCCCCCGGCCCCCGACCCCCGCCTCCCGACGCGGGCGACCGCAGGGAGCCACCATCATGACCCAATATCTTGTGGTATCGTTCGGCCAACCACTCAATAAGCTACCGGGGTGCTTTACTTTTGCGCCGCGCGCGGTTAGTATAGTGACACCACCCCCGAGCCAAGCGAGGTTAAAGCTTTGCTGAAACTAAAGCGCGTAGAACTCCAGGGATTCAAGTCCTTCTGCGACAAAACCGAGCTGCGTTTCCAAGGGGAAGGCATTGCCGCCATCGTCGGACCCAACGGCTGCGGCAAGAGCAACATCAGCGATGCCATCAGTTGGGTACTCGGCGAACAGTCGGCGAAGAGCCTGCGCGGCACCCGCATGGAAGACGTGATTTTTGCGGGCACCCGCGACCGCAAGCAACTCGGCATGGCCTACGTCACGATGACCCTGGTCGATCCCGAAGTCTACAACGAGAACGTCGCTCACAAGCCACAGCCCATCGAACCGGGCCAGCCGCACCGTCCCGCCGAAGTAACCATCACCCGGCGCCTCTACCGCTCCGGCGAAAGCGAGTATCTCATCGACGGCCGCCTCGCCCGCCTCCGCGACATCCAGGACCTCTTCATGGGCACCGGCCTCGGCCCTGAAAGCTACGCCATCATCGAGCAGGGCCGTATCGGCCAGATCCTCAGCTCGAAGCCCCAGGACCGGCGCAGCGTGATCGAGGAAGCCGCCGGCGTCACCAAGTTCAAAACCCGCAAGCGCCTCGCCGAAGCCAAGCTGGAAAGCGCCAAGCAGAACCTCGCGCGTGTCTACGACATCCTCGAAGAAGTCTCCCGCCAGGTCAATTCCCTGAAGCGCCAGGCATCGAAGGCGCGCCGCTACAACGAGCTCAAGGCCGAGCTCGAGACCCGCCTCCGGGTGGTCCTCTCCGGCAAGTTCCGGCTGCTGGAGCGCGACGCGGCCAAGACCGCCCTCGATCTCAACCAGGCTGCCGCCGAGCTGAAATCGCTCAGCGACCAGGTCACCGAAAGAGAGCAGGACCACGAGCGCCAGCAGGCCGCCTGCTACGAAGTCGAGCACCAGCTCACCGACGCCCGCCGGCAGCTCGCCGATAAACAAGTGGAAGCCGAGCGCACGCGCGGACGCCTGGAATCGCAGGTGAAAGAGATCGGCGCTATCGAGCAGCGCATCGCCCAGAGCGAGAAGGATTCGCAGGAGCTCACCCTGCGCCTCGAAGCGCTGGACACCGAAATCGCCGGGCACCAGAAGACCGTCGAAACCCTGGAAGCACAGATCGCCGAATCGCGGGCGCGCTTGATGGAAACCAACCAGCAGCGCGAGTCCCTGCAGCAGAAGATTCGCGAGCGAGAGCGAGCCATCGAAAGTGGACGCCAGGTAATTCTCCGCCTGCTCGGCGAAGCTTCCACCCTCAAAAACCAGCTCGCCCAGATCGACGAGTACCTCGCGGGCATCGAGCGCGAGACTGCCCGCTCCAATCGCGAGGAGCAGGTGGCTGCCGGCGAAATCGAACGCCTGGACGCTGCGCGCAAGCAGCTTTCCGAGACCGTCGCCCAGCGCCAACTCGAGCTCGAAAGCGTGCTCGGCGAGCGCCGCCGCACCGAAGACGAGTTGGCCGAGCGCCGCCGCCTGGCCGGCGAGCTGAGCCGCGAAATCGACGGCGTCAAAACCGAGGTCAGCCGCATTCGCGCCCGCAAGGAATCGCTCGACCAGGTGCTGGCCCACCGCACCTACACCACCGAGAGTGTCAAGCGCCTCTTCGCATCGCTCGAAACCGGCAAGGCCGAAGACCTCAAACCTCTGGGCGTGCTCGCCGACTACGTCGAAGTCGATGCGCAATACGAGAAGCCCGCCGAAGAGTTCCTCCACGAGGAGCTGGAGTACGTGGTGGTGGAAAGCTGGCAGCAGGCCGAGCGGGGTCTGGATTTTGTGCGCGCCGAACTCGACGGCCGCGCCACCTTCCTCATCCACCCCGAGCCCAACGGCAACGGCAAGTTCCATCTCCCCGAGCCGGCCATCGGCCCCGAAACCGGCATCTCCGCGCGCCTCAGCGATTCGCTCCGCCTCACCAACGGGTTCAAGGACCGCGCCATCGACCTCATGCCGCGCGTCTCGCTCTGCTTCCTGGCCGAGGATCGCCCTGCCGCCCAGCGCCTCGCCACCGCCTACCCGCACCTGTACTTCCTGCTTCCCGATGGCGTCTGCTACCACGGCCATACCGTCACCGGCGGCAACAAGACCGGCGCCGGCCCGCTGGCCATGAAGCGCGAATCGCGCGAGCTGGCCGTGAAGCTGCAATCCCGCCAGGCGGCCCTCGACGAGATGCTCGCCCGGGCTGACGCGCTCAACCAGGACATCATCGGCTACGAAGCCGAGCTCGAGCGCCTGCGCGGGCTGCAGCAATCGCGCGAGAAGGACCGCGTCGCCCTCGATCACGAAATGCGCAAGCTCGGCGACGATCTCGCCCGCGCCAACTCGCGCCTCAGCGTCGCCCGCCTCGAGCTCGAGCGCCTGCGCCGCGACGGCGAAAAATCCTCCGAGCAGCGCGAGCGCAACCGCGCCGCGGTCGAAGAGAAAGAGCGCCTCCGTGCGCAGAGCGAGGATGCGCTGGAGGCCGAACGCGCCGAACTGGAGAAGCTCGAGATCCAAGCCGCCACCATCGCCGAAGAGCACGCCGCCATCCGTGCCGAGCTGGCCGGCCTCGAAGAGCGCCACCGCGGCGAACGCACCGCCATGGGCCGCCTGGAAGGCCAATTCCGCGAAACCACGCAGCGGTGCAACGCCATCGCCCCGGAGATCGAGCGCCTCGGCGAGCAGCGCGCCCGCCTGCTGGCCGATAACATCGAGCTCGATCAGAAGGCCGCTCAGCTATCCGAGCAGATCACTGCGCTCGAAGCCCAGGTCAACGAGATGGCCGCGCAGGATGCCGCCATGCGCGAGTCGCTCCGCGCCGGCGAAGAGGACCTCAAGCTGCTCCGCACGAGCGTTCAGGAGACCCATGAAAAGCGCTCGCAGATCGAAGTCGAGCTGGTGCGCAAGCAGGCGGAATTGAAGTACCTTGACGAGACTTCGCGCAAGGAGCTCAATTGCGCCGTCGAAGAGTTGTCGCCCGCCGACGCCCCGGTACCCGACGCCGACGCCATCGCCGAGGCCGAGCAGCAGGCCAATGAAGTCCGCAATCGAATCGAAGGCCTCGGTCCGGTGAACGCGGCCGCCATGGAGGAATTCCAGGAAGCCCAGCAGCGCCACGATTTCCTCAGCGCCCAGCGCCAGGACCTGATCGATTCCATCCGCGACACCGAAAAAGCCATCCAGGAGATCGACCAGGTCAGCCGCCAGAAATTCGCCGAAGCCTTCGAAGCCATCAACGCCAACTTCCGCGTCGCCTTCCAGACGCTGTTCGGCGGCGGCACCGGCGAGATGCGCCTCACCGATCAGGAAAACCTCGCCGAGAGCGGCATCGACATCATCTGTTCCCCCCCTGGAAAGCGTTTGCAGAACGTCCTGCTGCTCTCGGGCGGCGAAAAGGCCCTGGCCGCGGTCGCGCTGCTGATGGCGATCTTCAGGTACCAGCCCAGCCCCTTCTGCGTCATGGACGAGGTCGACGCTCCGCTCGACGAGGCCAACATCGGGCGCCTGACCAAGCTGCTTGCCGAGATGAGCCAGCAGACCCAGTTCGTGGTAATCACGCACTCCAAGCGCACCATGGAAGCCGCGCAGGCCCTCTACGGCGTGACCATGCAGGAGCCCGGTGTCAGCCGCCTGGTCAGCGTCAAATTCAGCGCCGCCGAAGCCGCCGCATAAGTGGGGCAGGCTCCCGGCCCATCGCATTGCCGCTACGCCGCGTCGCGCGGCTGCACCTCCGACGCCACCCGCGCCTCCCATTCATCCATGGCTGATTCGAGATCGTAGCGCGCCTGCAGGTTCATCCAGTACCCGGGAGTCGTTCCGAAGTAGCGCGCCAACCGCAGTGCCGTTTCACCGGTGATGGATCGCTCTCCGGC
>Ga0335070_10007067_pt1 | contig 13182 bp, 11 predicted proteins | sample Lox_Sample_13_FD_206722 | JGI IMG/M metagenome (GOLD analysis project Ga0335070, IMG submission 206722) | Soil microbial communities from Loxahatchee National Wildlife Refuge, Florida, United States - Lox_Sample_1.3 | ecosystem: Environmental > Terrestrial > Soil > Wetlands | place: USA...
ACCTTTACCTTTAATTCTTTGGGGGAACCCACCGCAGGCGGAGGTAGTTCCGTAACAGTTTCCGCAGGAGGAGTAACAAAAACGATTACTGTAACGCAATATACAGGAAAGGTAAGCATCAGTTAGGAGTGAAAAGTTATGAGCTGTGAATTTGGAATCAGGAGAACAAAGCAATTTAAATATCTTGCCAGGAAGGAACTCCGAACTCCCTGCCTGTTAGGCAGGCAGGCGAACTCCGAACTTTCACTTCGCAACAGAGGTTTCACACTTATTGAAATTATTGTCTTGATCGTTATGGCAGGTATTCTTATACCTGCTATTGTCGTCCCTTTTGCAACAGGTATTAGAGGGAGTGGAAAGCCGGAAGTCGTAGCGATAGCAATGTATCTCGCTCATCAGAAGATGGAGGAATTAACGAAATTTAATTATACCAGGGCACCTGATTTAACTCCTGGCACATATACATTGCCGGCACCACCTATCTCCGGCTACACGTGGCAATGGGTTATTTCCTACGTGGACAATAATTTCAATGCTTCGGGGTCAGATATTGGCTATAAAATGATTCAGGTTACTGTAACAGACCCACAAGGCAACACTTATAATGTCTATTCTGTGGTTACGAATTTTCCGTAGAAAGGTCAAAGGAAGAGTAAAAATTGAGAATTGTGAATTTTATACAGAGCATTATTAATCGCATCACGATCCGTCATTCCTGCGAAAGCAGGAATCCAGAAAAATATTGGATTCCCCCGTGTCAAGCACGGGGCAGGCTTGGTCAAGCCCGGAACGACAAAGCGGGAAATCCAATGTCTTCCTCCCCCTCCGGGTGGGAGGGTTGGGTAGGGTGCAAGGGTTTCACTTTGATAGAAATTATTGTTGTGATTGTCATCTTAGCCATCGCTTCGGCTATCACTATTAAGTTCTTGGTTGATGGTCTGAGAATCTACACAATGACCGTTAACCAAAAGACTCTTTTGGATGAGGGAAAACTGGCCCTCGAAAGGATGTGCAGAGATATTCGGGATGCAAGGAGCATCACAGGGGTTACTGCGAATTCGATCACTTTTGTGAGGGACGATGCGACGGCCCAAGACATTGCCGGTGAAACCATCATTTTTCAACGGAACGCCGTTGCAAGTACTCTCGAAAAGGTGAAGGTTTCGCCTGCCGCTACCAGTACAATGGCTAGCAATGTGACGACATTTGCTGTGGCGAATGCAACAAATGAAATCCAGCTTACATTAACACTCAGTCTAACAAGTGGCGAGAATGTGACATTACAAACGAAGGTTTATCCGAAAAACCTTCCAAAAGACGCAACCTATAAGAACTTTTGCCAGAACTGGATGGAGGTATATCAATAATGACCTGTTCCGTCATACCCGCGAAAGCGGGTATCCAGATGTTTAGAAAATATGGTTCCCTGTTTTCACAGGGACAAGCCTGGATTCCCGTTTTCACGGGAATGACAACTTGGGTAAGACGGCAAGAGAATTTTTTCAAAGAGCCAAGGGACTTGTCATTTCTGCGGAGGCAGGAATCCAGGCCTTATCCCCTCGTTTTGATGGATACAAAAGGAATTTCAGTTATCTTCCTGGTCATTGCCATGTTGCTAATGATCACAATCGGCTATGTCTTCTCTTATTTGATCCCTACAAAACAGAAATCCGTGGTCTTCCCTATTCAGTCCACCCAAGCATTCTTCATTGGTCAATCCGGAGTGGAATTCGCTGTCCGGTATGCCATGACGCAAACGCCACCATGGACAACACCTGCACAACTAAATGGCTTGGACAACATGACAAGGACCCTTGGGGCTGGGAGGTTCATTCTTGATTATGACTCTGCGAATGATAGACTCATTTCTTTTGGAGAAGTCCCCATCGGCACTGAAAGAAGGAGGATTGTTGTCTCCAATTTTACTAAGTTCTTGATGTCAATTGCTTATTTTAATTCAGCCTCTACTCCCGCCGATGGCTCCAGCAATACCACGAATCCCACTGTGGTAACTCCTCCCGCGGGTATGCTGGCGGGCGATCTTGTCCTGATGATAGGTGAATCCCGCGACAGCACGGCAACACTCGCCATATCTAACACTGGAGGCCAAACCTGGACATCGGAGACTCAAGTAAACCAGACCAACTGCCGAATAAGGCTATTCTGGTGCAGGTTCAATGGCACATGGAGTGCCAGTCCAAGCGTTTCCTTCGGTAACACCAATCAGCATATAGTCGTCATGCACGTCTTCCGGCCCTCCAACGCCAACAGTGTGTGGCAAGTAGATGTAGCACAGGTTTCCAGTATCTACGCCGCTCCCGCTTCACCTTACACCGTTACCAATCCGAGTATCACCACGATCACGGACGGAGCCCTTGTCTTTGCAGCGTGGGCCTCTACGGATAACAATACCTGGGGATCTCTCACAGCTGGGTGGACTACTCCGGGGTTAGCTCAATACCGGAACAACAGCAATTTATCTCAAACCCATGCCTACAAGGTCATGGCGACCGCAGGGGCTACCGTCGCCGTCAGCAAAAACCAGGCGACTCTTGGAGGGGATACCGGTGCCCGTTTGATCATTGCCTTTAAGGCAGTAATAGTATGCCCTTAGAGTTGTGGACCCTGAACTCGTTTCAGGACAAGGTCCAGCATGAGATATTAGAATTTTAGGATTTTTTCAGCACCCTTTTAAAATTTAGAGGTTGAATATGCCAGAACTTATCGGTTTAGACATTGGTTCTCATTCGGTTAAATTGGTCGGTCTTAAGATGACTTCGAAAGGGCCTTTTCTCACCTGCGTGGGGATGAAGGAAATTCCTCCTAACAAGGATAAAGAGGATGTGAACGCTTTTTCCGAAATCCTCAGGGCCCTCATCAAAGAAGTCGGTCTTAAGACGAAAAAAGTGAATCTGATTGTTTCGGGTTCAGGGGTTCACATCAAGAGAATCTCCGTTCCTTCTCTCCCGAAGGCCGAATTGAAAGAAGCGGTTCGCTGGGAGATAAAGAATTACGTGCCCTTCCCTGTTGAAACGGCCGAAGTTGATTTCTACGCCCTGAATGAATATGTGGAAGATAACGTTAAGAGAGTGGACCTGATGGTGGTAGCTTGCCCAAAACAACTCATTGACCGGACTCTCTCCATTGCCGAGAAGGCCGGACTTCAACCGATTCATCTCGATGTGGCTCCTTTTGCCCTATGGAATACGCTGTTAGCCTGGGACCGGATTAGAAGAGGAGAATCCGTTGCTTTGGTTGATCTCGGAGCGGAAAAAACGGGCATTTATCTTTTCAAAGATGGGACTTTGCTATTCAGTCGGGAAGTCACTCCTGCCGGAGCCGACATTACCAGGGCCATTATGGAGGGAATCGGTTCCGAGGGAGAGGCCGATGTCATCTTTGAACGAGCAGAGGGGATAAAGCAAGAGATGGGAATCCCTTCAGAACCTCATCAGGAAAGGACAGGCGGTAAATCGGCACCCTTATCGAAGATAACCTTCCTCGCGAGACCTGTCTTGGAGAGACTATCCGCAGAGATAGGGCGGTCTCTTGACTATTATAGGGCCCAATTTAATCAAGAAAGGATTGACAAGCTACTTCTGACTGGCGGAGGCGCCAACCTAAAGAACGTGGTTTCCTATCTTGCAAGCGAGCTTCGGTTGCCCGTAGAGCAATTTAATCCGCTAAGCGAGATTCCTTTTGAGCCAAGGAGGATTGACACCCAGCTTCTTAACCAGATGGGTTCGCTCTTCGCCGTCGCGGCAGGGGTAGCGCTCCCTGAAGCCGAAAGAATCGAGCTGCTTCCTGCTAAGGAACCATTCTTATCTAAAGTTCAAGTGGTAAAGTCCATTCCTGTTGTGGCCCCTGCAATCGCATTGCTCGTCTTTTTAGGAATCGCCTTATACATGAACGGACAGGTGAACGCCATAAAAAAACAGATAGATATGAAGAAGGCGAAGCTGGCGGATCTGGATGCCCGGCAAGCAAAACTAAAAATGTTAAAGGAGAAAGATATCCAACTCAAGGAAAAGCTTTCTCAATTTCCTTCCTCCATACTTATCTCAATCCCGTATCGAGACATCTTGCGAGGGGTCAGTCAAATTGTGCCGGACAACGTCACCTTGACACTCCTCTCGGTTCAAAACAAAGGAAAACCTCTGACGAAAGGAACTCCCCCCTCAAAGGCCCAGGAAGGGGAATCCCAAAAAGGCGTGGGAAGGGAACTCTACATGACAGGTGTCGTTTTCGGAAGCGATCTTCGCTGCCTTACAGCCTTAGCCCAGATCATTGAGCGCCTCGAGAGAACATCCTTGTTTAATAATGTCAGACTGGTTTCGGCCGACGAGAACAAACTCTATACTCAATCAGGGGCGGAATTTGGGATCGTCTGCGACATCAATCTTGATCATCCCCTTTCACCTACCGTCTCCCCTTTAATCCCCCTTTCGCCGCCCTTTACAAAAGGGGGAATGGGGGGATTATCGCAGAAGGGGGAAGCCAGGATTACTAAAGAGGGAGCAGGGAATTAAGAGAGGAAAAAGAATAAGCCATGACATTGAAAAACAGAGAAAAAATATTGATCATCCTGGCCGCCATTGCCATTGCTGTCTGGGTATTCGACCACTTTTACTTCACCCCACAGACTCGCAAAATCACGGCGCTGAAGGCCGATCTTAAGGCGGCTGATCTAAAATCGGAAGAATCCCTCCTGGTGACGAAAGGAGTAGAAACGTTAGAGGCTGAAGTCCTTCGCCAGGAGGAAGCGCTAAAGAGACTGAGTGAACGAACCCTAAGAGGTGAAGAATTCAGAACCTTTTTAAGGCACTTAGCCAAAGAGAGCGACTCCCCTCAGATGAAGGTTATTTCTCTGACCCCTCAGGAAGAGAACCTTCCGCCTCCCCTGGGGAAGAAGGAAGGCCCCGCTTCTCAATACAAGAGGGTTATGGTTCAGGTGGTTCTTCACTCAACCTATACGAAGCTGGAGAGTTATTTAAAGGGGATTGAAGGACTTCCTTTTCTCATCCATGTGGACAATATTCAAGTAGAAAGGACTGAGGAGGTTCATCCCCTCTTAAAGGTGAGCGTCGTATTGAGTATGTACATCACTTCGTAATATTGATCACCTCCTTCCCCTCCGTTAATTCCCCCCTTTTGTGAAGGGGGGTGGGGGGGGGAGGATTAAAGGAGATAAATTAGTGAGACGATATCGAAAAATCATTGTGGCTATGGTCTTCATCACCTTTTTCATTTTGGCCGGAATCGCTCCGGTTGATCCGATCAGGTCGAACGGACAAACCAATGAGAGGACAACTCTCTCTCAAGAAAATGGAAGAGACCCCTTTCTCCTCCCTCCGGAGGTCCATCTCCTCTCTAAGATCGGCACACCTACGGGAAGAACGGGTAGCCAATCCAGCGACAATCCATCTTCCTCGATGAAGGTCAAGGCCATTTTAATCAGTGACAACGCTCGATTGGCATTGATCGATCGTCACATTGTAACCGTGGGAGATTCGATTCATGACGAAAAGGTCTTAGAAATTAAGGCAGACGGCGTTATTTTAGGAAAAGGAGAACAAAAGAGAACTCTTCTTTTGTCTCAGAGCCCTGTTCGACTGACTGTCGAACAAAGTCCCCGCCCTTATCTTACCCCACAAAAGGGGGAGCGAACTCCGTTAGAAATTCCAGCGGCGCATCAAACCCCGCCGGAAAGACCTAAGCCCGCAGTAGAGCAGGGGGGCATCATTTCTAACCGGGTGAAGGAGGAAGTTAAAGGAGAATGCCGATGAAAACGAAAACCCTCTTCATATCATTTCTTGTTCTAATATTGGTTCTGGGATGCGCCTCTCTCCCAGATAAGGAGCGAATCAAGTTACCTTCTCAAAAGGCGGAGGGTCCTAAGCCTCAGCCTGCTCCTGAAGAAAAATTAAAGGAACTGGTGATTCCTCAAATGGAGGAGGCGAAAAAGGTGCCCGACAAACTCTTCTCCATCTACGCCAGAGATTCGAGTATCCAGGATGTCCTTCTGGCCTTCTCAAAGGAGAGCGAGCTCAACATCGTCATCGACCCCGATCTGAGTGGCAAAGTGACCGTAGATTTAAAACGCGTCACTTTAAAAGAAGCTCTGGAGACCATTCTCTCTCCAATGGGTTGGTCCTATCGAATCGACGGTAAATTTATCAAGGTATCAAGACCCCAGATGGAGACCCGCATCTTCACGCTGAATTATATTGCTACCAAACGGACCGGGAAAAGAGAGGTCTATGCTACCACCAGCTCGGGCGGAGGGTTGGAGACCAGTTCCCTTCCGGGACAGCAGGTCGCCCTCAGTCCGGGGGGTGTTCGAACCGGATACACTGACCTCATCAGCGTTGATGAAGTAGACCTGTGGAGAGAAATCCAAAAAGGATTGGAGGGGCTCATCTTCGGAGCCTCTCAAGAGAAAGAAAATCCTTCCGACAAAGATAAAACGGCCTGGACAAGGGTGGACGAGAAGGGGAGAAAATTGATCATCAACAAAACTGCCGGGATCATCATGGTGACTGATTATCCCATCCATTTGAACAAGGTCGCCTCCTACCTTGAGACCGTGGAGGGAAGTTCTCAGAGACAGGTCAGCATCCAGGCAAAAATCATGGAGGTGATCCTCTCCGATAGTCACCAGGAAGGGATCAACTGGCAGACGATCGAAGGGCTTCCTCGTTCCACTAACTTAGCCTGGGGACTCTCCAACAAAAACAAGACGCAAGGATTTCCCGGGAGCACCACAGGTTTTCTCAGCGGAACTTCTTCGTCAGCAGGAACCTCAGCATCATCCATCGCTATCCCGGGAGCCCTTAGAGTCGCACCCTACGGAGGCGTTTTCGCTATCGGCGCCGCAGCGTCAGACGTAGTCCTTTCAGATATCATGCAAGCCCTCGCACAGCAGGGTGATGTAAAGATCCTCTCCAGCCCAACGATCTCAACGCTCAATAACCAGAAGGCCGTGATCCGAGTCGGGGATCAGGATGTCTTCTACATTACCGGGGCCGTGGCCACCCAAACGACCGTGACCCAGATCGTTCAGCCCATGACCATTGATATTGGGATCGTTTTAGATGTGACTCCCCAAATCGCTGAAGATGGCACCATCATCATGAATATTCATCCCAGTATCACCGACAAAACAGGACAGGTGACCGCTCCGGATGGGAAGTCCACTTTTCCTCTCATTAGCGTCAGGGAGACCGATACAACGGTGAAAGTCAGAGACGGCCAGACGATCATCATTGCTGGCCTGATGCAGGAAAAGATCCAGGAGAATTATACGGGCTTCCCCGTCTTACAATCCATTCCTCTCCTGGGAGGGGTGTTTCGATATAAAACCGGAACGAAAACAAAATCAGAGTTGGTGATCATGATTACCCCGACTCTACAAGTGGGAAAGAGAATGGAGGATTTTACGAGTAAATGAAATTCCCCCTCACCCCCTCCCTCTCCCCAGTGGGGAGAGGGGAAGGGTGAGGGGATTTCGGATTTGAGGAGAATAAGATGTATCAAGAATTTTATAGTCTAAGGGAAAAACCATTTGTCTTGACCCCCGACCCGCAATTCCTCTTCTTAAGTGAGAGCCATCGGACGGCGATCGAATCTCTCCTTTACGGAATTCAACAGAAGGAAGGGTTTATGGTCATTGCCGGGGATATCGGAACCGGGAAGACGACCATCTGCCGGGCCTTCTTAGAGAGATTAGATAAAAACGTGAAGACGGCGGTCATTTTCAATTCCTTCCTCACTGAAGAAGAATTGTTGGAATCGATCCTCCGTGATTTCGGGTTCTCCTCAAAGGGAAGAACAAAGAAAGAGCGGATCGATGCAATGAACAAAATACTCATTTACTTCTTGTCTCACGGAAAGAATGCTGTCCTGATCATCGACGAGGCCCAGAATTTATCCACCCCTGTCCTGGAACAGATTCGCATGCTCTCCAATTTAGAGACGGAAAAGGAGAAATTGCTCCAGATCATATTATTTGGCCAGTTAGAGCTGGACCAAAAACTCCGATCTGCCGAATTGAGACAATTGAATCAACGGATCGCCGTCCGGCATTACCTCCTCCCCCTCACCCAGACGGAAACGGAGTCTTATATCTACCAGCGTTTAATGGTGGCGGGCTCCCGGGGAGGCATTACCTTCTCAAGGTCCGCTCTCCACGAGATCTACAGATTTTCAAGAGGCACTCCAAGACTGATCAATCTTCTCTGTGATCGAGCCTTATTGGCCGGTTTCATCCAGCAAACCTACTGTCTCGACAAGGACATCGTCAAGCTGGCGAAGGACAGTCTTCTGGGAGAAGAGGAAAGTTCAAAACCACATTATTCTTTCGCCCTGCCAAGAAGCTTAGCCTCGTTCCGTATCCCCTTCTTCACCTTTCTCATCCTCTTGCTGGTGGGTATGATCTTAGGGAGCCAAGGCTATTTCTCTCCAATTCAAAATGCAAAGGACTTTATTTGGGGAAAAGTTCAAGGCATCTATGCTCAAATTCCAGGATCCGTTCCTCCTTCTGTTTCCGCTCTTCCCTTGGATACGGAACGGTTTCAAAGTCCTACGAAAAACGAGCCCCGGGAGAATTCAGAAACGGCAATTCAGGAGAGTTCACCATGAGCCTGATCATCGATGCCCTCAACAGGGCACAACAGCTTCGATTGAATGGGTCCGAGGGGTCTCCAAGCCCAAATTATCCATCCCCGAAGAGGAAAAGGGGAAGGAGATATAAAAAACAATGGATTCCTGCCGGCGCTGGTCTCATCGGCCTTTGCATGGTTTTATTCGTTTTTTTGAGACCCGCCTCTTCACCCTTGGCCACCCAAACCAATCGAGCCACTGCTCCCATGGAGAGGAAAACTCCCCTCCCTGTGGCAGAGAAGATACCGTCAGAACCTCCGGAGAAAGTGTTAAGCCTCCCGAAGGAAGAGGATTCCCTGGCTGCCGGCCAGGCATTGAATCCCGCCAACGGCGGGACTGGTTCGGGGGAGAAAAGGGAAAAGAAATCAACCGAGACCAAGACATCTTTCGTCGAAAAAAAAGGAGGATCATTGAGCAAGCAGATCCCTCCTTCTCTTCCCCTGGTGGCCCAGAAGGAAAGACCCTCTCTTAAGCCGGTTGGAGTGGAACAGGAAGGCGGAAAGTCCGACACGTTGGCTTCGGAGGTCCTCAACCACTTCAATTCGGGGGTGACTTTCTATAATCAGAAAGAATTTTCAAAAGCGATCCAGGCCTATCAGAAGGTCATTGAGCTGGATCCGACTTATGTCGAGGCCTACAACAACCTGGGAGTCATCTATCAAATGGCGGGGGATGTGGACAGGGCCTTTGGAGCCTATCAGAAAGCAACCGAGATCAACCCGAGGTATGAAAAAGGGTACAACAATCTTGGAATCCTCCTTTTGCTAAAGGGCCGTGACGAAGAGGCGCTGGAGGCATTCCAAAAAGCCTTGGCCATCAATCCTAATAACATCGAAAGTCATATTAACCTGGGAATTCTTTTTAAGAAGAAAGGTCAGTGGGATGAAGCGATTGAGTCTTACCAGAAAGCCCTTGCGATCAATCCGCTTCACAGAGAAACTCATTACAATATTGCACTGCTCTATGAACAATTGGAAAAATGGGAATTGGCAATCAGCCATTATCAAGAATTTATCCGGCTCTCCTCGAAATCTCATCCGGAATTGGTCTCGAGGGTGCGAAGACATTTAAATGGTCTAATAGAGGCAACAAAGAATAAAGGGCAATAACCCTCCTCTCCCCCCTTTACCCCGGCAGCAGAAAGCCACGGCCTTTGGCCGTGGATGAATGCGCAAGCTCTTGGCCGGGATGTCGCCCCGCTTGGGCGTTCGTTAGGCGCCACGGGCTTTGCCCGTGGGGCTCCACAGAAGGGAGGTCGGAGGGAGTTCACGGAAGGGATACAACCATGGCCGAGGAGAAAAAAAGTTTTGGAGAGTTTTTGGTAGGATTGGGAGTCCTCACCCCTGATCAATTAAAAAGGACCTCCCAGGAGCAGAAACAGAGAGGAGAACGTTTGGAACAAACGGCCATCCGGCTGGGCTATGCCAAGGAAGAACTGATCCTTCAGTGTTTGGCCGATTATTCTAATCTCCCCTATGTCGACCTGGACACCTATCTGATTGATGAGAATATCGTAAAGACCATCCCCGAAGAGCTGGCGCGGCGCCATACCTTAATCCCTCTCTTCAAGATTGGGAACACTTTGACGGTCGCCATGCCCAATCCCCTCAATCTCCTTGCGTTGGATGAGGTGAAAAACAGGGTAAAGAGTGATGTGGAGATAGCCATCGGCACAGAAAAAAAGATTAAGAAGGCGATTGAACAGCACTACGGAGCCGGGGCAGCGGTCATCGAAAGTGCTGTCCAGCGAATGGTAGAAAGCAGCGCGGGGGGGCTGGTCCAGGAATCTGCAGACTACAGAAAGACCTATGACCTTGTGGTGAAAGACCTTCCCACGGGCCCGTTGGAAGACGCCTCGGCTGCCCGGATGCTCGATTTGGTTATGATGCAAGCCATCCGAGATCGCGCCAGCGATATTCACTTCGAGCCCGATGAAAAGGGTTTCCGTGTCCGGCTCCGGATCGATGGTTTTTTATATGAGTCCCTCACCCTTCCCAAACACATCCAGCCCGCCGTGACCTCAAGGATAAAGATTCTGGCCGAGATGGATATTGCGGAGACCCGGCTTCCCCAGGATGGAAACTTCAACGTCAAGCTTGAGAGGCGGGGGTTCGAAATCAGGGTCTCCACTTTTCCCACCATCCATGGTGAAAATGTGGTGCTCCGAATTCTCGACCAGACCAGTCCTCTATTCAAGTTAGAGCAATTGGGATTCTCTGACGACACGCTCAACCAATTCAAACAATTAGTCCGAAAAACAAACGGGATCATTCTGGTCACAGGCCCCACGGGAAGTGGAAAAACAACCACCCTCTATGCCCTTTTGAATATGATTAATTCAAAGGACAAGAATATTATCACCATTGAGGATCCTGTGGAGTACCGGCTGGCCTTGATCAGACAGACACAGATCAATCCCAAAGCGGGCATTACCTTTGCTACAGGGTTACGATCTATCCTTCGTCAAGACCCGGACATTATCATGATTGGAGAGATCAGGGATTTGGAAACCTCAGAAATTGCCATGCAGGCAGCCCTGACAGGCCACCTGGTACTAAGCACGTTACATACGAACGACGCTCCGGAAGCCATTTCTCGACTGGTGGATATTGGCGTGGAACCCTACCTCATCTCTTCATGTGTCATTGGCGTTTTAGCCCAACGATTGGTCCGAACCATCTGCCCGGATTGCAAAGTCCCTTATCAGGTGGACCCGAAGAACATGAGTGATTTCGGCGTGGAGATGACCGTGCTAAAAGAGCCCTTAACGCTTTACCTGGGAAAAGGGTGCAAAAATTGTAAACAATCCGGATACCGGGGAAGGACGGGGATTTACGAGCTCGTCTTAGTCAATGAGGAGATCAAAAAACTCATTTCCGAAAGGGCCGCAGTCCAGGTGATCCGAGAGGTAGCGAAAAAGACGGCGGGAATGGTTTCCTTGAGAGGCGACGGTCTCAGAAAGGTTCTTAAAGGAATTACCACCTTTGAAGAGGTGAATCGAGTAGCTTACTAACCTTCCCTCAATCCCTCTTGCCATAAGAGTAACCTCCCTTGTTCCCGCCCCCCCTATAACTCCCCCTTCCCCCTCTTAAATTAAGAGGGGGAGAGTGGAGGGGGCGTTAGATTGGGGGAAAAAGAGGGAGTTCTAATGAGCCATATTTTATCTGAATAAATTATACTTCAGAATCCAATAAACGGCTGCCAGTCCATCCTTCCAATTAAGTTTCTTACCCTCGGTATAATCCCGCCCCCAGTAAGAAATCGGAACTTCATAAATGCGGCAACCCATTTTTGCAATCTTGGCCGTAATCTCTGGCTCAAAGCCAAAACGGTTACTTTCGATTTTTACTTTCTTAAGTATTTCGGATCGAAAAACCTTATAGCCTGTCTCCATATCAGAGAGATTTAAATCGGTGAGAATATTCGATAAAAGGGTGATGATCCGGTTTCCTAACGCATGCCAGAAAAAAAGAACCCGGTGCGGCCCTCCCAGAAACCGGGAACCATAAACAACGTCAGCCTTTCCCTCGAGGAGAAGGGTGAGTAGCCGGGGATATTCAGATGGATGATACTCTAGATCAGCGTCTTGAATAATCACAAAATCTCCGGTGACACGGTCGATGGCGGTGCGAAGGGAAGCCCCTTTCCCCTGATTAAATTCATGGGTAAGCACCACGACCCTATCTTCCTCGATTTTCTTAAGAATCTCATGAGTCCCATCGGTAGAACAATCATCTACAATAATAATCTCCTTATCATAAGGAGTTTCCTGCACCGTCTTCACCACTTCGAGGATGGTAGCCGCCTCATTATAGACTGGAATGATGACTGAGAGCTTCATATTGATTTTCTTTTAACCTTTCTCTCCGACGACGATGAGGGATTGTCCCACCAGGGTGGGCATCACTTTTTCTATCCAAATAAAAAGAGGCACCATTGCGTTAAACGTCTTGATTTGCCCTGGCTGCAAGAGACGCCTCTTCAAAAGGGTTCCATTGACAAACCATCCAAATATTCCAAAAAAATTAAAGTACTTTGAGGAACATACTCTGAAACCGCTCCGCGTAAACTTTTGGACCATTTCTGCTCTGCTGTATCGCCGGAAGTGGCCAAGCTCTTCATCCAAGGCATTGTAAAGCATTTTTAAAGCTGGGACCAATGCGATGAGCCTTCCCCCCTCCGGGAGTAAATGGAAAAAGTTTTCCAACGCAGCCTCATCCATGCTGATATGCTCAAGGACATTCGAACACAGGATGGTGTCAATCGGCATGTCAATCGGTATATCAAAAAATTTGGTCAGAGATTCCTCGATATCCCAGAGAAGAATTCCCTTCAGATTGGGATGATCTCGGTATTTATTTTCCACCCTTTGGAGATAGCTTCTATTCACATCAGTTACGATCACCCGCGCCTGACTCAACAGTAATCCTGTCAAATTGCCAATACCACATCCCACTTCAAGGATATCTTTGCCCAAATAGGGCCTGAGTTTCTCAAAAATCCATCGATGATAGGCATCAG
>Ga0335070_10007068_pt1 | contig 13182 bp, 11 predicted proteins | sample Lox_Sample_13_FD_206722 | JGI IMG/M metagenome (GOLD analysis project Ga0335070, IMG submission 206722) | Soil microbial communities from Loxahatchee National Wildlife Refuge, Florida, United States - Lox_Sample_1.3 | ecosystem: Environmental > Terrestrial > Soil > Wetlands | place: USA...
AGTAGCTAAGGTCTTTGTCTTTCCTGAAAAAAATGCCTCTGTAATAACTTAGGCGGTCTTTATAACTCATTCTGGTAAAATATGGCCCTAGAATCATCCCGCCAGCTATACCGCCAATAGCGGTTGGTCTGTAAAGCTCGGCGTAGGCTTCTAAGTCGGTGCCATACTGGATAATGTACGGAATCCCCAAGCGTACCGAGCAGTAGGCCCCAAAGCCGCCTATTAGACTGGGCGTAAAGGCTACGATAGCGTCAAGATTCAGCTTATCTACCTGCTTGAGCTGTTTTGGCGGCCAAAATAGGCTGTTAAATTGGTCGCTGTAAAACAGACCGCTGACGCCGTTATAGCGAATAACCCTCTCTTCCTTCGGGAGATGCCAGCGAAAGTCTTTGGGCGCAAAAACCCAAACCTCGTGACCGGCGGCCTCCAAATCTTTGCGTAAAATCTCAATCACATAACAAACGCCGTTAGCTACGGGCAGGTAAGTGTCGGTAAAAAAGCCGATGCGCATACTAGTTTATGCTAGCACGAGAAGCTTTTATCGCGCGAAGGACCGGAAGGTTTGCTGTGAGTTGGCTAAGTTCTCCATGGCGGCGTGATAATGACCATCCCAGACTACAGTACGTGCCAAGACCGAGTCACTCAAATGCATAAGCTTAGACGTACGATTAAATAATTCGGCGGCGGCTTTAGCGGCATCAACCGAACCCAATCCCAGGCTGCCATTGGCAAGCGTTATGGCTAGCGACTGCACGTCACGCTCCTGCATTGTTCTCACTACCTTGTCCATGTCGGTGCCGGCACGCATCGCTTCCACAACTGCGCCAACGTGTGAAGCCGGCCGAGTTATGACATTTTTTACCAAACCCGTAGCCCGCCAGTCAGGACCCAATTCGGGATACTGATTGTACGGGTTAGCGGCAGTGTAGTCGGGAAACTTGGTGCTGCCACGAGTCAAAAAGGCCCGCCTGAATTTTAACCAACCCTGAGCTTCCATCGCCACGTCCTCTACAAGCCCCAGTGAAGAGATATGTATGTCTTCGGGCGCAGACTGAAACAACCCCACACTGTTTGAGGCCCCCTGCGAATGCCCGGCTAGAACAAATTCAAATTCCGAGATTTTATGGTTAACCTGCGCACTGTTTAACTCGGGAGTTGCACGACGAAGTTCATTAGACAGGGCCATTTCTATGGCCTGCCACTGTTGTCGGCCAATATACTCAAAGCCTCTTGGGCTTTTAAGCTCGTCTTTTTGCTTGGCGGTCATCGGCTCAGAGCTAAAGCCGGCACCGGGGAAACTGACACCAACTACAGCCAGACCGCTGCTGGGGTCGGCGATGAGTGCTTCACGCAGCGCCTCAAAACCCCGCCCCGGATGATCGGACCAGGACATTGACCGTATTAAGACAGTCTTTGCGGTTTTTAAATCTCCGCTGACTAGTACACTGTATTTAGTTATACCGCCATCATCCGGTACTTCTATGGCTGGGTAGTTTTGGCGCAAGGCGGTCTGCGCGCCGTCCGGTATTTCGCCATAATATGCAACGCTGGGCTGGAGTTCATTGATGCGCGCATCAATCTCGCTTGAGTGTAGCGCTTCTACCCCTGTTAAATAAGGATCAAATTCTGTCTTGGTCATTTTGTATTTAATATCATTTTTTACTCTGGTAATCAAGCTATGCTAACATTAGCGTAATAAATGACCGCAAAAAAAGCGCATGCTGTCGCTCACCACAAAAAAGTAAAAAAGTCTGCCCGCAAGCTGGTTGCCTTTAGACAGCATTGGCAAAAACTGCGCTCCTTTCGGTGGTTTGTTCGCTGGCCGATATATATCGTCTTTATCTACCTAATCATCGCCGGTCTTAGCTGGACCGTTGATGAACTTTTACCAAAAGCCAAAGATCCAGAGTTTGGCGTCAGTTTTTCTATAGAGTACGCCCAGGAGCTAGGCAATGACTGGCACGCCAACTACCTGGCGCTACTCAATGATTTGGGTTTTAAGCGCGTGCGGCTAATGAGCTACTGGGAATTAATAGAGCCCCAGCAGGGTCAATACGATTTTACGGATTTAGACTGGCAAGTCCAGCAAGCTCAGGCCCACGGTGCCAAGGTAAGTTTAGCTATTGGCTATCGCCAGCCGCGGTACCCAGAGTGCCACGAGCCCGACTGGGCCAAACAGCTACCAGTAAACCAGACTGCCTGGGATAACCAGCTTTATAGCTATATAAGTACCGTAGTTAATCACTATAAAAATAACCCGGCGCTGGAAAGCTACCAGCTAGAAAACGAGGCCGAGAACAATTGGTTTGGAGCCTGCCGCGGCAGCGCCGCACCCAAATGGCGACTAACTGATGAGTTTAATTTGGTTAAAAAACTAGACCCCAACCACCCGGTGTTTATGAACTTGAGTGACGAGCACGGCTTGCCCATTGGCCAGCCGACGCCCGACGCTTACGGTTTTTCAATTTACCGCGTCGTCTATAGCACCAATACCGAAGTTCACTTTTATACCACCTATCCGATTACCCAGTGGTATCATCGCCTGCGGGTTTACGCCATCCACTTTATTAAGCACCGCCCGGTCTATGTGCACGAGCTGCAGCTAGAGCCGTGGGGCTCGGCGGCCACCGAGCATCTAACGATTGCCCAGCAAAACCAATCCATGAGCGTGCAGCAAATTCATAACAGCATTCATTATTCTGAACAGACCGGCATCCAGCTGCAGTACATGTGGGGCGGCGAGTGGTGGTACTGGCGCAAAACGCACTTTAATGACAGCGGTCCCTGGAACGCCGTCAAGCAGGAACTACAGGCAGCCCAAAACTCCGGTTCTTAGCGTAAAATAACAGTATGGCTAAGAAGAAACCGCCGACTGGTAAAATTTCCAACCGCCGAGCAGCTTAGGTCGCGGCTTCAGTTTCCATAATTATCAAAAGTAAATTATTTTCAACTTCCGCGCGCCCTTACGCACAACCCCATTGTTTATCCTCAAACAATGGGGACCCCAAATAGCGTAAAATGTCAGTATGTGTGCCAAGAAAGTCAAAGGACGACCCGGAGTCATAGCCAATCGTAGAGCCCGACACGACTACGAGCTGGGTGATTCTATTTGCGTTGGCATTGTTTTATCCGGCGCCGAGACTAAGGCGCTGCGCATGGGCCACGGGCAGCTGCAGGGCGCCTATGTAAACGTGCTGGGTGACGAGTTATGGCTGGTTGGTGCGCAAATTAATCCGGTTTCGGGAGTTGATATCTCGGCCGATGACCAAACCCGCAGCCGCAAACTGCTGGCCAAGCGCTCCGAGATTGATAAGCTGGTCGCCGCCCGTCAATCCGGACGAACGATTGTGCCGTTAGAGATTCTAACCCGCGGCCGCTACATCAAAGTCCGGATTGCCATTGGTAAGGGTAAAAAACGTTATGATAAGCGCGAGACTCTCAAAAAGCGGCAGCAGGAACGCGAGGCCAAAAGGAGCAGTGCATGAAGATTTATAGTTGGAACGTCAACGGCATCAGAGCGGTTATTAATAAGGGCGAGTTCCAAAAATTTATGGCCAAGCACCAGCCCGATATCCTGTGTCTGCAAGAGACTAAGGCCCAAGAAGGCCAGGCCGAAACAGATTTTCCGGGGTACCAGGAATTTTGGAACTCAGCCGAGAAAAAGGGCTACTCCGGCACAGCCATATTTACCAAAATTAAGCCGCTGGCCGTGACCAACGGCTTGCCCGAAGATATAATTGCCAAGCACAAAGTCCACGGCGATACATACGGTGACCCCAATAAGGAAGGGCGGGTAATAACCGCTGAGTTTGCCGACTTTTTCCTAGTCGGCGTTTATACCATAAATGTTAAGGACGATTTAAGCCGCCTGCCAATCCGCGAAGCCTGGGACAAGGCTTTTTTGACCTACTGCCAGCAGCTGGAAACTAAAAAGCCGGTAATTTTTTGCGGCGACTTAAATGTCGCTCATACGCAGGACGACCTGGCCCGGCCCAAAGAAAACGTCGGCAAACGCGGCTTTACGGATGAGGAGCGCAGCGGTTTTGAAAAACTGATTGACCACGGTTTCGTTGACACATTTCGGATGTTCACCAGCGGCAATGGTTTTTATACCTGGTGGACGCACTGGGCCAACGCCCGGGCCCGCAACATCGGCTGGCGGATTGATTACTTTTTGGTTTCGCAGGAGCTTAAATCCAAAGTCAAATCGGCCCAAATCCACGCCGATGTGATGGGCAGCGACCACTGCCCGGTAAGCATTGAGCTCAGTCTATAGTAAGCAGCTGTTCGGACGACGCAATTAGTCGCAGTGCAAGGCGGCCGCGAGGAACGAACAGAGGCGTATAATGAAATACGATGAAGGAGCATCGCAGCCAGCAACACAGCGATTCGCCAAGAGCGGATGGCAGTGCTTCTGGCTCTGCCAGAAGGCAGGCCAACGCAGCGCATAGACCGTTCGCTGTTTTTGACATTGATGGCACGCTTATTCGCTGGCAGCTTTACCACGCTGTTGTTGACAGCTTAGTAAAGCATAAGTACATAAGCCCCGAGGCATTTTCGGCCATTAAGACCGCCCGTCTGGACTGGAAGCACCGAACTCACGCCGGGTCTTTTAAAGACTACGAGCTGGAGTTGGTCCGCTTGTATGACAACTTGCTGACTAGCCTAAGCGTTGAGCAGTTTGAACGCGCCGCTGATGATGTATTTTTGGAATACAAGGACCAGGCTTATACCTACACGCGTGATTTAATAGCCAAGCTAAAGAAAGATGGATACCTGTTGTTTGCTATTTCTGGTTCGCAGACCGAGGTTGTCGCCAAAATAGCCGACTACTATGGTTTTGACGACTTTTTGGGCACCGTTTATGAAAGAATCGGTGATAAGTTTAGCGGCAATAAAGAAGTGGTGGCTTTTCATAAAGATCAGGCCCTGAAGTCCCTCGTAAAAAAGCACCGCGGCGACTACAAAAACAGTATTGCAGTAGGCGATAGTTTTAGCGATGCGGCCATGCTGGAGCTGGTGGAGCAGCCAATTGCCTTCAATCCCGAACACGAACTTTTTAGGTACGCCAAGCAAAGAGGCTGGAAAATTGTCTTAGAGCGCAAAAACGTAGTTTACGAACTGAAAGTGCAAGATGGATCCTACGTATTGGCATAGGCAAAAAGCTACCGAGCCACTATTTGAGAAACTCATCTGGAGCAAGCCCGAAAACCGGCGGCTGGCCGGCAAACTTCTGATTATTGGCGGCAATGCTCACGGCGTAGCTGCGCCGGCTATGGCCTACCAGGCGGCAGTAGCTGCCGGCATTGGCACAGCCAGAGTGCTGCTCCCCGACGCCGTTGCCAAGACCATTGGTAAAAGCTTTCCGGAGGGCGAATTTGCCTTTAGCACGCCCAGCGGCAGCTTTTCCAAAACAGCCGTAAATCAGGTGCTAGAGCATAGGGACTGGGCCGACGCTATCTTGCTAGTCGGCGACTTTGGTCATAACTCCGAGACGGCTATTTTCTTGGAGCAGCTAGCGGAAAAGTACCGCGGGCTACTAGTAGTTACCCAGGACGCTCTGGATTATTTTGTTAAAGACATTGGCAAATTAACGGACCAAGAAAATGTAGTCGTGGTCTCGGAGCTGGGCAGACTGCAAAAGCTGACCCGGGCAGGCATGCCGTCGCTAATTATTCAGCACTCCATGAGCTTGCACGCCCTAGCTGGACTGCTCAACAGCTGGACGCGTGAGACTCCGGCTAAAATTTTAACTTATCATAACGAAAATTTTGTTTACGCTGACGGCGGCCAAGTTAGCACCACACCCAAAGCAGCCGCTAGCAACTGGGAAGTGCCGCTGGCGGCTTACGCCGCCACTTGGTGGTTGCAGCACGAAGGCCGATCATTTGAAGCAGTTACCACCGCGATATACGAACTAGTAACTACTTAGGCTTGGCCGCACTAAATATGTAATACCGAATCAGATCTTTTTGAGCCATTTTGTAGTATTCCACTGAAGCTGTCGTGTTTATGAAAGTCTTTCGAATGCCTAACCTACTTACTAACCTGTATGGGCCTTGGGCCGACTTGAACAGACGGCGGAACGAAGGTTTGATGTTATCGGTGACATTCTGCTGCGTGACGTTTTTAAAGCCTACTGCGGACATCTTATTGGTAAGGGTGTTATGCCTGATGGTCTTGAGTCCAAACATACCAGATTCTTTGATAACAAGGTCAAGCATTTCCATTTCAAATTTCGAAAATTGTTCGTCGGCAGCTATGGTGTATTCGAACAAAGCCAATCTGCCACCCGGTTTAAGCAATCTATAAAATTCTTTCAGGGCATCGGCTGGCTCTGGTATATGCGACAGGGACTCCGTGGTATAGATAGCATCGAAGGAGTTACTCTCAAAACCAGTACTCGTATAGTCTCGTACGATGAAGGCGGTTTCTTTAGTTAATAAATTATCTTTAGCTCTCTTTTCAGCCACAGTTCTCTCAAAAGGCACCAAGGTTAAGCCGGTCACATCAACTCCGTATTTTTTAGCCAGATAAACGGCAACGACCCCCTCACCGCAACCCGCGTCCATCACTTTTTGGCCCTTTTTCAGACCAAGTCTTTCGGCAACCATATCCTGCAATATGACCTGAGCTTCCCGTTCACTAATGTCGGCCTTTTTGGACGGATAAAATCCAAAGTGCTTAGCGCCCCATAAGTAGTGGCGATAGCCCCATCGGCTTTCGGGTTTCTTGTAGTACTTGACTATGGTTTTTATATTCGTATTACTCAGCATAAATTGGTGGGTGAGGAGGGAATCGAACCCTCAATCCTTTCGGAACACGATTTTGAGTCGTGCGCGTATACCAGTTCCGCCACTCACCCTTGTCGACTTTCAGACAAATCTAAAACAGATATGCAACAGATGTATTGTACAATACAAACGATAGCATTTTAAACATGGACGATACCCTTAAGAACTCTTTCAACCCCTCGCTGCCTTTGCCGGCGGACGATGAGATGCCGGCTAAGCAGGACTATAGCCAAGAGCCGGCCGTTGAGTTAATTAGGAAGAAGGTAGCCGCGGCTTATGCTGCCGAGCCCGACCTGGTGGCCGAGGAGCAGAACCTCGGCAAGGCCAGCAGCGCCGCTAGGCCCTCCAAGCACCGCCAGTTTATCTATGAGCTAACAAGCGCCAAAAAGCCCTTAAAAGACCTCCAGAAAGAGTGGCACGAGTACTATATAGGCCTCAGCGACCTGGAAAAACACCAGGTATGGCAGGAGTTTTACAATCTGCACGCCGAAGCCTCGCATTTTACGGATGCCGTTCCATCAATGGCGCCGGCAGGCGAAGCTAAACCAAGGATTCTCAATAAACCGACTCACGGACGGACTCCAGCCGATAGAAGGAAGCCGCTGCTCGGAACATCTTTAGCCGCCGACGCCCCGGAAGTTTTTTTATCCCGGACGCGAGCCCACCTTAAATCTCTGCTGTTTGGTCTGGCAACCGGCGGTGTGGTGATCTTGATTTTGATGTTTGGCTTTTTTAACGAGCGCTTTATCGCCCCCTTTATCCAGCCTAGCCGCAACTCCAGCAATGTGCCGCTGATTGACGCCAGTGTCATCAGCGACGCCCCAGAGCTGATAGTCCCTAAAATTAACCTTGAAGTGCCGGTGGTCTACGGCGTCAATACAGTAAACGATGAAGCCGTCCAAAATGCTCTGGAAAGCGGCGTTGTACACTATGCCGACACCGCCGACCCCGGCCAGGACGGCAACCTGGTGATTGTCGGCCACTCCAGCAATAACATCCTAAACCCCGGCAAGTATAAATTTGCTTTTGTGCTGCTGCACGATTTGCAGCCGGGCGACACCTTTTATATTCAAAAAGACGGCAAGCGCTATACCTATCAGGTCTACGAACGAAAAGTTGTCAGCCCCACCGACGTTTCAGTACTAGGGCCAGCCGATAAGCCGGCTACGGCCTCGCTAATTACCTGCGACCCTCCAGGCACCAGCAATAACCGCCTGGTGATTATCGGACAGCAGATTAGCCCGGACCCGGCCAGCAACATCGCTAGCACTAGCCAAAACACTCTAGCTACTAGCGTCCCGGTGATACCCGGTAACTCTCAGAGTTTGTGGTCGCGCATCTGGGGCTGGTTCTAATACACGCGCAACGCATTAGGAGACGAACCTCTGGGCTTTAGGGCCAGCGCAGACAAGGAAAAAACGAAGGGCTCTAGTGAGCTGTATTTTATGGATACAGTGAACGAGCACTGGAATTTTTGACGCCGTGATGTGCCGGCAGCGTACGAGAGTTTGTCGGCCTTGCCGATAAACGAACGAACGCGGCCTAAAGCTCAGTGCTACTGGGCGCCGTCTTTGGGCAGATCACTGCCAGCCCGCATATCAACTCGCTGCAAAATAACCTCCGACGAGTCGGGCGAGGCCGCGAAAGTAATCATCTGATTATAGTCGCTGGTAAATAGGCCGCCGCCGCTATAGACCGTTGGCGTAACCAACTGGACGTTGGTATTATCATAATCTTCCGCAAACACGTCGCTGCCACTTTGTCCTATCCAGCGGTGTCCGTCCATCCAGGTGACCGGTGCTGTAAGCGGCTGCTTGACGGTGTAGTGATAGGCTTTTTCGGCCTCCAGGTCATAAACTCCAAAACTCTGGCCGGCTTCAATACCAATAAAGCGAGTGTTGTCCGAGAAACTAACCAACGTGGCGCCTGGTAAATTAAAGCCCAGTATTGGCACCGCCCGGTTATAAGCCGGGTTCTGAATGTCGTTTAGCGGGTCCTCGTAAACATCAATTCTAGACGTGTCGCTGCCGGCCACGTAGTACCAGTGCCCCTGAAACTGAGCGGCGTCTATCAGGTAGTTGGTGCCAGCGCTAAAGGTATAAAGCGGGTAGGTCTTGCCATTGTTCCAAATGCGGGCCTGGACCTCGCCTTTTGATACACCTACGTTAGTTACGTAAGTCAGCAGGCTGTCGCCGTAGGCCTTATAAGCTAAAACGTGGTTTAGGAATACCGGGTCAAGTACGCCCTGCGTGGTATCGGCGACTGCCAGGCTGCCAGCCGCCTGGTCAAAAACGTACAACTGGTTGATGCTTTTGTTGCGCAGGCTGACCGAGGTTGGGCTGATTTTGAACATTTGGTTTACGTTAAAAGATTTGCTCGGGTCGGTCCGGTCAAAAACTATAAATTCGTGGCCAGTGGGAAAGGTGTGCTCCAGTAGCACGTGCTTATTATCGGTTGACCACTCCACGGCTTTCAGCACCGGCGGCGAACTGTCGGTATTATTTAATAAACTGACGGGAAAATTTATGGTTTGGGCACCAGCCGCTAAGTTGGTGGTGTCGTATTCATCAAAATTTAGACTGGTAGCCGTGGAGGCTGGCTGCTGGATTAGCAGCCAGTGCTGGTCTGGTGTTTGAGTTATAAGAGTTGGCAGACTGGAATAATCTTTTAGGGCGGTGGTTTGCGGCTTAACGGGGAACAGGAATGGGTAGCTGTAGCGGGCGATGTCGTGCTCGTCAATCACAAAGCTGCGCTGCCAGCTGCGGTAGCCGTCTTTTTGGATGGTTAGCTTATAGTCACCGGCCGGCACTACCAGACGGGCGCTGGTTTTACTGGACTGCAGCTGACCATTTAAATAAATGCTGGCCCCGCTGGGTTTGGAGTCAATAAACAGCAGGCCATTTTCAATAATTTGGCCGGTCTTGGTATTAATTCCGTAGCCGTAGGCCCCGTAAACCAAGATAGTGGTAGCCAGCAGCAGGACAATACCCATCAAAAAATAACCCACCATTAGGCGGATTTTATCGGAACGTCTTTTGCGGGGGTCTAAAAAGTCCATATATATCGTTTTCAGCTCACACGAACTATTAAAGTGTTCAGTTTTGCGTTCAAAAAGCATTTTAATTGTCGCACAAAGAATTCCGAACAGCAAAGTAGGTCAAAATGCCATTGCTTATACATACCAACAGGGTGTAATATTACTGGTATATCAAAAAGGGGTATAAGAAACCTGTGAGTAAAACTGCTAGTGTGGTAGAAATCAACGGCAACCGCTACGATGCCCTTACCGGCCGTTTACTAGACTCACATAAAGCCATCCGCTCAGCCGTCAGCTCATCTGGCAAAAAGATGATTGACGGTTTTGTTATTGCGCCCCACCAGCGGACCAAGATGAAGGACAGCATTGACCGTAAAGTCACCAAGGCCACCAATCTACACCGCCGACCACAGCGCACCAAGACCCTGATGCGTAAAGCTGTTAAAAAGCCGCAGGCCTCTAAAGCACAGGTGGCTGAACGCTCCGCCAGCAAGCCAAAGATAGGCAACCCGATAAGAGAACTAAGGGCCAAAACCGTTACTAAGCACGCCAAGGTCAACCGTTTTGGACTGCTTCCGCAAAAAAAACAGCTAGCCGAAGTTACCCCGGCCTCTAAGGCAATGGCTGTATCTGCATCTGCTACAGAAGTTATGGCACCGCGCGTCCCCAGCATGGTTACCAGCGCTTCGCACCGCAAACTGGAAAATATGCTGGACGAGGCTTTAATCAGAGCCGACGCCCATAAACACATGTTAAACCGCGGACGGCGAGCCCGTAGAATTTTTGGTCTGCCCAGGTGGCTGGCTTTTTCACTGGCTGCCGTAGTTCTAATTATCGCTGCCGCCATCTTGGTTTGGCAAAACGTGCCGGCCGTGGCCGTACAGGTGGCCGCCGACCGAGCTCACGTAGACGCCAGCGTGCCGGCTTATACGCCGGCCGGCTATGCACTAGCCAAGACTCTTAAATACGAGCCCGGCTCTGTGACCATTTCGTACGTCAACAAGGCCAATCAAGGCCAGACGTTCTCTCTCACCCAAAAGGCCTCCAGCTGGGACAGCTCCACCGTTCAGTCTAACTACCTGCCGACCAACGCCTCCACTCAAACCTCTCAAGTCAATGGTACAACGGTTTATATATATGGCGACTCTGGAAACGCAGCGTGGGTCAATAACGGTGTTTTATATAGCCTTAGCAACAAGGCCCACTTGAGTAGCGACGACGTTTTTAAAATTGTTCAAAGTCTTTAGCGGCTTCGCCTTTTGAGGACAAACCTACGGTTTTTCGGCTAGCGTCGACTTTTGAAATAAATTCAAATCCGCTCTGCGAGCGGACCACGGCTACTCTTTTTCCCTTATTACTAGTCTTTGCAGGAGCTCAGTTTAGTTTTAGACTTGTCTTATGAGTGATAATCAAAAACCGGTGCGTACCCGGTTCGCGCCCAGTCCAACTGGATTTTTGCACGTCGGCGGCGTCCGCACTGCCTTGTTTGCCTGGCTGGTAGCCCGGCAGGCGGGTGGCCAGTTTATTCTGCGCATAGAGGACACCGACAAGGCGCGCGAGATGAAAGGTTCCGAGCAGCACATTATGGACTCGCTGCGCTGGCTGGGGCTGGATTGGGACGAAGGCCCAGACAAGGGCGGGGAACATGGCCCCTACCGCCAGAGCGAACGACTGGATATCTATAAAAAGTGGGCACAAAAACTGGTGGATAGTGGCAGGGCCTATGCCGATTCAACCACGCCCGAACAACTGGAACAGTTTCGTCAAGCTGCCAAAGACCAAAAAAAGCCGTTTTTATTCCGCGACCATCGGCCGGAAAATCCGCCGGCCTGGGACGGCAGCCAGCCGCTGCGCTTTAAGTCCGAACCCAAAGATTACAACTGGCACGACGAAGTTTTGGGCGATTTATCCACCGGTCCGGAAGCCATTGATGATTTTATACTTATTAAGTCCGATGGTTACCCGACGTATAATTTTGCCCACATAGTTGACGACCACCTGATGGAAATTACCCATGTTATCCGTTCGCAGGAGTTTACTTCTAGTGCCCCCAAGTTCCTTAATCTCTACGAGGCTCTGGAGATTGAACGCCCCAAACTGGCCACACTGCCTTACGTCATGGGCCCGGATGGCAAAAAAAAGTTAAGCAAGCGCGACGGCGCCAAAGATATCTTGGACTATAAAAAAGAAGGCTATTTGCCTGAGACCCTGGTTAATTTTCTAGCGACACTGGGGTGGAACGATGGTACTGAGCAAGAAATTTTCTCAATGGATGAACTGAAAGCCAAGTTCAGCCTGGAGCGAGTACATCACGGCGGCGCGCGCTTTGACGAGCAGCGACTTATTTGGATGAACGGTCACTACATTAGGGCCTTAAGTCCGGAACAGCTGTACGAGCGCTCCAAGGGTTTTTGGCCGGACTCAGCAGCAAGCCAATCTGATGATTATAAAAAACGGGTGCTGGCGTTAATTCAAGAGCGCCTTAAGCACTTATCGGAAATTCCGATGCTTAGCAATTTCTTTTTTGAAGATTTGCCGATTGATATGAGCCTAATTGATAACAATAAGCAGCTCAAAGATATAGATCGCCAGCAGCTAAAGTCCTGGCTGACCCAGAGTCGGGAGCAGTTGGATAAGATTGATTTTAGCGAAGACCAATTGACCACAGCTCTGAACAATTTGTTGGAGAAAACCGGCCAAAAACCGGGCATATTATTTAGCCTGATACGTATCGCCACAACCTGGGCGCCGGCCAGCCCAGGGTTAGCCGAAAGTCTTAGCCTGCTTGGCAAAGAAAAATCGCTGGCCCGCATAGACGGGGCAATAGATGCTCTGGCGCATAGTGCTTAAGCATTGGTACAATAGGTTTTAATGCAAGATATTCTGCCGCCCAAACGGCCAAAACCGACGCCTAAACCGGCACCCGCCGCACCGGCTGCACCGGCGATAAGACCAGCCCCTAGTATGCCGGAGCCGGAAATAACTATAGCCTTAAAAGACAAGCCCAAGCCTAAGGGCCGCTGGGCCAGAATGGGCGACTGGTGGAAAGGCCTGAGCCGACTCAAAAAATCTGGTTTTGTGGCACTAGTTTGTCTGATTTTAATAGTCGGCGGCGCAGCCGGGTATTTTGCCCTTTTCAGTAAATCGGGGGTTGGCTCAATAGCTCATATATCTATAGCCAAGAAGCCGGCCAAACCAACTACCGTAGCCTCGCCGCTGACCGGCCTGCCAGTAGCGCCGGATTTGGCTGCCCGGCCAGTGACCGGAATCATGATAGAAAATAGTGACGCCGCCCGCCCGCAGTCCGGCCTGCAGGATGCTGGCGTAGTTTACGAGGCCATCGCCGAGGCC
>Ga0335070_10007069_pt1 | contig 13181 bp, 12 predicted proteins | sample Lox_Sample_13_FD_206722 | JGI IMG/M metagenome (GOLD analysis project Ga0335070, IMG submission 206722) | Soil microbial communities from Loxahatchee National Wildlife Refuge, Florida, United States - Lox_Sample_1.3 | ecosystem: Environmental > Terrestrial > Soil > Wetlands | place: USA...
CACGCCGGCAGAATGATGCCGATGCCGCACTATGGCCGTATTCCCACGACGGAATCGTTCCGCTCCGCCAATTTCAGCTTTTGGTAAGTCTCCGTTTCCTTATTAGCGTCAGAATCACGTCCAAGACGGCGATACGCGCGGCTCAATGCGAAGTGCAGGCGGCTGTCGTTTGCATTCAGCTTGATCGCACTTTCAAGATACTGCGTCGCCTGCTGGGGATTTCCATTCGCCAGCTCCAGATTGGCGAGCTGATAGCGGGCCTCAACCGCGGAATCATCGAGCGCAAGAGCGCGCCTCAACAGATCGACGGCGCGGCTTTGGTTCTCGGAAGTTCCATCCTCTAGCAGCAGGCTTCCATAGACCTCGTATATCCGGGCATCACGCGGATACTGACGCATCGACTGCTCAAAAGTAGCGACGGCGCGCTCGCGCATCCCGGCCCTCCACTGCGCGGTGGCGAGGCCCCGTTCCACCTCGGCTGACTCTTTCAGCCTGGCGGCTTTCTCGTAAGACGCCGCAGCGTCCTTGAAATATTGCAGCTTCAGTTCGATGGAGCCCTTCGTGACCAGCATTTCGGAAGAGTCAGGAAACGCCTGGGCGCCTTGAACGGCAATTTCGAGCGCGCGAATGTCTGATCCCTCGGCGCTCAGCATCCTGCAAAGCAGTACATATCCGTCGCTAATCGCGTGATTTGCCTTCACGGCTGCCAGCAGTGTTTTCTCGCTGTCAGCCACGCGCCCAGCCTTGTATTCCGCCAGAGCAATTTCGAACTCAACAGCACCGCGATCGGGATAGCTCGATGCCACCGAACGAAAAAGAGCCTCGGCCGTAGGATAGTCTTGCGCATCCTTGGCTACGAGCCCGCCGAGGTATGCGGCGCGCGCATTCGGCGAAGAAGGAAGCAGGTGCCGTAGCGCCGCTCTGGCATGATCGGCACGCCCCGTGTGATAGTACGAGTTCGCCAGCGCTACCCAGCCGTCGGGCTGTCCCGCCATCACTTCCGGAACAGATTCGAGCAGCTTCGCGCAGCGGGCGTACGCCTTCTCCTTTTCGGAAACCATGCCCAGAAGGAACGTTGCGATCTTGTCGTTTGGGTCCGCGCGCAGCAGCACATCCAGATTCGCATGCGCTTCCTTGATCCGGCCCAGTTGCCACTCGTTGGCTGCCAGGTTCCGGCGCGACGCGGGATCCTGCGGATTCAACTTCACGGCCCGGGCCAGGTACGTATTCGCCCCGCGGAGATCGCCCTCCATGGCCAGGATACCGCCCAGGCTGGTCAGCAGATTGGGATCGCGCGGCGATAGCTCAACCGCCTTTCGCAGTTCGCTCTCGGCGCTCTTGAGATCTCCCTGTCGGGCAAACTCAACAGCTTTCTCCGAGTGCTGTTGCGCCGGCGCATCTTGTCCGAGCAGGACGGTCAACACCAAGAGTGCAGACACCGCCGCCAGCTTTAGGCCAGGACCCTCGGGAAACACAACCGTTTTGCTAATCTATCATAGCTGCCATATGCCTGATCTACGACCGGCGCTCGGTCCGATGTCCGAAGCGGTTACCAATAATATCCGAGTCGAGGTTCTCTCGCGCCACTCGCCGGACCACTCGCAGCCCCTTGCAGGCGAGTGGGTCTTCCAATATACGGTGCGCATTACCAATCAGGGAGAGGATACAGTTCAACTTCTCAGCCGGCACTGGATCATCACCGACGCTCTGGACGAGACCAAAGAAGTCAAAGGCCCCGGCGTCGTCGGCCAGCAGCCGGTCCTTGCGCCGGGTGAATCATTCCAATACTCGTCGTGGTGCCCTCTGACCACGCCAATGGGCATGATGCATGGCACGTACCAGATGGTTCGCCAGGACGGGAGCCAGTTCGATATCCAGATCGCCCCTTTCGCCCTCAAAGCGGCGTACACGGTGAATTAGCGCGAGTATCGTGAAATGACGTGGAGCGAGTCGATGTGTTGGTCTACTCGACCGACTGAAGTTTGAAATGCCCTCTGGCTCCGTGCCAAAAATGCAAAACCTCGACGATGTTTGGACTCTCACGAACTCGGTAGTAGATCACTATCGGGGTATGCACTAATTGACGCACGCCAGGACGGCCCTGCACCAGACTGCCGACGTACGGGAAGCACTTTAAAAGCTCTAAGTGGTTCAGAATGGCGTTGCCAAATTGCTCCGCGGTTGCAGGAAACTTCAACCACGAGTAATTAAGAATTTCTTCAAAGTCCGCTAGCGCGTTGTCCGTGATTTGAATTTGGAAATCCACTGAGGAATCATTTTGCGGACTTCTTCGAGTGGAACCGTACGCCCGCTCTCAGCATCCTCGATGCCCTGATCGATCGCAGCGAGAGTGTCGTTATCCACCTTGACTTCCCCGGTAGTCGGCACCTCAAGCTTTAGGTCACTCATATCCTTACGGTAGCGTGGGCAACGGTCTCGATGCAAACCGTCAGTAATCTTTGCCAGAACCCGTTCACCACAAACCCCGCGGTTATTTCCCAAGCGACCTCAACACCAAGCATCAAAGGCCACCGTGCTGCTAACCTTCGTCGCTATCATGGCTGTGGTTTGGAGAGTGGTCCGAGACACGCTATCTCCCGTTGATCCAATGAATTACACTATTTTGCCAATCAAAGCCAATCCCGGAACCGGACACCATTTTCCACGCTTCTTCACTCTCCAATTCGCGGCTCGCCCGTCCAAGGTAAGAACCATGCGTCTCGCCGTTTTCTGCCTCTTTGCCGCTCTGCTCCCGGCGTCCGATTGGCCTCGTTTTCGCGGTCCGAATGGAACAGGAATCTCGTCCGACTCAAACCTGCCCTCGGAGATCAGCAAAGACCGCAACGTACTCTGGAAACAGAAAACGCCCAAGGGCAACTCCTCGCCTATCGTGATTGGAGATCGCCTCTGGATCACCGGTCATGAGGGCGACGAGCGCATTGTGCTCTGCTACGATGCCGCAACTGGTTCGCTCGTCTGGCGGCGCGCCATCACCAAGGCAAGGGACGAGAAACCCAACCCGATGAACGGGCCCACCACTCCCACGCCTGCCACCGACGGCCGCTCGATCTTCGTCTTCTTTCCTGATTTCGGCCTGCTGGCCTACGATTTCGACGGCAAGGAAAAGTGGCGCGTGCCGCTCGGGCCTTTTGGCGGCGTGCAGGGCATCGCGGTGTCGCCGGTCCACGCCGAAGGCAACGTCATGCTCCTGATCGACACGCCGGAGCAGGCTTACCTTGCGGCGTTCGACGCCATCACCGGCAAACCGGTTTGGAAGGCCGATCGTCCTCTCGGATTCCTGGGCTCCTACACCACCCCCGCGATTTACAAACCTTCGTCGAGTCCCGCACAGATCGTCGTGGCCGGCGCCGTGGAGCTGACCGGCTACCAGACCCGCACGGGAGAACGCCTGTGGTGGGCGCGAGGCGTCACCAACGGCCCGGCCGCTCCGCCCCTGATCGCGGGTGATTCAGTCTATACGCTCGAGCCCGCCGGTGAAGGCGCGCCTCCATTCAAAGACATGCTCACCGGCTTCGACAAGAACAAGGACGGCAAGATCCAGCTTTCCGAAGTCTCCGGCGACACAATCAATGAGAAGATCATGTACCGCCTGTTCAAAGCCATCGACAAGATCAGCGGCAACAGCGACGGCGTGGTCACCGAGGACGAATGGAACCACGCGTTCAGCCCCGACAATCCGGGCGGCGGGCTGGTACGCACGCGGATCGATGGCAAAGGCGACGTGAGCCGCACGCACGTCGCATGGCGCTATACCAAGGGAATGCCGTACGTCACCGGTGCGCTGCTTTATCAAAACGTGCTCTACGTGATTGCGAGCGGCGGGATCCTGACGACGTTCAATCCGGACACCGGCGAGGTGCTACACAAGGATCGCCTCAAAGACGCGATCGGCGATTACTACGCCTCGCCGGTTGCGGGCGACGGCAAGATCTACTTCATCAATCATGACGGCAAGACCACTGTCATTCGTCCGGGCGCGTCGTGGGAAACCATCTCCGCCGGAGATCTGGAAGAAGTGGTCATCGCCACGCCGGCTATCGCCCAAAGCCGAATCTATGTGCGCACCGAAGGAACGTTGTATTGCTTCGGCGCGAAGAGCCCAGTATCGTGATCACAGATATCAACAACCAGCCGCTGTCACCCGAAGCCGAGCGCATGCTCGAATACCTTCGTTCGCGTGCGGAGTCCATGGGCACGGCTGGAATTCGCGAGCGCATTCGCGCCGCGGCGCGCGAATTGGAGAGCGCCGTGGCCGGGGTCAGCGAGGCACAAGCCAGCCTGCGGCCCATCAAGGATAAATGGACCATCGCCGAAGTGGTCGATCACATCGCGCAGACGCAGATCCGTGCCGCCGAAGAGCTGCGCCACCTGTTCGCCGGCCGCCGGCCGCCGGGCCCTCCGGTGTATGAAGCTCTGCGATCGGGCGCCGCGCGGTGGGCTCCCTGGACGGAACTCGTGGACGGGCTCAAGTCAGCGAACGAAGAACTCATCGCGCTGCTGGCTTCCGCTCCCGAATCAGCGCACCCGCCCGATGCGGCTGCGGTGCGAACCGTTCTGGTGGTCAGCCGCGCTCTCCCTGACGGCCGCACGGCCCCGCAAATCTTCATCACCGATCTGGATTGGCGCGAATACGCGCTCCTGCAACGCCTGCACCTGCTCGATCACCGCACCCAGATCAAGAATCTCCGCGCGGCCTTGGCCGGCTGATATCCTTCCAGCAGGAGTCACCATGAACTGGAAAAACACCGGCGCGCGCGCGGTCGTGTTTGCCGTCGTGCTCAATGTCTGGGGCGCGGAAATCACGACCGAGACTATCAACAAACGGAACGATGCGTACGGCAGCGAACTCGAACAGTACTTCCGTGATTACCTGGTCACGCAGTATCCGGCGCATGCGGCAACACTCTGGCGCCGGTCATATGCGAACGAGCAGGAGTTTCTTAGGAGCGTCGAGCCCAACCGCGAGCGCTACCGGCGCATGTTTTCTCCGCCCCATCTGAAACCGGCGGGCCGGCTCGACCGCAAGCCGCATCCCATCGTCCCGGGCGTCAAAGCCGAGTGGCTCACGCTGCCGCTTGGACCCATCAAGGCCGAGGCGCTGCTGGTTATCCCGGAGAACGCGCCGAAACCAGTGCCGCTCATCATCGCGCAGCATGGGATCGACAGCTTTCCGGAACGCGTCTTCGGCGTGGCCGACGACCAGAACCTCTATCACGACTATGGACATCAGCTCGTCCAGAACGGTTTCGCGGTTCTCGCGCCCATCAATCTGAGCTTCGTTCCCAATCGCAACCGCATCGAGCGCCTGGCGCGCCTCGCGGACACGACGCTGCCCGGAATCGAATTCCGCCGCATGCAGTTACTGCTGGACGAGGTACTCAAAGATCCGCGAATCGATGCGAATCGCGTGGGCATGTGGGGAATCAGCCTGGGCGGCATGGCCACGATGTTCTGGATGCCGCTCGATCCCAGGATCAAGTGCGGCGTGGTGACGGCGTGGTTCAATCAGCGCCGCAATAAGATGGTGATCCCGGACCCGCGGTACAGTTGCTTTCTCGAAACGAAAGAGGAGCACGCGTTCTTCCGCGGCTGGCTGACGGAGTTCACCGATAGCGACGTGGTGAGCCTGATCTGCCCCAGACCGCTGCTGGTGCAGACGGGAAAAAAAGACGGCATCGCCTGGTGGCCGCAAGTGCTCGAGGAGTTTGAGGCGTCTCGCGATCACTACCGCAAGCTCGGCGTCGCGGACCGCATCGAAATGGATCTGCATGATGGCGGGCACGAGATCCGGGTGGAATCCGGACTGCCGTTCCTGGTGAAGTGGCTCAAGTGACCGTCCGCACCCGGGCCGCCGCATGCGATAGAATCCTCCTTTTCAAGGAGACGACAAACCTATGCGCCGTTGTGCTTCCCTGCTGCTGATTTGCGCGTGCGCGCTTTCCGCACAGACCAAAAAGATTCTCGTGGACCGCGAGGAGGACGATCCCACCGTTCAGGAGCTGCGAGGCGTTTCGTCGAAGGCGCGCATCGTCCCGGTCAGCAAGAGCAACGTCATGCAGGAAATCGGCGATGCCGATGCGTTCATCGGCAACATCACGCCCGCAGAAGTGCGCGCCGGCAAAAACTTGAAATGGGTGCAGGTGATGAGCGCGGGCGTCGAGAACGTGCTGTTCATGTCTGGCGGGAACGATCTGCGCGACAGCAACATCGTCCTGACCAATAACAAGATCGTGCAAGGTCCGGAAATCGCCGATCACGCCATGGCCATGCTGCTTCTGCTTTCCCGCAATCTGCGCAAGTATGTCGACGACACCGAGCACGAGACCTGGGACCGCGGCCGCTTCAAAGGCATCGAGCTCAACGGCAAGACAGCGGTGGTAATCGGCCTGGGCGGCATCGGCATGCAGATCGCCACCCGCGCCTGGGCGTTCGGCATGAACGTGATCGGCGTGGATCCGGAAGACAAGCCCTTCTCACCGTTCGTGCGAAGAGTGGTCAAGCCTGATCGTTTGGATGAGGTGGTGCCGCAGGCCGACGTAGTGTTCATCTCCACTCCGCACACCGAAAAGAGCCACAAGATGATGGGCGCGCACGAATTCGAACTGATGAAACAGAATTCGTATTTCGTCGCCGTGAGCCGCGGCGGGATCTACGACATGGGCGGTCTGGTCAAGGGGCTCGACAGCAAGCGTCTCGCGGGCGCGGGCGTGGATGTCACTGATCCCGAGCCGCTGCCCAAGGACCATCCGCTCTGGAAGTTCAACAACGTCGTGATCACGCCGCACATCGCAGGGCGGTCGGACCGCGATTACGAGCGCATGTTCGGCACGGTCAAGGAGAACATTCAGCGCTTCGTGGACGGCAAGCCGCTCATCAACGTGGTGGACAAGCAGAAGGGATATTGAGACGCGCGCTTACGCTCTGTGAACCGTTTCCGCCACGCGATTGGCGGATCGCACGGCAGCTTCCATTCCCCAAGTGAGGTTATCGGCATACACGCCGGCGAAATGGATGCGGCCGCAAGGTTGTATCACCTCCGGCCAGAACTTCGGCAGTTCGCCGGGCGCGTAGGCAACCGGCAAGCAGCACGAAGCGAAAGCATCGTGCGTCCAATCCACGGCCAGCGATTGTTCGATGTCCTCTGAAGGGCCCGGATAGTGCTGGCGAAACGCCGCCAGCGCTTTTTCGGCAGATCCGAGCGGAGCGGTTCCGATCAGCAGACCGCGCCGCGTGTCGACTTCATCCGCCATTCTCCAGACGCTCGACAGCGCCGCGCTCTCGAATTCACGATTCGCACTGACACCATCCTTTTCCCAAAAACGCGTGCGCGATTGCAGAATTGCGCGCCCGTAAGAATCATAGGGCAGGTTTCGTACGATGTACCCGCGGCTTTCCGGCCAGTCCGGGGTCACCGGGATCTTGCGCAGCGCGACCAGGGGCAGGCAACTCACCAGGTAATCCGCGTCCATGGTCTTCGCCCGCCCGGATTGGCTGTAGTGAACCGTGACACCCGAGTCGCCGTGCTGGATCGCCGTCAGGGGCGCCGACAGGCGTAGCCGGTCCCCCAGTTTTCTGGCGAACGCATCGGTGAGGCTTTGATTTCCACCTTTGATGCGGAAGACACGGCGTTCAAATTGGTGCATGCCGCGGCGCTTCTTGATAGCGCAAAACCAGATGGAGTAGAGCGCCGACGCCTCGCCGCCGAAAAGGCGAATGGCCGCCGCCGATGCTCCCTGCTGTTCCAGGAAGTCCGTCACGCTCAGATGATCCAGGTGATTGAGTCCTCCGTCCAAGGGCCGGTATTCGTCCGGGAAGCTGTCCAGGTAGGGCCCGTAGTAAAGCTGGGAAAATTCGGGCCAGGGATGGCTGGCCAGGTAATCGATCTCTTTTGGGTTGAGCTCGAATTTCTTCAAGACTCCGCGATCGGCGAGCATCGCTTCGGTGTAGGGTTTGCCGCCGAGATAACGAACCATGTTGTCGCGCCGCGGATAGGGCAGAACGGGGAGATGAAATTCATCCAGGTACTGCCAGAACATGTCGTACCCGGGGCGGTAGAAATGTTCCGCGCCGGCGTCCGCATAGAGGCCATCCGCCAGGCCGTCGCGCACCGTGAGAATGTGCCCGCCTGCCCGTCCCGAGGCCTCCAACACGGCAACCTCGTGCCCGCGCCGCATGAGCTCATAGGCGCAACACAGGCCGCCGATGCCGGCCCCGGCGACAATGACTTTCTTGGTCACGGGCGCTTGCGAGCGCGCGGTCGAGAAAGGAATGCCTGCCGCCGCCAGGCCACCCATCAACTGCTTCAGTAGGCCGCGGCGGTGACTGGGCTGCACGCGTAGATTACATCACAGGTCTGGGTGATTTGCGGAGCTGCGGCACTCGGGGAGACTATGCGACGCCTTCGGAGAAGGCCCGCGCCAGGCGCACCAGAAGCTCTCGCGTCCGCACCATGGATCCGCGGCCGTTCTGTTGAAGAACGGTTTCCAGTTCGCGCGCGTAGTGTCCGATTTCGGGCTTACCGGCGGGCACGGCCATTCCGGCCCAGCGCCGCACAACGGCGAGCGTCTCGGCAGGATCGAAGTTGGACCCTAAGCTGGCGATCAAGCGGCCGCTTTGCTCCATCCCTTCGGCAAGAAATGACTGCCGGGCCGAGGGCGGCGCCGCCGGGCGCGCCGGAGCTGCGCTCGGTTGAGCCGCGTGGGCTTTCGCCAGGTATTTCCGGATGAGATCGGGAAACGTGCGGGTATCGATGGGCTTGGTGATATAGCCGTCGCAGCCGGCTTCGAACGCTTTCTCCTCATCGCCTTTCATGGCGAATGCGGTGAGCGCTAGAACCACCGTGTCGCGCGTTTCGGGAGCCGCCTTCAGACGGCGCGTCATTTCCAGGCCGTCCATTCCAGGCAACTGAATGTCCGCCAGTACCAGCGCGGGACGGAAAATCTGCGCCAGCTCCAGAGCTTCCTCGGCTGTGTTCGCCGTGCGCACATCGAAACCCTGCCTCGACAGCAGCACGCGCACCAGTTTTAGATTCACTGGTGTATCGTCGACGATAAGGACCGCGTTGCTCGACACTCTGGAATCCCGCGGCGAACTCAACCTGACGCCGCCATTCTCCAACATCATTCTATTCCGTCATACCTTGCGCAGAAAGTAAAATGAGGCAATTTTAACGGTAAAAAGGGATAATGTATGAAATAATCTCGCCAAATTAAATCGGAAATTCCCATTCTGCGGGATGGATACGCCCGGCGGCGAAAATATCGAAGGAAGCCATGATTATGGTAGAGTTCCAGGGCTCACGACGGTAAGATTTCTTTGGTTATTAAATGTTACCCAAAAGGCTAGCCGAATTGAAGATCGTTACAGTAAAATGCCCGGGTTTTACTTGTTACGTCGTAACAGGAAACATAACATGGATTCGATTCGGACCGGCCCGGAAGGAATGCTGTTCGAAACATGATGCGCACCCGTCGATCCTCGGAGATCCTGCCTGTTTTAACCGAACCTGACGGCTTCCCCCAGGAGAAATCACCTGAGTTAGACAGTTCCTTTCGCGAGCTATTCGAGTTTGCTCCCGTCGCATATCACGAGATCGACGCCGCCGGCGCGCTGCGGCGGGTGAATCATACTGAATGCCGCATGCTGGGCTACACGGCGGCGGAAATGATCGGCAAACCCGTCTGGGAGTTTGTAGCCACAGACCAGAAGGAGCAGTGCCAGCAGGCCATTCGCCGCAGAGTCTCGGGCGAGGAACTGCTCACGGCGTTCGAGTGCGACTTTCTCCGGCGGGACGGCGGCTACCTCATCCTGGAGATCTACGACAGCCTGATTCACAACGGTTCCGGGGAGATCAAGGGCATCCGGTCGGTTCTTCTGGATGTGACCGACCGCCGGCTGGCGGAGCAGTTGCTCGCCAACGAAGTGACGGAAAGAGAGCGGCTCACCGTAGCGTTGCGGCGCTCCAAGGAGGAAGCCGAGAAAGCCAATCGCGCCAAGAGCGAATTCCTGTCGCGCATGAGCCATGAGCTGCGTACCCCGCTGAATGCCATTCTGGGTTTCGCGCAGTTGCTGGAAATGGCCGCGCTCGATCGCGACAAGAAGGAATCCGTAGCGCAGATCCTCAAGGCCGGACAGCATCTGCTCGGGCTCATCAACGAAGTACTGGAGATCTCGCGCATCGAAGCCGGCCGCCTGTCGATCTCGCCCGAAGCCGTCTTGATCAATTCCGCCGTGCAGGAAGTGGTGGATCTGCTGAATCCGATTGCAGCGCGACGCAGCATCTCGGTTCGCGACGAAATTCCCAGGAGCCCCCGGCGCCACGTTATGGCGGACCAGCAGCGGCTCAAGCAGGTGCTGCTGAATGTGATCTCCAACGCCATCAAGTACAACTGCGATGCGGGAACGGTGACCATCTCGTCGGAGGAGATCGACGGCCAACGGCTCAGGCTCAAAGTGCGCGACACCGGCTCCGGCATCAATCTCGACCAGAAAGACAAGTTATTCACGCCCTTCGAACGGCTGGGAGCCGAGACCACGGGGGTGGAGGGCACCGGGCTGGGGCTGGCGCTTTCCAAGCGCCTGATCGAAATCATGAAAGGCTCCATTGGCGTGGAGAACAATCCGGACCGCGGCGCTACGTTCTCCATCGAACTGCCGCTGGTGAAGGATCCCGTGGAGCAGCTTCAAACCACAATGGCGGAGACGTCCGTGGCCGCCGCACCCGTTTCGCAGCAGCGCGATCGGATCGTGCTCTACGTCGAAGACAATCTCTCGAACATTACGCTGATCGAGCACATCATGGTGCAGAGGCCGCATGTCAAGCTGGTGGCCGCTATGCAGGGCCGCCTGGGCCTGGACCTGGCTCGCGAGCACCGGCCCGATCTCATCCTGCTGGACCTGCATCTTCCCGACATCAGCGGAGAGGATGTGCTGCAAGGCGTGCGCCAGATTCCGGAAATGCGAAACACCCCGGTGATTGTGGTCAGCGCCGATGCTACTCGAGGCCGCATTGAGCGCCTGCTCTCCATGGGCGTGGTCGACTACCTTTCCAAACCTCTCGATGTCAAACGATTTCTGCAACTGCTGGATAGCACTCTCAGCGGAATGGACAATCCCAAATGATCAAAGAAGAAACCATCAAAAACGCGCGTATCCTGATCGTCGATGACCAGGAAGCCAACGTGATGCTGCTCGAGCGGCTGCTGGCGGCCGGCGGGTACAGCAATGTCATGAGCACCATGGACTCGCGCCAGGTGCTGCTGATCTTCGGCAAGTTTCAGCCGGACCTGATCCTGCTCGATCTCAACATGCCGCATCTGGACGGCTACGCTGTGATGCAGCAGATTGGTCCGCGCATGAAAGAAGGAGAATACCTTCCCATTCTGGTGCTGACGGCGGAGATTAACGCGGAAGCCAAGCAGAAAGCGCTCACCACCGGGGCCAAGGATTTTCTCACAAAGCCGCTCGACGCCACCGAAGTTCTGCTGCGCATCCGCAACCTGCTGGAGACCCGCTACCTGCACCTGCGGATGCAGGATCAGAAGCAGCTCCTGGAAGAGCAGGTCGAGGAAAAAACGCACGAGCTGGAACAAGCGCGCGTCGAGATTCTCGAGAAGCTGGCGATGGCCGCCGAGTTTCGCGACGACCCGACGGGCGAGCATCCTAAGCGCGTGGGCGAACTGGCGGGCGTTCTGGCGCGCGCTTCCGGGCTTCCCAAAGCGCAGGTGGAGTTGATCCGGCAGGCCGCTCCGCTTCATGATGTCGGCAAGATCGCCGTGTCTGACGCTATCCTTCGCAAGCCGGGTCCGCTTACTCCGGAAGAGTTCGAACAGGTGAAGCTCCACGCGTCGCTCGGGGCGCGCATTCTTTCCGGAAGCCACGTGCCGCTGCTGCACCTGGCCGAGGAAATCGCGCTGTACCATCATGAGCGCTGGGATGGCACCGGTTACGCCAACCTCCGCGAACAGGCCATCCCGGTTGCCGCGCGCATCGTCGCCATTGCCGACGCGTTCGACGTCATGACCCACGACCGCCCTTACCGCGCAGCGGTTTCAAAAGCTGATGCTCTGGTGGAAGTGTCCGCGCAGAGCGGCCGCCAGTTTGATCCGCGCCTGGTGGAAGCTTTCGTGAAGTGGCATAAGAAGCAGGATCTGCCCAAACGCCTGCGCGAAACCATCCTGGCCAGCTAAGCACGTACGACAGGAACAGGAAATGCACTCGATCGGCAACGGAATCTCCGAACCGCCGGCGTTTCATCGCGATCCTTCTGTGCCGGTGCCGTCCGCGGAATCGGTGGAGCGGCAGTTGCGACAGGTCCTCAAGAGCCCGATTTTTGCCCGCTCGAAGGAATTGTGCCGCTTCCTGCAGTTCGCGGTAGAACAGAAGCTGCGGAATCGCTCCGTCCGCTTGAAGGAATATCTGATCGGGGTGACGGTTTTCGGCCGCGGCGAGACGTTCAATCCCGGTACCGACCCGATCGTTCGCGTGCAGGCGCGGAGGCTTCGCTCCAAGCTGAGTCTTTACTATGAAACCGAGGGGTGCAAAGACTCGGTGATGATTGACCTGCCGTCGGGTAGCTACGTTCCTGTATTTCGCCTGCGGCCGGCAACTGCGCCGGAGCCGGGTCGCCCGGACGACACGCCTGTCGAGAGGCGCCGCTCGGTTGTGGTTTTGCCCTTCGTCAATATCGGGCCGGCTGAGAATGAGAGGTTCAGCGACGGCCTGACCGACGAACTGATTCACGCGCTCTCAAAGACCGCGGACCTGCGAGTGGTGGCGCGCACCTCGGCGTTTCACTTCAAAGGCAAGACCGACGATATTCGCAGCATCGGCGAACGGCTGGGAGTGGACGCGCTGGTCGAAGGCACAGTGCGATCACATGGCAATCACCTGCGAGTTTCCGCCGGACTGATCGATGTGGCGGATGGCGCCGTGCTCTGGTCAGAAGTGTACGAGCAGACCGCCGATGAAATGTTTACCGTTCAGGAGCACCTTTCCGAAAGAATCGCCGAAAAGATAGAAGCGCAGCTCAAGCCGCGGAACAACACACCGGTCGAAGTGCCTGCCTGAAAACCGCTCCCTCTGGTCGCGGCTTCCATGAGAAAGCCGGCCGTGTCAACCACGAATTTTGGGCGGTGAACGAAAAAATCTTCGTCGGTAGA
>Ga0335070_10007070_pt1 | contig 13181 bp, 14 predicted proteins | sample Lox_Sample_13_FD_206722 | JGI IMG/M metagenome (GOLD analysis project Ga0335070, IMG submission 206722) | Soil microbial communities from Loxahatchee National Wildlife Refuge, Florida, United States - Lox_Sample_1.3 | ecosystem: Environmental > Terrestrial > Soil > Wetlands | place: USA...
ACGTCTCCCTTTTGCACCTTGGCAATCTTGTTGGGATCGATCTGCGTCCCCTTCACGAGCCGCGCTGCACCAACTCCGAGGACAATAATGACAAGAAGAACTGCTGAGCCAATCCAGATCCAGAGTTTTTTGCTCTTTTTTGCCGCCATGGAGCACCTCCCAGGGTCGAAAGGGAGCTACGGCTCCCGAACAGAGAATCAAATAGGGCAGCAGCCAGCCCGCTGCAGGAATTCGGCTCAACGGCGCTTGCCACCTGCCGTTACCGATGCAGTACAGCAAGGCCCGGTTTTGCCCTCTGTGATCTGCTGTCCAACGATACGCAAGCCCAATGGAAATGGTTCCGCATGTTGGACGTTGGGCGCACCATTTCAGCGCTGCTCCCTGGCGGAATCGCCTTTTCGCCGCCGGATGCTATCCTCACAACCGAGATGCACGGTCTGCCGCTGCTTCAGTTCGTCGCAGTAGTCCTGCTCATTCTGGCCAACGGCTTCTTTGTGGCCGCCGAATTTGCACTGGTCAGTGTGCGGGACACGCGCATCGAGCAACTGCTTGCCTCCGGTGTGCCCGGAGCCCGCGCCGTGCGTCGCCTGCAGCACAGGATTGACGACTTTCTTCCGGCGGTCCAATTGGGAGTCACCCTGTGTTCCCTCGCGCTCGGCTGGATCGGTGAACCTCTTGCCGCCGGGATCTTCCTTGGCTGGCTCAATATGCTGCCGCACCCCCCGGCGCTCGCATTTGCCTACGCGCACATTGCGGCTGCAGCAGCCGTGGCCCTGGGCTTTGCGCTGATTACGTACTTCCATGTCACGGTCGGAGAACTGGTCCCCAAATCCCTTGCTCTGCGGCGGTCCGATGCACTGGCGGTTGCCGTGGCCCCGCCCATGCTTTTCTTCATGGCTCTCGCGCGGCCGGCTGTGCGCCTGCTGCGAAACTCCGCCGCCCTGATCTTGCGCGGATTCGACATCCCGATGACCGAACGTGCGGCGGTGCACTCGCCGGAGGAGCTAAAGCTGATCGCCACGGCAGCTCGCCGTCTGGGCGTGCTTCCCAGGTTCCAGGAGATGCTGATCCACCGTGCTATCGAACTCGACGACGTGCCGGTCCGCGAGATCATGACTCCGCGCCAGAAGATCTTCTCGCTTCCCTCCAATATGCCGATTGAAGAGGCCAGCGCGCAGGTGATCGAGCACATGAACTCACGCGTCCCGGTCTACGAAGAGACGCGCGGCCCCGAGCACATTGTCGGAGTGGTCTATTCCAAGGATCTCTCCCGTCTGATGTTCTTCCGGCCCAGGTCCCAGCGCACCCCGGCGCTTTCCCAGCTTGCCGAGCGTCAGGACCTCGGACCAGTGATCCCACAGACCGAGACCTCCCGCTCCGGCGCTTCACAGCCCACCACGCCCTTTGTCGATTTGAAGCTCAGGCAGGTGATGCACGACGTTCTCGTTGTTCCTGAAACCAAATCAGCTCTCGCGCTCCTCCGTGAATTCCAGCAACGCCGGCGCCAGATGGCCATCGTCGTGGACGAGTTCGGTACAACCGTCGGCCTGGTTACCGCTGAAGATGCGATTGAACAATTGACAGGGGAACTCGAAGACGAATTTGACGATCCAGCTCGTCCGGTTCTCGCCACCGCTGCGGGTACGCTCGTTCTCGACGGCGGGGCCAACCTCCGCGATCTCGAAACCCAGATGCAGTGGAGCCTTCCTCGCGAGGGCGGCGTCGAGACACTGGCGGGCTTCCTCCTCGCACGCCTCGGGCACATCCCTGTCGCTGGCGAGTCAGTGGATTATGACGGCCGCAGGCTCACCGTCACCGAAATGGATTCCCGGCGCATCAGCAAGGTCCGCGTGGAGCCGCTGTCCACAGAGTCTGTCCCGAAAGTTTCAACCCGGGAGAAATCGAGCCCACAAACGTAGAACCCATTCGGTTCGGGCACGTCGAATGGTTGAAGTCACCTCAAATCAACTCGTGAAGGAGCGCAATGAAAATCTGGAAGACGCTTGCTGTGATGTCCGTTGCATTGCCACTCCTTCTTTCTGCGCACGCCAAAGGCAAGAAGCGCGCAGAGATCTCCTCCGTATTCGCAAACGCGCACTTTGTGTATGTCCAGGCGGTTGATGGCGACATCATGAACACTGAAGTCTACGCGGAAGACCGAGATGCAATCTCCAATGTGCAGCAGGCGCTTCGCGACTGGAACCGATACGCAATCACGACCGAACGCAGCCAGGCAGACCTGGTCTTTGTGGTTCGAAAAGGGCGTCTCGTCGGGTTGCATGGCCGTGGCGGAATCGGATCGCAGCCATATCCTGACGCCCAGGCCCCCGGGCCCATCCCTCAGCCAGGCACCGGAACCACGCTTGGAGTGGGTTCGCAAGTGGGTCCGGACGACGATCTCCTGCGCGTCTTCGCGTTGACGGCAGATGGCAAAATGAGCGGCCCGCTCTGGATGCGGGAGATGCAGGATGGTTTCGACGCTCCAGCCGTGCTGCTGGTCCGGCAGCTGAAGGAAGCCGTTGAAGCAGCCTACCCATCCCACCCTGCACCTCAACCCTCAAAGCCATGAAAGTCCGTCATCTTCAGCAGGCGAATTGTAGACGGAAGCAGGCCGCCTCTCCGTCTACTGCACTTTCGGCAGCACGTATACATTACCTCAGTTACATAGGTAATTTCGCAGTTAATTACTTTAACCCGGCTTAGTAACACCTCCGTGTTATGCTTCGCTCCTGGGGTTGACTATGAGACAGCAAACTTATCGACCCGCCTATGACGAAGCACACGCTGAATTGATGGACATTACGGCGCAGTTTGACGCACTTTGCCTCAGAAAGGGGCAGCTCGAACAGGCGCTGGAGGTTCTCAGGCCATTGCTTGGCATCTCCGAATCCGCCGACGAACTAACGACTGCCTACGCCAGTTCGGAATCTTCACAACACATGGATTTCACATTTACGCAGGTTTCAGGACCGACTGGCGAGTCAATTCAGATGACCACCGAGGTCCCAGCCGAGTCGGTACCTGGTGAAGCAACCGCAGAACAGCTTGCCTATTTCGGCCAGGCTTCCACCGATCCATTCCAGAAGCGCATAGACGATGCGCTCTGGGGTTGGCAGCAGCGGCCCGAAGGGCTGCTCTCGCCAATTTGACAGTAAGGGTTTCCTGAATGTGGGCAGATTCGGTGACCGGAACTTGAGAACGACGGTTCTTTGGCCGGCCATCGGAATGGCCAACCCCTCAGGCGCTCCCCGTTATGCGGGGAGCGCCTGATTCTATGTCGCGCGTTACCCTCGGTGACACGCAGGTCATAGCATTTAAGTTGCAGAAAAAATTGCTTTTCGGGCTCATGAAACATGCTACTTTTGCCTCTGGAGATCGAACAATGTCCAATGGAGATGTCTACCGCACAGCGTTCGATTCGGCGAATTCGGAACTGAACGACATCCTCGTAACGTTTGAGGAGCTTCGGGCTCGGAAGGAGCGAATCGAGAAGGTTGTTATGGCCCTCAAGCCCCTGTTGGGTGCCGAGGAAGCAACGACCGGTCTTTCTAGCCCCACGGATGCCTCGACGGATCCGGGTTCCTCCGGTGAAGATGTGCCAAATTACCAGTACCAGTCCGGGAATGGTGCGTCGTCTGATCCGTTTCAGCGCCGGATCGACAGCGTATTAGGTCACGGATCCGGGGCACGCAAGTTTAACCGGGCGCTCTAAGTCTCCTCCGTCGCCGACGCCCGTAGAGCTGGGGTTGGGCCGCGCCGCCGGTCCACCCCTTCCTCGTCCCGTTAAAGCCTCCCCTTCGCTTCTTCTGATTCCACCGCAAAATCATCCGCCAGGTTACCTGCGGCAACACAGAACCATTGCGTCCGGGTTACGAAGCCTCTGCAGTAACTCTTACCATTTGCTACGCTTTGCGCCGAGACTCCCGTGCTAGACTACGCGCCGGGGGAGGGCATGAAACAGGAAGAACAGGCAGAGGTCTACCGTGTAGCGTTTGAAACAGCGCACGTCGAGCTCAAGGAGATAGCGGATTCCCTCGAGCGGCTCCGCGCTCGCAAAGACCACATCGAAAAGCTGGTTGAGATTCTTGGTCCGCTCGTGGAACTTGAGGAAAAGCCGAAGTCAGCGCCCGCTGAAACAGAAGCTGGCACTGCAGAAGTCCTCGCTGGTCAGCCGGCTCAGAACAGGCCTGGAACGCCGCCGGCCCCCGAAATTACTGATCCCTTCCAGCGCCGAATCGAGCACGTCCTGGGAATTGGAGCCGGAATTCGAGATGTGAGGAAGTACACGCGTCAGTTCTGATGCGCCTCTGGCCTTCTCAAGCGTTTGAAGCGTTCAGCGGGCTCTCAGTTTTCAAGAGCAGATCGCTGCCTCTTGATGCCCGGTCAACCACAGACCGGGCCTCCAGTCTTTCGCCTGTGTGATTCCCTGGCACCCGCGCCCGTCAGCCTCACTGGATGCACGACTCGTGATTTATCGTTGAATCCAGCCAATGAAGCAGATCCTGACCCGCCTCATCCTCACTGTCCCGGTCGTTTGGCTGGTGGTGTCGCTGGTCTTTCTCCTCATTCACCTGGTCCCCGGCGATCCCATCCTGCAGATGCTCGGCGACAGCGCGACGCCCGCAGACGTCGGCGCATTGCGTCATCAGTATGGCCTTGACCAGCCTCTTACGACCCAATATCTCAATTACTGGAATGGAGTGGTGCATGGCAATCTCGGCAGTTCCATCCGGCTCCACGAAACCGTTGCTCATCTCATTGCCGCGCGCTATCCATACACCATTGCGCTCACGGTCACTTCGCTTGTCATCGCGTTGCTGCTTGCGCTTCCGGCTGGAATCATGGCTGCCGTGCGGCGCGGTCGGTGGCTCGATCAGGCGCTGTCGGTCGTTAGCCTTTTTGGTCTCTCGGTTCCGGGACTCGTTCTCGGTCCGCTGCTCATCCTGATCTTCTCAATCCTTCTCGGATGGCTGCCCGTCTCCGGTGCGAGTTCTGGCGGCATTAGCGGCATTCAGTGGCAATACCTCGTTCTGCCCTCCGTTGCGATGGGCGCCTCACTCGCCGCGATTCTCACACGTATGGTCCGCACCGCCATGCTCGAGGAGCTGGGTCAGGACTATATCCGCACCGCACGCGCGAAGGGCCTGAGCGAGGTCGCGGTCGTCTGCCGCCACGCGCTTCCCAACGCGCTCGTCCCCATCATTACGGTTGTTGGATTGCAGTTCGGCGCGCTTCTGGCGGGCGCCATCGTAACGGAAACCATCTTCAGCTGGCCCGGCCTCGGACGCCTTGTCGTTCAGGCTATCTCCAACAGAGATTACGCATTAGTGCAGGGCTGTCTGTTGCTGATCGGCCTCACCTATATCTTTGTCAATCTGCTCACTGACGTCGTGTACCGCTGGGTGAACCCACGCATGCGATAGCTTCTGGTGTTCGCAGCCCGCTGGCCTCCAGGCAGAGCAATCTGGCCATTTCGCATCAAAATCGATGGGTCCTTTGGGATAGAGCTGGCTGTCTGTGACAACGGGACGGATACGGCGGCACGTCCCATCCAGGAATGCAAAGGTCCATCGATTCCATGCGGCCGGCGAGACACCGCCTGTCGGCACTGACAGGTTTCAGGATCAGCGGATTTCTTTATTCTTCTGCACGGCTACAGAAGTACAGCTCGTGGAGGCCGCTTTTCGATGACCGATCGCCCGGCGCGGCGACGCCGCATTGCAACGATCGTTCGCTTTCTATTGTGCGCGGCAGTTCTGTCATCTGCCCCTCCTGCCTTTGCGCAGGCAATGGTGGAGAAGTCTCCTGCAACGATCCCCGATCCGTCCCTTCCCGATGAACCCGGAGCTGCCGTCACGGGCAGTTCTTCATCCGTTGAGCCAGATTCTTCTTCCGAACCAGTGCATGACTCCGCCATTCGCCCGGGATTCGACGGAACCTATGTTCAGCTTAAGGATTGCCCCTACGACGAAACCCGCGCGCGCGAGTGCCGTATGCACTGGGCCCCGATGCTGATCGAATCGTCACTCTACAACGCCTTCGAGAACGCCGGAAACCTCTACACCGGCTACTGGTATCGATGGGAGACGACGCACGGAAAATGGTGGGACCGCTACATCGACTCGGCCTCAGGGTGGCGATGGGATCGTTGGAGCGACGACAACCCCTGGCTCGATGACTACGTTGGCCACCCGTTCATGGGCTCCGCGACCAACTTCATCTGGATCCAGAACGATCCCAAAGGCATGACCGTCGAGTTCCAGAACAACTGGACGTACTGGCGCAGTCGCCTGCGCGCCTTCCCCTGGACCGTCTTCTACAGCTTTCAGTGGAAGCTGGGCCCCTTTGGCGAAGCTTCTATCGGTCACAATGGCGACCACTACTTTAGTGACAAGGGTGTTTCTACCAACGAGACCGGCTGGGTGGAATTGGTGACCACGCCAGTGGGGGGATTTGCCTGGACGATCGGCGAAGACTACCTCGACAAGCATCTGGTGCGTGCGCTAGAGCAAAAGAGCCGCAATCCAATACTGCTCACCACCTACCAATTCCTCAGCCCTACACGCGGCTTCGCAAATATCCTTCGCTTCCGGCCACCATGGTATCGTGATTCGCGCGTGGTGAAGGCGAGCGGCTTCTTCAGCGACCCCGGCGAAGGCTTATCATCCTCGACGCAGGAGGCGATGCGTTACGCAGAGAAACACGGAGTCAGTTTCTCAGAGATGGGTGTAGCGGGAGTCCAGCCCGTAAAGTTGCCTGCACCGGGCTGGCAAGGGCCCGGAGGTCGTCATGAGTTCGGCGCCTGGTGGGGACTCTCTCTGATCAGCGGCCATATATGGGGTTTCGCAGATGACGTGAAATACATGCCGATCGACCTGCGCTACTCCTATGAGATTTACCGCCACAACCAGACTTGGACGATGCGCTATTCGCCGGAGTTCACAGCACTGGCCATGCTCGACTGGCCGACGCCCGCACCGCCGCCCCTCGGAACACTCTATAACCAGCGCACGCGCGCCTACGCCAGCGGCTTCAGCCCCGTCGGATTTCAATGGGACTTTATGCCCTTGAGACGGATTCAGCCATTCCTGTCCGGCAATGGCGGATGCCTCTACTTCACGAAACAGGTGCTCAGCCCCGAGGGCTCACAGTGGATGTACACCATCGACTTCGGCGGCGGCGTCAACATCTTCCACTATCGGAATCAGGCGATCACCCTTGGCTATCGCTACCAGCACTTGTCCAATGCCAACATCAGCCACCACAACCCCGGCACCGACGCAAACACGTTCTACGTCGGCGTCTCCCGCTTCCGCACCAAGGGCGAGTCCACCGTCAGGTAGAAACTATCCGACCGAATCGGCAAGGTGGATGATCTCTGCCTTCGGCTCTTTGTCCGCTTCGACGGTCAGCAGTCCCACCGTCACTGGCAAGTGGAATCGCCGTGGGCCACACGAGCCGGGATTGAAGTACAGCACTCCCTCATGTCTCCTGATCACCGGCTTGTGCGAGTGCCCGTAAAGCACTGCCGCAAACTTCGCCGCGGCAGGATCCAGGTGCAGCGTGCCGATGTCGTGGAGCATGTAGATGTAATGGCCCTCGAGCAGCAGCACATCGGTTTCAGGCAGCCGGCTGCACGCCCCACTGCGATCCACATTGCCGCGCACGGCATGCACGGGGGCAATCTTCTCAAGGGATTTCAGAATGGAGGGGTTGCCCACATCGCCAAGGTGCAGAATCCGCTCCACGCCACGCAGCGCCGGCGCGACCTCTGGACGCAGCAAGCCGTGCGTGTCGCTGACAACGCCGACCTTCATCGCCCGAAGCTGAAGAGGAGCGACCAGCGGGCCTTGGGTTTAGCCGCCTCCGGTTTGATCACAGGGTCGACGACTTGCAGGAGGGTCCCGGGTTCGTATGGATCCTCAATGGCCATGCAGTAGGTACCGGTCCAGTTGCGCTGCCAGCGCCAGCCTTTTGGAGCGCCCAGCGCCTGCTTCTCCATGTGGGCGGTGGCAAATGTCGGAGAGAGCTTCTCGTGGCAGTAAGGACACCGCGGTGATTGTCCTTTGAGAAAGTGGCCACCGCATTGGCATGGCCTCAGGAAGGACTCCCACGACTCGTCGATCTCCATGAACTGCGAGGAGAGCGTCGGAAAATCCGCGGTTTGCTCATGCGAGTAGCTGATTGTGCCGAGCATCCCGCACTGGTCGCAGTAAGCGTAGGAGTTGTCGCCGAAGCCGCTGTGCCAAAGCGAATACCGGTAGATCCGCTGGCAGTGTTCGCAATCACCCTTTTTCAAAATGATCATGGCCCCGCCTTACAGTCCCATTTCGAGACGCGTGCGCGGATCAAGCTGGTCGCGCAGCGCGTCGCCAAGAAAATTGAAGCCAAGCACAGCCCCGGCCACGGCCAGGGCAGGGAACAGCACCATGTGAGGCGAATCAAACAGATGAAGTCTTGCGTCACTCAGCATTGCGCCCCAGCTTGGGGCGGGAGAAGGAATGCCGAGACCAAGAAACGACAGCGTCGCTTCAGCAAGGATCACGCCTGCCATGCCGATCGCAGCCTGCACGAGTATAGGCTGCACGATGTTTGGGAGTATATGCCGAAAGAAGATGCGCAGGCCGCTCGCTCCTAGTGCCCGTGCCGCCTCTACGTATTCGCGATCGCGCACCGCCATCACCTGCGCTCTGACCAGGCGTGCATAGCCTGCCCAGCCGCCGATCGCGAGCGCAAGCACCAAATTTGAGAATCCCGGACCCAGAAACGCAGCAAACGCGATGGCCAGCAGAATTCCCGGCAGCGCCAGAAACGTGTTCATGGCAAATGTCGTCAGCGCCGTGTCGACCCATCCACCGAGATATCCGGCCAGTCCCCCGATCGCGATTCCCAGCGCCAGAGAAACACCCACGACACTTACCGAAACAGCAAGAGAGAGCCTCGCCCCCCAAAGCAGCCGGGAGAGCGTGTCGCGGCCAAGCTCGTCGGTTCCTGCGGGATGTGTCGTCGAAACTCCTTCCAGCCTGTGGATGAGATCGATCGAAGCCGGACTGTAGGGAGCGAGCCACGGAGCCGCAAGGCCTGCAACCAAAAAGACCGCGAGCAACACAAAGCCCACCGCCGCCAGCGGTTGCCGGCGCATGCGCAATCTCTGGATTGATCCGGCTGGAAAAGGAGTCATTACTGGCGTAATGATAGCGCGACTGCGTTTCCGTTTAGGGTTAACTGTAATTGTGAATATTTCGGGTAAATACCTTTACCGTGCTTTGGCGTTGCTGATCGTCAGTCTCGCCGGGTCTGTTATTGCCCTGGCGCAGCGGTCTGCCGCAACGGACGAGGCTGTGCAGCCAGAAGCTGCGCAGATCCTCGCCCTCGCCAATCAGGCGCGCGCCGCCGCCGGTGCCCGGCCGCTGCAGTGGGATGGCAATCTGGCAGTCGCTGCTCGTAAGCACTGTCTTCGTATGGCAGCCGAAGGACCCCTCGCACATCGCTATCCTGGAGAACTCGATCTCGCCGAAAGGGCGGGGCAGGCGGGTGCCCGTTTCAGCCTGATTGAGGAGAACATTGCAATCGGCCCGACTCCCTCCGACATTCACGAGCAATGGATGTACTCGCCAGGCCACCGAACAAATCTGCTCAATCCGCAGGTTAATCGAGTCGGCATCGCCGTCGTCGTGAGCCGGGGAGTCCTTTACGCAACGGCAGACTACGCAAGGGGTGTGCAGGACTTGAGTGCGAACGAAGTGGAGGCCCGCGTAGCCGCGCTCATCCGTCCAAGCGGCCTGCCGGTCTCCCCAGATCCCCGACAGGCTCGCGCCGCGTGCGCCATGGCCAGCGGAGTTCCCGAAGGGTCGGCGCGGCCCGGCTTCATCATGCGCTGGCAGGATTCTGAGCTGAGCAAACTGCCCGACGCGCTCGCTCAACGTCTTGCATCAGGTCAATACCACCAGGCCGTCATCGGCAGTTGCACTTCCGCCGGTGCTGACAACACGTTCACCGCCTATCGCATCGCCGTTCTGCTCTATTGAAACTTTCGCAATGGTGACAGATTGCGCGAGATTTTGCCCCGGATCAGCCGAAGCTCAGATGTTCTTTCCAGAGTTCCGCCCACGGCTTGCGAGGCGGGCCACACACGAAGATATCCGGATGGAACATGCTCTCTTCATTGCGAATACCCTCGGCATTTCCGTTGTGTCCGGCTAGCCTGCAGCCGGTGAAGATCGACTCGGCCTGGTCCTGGTCGAGGCCCAGTACGATCAGCGTTGTCGGTGGCGGCGTTGGATAACCGCGCAGCCAGGCGGAATTGGTCGTGCTGATCGGCGGCGGCAGATGATAGGCGGGGCCCAGCATCTCGATTGCGCCCTGCTCGCCGTAGTTGCCCACGGTTATGCCGAGATGTGCCTGCTGCTCCGCGGGAAGGGAATCGCGAATTCCCGCGACTGTCTTAACCAGTTCATCCCATCCGATCTCTTCGCGCAGATCGCCGTTGCGGGCGAGGGCAAAATCGCGAAGCGGCCCCGCCTGCGCAAGCGGCAGAACCACCGCGCTAATGTACGCCGCACCCACGGCTAGCCCTGAGAAGAGTGCCGTCTTGACGGTTCGCCTACCCCAAATCGGGAGCCTCGCAAACCAGCGTTCGGCGCCCACTGATCCCATGGCGATCAGCATCGGATAGACGCCCGCTGTGTAGTAGCCGCGCCCTTTTCCGATCCAGAACATCGCCACCGGGATCAGATACATCCACGCCAGCATGCGATAGCGCGCGTCGCGCAGGAACAGGATCAGCCCGGCAACAGCCAGCGGGGCAGCGAACGGGTTCATGCAGATCATCAGTTGATCTTTGAGAAATCCATCTGCACGCCCTTGCCCCACATCACGTGCATGAATGTGCTGCAGGAAGTGATATGAGATGAAGTCGTGCCGCATGAGCCATATGAGGTTCGGCATGAAGATCAGCGCCGCGATTGCCACGCCGCCCCAGAACCACCCGCTCTTCAACGCCGTCCGCGCACGCGTCAGCACCATGCCGCCCAGAATTCCCGCGACATAAAAGACGATTGCGTACTTCGTTTGCAATCCGACGCCGACCGTCGCGCCGATCGCCAGCCACCAACGCGGATTCTCCGTCCTGAGCATGCGAATCACGAAATACGCGATCAGCACCCACCAGAGAAAATCAAAGCTCGTGTACTGAAATTCCGTTCCGCTGAAGAGCGCAAGGGGTCCAAACGCAACCGCGAACGCTGCAGTGCCCTGGGCCAGCTTTCTGCCTCCGAGCTCGCGTGCGATCAGCCCTGCGATTACTACCGCGGTTGCCTGCACAATTACCGAGAAAAGACGCAGGCCGACGAGCGACAGCCCGAAGAGCGACAGTGAGATATGTTCCACGACTGGCGTCAGCGGGGGATAGGGAACAAATCCCCAGTCGAGGTGCCGCGCATCGCACAGAAACTGCAGTTCATCTCGGTGAAAGCCATACCGGCCGTTGGTAAAGACGTGCGCAATCGCGACAGCCCCCGCGATGCCGATCAGCGCCTGCCAGTAAACAGGCGAGGGAAGGCCCTCCCGGTTTGGTTCGTGCTCGATCTGAACAACCGGCACACTCATCCCGCGCCTTTCTATCTGTCTCCTACGTGTCACTGTTCGCGACGGTTCTCTCACGACGCTCAAAAGGCGATGAGACAAGAACCGACGCCATTCCTGCGGCGGTCGCCGCCTGGATGCCCAGTTCCGTATCTTCGAACACGAGGCAGTTCTCCGGCTGCACTCCAAGCTTCTGTGCAGCCAGCAGAAACCCGTCCGGAGCGGGCTTGCCGTGTACGTAATCTTCCGCGCACACCAGCACGTCGAACTTGTCCATCAGATTCAGCGCCGTCAACGATCCGACAACCGAAGAACGCCGGCTCCCCGAAACCACCGCGAACGGAATGCGCCCATGCTGCGCCTCGATGTGTTCCAGCACTTCAGGAATCGCCTCCAGTTCGTGCAACTGCTCGTGGTAGTAGCTCTCTTTGTGTGCTGCCAGCGATTCCACGGGCATGCTAAGGCCCTGCATCTCATTCAGGTCGGCGATGATCTTCCTCACCGGCTTGCCGCCCCACGCATAGAAAAGATTCTCATCGTAGGTGGCCCCGTACTCGGCGAGGGCCCTCTTCCACGCTTTGTAGTGCAGCGGCATCGAATCGGCAATCGTGCCGTCACAGTCGAAAAGATAAGCGCGAAAGTCTCCGGCGGGCAGTTTCAGCTTCATCGAGTAAGGGATCTCCCTGTGTCTTGGAATGGTTTCTGTTGCGTGTTGCCGCTTCAGGCCCTGGTCGCAATGCTCTCCGGCTCAGCGGCCGCGCACCCGCCCTCGCCGGGCTTGGTCGGCTCCATAAGCAGCGCGTTGTTGAAGCGGTTGAAATAGTTGAAGAGTCCGATGGCGCAGAGCAGCTCGACGATCTCTCCCTCCGAATAAAAGCCGCGCAGCTCGGCAAACTGCTCATCCGTCACGGCGTGCGCATCGCGCGTCACGGTCTCCGCCAGTCGCAGAGCCGCCTTTTCCGCCGCTGTGAAATCGCTCCGGCTCCGCCAATCCGCAAGGTGCGCCAACTGGTCGTCGGACCACCCCAGCCCCTTCGCCAGGATCGTGTGGCTCGCGAGGCAGTAGGGAGTCTCATTCACCTGGCTTGTCCGCACGATGATCAGTTCTTTCAGCTTCGTCGAGACGGTGCCGGTATTGAGCACCGCGCCAAAGTGCGCCTGCATCGTGGCGAAGATCTCAGGCCGGTGGGCCATCACGCGAAACATGTTCGGCACATTGCCGCGTTGCGCAAAAGCCTTGTCATAGAGCGCCGCGATGTCGGGTGTCACTTCGCTGCGGTCGAGCCTCGAAATCCTGGCCATGTCGCCTCCGCTACCTACCAGAATATCGCGCCCCATTTCGTCGCTGCCGGTGGCGATCGTCATGGGAGGCGCTCGCGGAACAACTTGGCGCCTCTCCCACTGCTTTGGGGCCGGTTCTTTTTGACGCAACCCAACCGGTCTGTTAACTTTGAAGAGGACAATTCAGCGCCACTCACTCCTCAGTAGCTCAATGGCAGAGCATTCGGCTGTTAACCGAAGGGTTGTAGGTTCGAGTCCTACCTGAGGAGCCAATCCCCTTTAAAATCTGCGATATAGCGACGGCATCAGTTCGCTAT
>Ga0335070_10007072_pt1 | contig 13178 bp, 10 predicted proteins | sample Lox_Sample_13_FD_206722 | JGI IMG/M metagenome (GOLD analysis project Ga0335070, IMG submission 206722) | Soil microbial communities from Loxahatchee National Wildlife Refuge, Florida, United States - Lox_Sample_1.3 | ecosystem: Environmental > Terrestrial > Soil > Wetlands | place: USA...
TCGACCTCGAACGCCACGGTGGACGCACCACCGCCGGCGTCTGCACCCGCATCGCCCAACGTATCCTCGCCCTCACCGCCGCGATCTGGCACAACGACACCCTCGGGTTGACCATCCGCCGCTCACTGACCGCCTACGACCACTGACCCCTTGGAATCAGTCATCTAGGCTAAGTGGTACCATAACTTGTACCACTAGCAAGGAGGCCCCCGGTGGCAATCACAGCGAGCGAGGCGCGCAAGAACCTGTTCCCACTGATCGAGAAGGTCAACGCCGACCGGACGCCGGTTGAGATCACGTCGAAGGCTGGTCGCGCGGTGCTGATGTCTGCCGAGGACTGGGAAGCGTGGCAGGAGACAGCGTACCTGTTCAGCTCTCCGGCGAATGCCCGCCGGCTCCTCGACGCCGCTGACGCCCTGGAAAAGGGCCGCGGAATCCGGGCCGAACTCGCCGAGTGAACATCGCCTTCTCGCCTCAGGCGTGGGAGGACTACCAGCACTGGCAGACTGCCGACCGTGCGGTGCTCAAGCGGATCAACAAGCTCATCGCGGACGCCCGCCGGTCGCCGCAGGAGGGCATCGGTAAGCCGGAGCCGTTGAAATACGGGCTCGTCGGCGCCTGGTCTCGGCGGATTACCCAGGAGCACCGACTCGTCTACCGCGTCGTCGGCGATGACCTGCAAATCCTCCAGGCCCGGTATCACTACGACTGGCCGGTCGCGGGCTGCTCGTCTTGTTTACGCGGGCCCGGCGTTTCGCCCCGCGCCAGCTGCGCCAGCATCGCGTTGTAGGCGACCAGCTCGGCGTCGTCGTCGCGTTCGGCCGCGCGGTCCAACCGACGCGCGGTGCGCTTGTCGCTGCGCGCCCACTGCACGAGCAGCGCGAGCATCACGATGACCAGGGGTACTTCGCCTGCGGCCCAGGCGATTCCACCGCCTAGCCGCTGATCACCAAGCAAATCGGAGTGCCAGCTCAACCCGAGCGAGCGGTAGTAGTCGGCGCCAAGCACGCGGCGGGTGCCCATCAGCACCACCCCGAAGAAGGCGTGCAGCGGCAACGACGCGAACATCACCCCCACTTTGGCCAGCGGCGGGATCGGCCTTGGCGTGGGGTCGACCCCGATGACGATCCAGTAGAAGACAAAGCCGCTGAGCAGGAAGTGCACGTTCATCGCCACGTGCCCGGCGTGACTGCCTACCGCGGTGTCGAACAGATTGGAGAGGTACAGCCCGTAAAAACCGGCGATGAACAGCACGGTGGCGACCACAGGATTGGTGACGAAGCGCGAATAGCGGCTGTGCAATGCGGCCAACAGCCATTCGCGCATGCCCGGCGGATCGTCGCGGCCGGCGGCGGGCAGCGCCCGCAGCGCAAGGCTGACGGGTGCGCCGAGGACCAGCAGGATGGGCACCAGCATCGACAGCCCCATGTGGGCGACCATGTGCACGCTGAACATCACCGGCATGTACCGGCCGACACCCGACGACGTCACGAACAGTAATGCCAGGCAGCCGAGCAGCCAGGCCAGCGTGCGGCCCGGCGGCCAGCGGTCGCCGCGGCGGCGCAGCCGTACCACCCCGGCCACGTAGAGAGCAGCCATGACGAGTGCCGCGGTGCCGAAGATCAAGTCGAAGCGCCAGTCGAACAAGATGCGCGCCGGCGTGGGCGGTCCGTCGAAGTCGTAGCCGATCTCGGCTTCGGCAGTCGAGGGCAGCCGGCCCGGGGGCGGCGGGGGTGCGGTACGGCCCAGTCCGACGGCGACGCCGAAAGTGAGCCCGAACACGACGACCTCGATGACCGCCAGGCGGATCAGGACGCCGCGCGCCCGGGATTGACCGGATTCCGGCTGTAACTTGGCAACCGCCGAGCGCCGCTGGCGCCAGCCGATGACACCAAGCATGCACAGCGCGACGAACTTGGCGACCACCAGCCGCCCGTAATCGGTGGTCAACAGTTCGGACGGCACGACGCGCACCAAGGCGTTCACCAATCCGCTGAGCGCCATCGCGACCCAACACCACAGCGCCAGCATCGAGAAACGCCGAGCCGCCAGGCCGGTGTGGTCACCGTTGCGCAGTGCGTGGGCGAGCAGCGCGAGCAGTCCACCGGCCCACATGCTGGCGGCCACGAGGTGGATCAGCAGGCTGTTGGTGGCCAGGTCATGCGATCCGCCGGCCGACGAGTGACCGGTCAGCCCGAGCGGAATCAGCGTCAGCAACGATCCGGCGAACAGCAGCGGCGTCCAAGACCAGCGCAACACCGACAGACTCGCTAGCGTCACCAGCGCGGCCAATACCGCAGTCCAGCGCCACGCGGAGGCCGTGGTGACCAGTCCGGCGACCGACCAAATCTGCACCGGGTTGAGGTGCTCGGCCAGGGGTCGGCCGGACACGTCGGAAATGGTCAGCGGGACCAGCAGGGCGGCACACACCGCCCACACTCCCGATGCCACCGTCCCGAGATGTAGCGCACGGTACCCGTCAGCGTCGAGCACGCCGCTCTTCTGCGGTGGCACCAGAAACGCCGCGAACAGGAACGACCCCACGGCCACCACGGCGGCGATCTCCCCCGCTGCCCGGACGAACGGCAACCCCACCGTGGTTGCCGGACCCGGATCGGGCAAACCGGTGGCGGTCAGCGCGTCGGCCAAGGACAGCGCCCCGATTCCGGCCGCGGTGCAGCCCGCCAGCACCGCGACGCCGACCAGCAGCGGCCACACCGGCCTGCGCGGCTTGGCAGCAGCCTTACCAGAGATCTGGCCGGCGGGCAGGGCAACCGTCATATGACCAGGGTATGGGCGCGGCACACCGACTACGGTGTGCGGCTGCCCAGCCGCTCCTGGCGCGCTTTGATCTCACGGGCGATGAACTGATCGCGGGCAAGCCGCCCGATGTGATCCGAATCGCGGATGATGTGCCGCAATTCCCGCCGGAATGCGGCCCGTCTTTCGGCGAGGTCCGCTCCCGGCGCGATCAGTTTCTGATCGGCGACGACCTGGTATGCGGTGGCGAACAGCAACGTCGATACCGATTCGCTGTTACGGATCCTGGTCTGTGCCACATATTGCCCACCGACCCCCAACGCCAAGTCGGTGAGTTCCTTCTGCCCGACATCGGCGGGCGCTTCGCACAACACGTCGGCGACGATCTCGTATGCCTCGAAGAAGACCCGCAGCATCGCCTCAGCCATCAGCGGCCGCTTGGCGAGCAGCATCGCGTCGATCTCCTCACCCCCTGCGGCGAGGTGGGCTTCCCAATTGTCGTGCCAGGCCATCTCTTCGGCGACGTTGGTCCGGAACGTCGCCGAATCCGCGAAATAAAAGTCGAATTTCAGCAGGTCGCGCAGGCGCATTGCCTGCGCCCAGAACGCCTCGATGCGGTCACCGTCGACGCGCCTGGCATGGGCCAGCGCGAGTTCGACGATCGAGGTCTCCAGGAAAGCGTGGATCAGCGAGTTCCGGTAGAATGCCGCGGCGTGCTGGTGCTCGGGGGCGATACGCCACACCGGCTCCCGGCCGCCATCGACCCGGGTGATGGGGTGTCCGTTGGACAACGCGTCGACCGCGGCGCGCACCCCGTCGCGCGTGCGCAGCCGCAACGCGCTCGTCGACATCGGGGTCTGCTTGCGCTCCAGGTAATCCAGGGAATCCTGCAGGGTGTGGTGCAACTGATCGAGCGTCAACGCCGCGCCGTGCGTGGTGAGCAGCAGCGCACACACCAAGCCCGTCGCCGTGACCGGCGTGGCACGCAAAATCCGCCACGCGACTTCGAATGACATCTTCTGCAGCGCAAGCCGTTTGGCGTCCGGGTCTTGCGCGAGTGGACCGTGCGGCGGACCGAGATACTGCCGCATCGAGACCGCTTCGGGGAAACGGACATAAATCTTGCCGTAGTTGCGTTCGCCTTGGGCCTTGATGAAGTTGTACAGCCAGACGGCACCCTCTGGTGTCTTCTCGCTGCCGCGGGCGTAGGCGGCGTACTCCGCGGTTTCGTGCAGCTGGTCGAATCCGATCGAAACCGGTTGCAGCAGAATGTCTTCGGTGCGGCCATCCAGGTACGCGTCGGCCACATAGGACAGCAGACCCAGCTTGGGCGGCAGCATCTTTCCGGTACGCGAGCGAGTCCCCTCGATGGACCAGCTGAGGTTGAACCGCTTCTCGACGATGTAACCGACGTACTCGCGAAGCACGTACTTGTAGAGCGGGTCGTTGCCGATGTTGCGGCGGATGAAGATGACGCCGGAGCGGCGCAGCAGCGGCCCCATCACCCCGAACGACAGGTTGATACCGGCGAACACATGGACGGGTGGCAGCCGGTTCTCCTGCATTGCCACCGGCACCACCGCGCCGTCGAGGTAGGAACGGTGGGAGAACAGCAAGACCGCCGGATGCGTTTCCAGGGCGACGCGCATGGCCGCGACCTGATACTCGTCGTAGTCGATCTCTGGATCGAATCCGCGGCTGAGCGCCCTGCCGAGGACGCCGACCAGGTCGACGGACACACGGCTCCAGCCGGTGGCCATTTCGTCGAGCATCTCACCGGCTTTCTCGACGGTGGCGCCCGGGATTTTTGTCAGGCCGGCGCGAAATCGCGCAGAGGACAAGATCTCCGGCTTGAGCAACCGAGGAGACTTGTACTGCGGTCCCAGGATCCGGTATTCGGCGCGTTCCATCGCCAGAATGGCGCGGCGGGTGACGAATTGAGCGAAGTCGCGCTTGTCCTGCCCGACGGTGGTGTCGCGCCATTGCCGGCGCAGTTCGGAGACCTTGGCCGGCTCGCCGGCCACCACTCGCCCGCGTTGCGGATCTTTGCGCACAATGTGTCGTTGCTGAAGCGGGTTCGGGTGATAGGGATCCCGGCCCGGAAGCAGACCAGCCAGCTTGGCGACTCGGCTGCGATTTGCGGGTGGCAGCCAGAAAACCCGCACCGGCAAAACCGACCGGTCATCATTGGACTCCGATGTGAGCTGATCGGCCAGCTCGTTCAGTGCCGCCGACGGCGCATCACATTGCGGCAGCGCCACAACCTCGAATTTGCCTTCCGGGTTGTCGGCTCGCTGCTGCGCCAGCCAGCCCATGACCAGCTCTCGCTCGACCGGCGAGGTCATGGACGCCAATACCAGCGAATCTTGCGCAGTGCGGACTGCGCTGACACCCGCGGCCGGTTTGGTCACGGCCGTCCTCGAGGCGGAGAACTCGGCTGTGCCTCACCGTCTTTGAGCGCGGCCTTGGACTCATTCGGGTGGGCTTTGGCCGGCTTGGCTTTCGTCGCGGTCTTCTTCGCGGCGGTCTTCTTGGCCGAAGTGCGCGAAGCCGGGGTCTTTGCAGCCGCCTTTGTTGCTGGCTTTTTCGTGGCAGGCCTGGCGGGGCCCATCGTGGCTTTCTTCGCCGCCTTCTGCTCGGCGTAGAGATCGACTTCGGGCAGTTCATCGACGGGCCAGTTGGCCAGTGTGTCCAGATACAGCTGGCGCACCTCGGCGATGTGCTCGGGCAGCGTCTCAAGTGTCCAGTCCTGCACCGAAATCGGCGGAAACACCGCGACATCGACCGTGCCCGGATTGATCACGGCCGAATTTCGGGCGGCGACGATTTCGGCGTTGCGGATGACGATCGGCACGATGGGGATCCCCACCGCCATCGCGATGCGGAATGGCCCCTTCTTGAAGGGCCCGACCTCGGTGGTGTCCACCCGGGTACCCTCCGGTGCGATCAGGATCGAAAGCCCGTTGCGGGCCCGGTCTTCGACCGTGTGCATGGTCTCCACCGCCGCGACCGGATCGTCCCGGTCTATGAACACACCGTCCAGCAACTTGCCGAGGGTGCCCATGATCGGATCCTTCTGCAGTTCCTTCTTGCCCACGGCAACCCAGTTGTCGCGCACCAATGCGCCGGCGATGACCGGGTCAACTTGATTGCGGTGGTTGAAGATAAACACGGCCGGACGTTGGGCGGTCAGGTTTTCTTTGCCGATGACATTGAGTTGCACTCCGGTGGTCGCGAGCAACAGCTGGGAAAAGGTGGAGGTGAAGAAATTGACGCCCCGCCGTCGGTTGCGGGTCAGCGCTCCTATGCCGACCGCGCCCGCGGCGACCGGGAACATCGACCCGATGCCGGCAAGCGTTCGCAACTGCCGCCGCAGGCCGACGGGCCCCCGGCTGTCGAATCTCAGAATCGGCCAGCCACGCCGCTTGGCCACGGCGGCCATCTTGCCCTCGGGATTGGTCGGCCGGGGATTGCCGACCAGGTACATCAGCGCGACGTCCTCGTCACCGTCGGCGTAGAAATAACTGTCTTTCAGGTCGATGCCGTGTTCGGCCGCAAACCGCTGTACTGCAGCGGCTTTGCCCGGTCCCCACAGGATCGGCTTTTCCACCCCGCCGGTGAGGATCCCGTCGTCATCGGTCTCGAACTTGTTGGTGAGCATGTTGGTGATGCCGAGGAACCGCGCCACCGGGTTGACTTGGATGGTTAGCGCCGACGAGCTGAGCACCACGGTGTGGCCCCGAGCCACGTGAGCGCGCACCAACTCGCGCATCTCCGGGTAGATCCGCGACTCGATCCGCTGCGCGAACAGCCGCTCGCCGATTTCCTCCAGATCGTCCAACAACCGCCCGGCCAAGGCCGCGGCGGCCTTGCCGATGAGATCTTCGAACTCGATGCGCCCGAGGGTGTGGCTCAGGCCCGCCTGGACCATGCTCAGCAGCTCCCCCACCCCCATGTCGCGGCGCAGCAGCCGCTCCTGGGTGAGGATGACCGCGGTGAAGCCGGCGACCAACGTGCCGTCGAGATCGAAAAACGCACCGATCTTCGGCCCGGGCGGACTGGCCATGATCTCGGCCACCGATCCGGGCAACCGCATGTCCTCCGAGCGCCCGGGCGTCCCGCGCTCTTCGCCCTGCTCCTTCGAACCGGTCATGAGCTCGCCACCGTCCGTGCTGAAGGGGCCGGTTCGGTGAACGAGGCGGGCACCGCGCGAGGTGCCGGGTCACCGGCCAGCGCCAGGATTTCGTTGAAACCGTCCAGCAGGCATTGGGCGAACAACGGCTCGTTTCGCACTGCGGCCCTGTCGTAGCGCACCGTGATGGTGCACCACCCACCGCGCGAGATCAGCACCACCATCATCGCCACACCGGGGAGCGGCCCAATACCGTACTGCCGCAAAATTTTTGCGCCGGCGATGTAGGTTTCTCCGGGGTAGACCGGGACATTGCTGGCTTGCACGTCAGAGCCGATGACTGAGCCGGTGATCCCCTCCAGCACCGCGGTCGGCAGGATGCTGAGCACCGGCGCCAGGGACCCGATGATGTTCATCGCGGGCTCGTCGCGGCGCTGCGTCATCTGGGCACGGATCTTCTTGATCCGGGACACCGGATCGACGGTGCCCACCGGGGCGGCCAGGTTGACACCGGTGAAGCGATTGCCGCCGGCGGTATCGGCTTCGGCCCGCAGGTTCACCGGCACCGCCATCGGCAGTGTGCTGATCGGCACGCCGAGCGCCACGTGGTAGCGCCGCAAGGCGCCACACAGGCCGGCGAGGTAAGCGTCGTTGATCGATCCGCCGCCGGCTTTGGCGGCCCGGTGCAGGTCGGAGAGCGGGATGTCGATCGCTTCGGTGCGAGTGGCCAGGCTGCGCCGCCGCAGCAGGGGCGACGGCTCGGCAGCCCGGTTGAGCACCCGCATCCCCGAAAGCGCGTATCCCAAGATGCCCGAAACGGTGGCCGCCGGTTCCAGAACCGCCCGCCCGGCCACGGAGACCGCGCCGGCCACCGCACTCACCACGCCGCCGACCACGGCGATGGGCAGGTGATTAAGGCCCTGCCGCATCAGATCATTCGGGGTCAGGTCCTGCGGGATGGGTAGCGGCGGCGTCGGCTTTGCGGGTGGATTGCGCTCTGAGTCATAGATTTCTGCGAACATCTCGACGCCGCCGACGCCGTCGGTCACCGCATGGCTGACATGCAGCAGCGTCGCAGCTTTTCCGTCGACCAGCCCCTCGACCAGGGTGGCCGTCCACAGTGGCCGTGATATGTCCATCGGGGACTGCAGGATCACCTCGGCCAGGTCGAAAACTTCGCGCAGCGTGCCGGGTTCGGCTACCCGCACCCTGCGCACGTGAAAGTCCAAGTTGAAATCGGGATCCACCACCCAGCGCGGGGCGGCCGTCGGCAAGGTCGGCACGACGACCTTCTGCCGCAGCCGCATGACTCGCCGGGAGGCGTTTTCGAACCGGGTCCGGAACTTCTCCCAGTCCGGGGTGGTGTCGAGGATTTCCAGCGCCATGATCCCCGACCGGGTCCGGGGATTTGCCTCACCCCGATGCATCAGGTAGTCGACCGGTCCAAGGTGTTCGGACAAGGTAACGACCTTGGCGGACTCACTCATGATCGTCAGCTCGACGTGTCAGCCTTGTCACCGTCGATCAAGCCTCCTGCCTCGGACCCGCCAACCAATCGAACACAACGCTAGTCGGGTTGCCGCGCTGGTGAAAGGAGCGGTCGAGCCCCGGACCTAATGACCCGGCGCGGGCTCAGCTGGCCGAGGTGACCGGCAACGGGACCGCATCGAGCAGCGAATCGGCGCGCCGGCCGTAGACGACACCCAGGAAATCGGCGACGGCGTCGGCGGCCAGCCGGGAACGCACCGTGGGGGTGATATCGAAAGCGTGGTGTGCATTGGCCAGCTCCGCGTGGGCGATGACGGGTGCCCCGGCCGCGCGTAGCGCCGCGCAAAAGGCCCGCGCCTGACCGCTGGGAACCAATTCGTCCTTCTCACCGTGCAGCAGGAAAAAGGGCGGCGCTTCGCTGTGCACGTAGGAAATCGGCGACGCGGCCCTGAACCGCTCCGGCTGGTCGGCGTAGCGGGCCTTCAGCACTATTTGCTCCAGGAATGGCAGCATCAGTTCGTGCATGTTCTCGAAGTCGGTGAAGTCGTACACGCCGTAATAGGGCGCGACGGCTTGCACAGTGGTGTCGGCATGTTCGAATCCGGGCTGGAACTGCGGATCATTCGGGGTGAGCCCGGCCAGGGAAGCCAGGTGCCCGCCCGCCGAGCCGCCGGTGAGCGCGATGAAGTCGGGATCACCGCCATAGTCAGCGATGTTCTCCCGCACCCACGCGATGGCCCTCTTTACGTCGATCAGGTGTTTGGGAAATGTACAGCGCGGGCTGCGGCCGTAGTCGATCGAGACGCAGATCCAGCCCAATTCGGCCATCCTGCTCATCAGCGTGTACGCCTGATGGCGTTTGCCGTTGACGGCCCATGCCCCGCCCGGGACCTGGATCAACACCGGCGCCCGGCAGCCAGGTGCCAAGTCGTGCCGTCGCCAGATGTCAAGCAGATGGTCGCGACGGCACGGACCGTAGGAGATGTCGGAGGTCTGCGCCGCGTAGCGGCGGTGCGGCCCCGGCCTGAGCAAGCGCCCGCTGCGGGGGACACACCCGGACCGAGCGCTGGTTGGGTGGCATACCTGCTCGCGATAGCCCGGCCCGAACGCCTCTTCGAGCGCGGCGGTGAGGGCTTGATCGGCGCGCTGCGCGGCCCACGTGCTGCCCACCCGCCCGATGGATGGGTGCGATACCCGCGTCAGGGCGTGCCCGGTCAACACATGCGGGGGAAATTCGGTGAGCAGCCAGCCGGCGACCCAGCCCAGCGCGAACGGCGAGCCGCGCAACAAGAGCCCGCCGGCTCGGCAGGTATATCTGGCATCGGCTGCCAGGCGCAACGCCTGAATGCCGGCCCACGAGCACCGTGAAGTCAGGTGCACGGCCACGTTCATAGCTACGCCACCCCTCGACGTTAGGCACACGCCTCATTGCGGTTAACGGTTGTTTACCAACCGATGTTGTGCGTGTGTCGAGGCCCACACCATAACCGATAATTGCGATGGGGCAACACACTTTTCGCGCGCGTCGCGTCGCGCCGATTCTGTCAGGAGGCCCGTTGGATAGACTGACCTGCGCATTGCCTCCGTAGCTCAGGTGGATAGAGCAAGGGCCTTCTAATCCCTAGGTCGCACGTTCGAGTCGTGCCGGGGGCACTGGTATTTCCGCAGTTCATTAGGCGTTCCCAGTCACTGCCCTAGGTCTCTGCGCTCCTTTGTGGTCGGTGCTTGGTCGGTGCTTCACTAGTGTCAGATGGCGTCGGCTGGTTAGCGATGGTTTGACGGGCCGCGGCGTCGAGTCGGCGAGCGACGTCGTCGAGGTCTGTCGGGAATAAACCGGCGTAGTGGTTGAGGGTTGTCGCGGCGGATTCGTGGCCGAGCAGGCGCGCGACGGCAACGACCGAGGCTCCGGCTTGGATGGCCAAGGATGCCGCGGTGTCGCGCAGATTATGTGGGGTGATCTTCAGCCCCAGGGCCTCAACAGCTGGATCGAAGACGTCGCGGCGAAAGTTTCGGTTCCGAAGTGGTGTGGCCTGCGAGGACGGAAAAACCAGTCCATCGGTATCAACGTCCGCTCTGTATTTTGCAAGTTCCTCCGACACGACGCCCGGAATGGGGACTGTCCGCGATTGGTGGTCCTTAACTGGCGACATCTCCCCCCGCGGCGCCTCCTCCGAAAACGCGCGGACGACGCGCAGGGTCCCTTTGTCTAGGTTGATGTCAGACCACCGCAGGGCCGCCAGTTCGCCCCACCTAAGACCGCAATAGCCCGCAATGAGAACCACGAGACGGTCTCTTGGCCGATCGAACCGGTCGGTGAGCTGCCATAGCTCGTGATGTGTCAACGGCCGCGGGTCATTGCCTTGGACCTTGGGCAGGCGAATGCCAGCGGCTGGGTTCCGGTGGATCACTCCGTCACGAACCGCATAGTCAAACACGCGGCGCAACACACCAAGTGACTGCCGGGCCGTCGAGCCAGATTGGGTGCGTGACAGCTCGGCCGCCCAGGCGTGCACTTCGGAGGGCCTGACTGAAACAAGTGGACGCCGCCCGAATGTCCCGGCGATCTGCTTGTCGATCAGACCCCGGGTTTTACGTTCAGTCGCGGGTTGCCGCGCCGGCTGAGCGGCCAACCAGGTCTCGCACCACTCGCGTACGGTCCGATCGCCTGCCGCAGGGTCCGACCAGATCCCTGATCGCAAGCTCTCGACTTGCCGACGTTCCCACTCCTGAGCATCACGCTTTCGCGAGAACGTCCGTGATGCCACGTATCGACCGCGGTAATAAACCCGGGCTCGATACACGCGAGCGCCGCCAGGACCCTTTCGGGCTTCAATCATCTCGCGCCTGTCGTGGGTCAGGTCGCCGCAACGGCACCGCCGCCCGATTCCCTTCGGGAATCTAGCCAGGCGTCGACTTCGCGTTCGTCCCAACGCAACGCCGAGCCAATCCGGATCGCGGGTGGCCCGTCGCCGCGGATCCGCCAGGCCCGCAAGCACCCAACGCTTACCGTCAAACGTTCGGCGACCTGCTTAATCGTCAAGAGCCGAGGCGGATTCTCAGTCGAATATGATTGTCCCATAGGCTTTTTCATCACATCTCCAGTTGTGATGTTCTTTCCAATACTGACTCGCCAGCGAAACGGTCCCTTCCACCGCATGTTCTAATCCTCATTGCGGCGTCCAGCTGAGTCCGAGTCCACTCCCCTAGTCACTCGATGTGCTTCGCGTGCCATGACGTGATCATTGACCACCGCCGGCGTGCTCCGCCACCACAGCGCCATGTTTTATGCAAAACTTCGTCAACTGCAAACACCATGTCGTGCAATAGATGCGTGACGTTTCCGCCGGCGCGCTCGACTTCTGCCCGGGTCAGGGCGGGCGTGCTCGCATACGCGGCCGGAGACGCGCTGGGTGTGCCGTGGGAAGGGCAGCCGCCTTCCGCGATCAGCTGGGAGGCGATCGATCGACTGCCCACACGTGCAGACTGGCCAGCGGGTGCAACCTCCGACGACACCGAACAGCTCGTGCTCATGGCCGGCTACCTCACCGAGCTAGGTGCGGTCGTGGACGAGCGCAGGTTCCTCACCCGGCTTGCCGCGGCGCTTCCTGGCATGCGGGGAGCCGGGCCGAGCACCCGGGCGGCCGTGGAACGGTTCACTGCGACTGGCGCGCTGCGGGCTGCCGGAGGCGACACGAACGGCGCGGCAATGCGGGCCCTACCGATCGGCTGGGCGGTCCCGGCCGCGGCGGCGCAGCGGCGGCGCGAGCTCAGCATTGGGCTGTCGCGCACGACGCACGGCGCGGTCGGCGCGATCGGCAGCGCCTGCGCGGTTTCGGCGATGGCATCGCGTGCGATCGAAGCCAGCCCCCTGCGCGGCATCATCGACGCTGCCATCGACGAAATCACCTGGCTGGAAACGGAATTCCCCAACAGCCGCACCATTTTCCAGCCCGTACGCCGCGCCGGCTCCGGCGACTGGTCCCCGAACCCAGCCGGGGTGTCGATGAACGCGGTGGAAACACTCGCGGCCGTGGTCCACGTCCTTGGGCACGCGGAACGGAAGAGCTTCGCATTGGCCGATGCGCTGCGCTACGCGGTCTCACTCGGCGGCGACACCGACACCGTCGCGGCGATCGTCGGCGGCATCCTCGGCAGCCGACTCGAGGACGTCGCAGGGATTCCCTGGCTCTCCCGGGTAGCGCTGCCGGACAGCGTCGAGTTGGATGCGCTAAGCATGGCGCTGTCATCGCTACGACAGTCACTCGGACCGTAACGCGCGTGGACTTTAGGGAGTCGCTCACTTGATCTACGACTCGACAAAGCGCCGAAGGTTTTTGAGGCTCTCTTCGAGCGAGCGACCAACCCAGCGGGCCGCGACCCGGTCGGCGATCAGGCCGAGCAGCCGCCGTCTGATCCGTAGTCAGAAACAACCTGCCTTCAGCCTGTCTCAGGGTATCCCGCCATGTCTAGACAAGCCCATTTCACCTGCGCAAACCGTCTCGCGATGTCCCATCGTGACGCGGGATGTGTCACGCGAGTTGTGACAACGTTGTGATGACAATTTTCGGGTCTGGCGGTCGGTGTCAACGGTCAGTTTGTTTCCCCCGTTGGTGGCCAGTTGTTCTCCCCGGTGGCGGCCAGTTGGGAATCCCAACGGCGGCCAGATAATTCCCCAGTCGGGTCGGCTGGGTAGTTAGCGTTCGCACGTCTCGCCGCGCCAGGAATGAATGCCTTCCCAGACTGCTCCGGCGGCGATGCCGATGCCGATGACTGGGTCGAGCCACCAGCTGCTGGGCCA
>Ga0335070_10007073_pt1 | contig 13178 bp, 7 predicted proteins | sample Lox_Sample_13_FD_206722 | JGI IMG/M metagenome (GOLD analysis project Ga0335070, IMG submission 206722) | Soil microbial communities from Loxahatchee National Wildlife Refuge, Florida, United States - Lox_Sample_1.3 | ecosystem: Environmental > Terrestrial > Soil > Wetlands | place: USA: Florida...
CTCGGCCGACTGGGTCATCAGCGGCGGGGTTTGTGCGGCAGCTTCGAGTACCGGCGGGGGCGGCCCCGGTCCTAAACTGCTTTCGACCTCGGCCGGGACGGGCTCCGGGAGGTTTGCGTAGTCTGGACCCGACTCGCCAGCCCGCTGGTGGTACTTGGCGGACATCTCGGAGTATTGCGCAGCCAGTTCATTGTGGCCGGCCTTGCGATACACCGCGTGCAGGACGTCGCAGCAGCGCGCGGCATCACTGTGGCGCTCCGCCCGGACGTAGAGGGAAGCCAGGCGCTGGTTAAGCAGAACATCCCGGGGAGCGGAGGGCAGCACCGCTTCCAGGGGAGCGATGGCCTTTGCGGGCAGGTTGTAGGAGTCCAGCAGCTCGGAGTCGGTGAGCGCGGTGCGGATGGCGCGGGCCAGTTCAGGGGCGTATTCCTGGTCGACGGCCGGAGCATCGATTTCCAATTCGTCGACCATCAACGCCTGTGCGCCCTCATCCGGGGTGAGCGGGCGGGTTGCGGCATCGTCGCCTAACTTGGCGGAAACCTGCTTGTAGTTCTGCGCGTGCACCGGATTCTCCGGCTCGAGCGCTGCCAGCTGGTTGTAGAGGTCGCGAGCGCGAACCAGCTCTCCCGCCTGTACCAGGGAGTGCGCCAGCAGCTCCATGACTTCGTTGACATGACTGGACTCGCCGGCCTTGCGATAGAGCTTGAGCACCAGTTCCAGCGCCGCAGGATTGTTGTTCAGGTGTGCGGGCGCGGATGCCACCCTGGCCATTACGCTGTCGCGGTCGTCAGCCAGCAAGCGTTCGGCGTACTGGTCGTAAAGGCGTAGCGCCGCCTCGTGCTGGCCGGCGGCCATCAGGTGGTCGGCGCAGAGGATGATCCCCGACGCATCGTTGTGAACACCCACAAGTTTGCTGGCGATGGGCAGAGCTTCCGAGTCGTTACCTGTCTGCAACTGGACGCGCAACAGGGCGCGCAGACCATCGGGCTGCGAATCGAGGTCGGGAACCTTTTCCAGGTACTGGATGGCCTTTTCAGCCTTGCCGGTTTCGGCGGCGATCCGGCCCCGCAGCATCACCGCGGGGGTGTGAGCGGGGTCGAGCGTGAGGACGCGCTCCAGCGCCTCGTCCGCTGCTTCCAGCGCTCCCCGCCGGAACAGCGACTCGGCCGCGCTGAAGAAGATATTGCGCGCATCCTCCTTGTTGCCCAGCTTGACATAGAGATCCGCCAGCTTGGCCTGCATGGCCGCATTCTCAGGATCCAACTCCAGCAGCTTCTGAAAGATGCTTGATGCCTGCTGGTTATCGCCGGAGCGCAGGAAGCGATCGGCGACGCTCAGATATTGTGCGCGAGCATCGTTGTAGAGACCCTGCTGCGAATACAATTCCGCCAGTTTGAGGAGGCAATCGGTCGCCCCAGGACTCAGCTTGGTCAGCTTCTTATAGATGGCGATGGCCTTGACCATGAATCCGTCGCCGGCATAGGCCTCGCCCACCTGCTTGAAGTACTGGATGGCTTCGGTGGTCTGGCCCACACGGGCGTGAAGGTCGCCTACGGTGTTCATCACCGTCAAGTCCTTGGGGTCTTCGCGGATGACCTTGAGGTATTCAGCAATGGCGTTCTGCAGCTTGCCCTGCTGGACAAACCTCTCGGCCGCGGCCAGAACTTTCGCTTTGTTGAAGCCGAACCCGAGTGCCATAAACTCTGGGACCCGCGCGTGGTGTCAGGCGCGCACACACGCAGGCGGGTCGGAGAACTCTCCGACGAGAAACTGCGGAACCCGTCGTAAAAGTAGCATGAAACCTCTGCCGCCGGAGCGGTCATTGCACTTTCGTTACCCACACCGCGGGTCAGAACCGGTTGAGTCTGCAATGAGATAGGGCGACCACCCGGGGTATCCGAGAGAGTAACGACCGGCACAGCCGCAAGCCGCATCCTGAGCCCAGGATGCCGTCCATGAGGCCGCCCATATCGCTTGCTTCCTGATGCTCGCTGAATTCAAATAGAAGCCTGGGGCCATGCACAACTTCAAATTGTTCCCGGCAGTCCTTCTTCTCTTCTTCGGTGTGGCATTGCTGGCACAGCAGGTGGAGAGCAAGCCTGGCCAGTTGGCCGCCGATTTCCGTGACGAAGCCATCGTCCTTGAGCAATTGCGCACGGTGATCCGCTTCGAAAACGACGGCAGCGAACGCCGTGAGCAGACGGCGCGCGTGCGCGTGCAGAGCGACGCGGGCGTACAGCGGATGGGGCAACTGGTTTTCGGTTACAGCTCGGCCAATGAGCGGATGGAAATGGCCTATGTGCGGGTGCGCCGCGCCGACGGCACGGTGATCGCGGCCACCGCCGCCGACGTGCAGGACCTGCCTTCGCCGGTGGCGCGCGAAGCGCCCGTGTACAGCGACTTCCGCGAGAAGCACATCACCGTGCCGGGACTGCAGCCCGGACAGGAGCTGGAGTACAGCATCGTCGTCCGCACGGAAAAGCCGCTCATCCCCGGCCACTTCTGGATGGACTACACCTTCGAAAAGAAGGCCATCGTGCTCGATGAAGAACTGGAGGTCAGCCTCCCGCGCGAGCGCGCCATCAAGCTGAAGACCCTGCCAGGGTTCGAGCCGCGGGTCAGCGATGAGGGCGGCCGCCGCGTCTATGGCTGGACGAGCTCCAACCGGAAGCGCGAGTCCGACGAGGACAAGAAGAAAAAGCCAAAGAGGCCCAGGCCGGAACTGCCCGACATCGAGCTCAGCACGCTGAGCAGCTGGGACGAGGTGGGGCGCTGGTATTGGGACCTGCAGAAGGACCGCATCTCACCCACGGCGGCGGTGCGCGCCAAGGCCGCAGAGCTGGTGCGCGACAAGAAGACGGACTTGGAGAAAATCGAAGCGCTGTACGGTTTCGTTGCCACCAATTTCCACTACGTAAGCCTGTCTTTCGGGCTGGGCCGCTACCAGCCGCATGCGGCGGGTGAAATCCTCGCCAACCGTTACGGGGATTGCAAGGACAAGCACACTCTGCTGGCGGCATTGCTGGAATCCGTCGGCCTGCACGCCTATCCCGCACTCATCAACAGCAGCCGTGAGATAGATCCGGAGGTGCCGTCGCCGTCGCAGTTCGACCACGTGATCACGGTGGTTCCGCTCCACGAGCAAAACGTCTGGATGGACACCACCACCGAGGTCGCACCCTTCCGGCTGCTGGCGTTTTCGCTGCGCAACAAGCAGGCGCTGGTCATCCCCGGCGACCGGCCCGCCAGCCTGGTACAAACGCCGGCTGACCCGCCATTCCCCAACCTGCAAGTGATGGAGATAGGGGGCAAGATCAGCGACCTAGGCAAGCTGGAGGCGACGGTCCGGCAGACGGTGCGCGGCGACAACGAGCTGGCGCTGCGCGCGGCCTTCCGCCGCATCTCTCCCAGCCAGTGGAAGGACCTGGTCCAGACTCTGAACGTTTTTTACGCCCTGCCCGGCGAGGTGAGCGAGGTGCAGGCCGGCGATCCCGCCGATATCAGCAAGCCTTTCCACTTCGAATACCGCGTGTCTCAGCCCAATTACCTGGACTGGTCGGCGCGGAAGACGCAACCCGCCCTGTTCCTGCCGATGTTGGGGTTGCCGGAGGCGGATACCGAAGCGGAAGAGAGGAATGAACCCTTGCGCCTGGGAGCTCCGGCGGAGGTCGACGTGCGCCTGAAGCTGGAGCTGCCGCGGCGCTACTCAGTGCGGGCGCCGGTTGCGGTGACGGTCAAGCGCGACTACGGCGAGTATCGCGCCACTTACAGCCTGGAAGACAACCGCGTCACGGCGGAGCGCGTGCTGGTAACGCGCGTGAGCGAGCTGCCGGCCTCGCGCGTGAGTGACTACGCGGCGTTTCGCAGGGCCGTCCGCTCCGACGCGGAGCAGAAGCTCCAGCTCGAGGCCACCGTGGCTGGCACACCAACCATTCCAGAAAACGCCAAGCCCGAGGATCTGCATGAGTCCGGGCTGGCGGCGCTCCGCAACCACAATTACGAGCTGGCGGTCGAGCTGTTCCAGCGCGTGGTGGCGCTCGATCCCAGGCATAAGTATGCGTGGAACAACCTGGGCCGCGCTTACCTCGGGATGCAGAAACCGGACGACGCTGTCCGTGCCTTCCAGAAGGCCATCGAGGTCGATCCCTACGATGAATTCGCCTACAGCAACCTTGGGCTGGCGTACTGGCGTCAGCAGAAGTATGAGGAGGCGGCGGGCGCATTCCGCAAGCAGCTCGAGCTCAATCCGCTGGATGAGTTCGCGCACGGCAACCTGGGCGCGCTGTACGTGGAATGGCATAAGTACGCCGACGCGGTACCCGAGCTGGAGAAAGCCGCGTCGCTCAAGCCGGAGAACGCCTTCTACCAGATCGGACTGGGGCAGGCGTATCTCAACCTGGGCCAGTCCGACAAGGCTCTGGCGGCGTTCGACAAGGCGGTCGAGCTGCAGCCGTTGCCGCTGGTGTGGAACGACGTTGCCTATGAACTCTCGAAGCGCAAGATGCACCTGGACCGCGCACAGCAATACGCGGAGTCGGCCATCGCTGCCACCGCGGCGGCCTTGCGCAACGTTTCCATCGATCACCTGCGCGTCGAAGACCTGGCGCTGGTCAGCGCGCTGGCTGCCTATTGGGACACGCTGGGCTGGATCTATTTCCAGAAGGGCGACTTGAAGCAGGCGGAGGAATTCATCAATGCGGCCTGGGTGCTCGATCAGCATGCTGAGATCGGCGACCACCTGGCGCAAGTCTATGAACGGCGAGGCGACAAAGCCAAGGCCGAGCGCTTCTACGCTATGGCACTGGCGGCCGAGCGTCCGCTGCCGGAGACTCGTCCGCACCTCGCGGCATTGGTCGGCGACAAACAGGTCGACGCGACGGTGGACAAGTACCGGGGAGAGCTGGCGCGCGAGCGCACGCTCAAGCTCGGGCCTCTGGTCAAGGACAACGCGGAAGCCGAGTTCTTCGTGGCGCTGGCGGCCGGCCCCAAGGTGGAAGGCGCCAGGTTCATCCGCGGCAGCGAGAAGCTGAAGTCGTTCTCTTCCGCGCTCATGACGGCACAGTTTCCCGCCTTTTTCCCCGGCGCCACGCCTACACATGTCATCCGGCGCGGCGTGCTTAGCTGCTCGCAGGGCGCGAGCGACTGCACCTTTGTGCTGATGTTGCCGGAGGATGTGCGGTCGGTGGAGTGAGGTTAACTTCTCCGCCGCGGATTGCCACTGGTCAACAGAACCGGGAAGAAGGAGATCGCAGAAAAACTTTGCGCACCTTTCTTCGCCGGCGCGACATCCAAGGGCGCGGGTACTGGTTTAGGGTCGCTTGCGAAGCATTAAATAGTACCGTTATAATTCCGGGCTTCACTGTGGGCCGCAGCGCCTGGATGTGGGTCGCTGCGTAGCCAATTTCATCGGATTAACGCTGTTATAGGTCAACCGCGGGCACGGCGTGGTGGGACGCCGCTTCTGCAGGGAACTGTTTTCGATGTCGCAAATCTTCCACCGCAGCACGAACACAATCTCGCGAGTCACCATTTATGGATTTGTGTTCCTGCTTGCGGCATTGGGCTGGGCGCTGGCCACCTGGCAACGCTCGGGATGGTTCAACCGCATGGGCGAAGCACAGGACCAGCCCGTGCCGTTCAGCCATGCCCATCACGCCGGGGGCCTCGGCATCGATTGCCGTTACTGCCACACCTCCGTTGAAACTTCCAGCTTCGCCGGCATCCCGCCCACCAAGACCTGCATGAATTGCCACTCCGAGCTGTGGACCAACGCTCCCATGCTGGAGCCGGTTCGCCACAGCTACCGCACCGGACAGTCGCTGAAGTGGACACGGGTGAACGACCTTCCCGATTTTGTTTATTTCAGCCATGACATTCATATCTCCAAGGGCGTAGGTTGCGACGAGTGCCACGGTCCTGTGGACCGCATGCCGCTGATGTTCCAGGCCAAGTCGTTGCAGATGGAGTGGTGCCTGGACTGCCACCGCGAGCCCGAGAAGTACGTGCGCCCCAAGGGCGAGGTGTTCAACATGCGCTGGCAGCGGCCCGACTCCGACCATCCGGTCAAGTTTGCGGGCGCCACCTATACCGACCAGCCGACCATGGGGTATGCGTTGGTCAAGCAGTACGAGATCCGCAGCCCGAGAGACCTGACCAGTTGCAACACCTGTCATCGATGACCGAACACGAGAGCGCCAAACCGGGTTGTAAAGAGAAGGCCGCGAAGCTCTTCAGCATCGCCAGGAGCGGGGCGAAGCTGGATCTCGCGGCGATCCGGGAGAAGCTTTCGAAGGCCACCGGTCCTACCTACTGGCGCAGCCTGGAAGAACTGGCCGAAGAGCCAGGTTTTGACGAAGTAATGCACCGCGAGTTTCCGCGATTGGCTTCGGAGTGGCCGGAGGGCTGCTCTCGCCGCGATTTTCTTCGCCTCGCGGGAGCGTCGCTGGCGCTTGCCGGGCTGGCCGGCTGTACCAAGCAGCCGCTCGAACCCATCGTGCCTTACGTGGTTCAGCCGGAGCGCATCGTGCTGGGCCGGCCACTGTACTTCGCCACGGCGTTCCCGGTCAGCGGCATTGCGCGTCCGATCATCGTCAAGAGCATGGAAGGCCGTCCCATCAAGGTGGAGGGCAATCCGCAGCACGGCGCCAGCCTGGGCGCGGCGGACGCGCACTCGCAAGCCTCGGTGCTTGGCCTCTACGATCCTGACCGCTCGCAGACCATCAGCTACAACGGCTCGGTGCGTCCGTGGGAAATGCTGCAGGCCACCATTCGCGCCGCGCTCGCGCAGCAGCAGGCCTCGGGAGGCGCGGGCCTGCGCTTCCTGACCGAGACCGTCACCTCGCCCACGCTCGCCAGCCAGATCGCAGCCGTGCTCAAGCAGTTCCCCAATGCGAAGTGGCATCAGTACGAGCCCGTCAACCGCGACAACGTGAAAACGGGCGCGCAGATAGCCTTCGGCCAGGTGGTGGACACGATCTATCACCTGGATAAAGCCGACGTGATTCTCTCGCTCGAGGCGGATTTCTTTTCGCCCGCGGGATTGCCCGGCTTTGCGCGCTATGCGCGCGATTTCACCTCGCGCCGCAAGATGCAGCCAGGGGTTGCGATGAACCGGTTGTACGTGGTGGAGACCGCACCCTCGCTGACCGGCGCCAAGGCCGACCATCGGTTGCCCGAAATTTCGCGGACCTCAATTGCACATTTCATCGCTGCGCAACTTGGTGTTTCCTGGGAGCGTGCTTCCGACGGCTCGGTCGCGCGGGCCAGCGATTTCTTGCAGGCGTCTGAGCAGCCTACTTTCTGGCCCGCAGTGCTCGAAGATCTGAAGCAACATCGCGGCGCGAGTCTGGTGGCCGTGGGCGATCAGCAAGATGCGGAGGTCCACGCGCTGGCCCATGCCATCAACCAGGCTCTCGGCAATGTAGGACAGACGGTCACCTATGTCGACCCAGTCGAAGCCAATCCGGTGGACCAGACCGCGTCGCTGAAGGACCTCGTTACCGACATAGACGCCGGCAAAGTGCAGGTACTAGCGATCATTGGCGGCAATCCTGCTTACAACGCGCCGGTCGACATTGGTTTCGCCGATAAGTTGTCAAAGGCCGGATTGACGATCCATCTGGGAATGTATGACGACGAAACCTCGGCCCTATGCCAGTGGCACGTGCCCGAGGCGCATCCGCTGGAGACATGGAGCGATGCCCGCGCCTACGATGGCACGATCTCGATCATCCAGCCGCTGATCGCGCCTTTGTTCCATGGCCGCTCCGCTCACGAGTTTATGGCGGCCTTCAGCCAGCAGCCGGAGCAGTCGAGCTACGACATTGTGCGCGGCTACTGGCGGTCGCAGTTCAAAGGCAAGCCAGAAGATTTCGAGACCACGTGGCGCAAGTGGCTGCACGATGGCTTCGTCGCGGACTCAGGATCCAAGCCCCGAGCTGTCACGGTGCACCCACTGAAGCTACCGAAGCCCGAACGCGGCGGCCACGGAACCGAGATCGTGTTTCGGCCCGACCCATCGGTCTACGACGGACGCTGGGCTAACAACGGCTGGCTGCAAGAGCTGCCCAAGCCGCTGACTAAGCTCACTTGGGACAATGCCGTGCTAGTCAGTCCGGGTCTGGCGCAGGATTTAAGGCTGGCCACCGGGAATGTTGTGGAAATCGAAAGTCGCGGGCACAAGCTGCGCGGTCCGGTGCTGGTTGCGCCCGGTCACGCGGTCAATTCAATCACGCTGGGGATGGGCTACGGTCGAACGCGCGGCGGAAGCAACGGTTCAAAGCGCGGTTACGATGCTTTCCAGGTGCGCACCAGCGACGCGCCCTGGAGCGCCAGTGGAGTAAAGATCACGCGGGTGGGCAAAGATTATCAGCTTGCCCGCACCCAGAACCACCAGATCATCGCCAACGAAACCGCCATCGGGGAGACCATCAAGCGCGCACCCGTGCGCGAGGCGACGCTCGCCGAGTTCATCGCCAATCCGCGCTTTGCCCAGGAGATGAAGGAGGAGCCTGCCCGCGACGAGACTTTGTATCCGCCCTACGAATACAAGGAATACAAGTGGGGCATGTCGATCGACCTGAACTCGTGTGTCGGCTGCAACGCATGTCTTGTGGCCTGCCAGGCGGAGAACAACATCCCCGTGGTGGGCAAGGACCAGGTACGGCGCGAGCGCCACATGAACTGGATTCGCCTGGATGCCTATAACGAGGGCGACCTTGCGAACCCGCGGACCATCTTCCAGCCCGTGCCCTGCATGCAGTGCGAGAACGCGCCCTGCGAGCTGGTCTGCCCGGTCGGCGCCACCGTGCACAGCTCCGAGGGCCTGAACGACATGGTCTATAACCGCTGCGTGGGGACGCGCTACTGCTCGAACAACTGTCCTTACAAGGTGCGGCGGTTCAACTTCCTGCTGTTCTCCGACTGGGACACGCCAAGCCTCAAGCTGCTGCACAACCCTGACGTGACCGTACGCAGCCGCGGCGTGATGGAAAAGTGCACGTACTGCATCCAGCGGATCACGCGGGCGCGCATCGACTCGGAGAAGGAGCAGCGGAAGATCCGCGACCAGGAAGTGCAGACGGCGTGCCAGCAGGCGTGCCCCGCCGAGGCCATCGTCTTCGGCGACTTGAACGACAAGAACAGCAAGGTCGCGCGCTTGCAGGCAGGGCCCCGCAATTACGGATTGCTGGCGGAGTTGAACACGCGTCCGCGGACCACGTATCTGGCCGCGGTGCGCAACCCCAATCCTGAACTGGAGAAGAAGGGATAACGATGGCAGAAGATCCCACGGTGGAAGTGCCGCGGACGGGCAAGGCGCCGGTGCTGGCGCCTGGGCACACCTTCGCCACGGTGACCGACAAGATCAGCGCCATCGTGCTCTCCCGGCGCACAACTCTTGGCTGGGTAATGGGGTTCGGGGTCGGCCTGCTCCTCACCATGGTGCTGCTGGGCGCGGTCAGCTACCTGCTGGTGAAGGGTGTCGGCATCTGGGGCATCAACATGCCCATCGCCTGGGGATTCGCCATCGTCAACTTCGTGTGGTGGATCGGGATCGGCCACGCTGGCACTCTGATCTCGGCCATCCTGCTCCTGCTCAACCAGCCCTGGCGCAACTCCATCAACCGCTTTGCCGAAGCCATGACGCTGTTCGCCGTGATGTGCGCGGGCATGTTCCCGCTGCTCCATCTCGGGCGACCGTGGCTGGCCTACTGGCTTTTCCCCTATCCCAACACCATGCAGGTGTGGCCGCAGTTCCGCAGCCCGCTCGTGTGGGACGTGTTCGCGGTCTCGACCTACTTCACGGTTTCGCTTTTATTCTGGTTCGTGGGCCTGATCCCTGACCTGGGCACATTGCGCGATCGCGCGCACACCCGCTTTGCACGCGGGGCCTACGGATTCCTGGCCATGGGGTGGCGGGGATCGGCGCGGCACTGGAAGAACTACGAATCCGCCTACCTGCTGCTGGCCGGACTGGCCACGCCGCTGGTCGTCTCGGTGCACACGGTGGTCAGCTTCGACTTCGCCATTTCCGTCGTGCCCGGCTGGCACACCACCATCTTCCCGCCGTACTTTGTGGCGGGCGCCATCTATTCCGGTTTTGCCATGGTGCTGGTGATCGCCATCCCCATCCGCAAGTTCTACAGCCTGGGCGACATGATCACCATGCGGCACCTGGAGAACTCGGCCAAGATCATGCTGGTTACCGGACTGATCGTCGCTTACGGATACCTGGTCGAGGGCTTCATGGCGTGGTACCGCTCCGACGAGTTTGATTTCTTCATGTTGAAGAACCGCATGCTCGGCCCCTACGCGCCGCTCTACTGGCTGCTGATCTTCTGTAACATCGTGGCCCCGCAGGTGCTGTGGTCTCGGCGGGTGCGGCAGAGCGTGGGCGCGCTGTTTACGGTATCAATCATCGTACTGATCGGCATGTGGCTGGAACGCTTCATCATCGTGGTCACCAGCCTGCACCGCGACTACCTGACCTCGTCCTGGGGCATGTATTACCCGACCAAGTGGGACTGGTTCACCTATGTGGGAACCATCGGATTCTTTGTGATGGCCATGTACCTGTTCGTCCGCTTCCTGCCCATGATCTCGATTTTTGAGATGCGGACGCTGCTGCCGGAAGCGGAAGTGGAGGCGGAAGCGAAATGAAGCGCGCGCCCGTCTTCGGACTGCTGGCGGAGTTCGACTCGCCGACCGACCTCCTGCTGGCGGCGCGCAAGGCCTACGCCGAGGGTTACCGCAGGCTCGACGCCTACAGCCCGTTTCCCATCGAGGAGGTAAGCGAGGCGATCGGCCACCATCACAGCCGCGTGCCGCTGGTGGTGCTGGTGGGAGGCTTGCTCGGTGGTATCGGCGGTTTCCTGATGCAGTACTGGATCTCCGCGGTGAACTACCCGATCAACGTGGGCGGGCGGCCGCTGAATTCCTGGCCGGCGTTTATCGTGGTGACCTTTGAGATGACGATTCTGGGTGCGGCGCTGTTCGCCGTCTTCGGCATGCTGGCGCTGAATCGGCTGCCCATGCCCTACCACCCGGTGTTCAACGTCGAGCGCTTCGCCTTTGCCAGCAAGGACCGGTTCTTCCTGTGCATTCTGGCCGCCGATCCCAGGTTCGACCGCACGCTGACCGAGCAATTCTTGCAGAGTTTGGGGCCGAAGCAGGTTTCGGAGGTGCCGCATTAAGGTGCTTCCTGCCAACCGTTGTCATCCCGAGCGAAGCGCAAGCGAGCATGGCGAGAGAGCGCGAGTCGAGGGACCTTGCGTTCTCCGCGCGCAAGGCACAAGGTCCCTCGGCTTGCGCTCCCTCATTGCATTCGGTCGCACTGCGCTCGGGATGACGGTGGTTTTATTTTTCCTCGCCGGCTGCCGCCAGGACATGCACAATCAGCCCAAGTACAAGCCTCTGCGCGCGAGCGAATTTTTCCCCGACGGCCGCTCAGCGCGCCCGCTGGTACCGGGCACGGTTGATCGCAGCCAGGTCAATGAAGACCCCGCCTACGTCACCGGGCTACAGAATTCCCAAACCGTCCTGACGTTTCCCTTCCCGGTGACACGGCAAGTGCTCGAGCGCGGGCGTGAGCGGTTCAACATCTACTGTATGCCCTGTCACGGCGAGCTTGGAGACGGAAACGGGTTGGTGGCGCAGCGCGGTTATCTGCATCCGCCCAGCTTCCACGACGATCGCCTGCGGCAGGCGGCAGCCGGGCACTTCTTCGACGTCATCACCAACGGTCTCGGCGGCATGCCCGACTACGCGCAGCAGATCCCGGTGGATGATCGCTGGAAGATCATCGCCTACATCCGCGCGCTGCAGTTGAGCCAGCACGCCACCCCTGCCGATGTGCCTGCGGACATCCGCAGCAAGCTGGGCGCGCCAGAGAAGCCGGAGGTGCAGCGGTGAGCTACGCGCCTCCAACGCTGTCCTATCCCGCGCCTCCGGAGCTGGTCCGAATTCAGAGGCGCTCGCTGGTGATCGGCGTGGTCTTTCTGGCGGTGGCGGTGATCGCGGCCGTGGCGGGGCACAGCCGGGCGCAGTTCTTCCGCTCCTACCTGCTGGGATACGTGTGGTGGGCAGGCCTGTCACTCGGATGTCTCGCCGTGCTGATGATGCAGCACCTGGCCGGGGGACTGTGGGGATTCGTGATCCGGCGTCCGCTGGAGGCGGCGGTCCGCATCTTCCCGCTGCTGGCGGTGATGTTCGTGCCGCTGATCTTCGGCATCCCGTATCTCTACGTGTGGGACCATCGCGAGATCGTGCAGCATGACCCGGGCTTGCGGCACCAGTTGCAGTACCTCGGGACGCGCGGGTTCATTGCGCGAGCCGTCATCTACCTGCTGGCCTGGATGCTGCTGGCCTATCTGCTGAGCCGGTGGTCGGCGGCGCAGGATGCAAGCGGCGATCCGGCGTGGCGGCGGCGAATGCAGCGCTTCAGCGGGCCTGGCATGCTCATCTACGCGCTGACGGTGACCTTTGCATCGATCGACTGGCTGATGTCGCTGGAGCCGCATTGGGGTTCGACCATTTATCCGCTGATTTTGATCGCGGGCCAGATGCTGGCGGCATTCGCGTTCTCGGCGGCCATCCTTTTCCTGCTGGCGCAGCACAAGCCGATGTCCGACGTCGTGCAGGAAGACCACGTGCACAGCCTGGGGAAGATGATGCTGGCTTTCGTCATGCTCTGGGCCTACACCTCGTACTCGCAACTGGTGATCACTTGGGCGGGCAACCAGCCCAGCGAGATTTCCTGGTACCTGCGCCGTCTGAACACTGGCTGGAAGTACGTGGCGCTGGCGCTGGTGTTGTTTCACTTCGCAGTCCCGTTCGCGCTGTTGCTCTCGCGCGACCTGAAGCGCAATGCGCGCAAGCTGGCGCGCGTGGCCATCCTGCTGGTGCTGGTGCGTTACGTCGACCTGCTGTTCTGGATCGCGCCCAACTCGTTGCCGGGTTTCGAGCATGGGATGCCATTCCAGTGGATGGACATCGTGGTGCCTGTCGGGATCGGCGGCATCTGGATGGCGGCCTTCGTCTGGACGCTCCGGCAGCGGCCGCTGCTTGCCCTGCACGACCAACGTTTTGAGGAAGTGGTGGGACATGTCGCCGAATCAGCCTGAGATCAGCGAAGAAAAGGCTTTCAACCCGGGCGTGAGCTACGAGCCGAGCCAGGCGGA
>Ga0335070_10007074_pt1 | contig 13178 bp, 12 predicted proteins | sample Lox_Sample_13_FD_206722 | JGI IMG/M metagenome (GOLD analysis project Ga0335070, IMG submission 206722) | Soil microbial communities from Loxahatchee National Wildlife Refuge, Florida, United States - Lox_Sample_1.3 | ecosystem: Environmental > Terrestrial > Soil > Wetlands | place: USA...
GTTCACGTCGCGCGCGCGGTACGCGAGCAGCGCGCCGATCGGAAGGACGAGCGCGACCGCCGACAGGTTCAGGGAGATCGCGACGACGAAGAGGAACGGGACGAGCAGCGCGACCCACGTGCGGTCGCGCTCGAGCACGACGAACAGCGTCCAGAGCAGCGCGACCGAGACGATCGGCAGGTAGTCCTGCTGGAACAGGAGCCGCCCGAAGACCACCGCCCACGGCGCCGTCGCGAACAGCGCGATCGTGACGAACGCGACCGTGCGGCCGAAGCGCGGCCGGACCATCACGTACGTGAGCGCGATCGCGACCACCGACAGGATCGCGACCGAGATCGTCGCGAAGATCACGCCGTCGTGGATCGCGACGAGGACGGCGACCATGTAGACGTAGAGCGGCGGGTTGGCCGCGCCGGAGCTCGACGTCAGACCGACCGTGCGGACGTCGCCGCGGAGGATGTCGTGCGCGATCCGCAGCGCGACGGCCTGGTCGTCGTGGTAGGTGACGATCCCGAGATGCCGCAGCCGCAACCAGGCGGCGAGCGCGAGGATCGCCGCCACGACGGCCCATTCCCAGCCCGCCCGCGGCGACCGGCGAACGCCCGTCGTCATCGGGACGCGACGCTAACAGGTGGATGAAGCGGAGGGGGAGGGATTTGAACCCTCGATCCGCCTAACGACGGATAACGGTTTTCGAGACCGCCGCATTCGACCGCTCTGCCACCCCTCCGCGGCCGGTGCATGGTACCCCGACGCGCTGCGGAAAACGGAGAAGGAGGGATTCGAACCCTCGATGGAGACATTCATCCCCATAACGCCTTAGCAGGGCGCCGCCTTCAGCCACTCGGCCACTTCTCCGGGCCCACGAAAGGCTAGCCGACGGTGAGCTTCGCCACCATTCCGGCCTGCTTGTGGCCGGGGACGGTGCAGTAGAGCGTGTACGTGCCCGCGGGCAGCGTGACCGTGAGCTTCGCGGTCTTGCCCGGATCGATGAGCGGCGTCTTCGCGCTCACCGTGCCGCCCTGGACGGCGAGGTCGTGCTGGATCTTCCCCTTGTTCGTGACGACGAACGTGGTCGAGCCCGGTGCGACCTTCTTCGACGGGAGGATCACGTGGAACTCGTTCTCGGTCACCGCCACGGGCTTGCCGGTCGCGACCGCCGCAGCGGCGTGTGCCGCGTTGACCTCCTTGCTCGCCTCGGCGCCGAAGACGGCGACCGCGGCGACCATCGCGAAGAACATCACGAAGGACAGGACGATGAAGAGCTTGATCCCGTTCTTGCCGGGGAAGTCGGGCTTCCAGCGCGGACCGAGGAACGACGACGCGAGCGCGAAGGTGATGAAGATCAAGCCGACGACCCCGAGGCCGATCTTGTGTGACGTCGACAGCGCCGCGAGCACGGCGCTATTCCATCAGATCAGGCGGCCAGGAGGCGCCGCTCCTCGCGGCGGCGGCGGGCCCGGTTCAGCGCCCATGCGAGGGCGGCGAGGAGGACGAAGGGCCCGATCACGATCAGCACGTAGAGGGCGACCGTCGCCTCGAGCGCGAGGAACCCGAGCGCCGAGTGCACCATCCGGCCGAGCCGGCCGCGGTGCGCCGGCACGGGAACGACCGCGGCGGCGGTGCTGAGGACGAGCGAGATCCGCGCCGTCGTGCCCGCGGCGACCGTCCCCGTCCGGGCGTGGAGCCGCTGCGCGAGGGCGCGCTGCTGCTCGGCGAGGCGGATCTTCAGCAGGACGCGCTGGGCGTCGGGGAGCGACGGGTCGCGGAGCGCCTGCTGCAGCGCCGCGATCGAGCGGCGGAGCTGCGCGATCTGCGCCGTCTGCACCTCGAACGCGTGCTGGAGGTCCTGCACGGAGACCTGCTGCGACTCGAGCGTGCCGAGCGCCGCGAGCCGCGTCAGCGCCGTGCGGACGTTCTGCGCCGGGACGCGGAGCTCGAGCGACGACGAGCCGCCGCCGGACTGCGGCGACCGGAAGACGACGGACTGCGCGTAGCCGCCGAGCGACGTCGCGATCCGCGTCGCCTGCGTCGTCGCCTTCGAGAGCGCGTCGTCGTCCGGGACGCGGACGGTGAGCGACGCGGCGGTGTGCTGGAGACGGTTCGGCGCCGCGAAACTCGGCGTCTTCGCCGCGGGCGCGTACGCGCCCGTCGCCCCGCTCGCCGCGCTGCCGTGCGCCGGAATCGCCGACCTCAGCTGCGACTCCGCGACGGGCACCGGCTTCCCGGACCCGCCGGAGCCGACGAGGCCGTGGACGACCGCGGCGCCGACGACGACCGCAGCCGCCGCGGGGAGCACGACGAGCGCGAGCCGGCGCGACGGCAGCGCGAACCGCGGCCTCGGCGCGGCGCGCGGCGCGAGCACCTGGGCGCGCAGCGGCTCGGGCGCGCGGAGCCGCGAGGCGCGGAGCCCGTCGAGCACCGCGGCGCGCCGCTCCTCCCCGTGCGTCTGCGGCGCTTCGCCGCGCAGCAGCGCCTCGAGGCGCTCGTTCGAGATCGCGTCAGTCGCGGACATCGCCGATCCTCTCCTCCAGTCGTTGCAGTGCACGGCTCAGGCGCGTCGAGCACGCCGTCTGGCTGATCCCGAGCACGCGCGCGGCCCCGGGCCCGTCGAGCTCGAGGAGGACGCGCAGCGCGACGACCTCACGCTCCGCCGGCGACAGCTCACGCAGCGCGAGCTCGAGCTGCTCCGGCAGCCCGTCGCCGAACGCGAGATCCTCGGTGTCCGCGAGGTCGCGGGCGTACGTCTCCTCGCGCTTCCTGCGGCGCGACTCGGCGCGGAACCAGTCGATCGCGACCGACCGCGCGATGCGGCAGAGCCACGTGCGCGGTGTTCCGCGGCGCGGGTCGAAGCGGCGCCAGGCCCGGAACGCCTTCTCGAACGTCTCCGCGGCGAGGTCCTCCGCCGCCGACCGGTCGCCGGTGAGGTAGACGAGGTACCGGTAGACCGCGTCGAGCTCCGCGGCGGCGACCTCGTCGAAGCTCGGCCGGGTGCCGAGCGCGCGCGGTCGGTCGAGAGAGGTCGAGGCCGCGTTCACGCCCTTCATACGGCGCCGGCCCCCGGAATCGTCACAGGGTCAATGTAGAGGGTGCTCGACGAGCGCGATCGCCGCGGAGGCGAGCGCGATCAGCGCGAGCAGGAGCATGAAGCGGAGTCCCGGGGCCACGGATCAGCAGCCGCCGGGCTGGGCCGTCCCGCCGGGGCCGTTCTCGTGCTCGACGATCGTCCCGCCGACGGACTGGAGGCAGTAGCCCGTCGCGTCCGCACGCACGAGGACGACGCCCGAGCCGGGCGCGAGCGTCGCGCCGGCGTACGTCTGGTTCTCCGTGTACCACGCGCCGAGCGTCGCGTCGGCCGCCTGGAAGTTCGTGCCGGCCACGGCGGCGTTCGCCTGCGACTCGGCCTGCGTGATCGCGGGCGACGTCGGGCCCTCGCTCTTCGACTGCTGCAGGAAGAGATAGCCGCCGATCACGAGCGAGACGAGCAGGAGCGGGAGGCCGAGCGTCTTGGCCATTCAGCCCTTATCGGCAGCGAGGGCGGCGTGGTTGAGCCTTGGTAGCGTGGCCGGAATGCGCCGGCTGCTCGTCCTCGTCTCGGTTCTCGTCTGCGTCGACACGATGCTCTACGCGGCGCTGACGCCCCTCCTCCCCCATTTCGCGGACGAGCTCGGGCTCTCGAAGGGGCAGGCGGGAGTGCTCGTCGCGGCGTACGCGGCGGGGGCGCTCGTCGGCGGGCTGCCGGGCGGCTTCGCGACCGTGAAGCTCGGCGCGCAGCGCGCCGTGCTCGTCGGGCTGACGCTGATGGCGCTCGCGAGCATCGGCTTCGCGTTCGCGAACGAGTTCTGGTCGCTGTTCGGCGCGCGGTTCCTCCAGGGCCTCGGCAGCGGCTTCACGTGGGCCGGCGCGATGAGCTGGCTGCTCGCCGCGACGCCGCGGGAGCGGCGGGGCGAGTACATCGGGACGGCGATGGGCGCCGCCGTGTTCGGAGCGCTGTTCGGCCCCGTGATCGGCGCGGCCGCTGCGCTCGCCGGGCGCGCGGTCATCTTCGTCGCGCTGTCGGGGCTCTCGGTCGTGCTCGGCGCGTGGGCGCTGCGGATCGAGGACGCACCCGCGGAGGAGCCGTCGCTCCCCGCGATGTGGGCGGCGCTTCGGAACCGCACGTTCCTCGAGGGGATCGGCTTCATGGCGCTGCCCGCGCTCCTGTTCGGGATCATCGCGCTCCTCGGCCCGCTCCACCTCGCCGATGCGACGTGGGGCGCCACGGCGATCGGCGCGGTCTGGCTCGTCAACGCCGCGCTCGAGACCGCGGTGTCGCCGGTCGTGGGCCGCCTCGTCGACCGGCGCGGGAACCTCTACCCCGTGCGGATCTCGCTCGTCGCGGGCACGATCGCCTCGCTGCTGCTCGCGTTCGGCGGCCGGCCGCTCGTCTACGTCCCGCTCGTCGTGCTCGCGAGCATCGCGTACGGGATGCTCTTCACGCCGGCGTTCACGCTGCTGGCGGACGGCGCGGAGGCGGTCGGCCTCGCGCAGGGGATGGCGTTCGGCCTGATGAACGCGGCGTGGGCGACCGGTGCGCTGCTCGGGCCGGCCGCGGCGGGCGTGATCGCGGACGCGACGGGCGACGCGATCCCGTTCCTGATCGCGGCGGTGCTGTGCGCGGGCGCGTTCGTGCTCGTGCGGCCCCGCCCGACGCGCGAGACCGCCGCGGTGCGCGCCGCAAAGCTCTAACCCCGTCGCACCGTCACATCGTCTCGTCGACGACGATCGTGTCGCCGGCGATCGGGACGACGTCTTCGACGAAGTGCTCGCCGCCGCCGATGTTCTCGGTGTCGAGCGTCATCGTCGGCGTCTTGTCGCCGCCCGCCTTCAGCTTCACGAGGTCGCCGTTGACGGTGCAGGGTTGGCCGTCTCCGTCACACGACTGGATGTCCGCGCCGGGAATGTCGACGTCGACCACGTCGACAGCGACGCTGCACGAGAAGCTCAGCGTCAACACCCACGGGCCCTGCGGGACGTTGTTCACCATGATCGGCCCTCGAACGTTCACGAGCTCACTGCAGGGCGGCCCGGCGAGGTACTTCGCGACGCTCAGTGCCTTGCCTTTCGCGGTGATCGCCGACCGGATCCAATGAATCGTGTCCTCATCGCTCAGGTGATGACGGAGATGCAGGAGGGCGTCCAGGTCGTAATGGGAGTCGGCGAGCGCAGTGTCGCGCTTCACCTTCGCCCAGCCCGTGTCGGGCAACCCCGGCAGGTCGTCGGCGAGCATCCTGTCCGCCATCGCCGAGACGGCGGCGAGCGCATCCTGCGAGTGGACGACCGCCTCGATCGCCCCCGCGCGGTTTCCGGTGTCGACCGCGTGGATCGCGTACCGCTCCTGGGCGATCGCCGAGCGTAGGTCGACGACCGCGTCCGATGCCGCCTTCGTCCGGTCGTCCCGCGCAGCCGCGCGAGCCGCGAACCCGTCGCCGGCCGAGACGGCGAGAACGGCGACCGCAGCCAGGGTGAGGAGGATCCGCCCGATAGCCGGAGCGTAATCCCAAGGCGCCCGGACGGCTAGAGTTCGCGGCTCGGGGCGCATAGCTCAGCGGGAGAGCGCTCGCTTCACACGCGAGAGGTCCCTGGTTCGATCCCAGGTGCGCCCATCTTCCTCCTCACTCACGCACTCGGTCTGCACTCCGGCGACGCGCGCGGGATTCGGGCAGCCGCCCTCAGGGTCGCCCCCGATGCCGTTCGCGACGCCCGGATCCATCCTGGCAACACCATGTCCGCGACCCTGGAGAGTTGTGCCGGGGCGGACGGCTTCTTCGGCGTTCGCCTGGAGTCGATCGGCGGTCTCGGAGCGAACATGGCCGGACAGATGCTGGCCGAGGCGGGCGTCCTGCACCAGGGGCTGAACGGCTCGCACTTCTCCTCGTACGGGTCGGAGAAGAAGGGGACGCCGGTCAAGTCGTTCGTCCGCTTCTGCGCCGGCGACCGTGAGATCCGGGTGACGAGCCCGATCGAGTGGGCGCAGGTCGTCGCCATCTTCCACGAGGCGCTGGCGGCATCGCCGGAGGCGATCACGGGGCTCGCCGAGAACGGCACCGTGATCGTCAACACCGGCGCGGCTCCCGACGCGCTCCGCGACCGGCTGGGGCTCGACGCGGGAACCGTCGTCACGCTCGACGCGCTCGCGATCGCCGTCGAGGAGAGGACGCGCGTGAACACGGCGATGCTCGGCGCCGTCACCGCCTGCTGTCCGTTCCTCGAGCCGGACGCCGTCCGGGAGACGATTCGCGCGACGTTCGCGCGACGGCACCCCGAGGTGATCGACGCGAACGTCCGCACCTTCGACCGGGGGCTCACCGAGGTCCGCAGCGAGAGCTATCGCGCCGATGGGCCGCCCGCCGCGCGCGCGCCTGCGACCGCGCCGCCGCCCGCGTTCGGCTACCTCGACGCGCCGATCGGAGGGGCGATCCTCGAGCCCGGCAACAGCGTCCTCAAGAGCATGAGCACCTCGCGCGAGGGCTTCATCCCGGAGCTCGTGCTCGAGAAGTGCGTGCACTGCGGCCTGTGCGACATCGTCTGCCCGGACCTCTGCCTCGTGTGGGCGGAGGAGGCCGGCGGAGTCCGGCTGCTCGGCGTCGACTACCGCTACTGCAAGGGCTGCCGCAAGTGCATCGACGCCTGCCCCACCGGAGCGCTCGTCGAGCGCCGTGAGGAGCCCGGCTGGGCCGAGGCGCACCGCGTCCCCCTTTTCGCCGAGGTGAGCTGAGATGTCCGTCGCAGAGCTGACGACCACGCCCGCACAGGTGACCGGATTCCGGAGCGGCAACGAGATGGCCGCGCTCTCGGCGGAGCAGATCGGGTTCCACCTGATGGGCTACTACCCGATCACGCCGTCGACCGAGATCGCCGAGCTGCTCGACGAGCGCAAGGCCGAGGGAGCGCACGAGATCGTGATGGTGCCGGCCGACGGCGAGCACGGCGCCGCAGGCATCTGCTACGGGGCGGCCGTCGGCGGCGGTCGCGTCTTCAACGCGACGAGCTCGCAGGGGCTCCTGTACTCGCTCGAGCAGCTGCCGGTGCAGTCGGGGACGCGCTTCCCGATGCTCCTCGACCTCGCAACCCGCACGGTGAGCGCCCCCCTCGACATTCGCGGCGACCACTCCGACGTGTACTTCGCGCTCAACACCGGCTGGCTGATCCTTCTCGCCCGCGATCCTCAGGCCGTCTACGACCTCAACATCTGCGCGCTTCGAGTCGCCGAGCGCGCCGACGTCCGCCTCCCGGCGATCGTCGCCTACGACGGCTTCTTCACGAGCCACCAGAAACGCCGCGTGCGCACGTTCGAGGATCCGGCGGTCGTGCGCGACTTCGTCGGGCCCTTCGAGGAGACGATCCGCGCACTCGACCCACGCCGCCCCGTGACGATCGGGCCGTACATGAACGACCCCGACCTGATCAACAACAAGTACCAGCTCAACCTCGCGATGGAAGCCGCCCGGGACGCGCTGCCGCGCATCTTCGAGGAGTACGCGACGTTGAGCGGCCGCCGCTACCCCGTCGTCGACGCGTATCGCATGGACGACGCCGACGTCGCGCTCCTGCTCCTCAACTCCGCGGCGGAGACGGCGAAGGACGCCGCCGACCGCCTGCGCGACGACGGCGTGCGTGCCGGCGTGCTCAGCCCCAACGTGCTTCGCCCCTTCCCCGCAGCCGAGCTGCGCGCGGCGCTGCGGACGGTGCGCGCCCTCGTCATCTGCGAGCGCGCCGACTCCTACGGCTCCGGCGGCGGCAACGTCTCCCACGAGACGAAGGCGGCGCTCCAGGACGACCGGGAGAACGAGACCGTCTGCCTGAGCCGCATCTACGGGCTCGGCGGCCGCGACTTCACCGTCGAGGACGCGACCGCGCTCTTCCGGCTCGGGCGCGAGGCGTGTGGGCCCGGCCCGGTCCCGCCGCTCTTCGACTACTACGGGGTCGAGCCCGGCAACCCCGCCGTGCCGCGGCGCCGGCCGGGGCTGCCGCCGCTCACACGGGAGGAGACGACGAGCGGCCTCATCCAGGTCACGACGGACGAGGCGACGGGGCGCCTGCACGTCGAGGCGCCGCCCGCGTGGCAGCTCGCAGCACGGCCGAAGCGCGTAGCGCCCGGCCACGGCGCGTGCCCGGGCTGTGGAGTCTTCCCGGCCCTCGACCAGTTCCTGCGCGGCATCGAGGGAGACGTCGTCGTCCTCTACCAGACCGGCTGCGCGATGGTCGTGAGCACCGGCTACCCGTACACGTCACACCGCGTCACGTACGTGCACAACCTCTTCCAGAACGGCGCCGCGACGCTCGGCGGCCTCGTCGAGATGTTCCACGAGCGGCAACGGCGCGGCGAGCTTCCGGCGGGCGACGACATCACGTTCGTGATGGTCACGGGCGACGGCGGCATGGACATCGGCGCCGGCGCGGCGATCGGCGCAGCCCTTCGCAACCATCGGTTCGTCATCGTCGAGTACGACAACCAGGCGTACATGAACACCGGCGCGCAGCTCTCCTACTCGACGCCGCTCGGCCACCGCACCTCGACGAGCAACGTCGGGCCGGCCGAGCACGGGAAGTCGTTCCACCACAAGGACATGCCCCAGATCATGGCGGCGACCAACATCCCCTACGTCTTCACCGGCGTCGAGGGCATGCCCGACGACCTGCTCGCGAAGGGCGCCAAGGCGCAGTGGTACGCGCGCAACGAGGGCATGGCGTACGGCAAGCTGCTCATCTCGTGCCCGCTGAACTGGCTGACGGCCGACGACGCGGGCGTGGACGTCGTGCGTGCGGCGGTGGACTGCTGCTTCTTCCCGCTGTACGAGATCGAACGGCACACGACCGCGATCACCTACGACCCCGAGCCGCTCGGGCGCCGGATCCCGGTGGCGCAGTGGCTCGGCCTGATGGGGAAGACGAAGCACCTGTGCCGTCCGGAGTTCGCGGCCGAGCTCGCGGAGATCGAGACCGAGGTCGAGCGGCGCTGGCGGCGGCTCAAGGCGATGAACGACCACCCGGTGCTGTGATGGCAACGATCCTCGACACGCGCGAGCTGACGCCGGTGACGAAGCTTCTCGTCCTCGAGGCGCCGCTCGTCGCGCGACACGCCCGGCCCGGGCAGTTCGTCATCCTCCGGGTCGATCCGCACGGCGAGCGGGTCCCGATCAGCCTCACCGACTACGACCCCGTGTCCGGAACGATCACGCTCGTCGTCCAGCACGTCGGCAAGACGAGCGGCCTGCTCTGCGCGCTCGCGCCCGGCGACGACGTGCTCGACCTCGCCGGCCCGCTCGGGCGGCCGGTGCAGCTTCCGGAGCAGGGGCACGCCGTCCTCGTCGGCGGCGGCTTCGGCGCCGGTGCGATCCATCCGCTCGCGCGCGAGCTGAGCGCGCGGCACGTCGGCGTCACGGTGATCATCGGCGCGCGCACCGCGGAGCTCGTCATCCTGCGCGACCTGCTCGAGCCCGCGAGCGACGAGCTCCTCGTCTGCACCGACGACGGGTCCGTCGGCTACCACGGCTTCACCGCGTCGCTGCTCGCGGAGCTGCTCGAGCGCGGCGCTTCCTTCACGGACTGCCTCGCGGTCGGCCCGATGGCGATGATGCGCGCGGTTGCGGACGTGACGCGCCCGTACGAGCTGCGCACGCTCGTCTCGCTCGATCCGATCATGCTCGACGGAACCGGCATGTGCGGCGCGTGCCGCGTCACCGTCGGCGGCGAGACGAAGTTCGCGTGCATCGACGGCCCCTTCTTCGACGCGCATGCCGTCGACTTCGACGAGGCGGTCGTGCGCTCGAAGATGTACGTCGAGGACGAGCGGAGCGCGGTCGAGCTCGCAGGAGCCGTGTGATGCCGGTCCTCTACCCCACCAAGACGGAGATGCCGGCGCTCGACCCGGCCGAGCGGCGCGCGTGCTGGGACGAGGTCGCCGTCGGCTACACCGTCGAGCGCGCGCTCGCCGAGGCCCGCCGCTGCGTCCAGTGCCAGGATCCGCTCTGCGAGCAGGGCTGCCCCGTCGGCGTGCCGATCCGGGACTTCATCCGCCGGGTCGCCGTCGAGGACTTCGCGGGCGCCGCCGACGTGATCCGAACCCGGAACGTGCTGCCGGCGATCTGCGGCCGCGTCTGCCCGGTCGAGCATCAGTGCGAGGCGCGCTGTGCCGTGCTCGGACGGCTCGAGCCGGTCGGCATCGGTCGCCTCGAGCGCTTCGTGGCCGACTGGGAGCGGGCGCACCCGCGCGACGGCGCGGTCGTCGCGCCTGCGCCGCGTGCCGAGAAGATCGCCGTCGTCGGCTCGGGCCCGGCCGGTCTCACCGCGGCGAGCGATCTCGCCCGGCTCGGCTACGCGGTCACCGTGTTCGAGGCCCTGCATGCGCTCGGCGGCGTCCTCCGCTACGGCATTCCCGAGTTCCGCCTTCCCAAGGCGATCGTGGACGAGGAGGTCGAGCGCCTGCGCGCGCTCGGCGTCGAGTTCGAGACGAACGTCCTCGTCGGCCGGACGGTCACGATCGACGAGCTCCTCGACGAGCTCGGCTACTCCGCCGTGTTCGTCGGTACCGGTGCGGGCGCGCCGAAGTTCCTCGGCGTCCCCGGCGAGAACCTGACCGGCGTGTACTCGGCGAACGAGTACCTGACGCGCGTGAACCTGATGCGCGCGTATTCGTTCCCCGAGTACGACACGCCGGTGGCACGGCCGACCCGCGCGGTGGTCGTCGGTGCGGGCGACACCGCGATGGACGCCGTCCGCGTCTCCATCCGGCTCGGAGCGGAGGGGGCGCACGTCGTCTACCGGCGCAGCGAGGACGAGATGGGAGCGCGCGCCGAGGACTACCGGCGTGCGGTCGAGGAGGGCGCGATCTTCGAATGGCTCACCCTCCCGACCCGCTTCCTCGGCGACGAGGACGGCAGGGTCCGCGCGGTCGAATGCGTCCGCACGCGTCTCGCCGAGCCGGACGAGAGCGGACGCAGGAGCCCCGTCGTCATACCCGGGTCGGAGACCGTGATCGAGGCCAACCTCGTCGTCATCGCGCTCGGCACGAGCCCCAACCCGCTCGTTCCACAGACGACGGCGGGCCTGGAGACGGACGCGCACGGCTGCGTCGTCTCCGACCCGCAGACCGGCGCGACGAGCCGCGCCGGCGTCTTCGCAGGAGGCGACATCGCCACCGGCGCGGCCACGGTGATCCTCGCGATGGGCGCCGGGAGACGCGCCGCAACCGCAATCCACGACTACCTGCGGAAAGAGGTGGACCATGGAGACTTCGTGGGCTGAATCGACCGGCTTCCTTCCACACGTCACCGCGACACCGACGCTCTACGTCGACCGGGTCGACGCCGGACGAGAGCTCGCCGCCCGGCTGGCCGGCGAGGCGACCTCCGACACGGTCGTGGTCGCGCTCTCCCACGGCGGCGTCGAGGTCGCCGCCGAGGTCGCCCGCGAGCTCGGCGCTCCGCTCGACATGCTCGTCGTGCGCAAGATCCGGTATCCGGGCTCGCCCGAACGGGTCCTCGGTGCGGTCGCGCCCGGGTATGCCACCTACGTCCACACGGCCGCCGATCTCACACACCGTCGACTGGCGATCGCGATCGCCGACGCGCGTGACGAGCTCGAGCACGTCGAGAGCCGGCTGCACGCCGATCGCCGGCCGCTTCAGGTGCGGGACCGCAGCGTCCTGCTCGTCGACGACGGGATCACGACCGGCGCGCGGATGGTCACCGGCACCCGCTGGGCCCGGACGCAGCGCGCACGGCGCGTCGTCGCCGCCGCGCCGGTCGCCTCCGCGCGCGGAGCCGAGCTCGTCCGCGCCGAGGCGGACCACGTCGTCTGCCCGCACGAGCTCGCCTCGCTCGGCGCCGTCGGCATCTGGTACGAGGAGTTGGAGCCGCTCACCGACGAGGACGTGCTCCACCTGCTCGACGCAGCCGACCGGCGGATCGGTCGAGTTCGGGAGGAGACGCACATGAGCGCGGTCCACGTCAGGTTCGTCCGGCCCGGCGACGCCGACGCCGCGTTCGCGGAGCTCGGCGACCACGGCCTCCGGCGAGCGTGCACGCTGCACCCCGCGGAGCTCGAGGTCGCGTGCCGGACCGGCGAGGAGGACGACGTGATCCGCGAGGTCGAGCACGCGCTCGACGACTGGTTCGAGGAGCGGCACCTCCCCTTCACCCCGGAGCTGACCGGCCCGCACACGATCGTCGTCCGGCCGCCGGCCGACTGAGCGCGGTCAGATCTCGGCGATCTCCTCGACCTCGGCGCCGGTGACGGCGACCAGATCGGCGAACCGCAGCCGGAGCGAGGCGTCGTGGACTCCGGCCTCGACGACGACGCGGTCGCACTCCGCCAGCCGGGCGTCGACGACCACCCGGTCGCCCCCCGGCCCGCCGAAGGGCGGCACGGCGCCGAGCTCGAAGCCCGGGTAGGCCGCGACGAGCTCCGCCTCGCTCAGCAGGCGCGCGCGCTTCGCCCCGATCGCCTTCGCGAGCCGTCCGAGATCCACGCGCGTCGACGCCGGGACGACCGCACGGGTGCAGACCCGGTGCTCGTCACACGTGACGACCGTCTTGGCGACCGTTTGCTCGAGCGCGCCCAGCATCTGGGCCTCGGCCGCCGCCGTCAACGTCCGCCGGTGCGGGAGCAGCTCGAACTCGATCCCGCAGCCGCGCAGGATCTCGATCAGCTCGGTCGTCGCGCCCGCGGGCTCGTGCTTTCGCTTCCGGGGCCGAGTCGGCCCGGGCCTCGGGCGAATCGTCGTCGCCTCTCCGGGGTAGAAGATGGTCTCGTGCCCGTCGTCCCAGCGGACGACGTAGCGCGTGTGCTCCCCGGCGCCGACCACTTCGGCAATCTCCCCGAGGCGACCCGGATCGCCCACATGCCGGCCGCTCACCTCGACGATGTCTCCGACAGCAATCTCCGGTGCGTGCTTGACGACCACCTCAGCCTCCTTTCGGGCTACAGGCACGGTCGCATCGCATCCGGACGCGCGCATCCGTGGCGGCCCCGATCGGAATGCGGAAGTTCAGCGTGCCCAGGCGGGCGGGTTCGCCTCGAAGTGCGCGCGCCAGTCGCCGCTCTCGATGCGGACGAGGCCGTCGAGCTCCCGGTTCCACGCGTAGACCCACGCGTCGACGTCCGGCTCGACGAGGCGCACCGGCCGGCGGACGTAC
>Ga0335070_10007075_pt1 | contig 13178 bp, 4 predicted proteins | sample Lox_Sample_13_FD_206722 | JGI IMG/M metagenome (GOLD analysis project Ga0335070, IMG submission 206722) | Soil microbial communities from Loxahatchee National Wildlife Refuge, Florida, United States - Lox_Sample_1.3 | ecosystem: Environmental > Terrestrial > Soil > Wetlands | place: USA: Florida...
GAACGAGGACGTTGTTGAGACCCCAATGAAACCTGGTCACGGAGACGCTATGGATCGCTGCATAAGACACAACCCAGTAAGGTTCATGGTTGTTTTGATGTTCGTAGCCATCGTTGTTGCCGTCCTTATTGTTCTGCAACCATTTCCAGCCGAGAGTGGACCAGCTACGGTTGCCACTTACTCGCGCGGTGAGTTGCACTTGTCCATCCCTTACCACGTTGCTCAAGCTGGCGCGGGCCAGTTGACCATGGAAGTCCTGGACCCGGAAGGCAACGTGCTGGGCCGTGCACAACGGCGTGTCGAAATAGCCAAGGGAGAAGGCCGTTGGCAGGAAGAGGTCAAGCTCGACAAGCCGCTCCCCATCGACGATTTGGTGTGGCATCGGCTCCGCTACCGGTTCGAGTATGACGACGGCGAAAGCGCCAATGTGGAAGGCACAGAGTCCATTTCGCAAATCCTGCGCCGGCCGGTCCTCCACATCCTGGGACAACAGTCGTATCTCACAGGCGGCGACGCCGCAGTAAGAGTCATCGTTACTGACTCCAAGAATGAGGTCATCTCAGGCCACGGTTCGGTCCGGATCGAGCTCGTAGTGCCCGACCAGCAGCCACGCCCGCTGTTCACAGGGTCGCTGAACCGGCGCGGCACCACGGAAGCGCACTTCCGTTTTCCGGCTGGCTTAGTCGGCAGCTACCAGTTGCACTATGTTGTCGAGACTCCCATCGGCTCCACGGAATTCACCCAGCCGGTGAGGTTGGAAGACAAGGTTTCGATTCTCCTCACAACGGAAAAGCCAATTTACCAGCCAGGGCAGACGATTCACGTGCGTGCCCTGGCGCTTGATCGCGCCAATCATGAGGCGGCCGCCAATCGCAAGTTCACCTTTGAAGTCGAAGACTCGCGCGGCAACAAAGTCTTCAAGAAGGTGACTGTCACCGATCAGTTCGGAATCGCCTCGGCGGAATTCGCGCTGGCCGATGAAGTGAATCTTGGCACTTATCACCTGCGTGCGTTGATGGGCGAAGCTGACTCGCCCACGAACACGGCGGAGATTGCGCTGAACGTCGAGCGTTACGTTCTGCCCAAGTTCAAAGTTGCGGTTGAATTCAGCGAAAACGGCAAGAAGCAGAAACGCGGATATCAGCCCGGTGATCACGTTACCGGCACGGTGCGCGCCAACTACTTCTTTGGCAAGCCTGTGGGCGGAGGAGAAGTTGAAATCAAGGCATCGGCTATGGACGTTACAGTGTTCGAAGTAGCATCCGCGCAAGGGAAGACGGACTCCGATGGCGCGTATCACTTCGACTTGCGCCTACCCAAATACTTTGCCGGTCGCCCTTTGAGCCAGGGCGCGGCGCGCGTCCTGATCGAGGCGACGGTAAAGGATTCCGCCGGACACTCCGAGACACGCGGCGAACCGATCACGGTCAGCGAATCGCCACTGCTGATTACGGCCGTCCCAGAGGGAGGCACGCTCGTTCCGAATCTGGAGAACCAGGTGTTTGTCCTGACTTCTTATCCGGATGGAACTCCCGCCCAGACTGATTTGGTCGTTCACGCCGCGGGGAATGCGGATCAGCACATAAGTGCAGACGATGGCGGCATCGCGATTGCGCGCATCACGCCGGGAGCCGGCAACGAAACCGTGGAGGTCGAGGCGACCGATCAGGACGGGAACCGGGCCTCCAGCAAGGTCCAGTTGCAGTCGCGCACCGGCGAGGAGCAGATCCTGCTGCGCACGGAGCGAGCCGTGTATCGCGCCGGCGACCGTATTCGACTGAAAGTCTTCTCTACCAAAAAGCGGGGAACTGCGTATGTCGACATCGTCAAAGACGGCCAAACGATTCTGACCCGTGACCTGGATATCGACAACGGCCAGGCAGAACTCAACCTTACCGCCACCCCGGAGATGGCCGGCACGGTGGACTTCAGCGCTTATCTCTTCGGCCGTGACGCCCAGGCCATCGGCGATCACCGTCTGGTATTCGTGCAGCCCGCGGATGAACTCAAGATTGAAGCTGTCGCCGATGCTGGCGTCTACAAACCGGGCGACGATGCGCGCATCCGTTTCCGCGTGACCAACTCGCGCGGCGAAGGCGTGCATGCAGCCCTCGGCCTGCAAGTGGTCGATGAAGCGGTCTTCGCACTGGCCGAGAAACAGCCTGGTTTTGCCAAGGTCTTCTTCTATCTCGAGCAGGAAGTGATGAAGCCGCGGTATGAAATCCATTCTGTGGGCATGCCGGAGATCGTCGAGCCGGTAGAGAAAGGGCAAGTTGAGCAGAAGGATCGCGCCGCTCGCGCCCTGTTCTCGGCCACCGAGATCGTCGGTGGCAATAAGTTCGAGACTGAAGTGGGTCGCGAAGTTCCGATGGCGAAGTACTGGGATTATGCCAGGCGTTACGCCTCGCATTGGCAGGTTCAGATCTACCGCTTGGCGGATCGTCTCAACGAGACCTATCGCGAGAATCCCCACGGCGGCAACCTGAGCGAGCGTTACGCGACCCTAGCAAGAGCGGGCGCCACGGAAACCCGCGATCCGTGGGGAACATTGATTCGCGTGGAATCCGCCCCGTGGTATGGCGACAAGACGCACTACCTGGTACGGAGCGCCGGCCCCGATCACCAGTTCAATACGGGCGATGACATGGTCGCCTATATGGAGGTTCACAGCGGCAGAATCGTGAACCGCCGCAATGTCGGAGACGTCAAAGTCAACATTGAGCACGATCGCGGACCACTGGATGGACTCGTCGCAATCGCGGGAACGGTCACAGACCCGACCGGGGCCGTCGTGTCGAATGCCAGCGTGGAGGTTTTCTCCCTTTCTACTGGAAAGACTCGCATCGTCTTCACCAGTGCCGATGGCCAATTCAGCTTGGCGGCACTCCCTCCGGGAAGGTACGTGGTTCAGTTATCTTCGCGGGGATTCAAGACTGCCTCACAAGAAGTAACCCTGCAGCCTCGTGACCGCGCTGTCATAAGTGTCAGTCTTTCGATCGGCTCATCTGCTGAGACGGTCACGGTCGAAAGTCAAGCCGTGGTAGTGGAGACCGCCAACGGAGCGGTGGGAGGGCCGATTGATGCGAGAAGAATCGAAGATCTGGCTGTCAACGGCAGAAACTTTGCAGAATTCAAGCAGATCGCGCCGGCTCCGGCAGCGATGCCAGTCGACAAGGCCCTCCGCGGCGATAAGGTGCTGACCCGCAACGAAGCGATTCTCGCAAAGGACAAAGAAGAATCCGGCGGGTCCGCGCCGCGCGTACGGTCGTATTTCCCCGAAGCGCTCTACATCAACCCCGAAATCATCACCGATCGCGACGGCCGGGCCAGTATCGTGATCCCGCTGGCCGACTCGATCACCACCTGGCGTGTGGCGATGATCGCCTCGACCACTCATGGCGCGCTCGGCACCGGCACTTCGAGTCTGAAGGTCTTTCAAGATTTCTTCGTCGACCTCGATTTGCCGGTCACGCTGACCCAGGGTGACCGCGTTTCGATCCCGGTGGCCATCTACAACTATTCCGAATCCAAGGGCGACGTCAACCTTCAACTTGAACCGGATGACTGGTTCTCGCTGGTCGATGACGTCCTCGAAAAATCGGTCACGGTGGAATCGGCCCGCGTCGGAGGATCACAGTTCACGCTCGAAGCCAAGCGCATCGGGAAGTTCAAGCTCACGCTCTCGGCTCGTATGAAGGGCGCCGCCAGCCGCGCCGATATCGTCGTGCGCGAGATCGAAGTCATCCCCAACGGCCGCGAGCAGAACATCGTCTTCAACGGGCGACTCGAGACCGTCGCACAGCACGAGCTGGACTTTCCGGAAAACTCCATCCCCGATGCCAGCAAAATTTTCGTTCGCCTTTACCCTGGCCCGCTCAGCCAGGTCGTCGAAGGCATGGACGCCATCCTGCGCATGCCAGGCGGCTGCTTCGAGCAGACATCTTCCAGCACCTATCCCAACGTGCTGGCGCTCGACTACATGAAGCGCACCAAGAAGCTCACGCCCGAGGTACACGCTAAGGCCGAAGGCTACATCGCCAATGGCTATCAACGGCTCTTGACCTTTGAAGTTCCCGGTGGCGGATTCTCCTGGTTCGGGAGCGCACCGGCCAACAAGATCCTGACGGCGTACGGCCTGATGGAGTTCTACGACATGTCGCAGGTCTACGATGTGGACCCGAAGCTGATCCAGCGAACCCAGCAGTGGCTCGCCGGACAGCAGCAGGCCGACGGAAGCTGGAAGCCCGACACTTCGTTCATCAACGAGGGCGCCACCAATCGCTACAACTCCGACATGCTGCGCATTACCGCGTACATCGCCTGGTCGCTCGAGAACACGGGTTACCAGGGACCTGAGGTCGAGAAAGCGAAGCAGTATGTCGAGAATCACATGAGCGCGAAGATGGATTCCTACACGCTGGCCGTGTTGGCGAGCTTCGCTGCCGACTACGGCAAAGACCGGGAATTCACTCGGCAGGCGATGCAGCTCTTGCTGGATGCGCGCGAGGAGAAAGGCGAGCAGGCTTGGTGGAACTCCGAAGAAACTGGAGTCTACGCCACAGGCGACAGCGCCAGCGTCGAGACCACGGGTCTCGCCGTGCAGGCGTTGCTGAAGTGGGGCCAGGCTTCGGGAACGGCGCGCAAGGCTCTTACCTACGTCACTTCCAAGAAGGATGCTTCCGGCACCTGGGGCACCACACAAGCCACGATCATGGCGTTGCGCGCACTGCTTTTCGCTACGGAAAAAGGAGCGGCGGACGTTCGCGGCACGCTCGAAGTGCTTGTGAATGGTAAGTCGGCCGAGAAACTCGTTCTCGCTCCGGAGAACAACGATCTGCTCCATCAGTTCGTCTTCAAAGGCTTCGATGCAAAAGGCGCCAACACCGTAGAACTCCGGTTTGAGGGAAAAGGCGGCTTGGCCTATCAAGTGGTGGGCAGCTACTTCCTCCCATGGGATCAAAAGTCTGCCGGCGAGCTGCTCTCGATCGATGTGGCGTACGATCGCACACACTTGGCACAGGACGATATCGCCACCGCCACCGCCACCATCCGGAACAACATGGACAAGACGGCCAACATGGTGATGGTAGATCTCGGCATTCCCCCTGGGTTCGATCTGCTCAGCGAAGATCTGCAGGGCTACCAGGAAAAGAGCGCCGGCCTGAAGAGCGGCCACCTGTCGAAGTTCAGCCAGACCGCAACGCAGGTCATCCTCTACTTCGATTCCTTCGCACCCGGCGATACAGTTACGGTGAAATTCCGCCTGCGGGCCAAGTACCCAATCCGCGCCCGGACGTTCAAGTCGCGAGTCTACGAGTACTACGATCCCGAGGTGAGCTCAGTCGCCCGCCCGGTACAACTGGAGGTGAGCAAGCGTTAGGAACAACTGGTAGGCTCTATGCCGGGCCCGGTTTTCCCACCGGGCCCCTGGCTTTTTAGGCGCGCCGCAACAGCGAGCACAAATCGTCCGACTTTTGGCCGTTGTAAACGTTCGCGGGCAGGGATTAACATCCGGGGTTGCCTAAATTCCGTAGCCGAAACCCCGGCTGACTACGCGGACGGGCTCGATCATGAAGAATGCGCGATCTGTTTTCTTCCACCTCTCTCTATCCTTGTTGTTCCTGGCCGCACTAGCCCACGCTCAATGGAATCCATTGAACCCTGTGACGACGGTTCAGCCGCAGCCCGATGGCGTTCTGTTCACCATGCAGTCGGGTGTAATGAAGTTGCAGGTTTGTTCCGATTCCATTGTTCGCGTTTTGTACTCGCCGACCTCCTCTTTTCCCAGCCGCACGGATTTTGTCGTTATCAAAACCAACTGGCCCGCGGTGAAGTTCGCCGTGCAGACGACCGACGACGCCGTGACTCTGACGACTTCCCGGCTGAAGATCGTGGTCGCGCGCAAAGACGGCAGTATCACGTTCAACGACTCGTCGGGGACAAAACTTTTTCAGGACTCCGGCCGGACCATGACCCCGGTCGAGGTCAACGGCGAAAAGACCTATCACGCCGAAATGTTTTCGAATCTGTGGGGCTCCTACGAAGCCTTTTATGGCCTCGGGCAGCACCAGGCAGGAGTATGGAACTATCGCGGCGAAGCGGTGGACATTTCGCAGGACAACACCAACATCAGCATCCCGTTCTTTCTCTCCAGTAACGGATATGGACTTTTCTGGAACAACACTTCGCGCAGCCGCTTCAACAACCGCTTTCTGAGCGGCTTGTACTTGAGCTCCGAAGTGGCCGATGTCATCGACTACTACTTTCTCTACGGCCCGGAATTCGATCAGATCATCGCCGGCTACCGCGAGCTCACCGGTGCGCCGCCCCTGTTTGGCAGGTGGGCCTACGGCTTCTGGCAGTGCAAGAACAAGTACAACACACAGGAAGAACTGCTCGGCATCGCACGCAAGTACCGCAGGCTGCACATCCCCGTGGATAACATCGTCCAGGACTGGTTCTGGTGGTACACGATGGGCGAGCCGGTCTTTGACAAGTCGCGCTATCCCGATCCCAAGGCCATGGTGGACGATCTGCACAACAATCATTTCCACGCCATGATTTCCTTCTGGCCTTATTTCCGTCCGGGGACGACAACCTACGAAGACATGGACCGGCGCGGCTTTTTTATTGACCGCACCGTGTCGCCCAGCTTTCATCCCGTGGGCCAAGCGCTCTACGACGCCTTCAACCCTGAAGCTCGCAAGTACTACTGGAATCTCATGAACACGGCTCTCTTCCAGATTGGCTGGGATGCTTGGTGGCTCGACACCACCGAGCCTGAAACCGAAGGCCGCGAAACGAACATCCTGGTGACGAACAAGACGGCCCTCGGCAACGGCGCCCGTTACGCCAACATGTTCCCGCTGATGACCACCACCGGCGTGTATCAGGGCCAGCGCGCGACCAGCGACCAGAAACGCGTCTTCATTCTCTCGCGCTCGGCGTTTGCTGGCAGCCAGCGGAACGCTGCGGCAGTCTGGTCAGGCGACGTGAACTCGGATTGGACATTTTTGAAGAAGCAGATTCCGGCCGGTCTGAACTACTCACTCTCCGGGCTCCCTTACTGGACTGCCGATATCGGCGGCTTCGTCTCCGGCAATCCGGACAACCCGGCCTACCGGGAGCTCTTCATTCGCTGGTTCCAGTTCGGCACGTTCAATCCGATTCTGCGTGTGCACGGCACGCGCGATACCAATCAGAACGAGTTGTGGTCGTATGGCGCTGATGCCCAGAAGATCCTGGTGAATTTCGATCGGCTGCGCTATCGGCTGCTGCCCTACATTTATTCGCTCGCCTGGAAGACGACCAGCGAAGCCTACACACCGATGCGTGCCCTCGTCATGGACTTCCGCACCGATGTTCGTGCCGCCAACATCGGCGATCAGTTCATGTTCGGCCCGGCCATTCTGGTCAATCCGGTCACGGAGCCGGGGGCCACTACGCGGCATCTTTATCTGCCCTCGGCCACCTGGTACGACTTCTGGACTGGTGCTTCTGTCAAGGGTGGCAGCACGGTCGATGCCGCCACAACCCTGGAACGCATTCCGCTCTACGTCCGCGCGGGTTCAATTCTTCCGCTGGGTCCTGATATCGAGTGGTCCACGGAGAGGCCGGCGAACCTGATCGAACTGCGTGTCTATCCTGGTGCGGATGGCAGCTTCACTCTCTACGAGGACGAGAACGACAATTACGACTATGAGAAGGGCGCTTATGCAACCATCCCCATCAGTTGGGACAATGCCAGGCAGACCCTGACCATTGGCGATCGCAAGGGGCAATTCCCGGGCATGCTACAGAGCCGCACGTTCCACGTTGTCTTCGTGAGGCCGTCTCACGGCGTCGGCATCGAGCCCACGGACAAGCCCGACAGGATCGTGCCGTACTCTGGAACGCAGGTCGCTATGACTCCATAGTCCATAGGCCGGTCAAATCAGCTTGTGGGAGAACTCTCTTGAATCACAACAGGAAAATCTGTCAAGCAGCTTCGAATCCCAAGGAGGCTTCTGTGTTCTCATCTCATAGATTCCGACCGCTGTGCTTGCTGATGTTCGTTCTGTGTTTTGCGTTCTGTGCCGCCACTGCGCAAAGTCCGCAGACTAAGCCCTTGCCCACGCAACCCGCCGGGACGGACGCCATCATGGTGGGAACGGCGTGGTACCCGGAGCAATGGCCCGAGTCGCGCTGGGAAGAGGACCTCCGCCTGATGGAGGCCGCTCACGTCACAGTTGTGCGCATCGCGGAGTTTGCCTGGAGCAGGATGGAGCCGTCGGAGGGCCACTACGACTTCGATTGGCTGGCGCGGGCGATCAACCAGGCCGCCAAGCATCACATCGTATCGGTGCTTGGCACGCCTACCGCCGCGCCGCCGGCATGGCTCACACAGAAATATCCCGACACGCTGCGGGTGGAAGAGAACGGGCAGCGCGTTACTCACGGCAACCGCGCGCACGGATCTTCCACCTCGCCTCGCTATCGCGAGTTCTGCCGCAAGATTGCCGAGCAGATGGCGATCCGCTTTGGCCACGATCCGAACGTGGTCGGCTGGCAGATCGACAACGAGTACGGCTATGCCCTGATGTCCTTCGACGACACGACACGCAAAATGTTTCAGGACTGGCTGCAGGCCAAATACAAGACTCTCGACAATCTGAACGCCCACTGGACGACCGCTTACTGGAGCCAGACCTACGACAACTGGAGCGAGATCCCCATCCCAGTCGGCGGGCACAATCCCGGCCTCATGCTGGAGTGGAAGCGATTCGTCACCTATGTCTGGCATGACTATCAGCAGAACCAAATCGATGTCATCCGTCGCCACGCCGAACCGCGCCAGTTCATTACTGGCAACTTCATGGGATTCTTCGATGGTTTCGACCACTATCCCATGACTGAGCCGCTGATGTTCGCCTCCTGGGACGACTATGTCGGCAGTGGCCACGTCGATCCCGACTTCAACGGCCTTAGTCATGACTTGACTCGAGGCTTCAAGCGGGAGAATTTCTGGGTAATCGAGACGCAACCGGGAGCTGTGAATTGGCACTCGGTAAACAATTTCCTCAATCGCGGCGAGGTGCGCGCGATGGCCTGGCAGGCGATCGGCCATGGCGCCGATGAAGTCGGCTACTGGCAATGGCGAAGCGCCCTCAACGGCCAGGAGCAGTACCACGGAACTCTGGTGGGCGCGGATGGCACGCCCGTGCCGCTTTATGCGGAAATCAGCCAGCTCGGACACGAGTTCAGCAAGGTGGAGAGCAGCTTCCGTGGGACGTCGCCGGTTTCCCAGGTCGCACTGCTCAATTCCTATGACAGCCGCTGGGCAATCGAATTTCAGAAGCACACCAAGGAGTACGACACCATTGGCCTGCTCAAGAGCTACTACCGCAACCTTTCTAAGCTGGCGCAGTCCGTGGACGTGGTCGATCCGTACAGCCCTCTGCACAACTACAAGCTCGTGGTCGCGCCCAGTTTGAATCTCATCCCGGAAGGGCTGGCGACGCATCTTCTGGAATACGTGCGCAACGGCGGGCACCTCGTGCTGGGACCGCGCTCTGGAATGAAAGACCAGTTCAATGCGCTCACGCGGCAACGGCAGCCCGGCTATCTAGTGGATGCCCTTGGTGGCCGCGTCGAACAGTTCTACGCCCTGGAGAAGAACTTCCCGGTCTCCGGCGCGTGGGGTACAGGCGAAGCGAAGATCTGGGCAGAGCAAATGGGAACCTCCGCTCCAGATGTCCAGGTGCTGTTGAAATACGGCAAGAGTAACGGCTGGCTCGACGATCAGCCAGCTGCCATCACGCGCACCTACGGCAAAGGTCGCATTACTTACATCGGCGCAGTTCTTGATGACAAGCTGACGGCCGCGGCTGCGGAATGGATGATCAAAGACAGCGGCGTAACTGCCGCGCTCGGCCCCGTTCCGGATGGCGTCTATGTATGCCCGCGCAGCGGCGCTGGAAAACAGATCTATGTCGTCATCAATTTCGCGTCGGAGTCAAAGCACATCACTCTGCCCCGTGTCATGAGATTCCTGCTGGCGGACAAGCAGGGAGACGTTCTGGATCTTCCAACCTACGGCGTCGAGGTTGTGACCGTGAACGGAGACACGCGGTAAAGCACACTGGCGTGCGGTCGCAGTCCAACAAGGAGGCGAGGGCCGGCGCCCAAGTCCTCGCGTTGCCACAGGTCGCGAATCTTCACCAGCCCTGGGTTGATTCCGACGTCGCGCCAGGGTAACTGAATCGTCGCGGAGGAATCGCCGAGGTTGAAGACCGCCAGATAGTGGTCCTCGCTGTTGGGGACATCGGCGAGCCACGCGACGGTGTTCCCAGCGGCAAACGACTGATGATTCCCCCTGCTCGCTTGGTTGACCGCCAGAACCTCGGGATTCGTAAGTAACGATCGCGTGAAGTCGTCGAGTGTGGGCAGATCTCCCCCCATGATCAAGGGCGAGCGGAAAATCGACCACAAGGTCATCATCGTCCGCTGCTCATCGGGGGTGAACTTGCTTGGCGTTCCTTTGCCCTCGGCGTCGGTCACGCGCAGCCGGCCGATGGGGAGCATGTCGGCGTCGGGCCACGTGCCATTTTTGCCAACCTCGGGTGCCCAGTCGCGCGTGTAATCAAATTGCTGCTTGAGCAATTTCCAGTCGTCCCAAAAGTCGTCGGAGATCCGCCACATCTGCGCGTGCTTCTGGAAGAACTCCGCTTCCGAAATCGGTGCCGGCCCCGGCGAAATGCTGAGCACCATAGCTCGTCCAGAATGCTGAATCGCACGCGCCAGCGCCTTCATCTCGGCGGGCTGATAGAGGTGGCTGCCCATATCGTCGGCTTTGATGAAGTCCACACCCCACGAGGCGTAAAGCTCAACAATGGAGTTGTAGTATTCCTGCGAGCCAGGCTTGGTCGTGTCCACGCCCCACATGTCAGGATTCCAGCGGCAGGCGTTCTCTTTGTCGGCAATGTCGGCGGCGTGATACGGCGTGCCTTTAATGGGAAGGTTCTTCTCGACCGCTTGGCGCGGGATGCCGCGCATGATGTGAATGCCGAACTCCAGTCCCTTACTGTGAACATAGTCCGCCAGCGGTTTGAAGCCCTGTCCGTTGGCCGCCGAGGGGAAGCGGTTCACAGCGGGTAAGAGCCTTCCATACTCGTCCATGACGAGTGGCGCTCCCGGCTTATAGTCATGACCCTGGGCGTTTGGTTCATACCACTGGATGTCGACGACGATGTATTTCCATCCCAAACGCGCCAGATCGCGTGCCATGACATCGGCGTTGGCCTTGACCTGTTCCTCGCGCACAGTCGTGCCGTAGGAGTCCCAGCTATTCCAGCCCATCGGCGGCGTGGGAGCGAGGAGCGGTAGACCACCCGCCGAACTCGCCGGTGCATTCTGTGCGACTGCAGAAATCGAGAGAGCCAGGGTGGACGCGATCAGCAGGAACACGAATGTTCTCTTAGGCATGATTGAGTACCACGTCAATGCGCTTCTGCGGCTTTCTTCGCGCATCTCCAGAAGAAGGGTCCGGGCATGGACCGGCCATGCCCGGATGCCAAATTTACTGGGCTGAGAACTTGTAGATCGTTACCGTGTGATATTTCTGCCCCGGCTTCAGGACCGTCGAGGGAAAGTTGGGATGGTTGGGCGAGTCTGGGAAGTGTTGCGTTTCCAGACAGAACCCGTTGCGCCGCGCGTACACCTTTCCGCCCTTGCCGTGCACCCCATCCAAAAAGTTCCCGCTGTAGAACTGGATGCCAGGCTCGGTGGTCCATACCTCCATCGTGCGGCCAGTCTGCGCTTCATACACTTTGGCCGCTAGAGAAGGCGCGGCGCTGCCTCCGCTGTCCAGAACCCAGTTGTGATCGTATCCCTTGCCAAACTTCAGCTGCTCGTCATCTTTTTCGATGCGCGCGCCGATCGCGGTCGACTTCCGGAAATCCATCGGCGTGCCCTCGACGTTGCGCAGTTCTCCCGTTGGGATCAGCGTCGCGTCAATGGGAGTGAAGCGGCTGGCCACCAGCGTGAGCTCGTGCTGGAGAATATCTCCGGTTCCCGCGCCGGCCAGGTTGAAGTAGGAGTGTTGGGTGAGGTTAACGACGGTATCTTTGTCCGTCGTCGCGGAGTACTCGACCTTCAGTTCGTTCTGCTCGGTTAGAGTATAGACAACCTTGACCGACAGGTTGCCGGGGTATGCTTCCTCCCCGTCTTTGCTCAGGTACTCCAACTGCAGGGCTGGCCCCTCTTTACTGGAAATCTCTTTTGCGTTCCAGAGAACCTTGTTGAAGCCCCTAATGCCTCCATGAAGGTGGTTCTCACCGTCATTTTGCGCCAGGGTATAGGTCTTCCCGTTCAGCACAAACTTCCCGTGCGCGATCCGGTTGCCATAGCGGCCAATCAAAGCTCCGAAGAAACTCTTGTCGACAACGTAGCCATCCACATTGTCGTAGCCGAGCACAACATCGCCCAGATTTCCCTTACGGTCCGGCACTTTCAGCCAGACCACGATCCCGCCGTAATTGGTGATCGCCGCCTCAACGCCATTGTGGTTGGTGAGGATGTACAGATCAACTGCTTTGCCGTCGGGAGTTCTGCCGAAAGATTGCTTTTGCGTGTTCGTTTTCGCCTCCATGCATCCGCTTAACAGACCTAGGGCCAACACCGTACAGATGATTTGCGCCTTCATGAAGATGCTCCGTCCTTGCGGCTGCTGCCAGAATTGAGTCGCCGCCCCTGAGTCTCTTCGGCCCGAGACGCCGACCACCTCTCTCTTAGTATCACATGCGCGGGCCGGTTTGCAGTTGCTGAATCGGGCTAGGGGAACGGAGCCGTTTTCCCGGGTGTTGCCGCCTGCGATGTCCTCTGGTTCTTCTGCCGTTCTCCGCTGCGATTCTCTGGCGGCGGATGCCATTGAACGGCTTGGGCGGCCAGCTTTCGCCCTTCCGTCGCATCACTCGCACCCGTGATCGCCATCACAGCAGGTTGTTCGTGCTGCGGGTAGAAAGTCCGGATGGGGAAGGGGTGAAAATGGCGGAAGATCGTGGGAATCTCGTCGTATCTCTGGAATTGAAAGACAGACTCGACCATCTGGCGACCGTCGTTTCGATGCCCAAAGGAAAGGTTTTGTTCCGGCGCGGCGACGACGTCTCTGGCGTGTTCTTGATCCGTAGTGGGAAGGTTCG
>Ga0335070_10007077_pt1 | contig 13177 bp, 17 predicted proteins | sample Lox_Sample_13_FD_206722 | JGI IMG/M metagenome (GOLD analysis project Ga0335070, IMG submission 206722) | Soil microbial communities from Loxahatchee National Wildlife Refuge, Florida, United States - Lox_Sample_1.3 | ecosystem: Environmental > Terrestrial > Soil > Wetlands | place: USA...
AGCGGCATTTCGGTCAACGCCTAGAGCAGTTTGGCTGTTGTGTAATCGAAGCGCCGCCGGCAGCGTCCATCCTTAAGAGCAGTGGGAAGTTCATGAAGTGAACTTCCCGCGAAATCGAATCCCCCCTCTCGCAGATCGCTTTCGGCATCCAAGTTAACGGGAGAGTGGAGTTTTTGGGGAACTCGCCCTTCCCGTCTCGCGTATCAGAAAGCAGATGGCGAGGCTGGCGTCTGTCCGCCAGCTACCTGGACCGGCCGGGAATCTGAGTATGCGGATACTGATCGAGATCGTGCGCCAGTCGCTGGCCACCTTGTGGGCCCATAAACTGCGCTCGTTCCTGACGATGTTTGGGATCGCTTGGGGCGTGGGGTCGCTGCTCTTGTTGGTTGGTCTGGGTGAGGGGTTCCGCAGTGGGCAAGCCAAGCAACTGGCCAATCTGGGCCAAGACATCATGTTCATGTTTCCGGGCCGGATCCCGGCAGTCGAAGGCAGCACGCTTTCGGGACGCACCTACCATTTCACCTACCAGGACTACCTTGCGATCCGGCAGGAGGCTCGTTCCGTCAGATATGTCTCGCCGGTGCTGAACCGCGAGGACATTCGCGCTGTCAGCGACTACGGATCGACCAACGGCCAGGTGTTTGGTGTCGCTCCCATATACAACCAGATCCGCAATGTACCTATCGGAACGGGCCGCTGGTTCAACGACGAAGACAACAATGAGACGCGCCGTGTCGCCGTCGTCGGCTGGGAATTGCTGAAGAACATCTTTCCCGGGCGCCCCGCCGTCGGCTCGACCATCCTGCTCAATGGAATCCGGTTCGACATCATCGGCGTGGTCAGCAAGGTTGGGCAGGACGGCAACAACGGCACCAATGCGCGCATCTTCCTTCCCATCGAAACCATGCGCAACCTGTTCCGGTTAAAGGAGCAGAACAGCGAAGACGCGATCTCTTTTCTGAACTACCGCCCCATCACTCCAGCCCAGCATCTGCAGGCGAAGAACGAGATTCACCAGATCCTGGCGCGCCGGCATGGCTTCGATCCCAAGCTCGAGGAGTCTTTCGAAGACTGGGACACGATCGAAAATAATCAGCGCGTCGGCAAGATCTTCGATGCCATGGACTGGTTCCTCGGGGTCGTGGGCGTGGTAACTCTGGCCCTGGGGGCGATTGGCATCATCAACATCATGCTGGTGTCGGTGACCGAACGCACGCGCGAGATCGGATTGCGCAAGGCTCTCGGCGCCACGCATCGCGCCATCCTGACCCAGTTTTTCGTGGAAGGCGCATTTTTGACGGCGTTTAGCGGTGGAATCGGCCTCGCCCTGGTCGGAGGATTCATTTCACTGCTGGCGATGCTGCCCTCGCCGGAAGGATTCGATACGCCGCGCATCGTGCCGTCCTCGGCCGTCGTGGCCATCCTGTCGTTGGCCATGGCCGGCATCGCGGCCGGCCTTTATCCAGCACGCCGGGCGGCTTTGTTGCAGCCGGTGGAAGCTCTACGGCAGGAGTAACCATGCTTCTCGAACTCGCCCGCCAGGCTTACAACGCTCTGAAACACAACCGGCGCCGCAGCATCCTCACCATGTTGGGGATGGCCTGGGGGATCGCGACGGTTGTGCTACTGCTGGCGTATGGCACCGGCTTCGAGAATGCGTTGTGGATCGCGTTCCGCTCCTGGGGCACCAACCTGGTCTTCATTTTTCCCGGCCGCACCTCACTGCAGGCAGGAGGCACGAAGGCGGGCACGGAGATTCGATTGGCCGTCAACGACCTCGACTACCTGCAGGCCGAGGTTCCGCTGCTGAAGCGCATCTCGCCGGAAGTCTTCAAACAAAGCACGGCTGCCTGGGGGACGCGCAGCGGCAGCTACGGCGTCAGCGGAGTCTATCCTTACTACGCACGTATGCGCCGCATGGAAGTCGAGTATGGCACGTTCTTCACCGAACTCGACGAAAACACCCACAGCCGTGTGGCCGTGCTGGGCGGCGACGTCAAGAAGAAACTGTTTTCCGGGCAGAATGCGATCGGGGAGAAGGTTCGTGTGGACGGAATCTCCTACGAGGTGATCGGTGTGCTGAAACACACGATCAACAATGGAGATGACGATTTGAACAGCCACATCTACGTTCCCTTCAGCGCCATGAGCGATCTGAAGAACACGTATTACCTGAATAGCATCGCCATGGAGTACGAGGGCGATCACCAGAAAGTCGCGGACGCGATCCGCCGTTCGATGGCATTCCACCACGAGTACGATCCCAAGGATAAGCGCGCCGTCTTTGTCTTCGACGTCTTTGCCGACCTGCTCGATCTGCGCGTCATCACGACGGGCATCAAGATCCTGCTGGGCTTCATTGGCCTGCTGACGCTTGGCATCGGCGGTGTCGGGCTGATGAATATCATGCTGGTCTCAGTCACGCAGCGCACGCGGGAAATTGGTGTGGAAAAGGCGCTCGGCGCGCGCGGCTGGCACATCCTCTTCCAATTCCTGGCTGAGGCCCTGGTCATCACCCTGCTCGGCGGCCTGGCCGGAGTCGTATTGGCGTATCTCGTCTCCTGGTCGGTGGGGTCGCTCACGCTGTGGAGCGCCTTCATCGAGAACGCCAACGAGGGCGACATTCATCTGACCATCGATGCCACGACGCTGATTGCCTCGACCCTGATTCTGGGGTTCGTCGGCATCGTCAGCGGCATGCTGCCAGCGATCAAGGCGGCGCGACTGGACCCAATCGAAGCGCTACGCTACGAGTAGAACGGCAGGTCGCGGGTGTCGGGTCACGGGTCTCAGGAGAACCTGCCCTGCGGTCAAGGTCTACTTGATAAGACTTGAAAGCTGACACCTCGCCGTTGTGCTATATTTCTGCGCATCTGGGGAGGACACATGCGTCCACTTGGCGTCACTTTGATCGGCATCTACCAGATCCTGCGCGGTCTGCAGTCACTGCTATTCGCGCTGGGCATTCTGCTGTTCACCGGACTGGCCCGCTGGCTGACTTCCCTGGCTGTGGAAGGCAGTGCAGTCGAGCGCGCCCTGCATCAATATGGTCGCATTGCGGGTCTGGTCGTACTCATTTATGCAATCCTGCACCTTGTGACCGGTCTTGGCCTTTTCGGGCTCAAGAACTGGGCGCGTCTTCTAACGCTGCTGCTCTCTGCCGTCGGACTGGTGTTGCTGCTTCCCGTATTACTCGTGACCCATGGTCTGGCCCTGGTTTTCGGGATCATCAACGCCGCCATCATCTTCTATTTGGCGTTGCCGCCGGTCAAACGCGCCTTCCATGGCGGCAAGAAAGCTCTGCCCGTAGCGGCCTGACCCGCACGGTTGCGGGCCGGTACGCCGTCGCGACTGAGTAGAATGGAGCGGTGTCTGATCCTGACAAACTGAAGAAGGTGCGGGAGCACCTCCGGCTCTATGAGCATCCCCTGCTGACCTTCTCTGCCCGCGAGAACCGGGGCCCGATCGAAGTCGTGATCGAGCTGAAGAATTCTGCCGTTCCGGTTCACAGCTACCAGTTTGCGATTCATCCTCGCGATCTCGAAAGCCCGCAATTCGCCTGGAACCTTCAGCGGCAGCTCTACGATGCCCTGCACGACTATTTCATTGAGATGTTTGTCCGCACTCCGCAGGATCGTCCACTTCCCGGCGGTTCTTCGGAGGAAAGTGGCCGGTGACCCTCCGGGAACAGATCGAGCAGGAAATCCACGAGCGCGGTCCGATGCCTTTTTCGCGCTACATGGAGATGTGCCTGTACCATCCCGGCCTCGGCTACTACTCGCGCAACGTGGAGCAATTCGGCAAGGCGGGTGACTTTTACACTGCGAGCGACCTGCATGCCGTGTTCGGGCGCTTACTGGCGCGTCAGTTCGACGAGATGTGGAGGGCGCTGGATTGCCCGCCGCAGATCGAGCTTCTGGAACTCGGACCTGGCCGGGGCCTTTTCGCGCGCGATGTGCTCGACTGGTCGGCGAAGAGGTTCCCGGATTTCTTTGCTGCCCTCATCTGCACCTTGCAGGAAGCTTCGCCTGCGCTGCGCGGGAAGCTGCGCGACAATCTGCGGGAGCATGTGGAAAGCGGCAAAGCCGCGATTCCTGAGGCACAGACGCGGCTTGCCGCGTCTCCGGCGGCATCGGACGATGAGGTCCCGCGCGGATCAATTCCTCAAATCCAGTGCACCTGCCCGCCGGCCGCGCCACTGATCGTCTTCGCCAACGAATTCTTCGATGCCCTTCCGGTCGAAATCCTCGGCACACAGGGCAAGCTGCATCTCGCGCTCGAAGACGGTCGCGTGCATGAAGTGTGGCTGCCTCCAGCGCCCGAAGAAATCGAATTCCTTGATTGCTACAGCGTTCATCCCGAGCGTGGCGAGCGCATCGAGGTTTGCCTTCCTGCACAGCAGTGGATGGGTGAAATCTCCAAGACGATTTCGCGAGGCATGGCTGTGGTCGTGGATTACGGCTTCACGCGAGACGAACAACTAGCCGGACACCATCGCGGAACCCTGATGGCCTATCGGCAACACTCGGCCCACGCTGATCCCTACCACGCTCCGGGCGAGCAGGACCTGACGGCGCACGTGAACTTCAGCGCACTCGCGGCAGCGGCGGAGCAGGGCGGACTCCGGGTCCAGAAGCTGCTCACGCAGTCACAGTTCCTCATGGGGATCGGCGAGAGGAATCAGTTCGCCGACGCCTTAGAAGACTGCCGGTTGCCCCAGGACCGGGGTCCCCAGCAGACCCGAATTTGGCCTGCTGGGGTGGAAGAACGCGCCAAAGTCACCCTGCAATTGAAACACCTGGTCACGCCCGCCGGCATGGGAGAGACTCACCACGTTCTTGTGGCAAGTCGCGGTGTCGGGGAAGAACAGATGGCCCGGCTCAGCGGCCTGAGCTTTGGCCGCGGAGGGAAGGCGGCGTAACGAGGGCCAGTTGGCTGCCTTCGGCGAGAGCGTCCAGGTAGAACTTCCAAAAGGGTACTTCCGTCACCAAAGGGTCAACACCGTAAGTGCACAATTATCGTTGCTATTTAACATGGCTGAAATATCTTCGAAGTAAACTCGGGCTAGGATCATGGGCTCATCTCGAATCGCGCAGCGTGCATTGCCTCTGCAGGTGGCGGCCGTCTGCTACCGGCGGGTCAACTCCCATGCCGAATTCCTGCTGGTGAATACCAACGGCCGCGGCAGGTGGACCTTCCCTAAGGGCGCGCCTGAAGCTCGCCTTTCGCACAGTCAGGCTGCGGAGCGCGAGGCGAGGGAGGAAGCCGGGGCCTTCGGCCTGATCGAGCCGCGGCACTTCCATGTTTACATCCACTCCAAAGGGGTCTTCTGGCAACCCGGAGGCGTGCAGGAGTATGTAGTCAAAGCTTTTTTGATGGATGTGCACCGCACCGGCCGCCCGCACGAGGCCTTCCGCAATCCCACCTGGTTCGATCCCGAAGAGGCCCGCGCAATTCTGGCCAAGGGCAGAGAAGTGAAGTACGCCCGCGAACTGCAGACCGTGATTGACCGCGCGCTGGAGCAGATTGGGCTGGCGCAGCTGGCGGCGCGATAGGACCTGCTGAAGCCTTATGCCCGTGTGGGGACGGGTCTCTGACCCGTCCGGGCCGAGCGCAGCTCGGCAGCCCTGTTCAAATGGTCTTCAAGCCGACAGCCAAAGCTAGTTTCGCCTGCCGGTGATCGAACGTCCAAAATCGTTCAGCTTTCAATTCCAGGGCGCAGGCCACGTGCAGAGTGTCGAGAGTACGAACGCCAAGCCGTGCGGCGTGCTGCATTGCCAGGTGCGCACAAACCTCGAATGCGCGCTCGGGGACAGCCACTTCCCTCCATAAGGCTTGCGAACGGTGCTGCTCGAACCGTGCGAAAAGGCGGTCAGCATCGTTTCGCGTGATTGCCTGCCGGAAGACGTGTTGTTCCAGGGCGTGGACCCATTCCGCTACGTGCAGAGGAGTCATCCATACTGCTAGGCGAGATTGGAGCCGGCGCTCGACCTCCGCTGCATGTGAGACGAAGACACACGTATCCGCGTAGATGCTCAATAGCGTCCGCGCTCCTTAAACACAATATTCGCTCCCGGCAGAACACGATCACCAAGGATTTCCTTGCGCATCGCGGCAAAGTCAGGCCAGTCGCCAGGCTTGGGCGACGATTGCTCGGGAACAATGCGGGCAATAAGGCGTTCGCGCTCCCGGAGTTCGACGGTTTTCCCGGCGCGCAGCCAGGCCTTCAGGCGCTTCGTGTCGCGAAGCTGGCGGATGTTGACAGTCGGCATATGCAAATTGTGACACATAATGTGACACATTGTCAAGGGGGTCGCCGCTTGCGTAGTGGCTGAATTTGTAACACTTGGCGGGGACGTGCCTCGCGACTACCCGACTGCGAAGGGAAAGTAAGTCCGTACAATCCCCTCGGCTATAAGCAGGTTGCCGCGCAGGTTGTTGAAAGAACCTTCTCATGCTAGCAGGAAAAGGATGCGCATTTCGAGCCTTTACAATATTTTTCAGGAGGTTGATCCCGATGCCAGAGATTTGTCCAGAATGCGGTGGCTCGATGCCTTGCAGTAAGCACTCAAAAGGCATCTACGAGGAAGAAAAGCGTCAAACCAGAAGGCCCGGCGGTCGGGGCAGAGTACAAACGAAACGGGTCAACAAGCGATCTGGTCGCCGGAGATGATCCTATGTTCGATTTCAATTGGGGCATTTTCTGGGCCGTGGTTGCGGCCTTCGCGATGCGCGGAGTCATCAGGGCTGTGCTGAATTACATGGAGCATGAGCGCAAACGGATGATGCGAGAGCACGGCAATCCAGATGCGGGTTGATTGTCCGGTCCTGCTCAAATTCAGCCGCTACCGCCGATCGTGTTTAGATATCGTGTTTCGATAGAGTTCCATGATCCAACTCTCTTCCGCCGGCAAACGCTACGGCCACAAGCTGCTCTTCCAAGATGCCGACTGGCTGATCACGCCCGAGTCGCGCATCGGGCTGGTGGGGGCGAACGGCACCGGCAAAACGACGATCATGAAGATCCTGGCCGGGCTGGAATCGCTTGACTATGGCTCGATCTCGCGCGCCAAGGGCATCTCGGCCGGATACCTTCCACAGGACGGCCTCACGCTTTCCGGCCGCTCTATCTTCGCCGAGTGCATGTCGGTGTTCGACGAACTCGGCGCCATGGAAAAAGAGATGGAGTCGCTCACCCGCAGCATGGCTGAACTCGACCACACCTGCGCCGAGTATGCCGAGGTCGCCGAGCGCTTCCACAAGCTTGAGCACGAGTTCCGCACGCGCGACGGATACGCGCTCGAAGCTGAGGTGGGCAAAGTGCTCACCGGGCTTGGCTTTCATCGCGAGGATTGGATGCGCCAGACGGGAGAATTCTCCGGCGGCTGGCAGATGCGCGTCGCGCTCGCCAAACTCCTGCTGCAAAAGCCGAACCTGCTACTGCTCGACGAGCCCACGAACCACCTCGATCTCGAAGCCCGCAACTGGCTGGAAGAGTATCTCGGCGCCTATCCGTATGCCTATGTTCTGATTTCGCACGACCGCTACTTCCTCGATGTGACCGTGAAGCGCATCGTCGAAATCTGGAACAAGAAGCTGCACTTCTACGCCGGTAATTACGATCAGTACATAGCGGGCAAGACGCTGCGCAAGGAGCAGCTCGAATCCGCCTACAAAACGCAGCGCGAGCGCATTGAGCAACTCGAAGTCTTCATCAACCGCTTTCGCTATCAGGCGACGAAGGCCAAGCAGGTGCAGAGCCGCATCAAGGAATTGGAACGGATGGAGCGGATCGAGATTCCGGAAGAAGAGAAGACGGCTCACTTCTCTTTCCCGCAGCCGAAGCCGAGCGGGCGAATCGTGGCGGAATTCAAGAAGGTCGCCAAAAGTTACCCGTGTGCCGCGGACATTCCTGTCCGCGCTGTTTTCGCCAACGTGAGTTTCATGATCGAACGGGGCGATCGGATCGCTCTGGTCGGCGTGAACGGGGCAGGGAAGTCCACCCTGATCAAGCTACTCGCAGGCCAGGAGCCGCTGAGCGGGGGCGAGTTCAAGCTCGGCCACAACGTCGAGCGCGACTACTTCGCGCAGGATCAGTACAAAGAGCTCGACCAGGAAGCACGCATTCTTGACGATCTGGGGGAACTTTCGCCGGCGTCGACACAGACTCAGCTGCGCAGCCTGCTCGGCTGTTTTCTCTTCTCCGGTGACGATGTTTTCAAGCGCATCGGCGTACTTTCTGGCGGCGAGCGCAATCGCTATGCGCTACTCAAGATGCTGCTGCATCCGGCCAACTTTCTGCTGCTCGATGAGCCGACAAACCACCTCGACATGCGCGCCAAAGACGTGCTGCTCGAAGCGCTGGAGAAGTACACGGGAACGGTCGTGTTCGTCTCGCATGACCGCTACTTCATCGACAAGCTGGCGACGCGGGTGTTTGAGATCGGCGACGGCAAGGTCGAGGTTTATCCTGGAAACTACGAGGATTATCTGTGGCGAAAAGAACAAAAGTACCCAGTACCCAGTACCCAGCAGCCAGTACGCAGCGAGTTTTCAGTTGCCGGTTCTCAGTTGGAGAATCAAAAGGAAAACAGGCGCTCGGCTAAGCAAAGCGGAGCCGGGCAGGGAACGGCACCTTTGCAGAACGAGTTAATAGGGGAGCTGTTGGCAACTCGCACCAATTTGCCTCAAACCAAGCCGAGCGCGCAAAGTCACGAGAATCTGGCCGCTGTTTCGACCGACGGTCACTCGCCGAAAGCCGAGAGAGCCGAGACGAGGTCGCGGCGCCTGAACCCGATCAAGCGCAAACAAATGGAGGAGCGTCTGCACGAAGTGGAAGAGGAAATCACGCGAGTGGAGGCGGCGATCGCGCTATGCGAGACGCGACTGCACACATTTGTCAGTGCGGAGGAAACGCAACGGCAGACGCGGGGACTCTCCGCCCACAAAAGCGACTTGCAGAAGCTGATGGACGAGTGGGAAGAGCTGTCGGAAGCACTGGGTTGAGCCCGGAAGGCTGGTTAGTCACACCCACCATCGAGGCGGAGGCGATCCGCAGCGAGTGGCACCTGCCGCATGCCGGTAAAGGCCACCATCATGATGCAAGGATGGGAGAATCAGGCTACCCGGCCCTTCTCGTCCGTGCCTTGTTTTTCTCGTTCTTCTCCCTCATGCGTCAGTTGCAAGCCCTGGAGATCCACTTCCAGAGAGAGACCGGTCAGATCGGCGCTGTTCGCAATCCTGAACAAAGCCTCAGAAACCCGACTGACCGCCTGCCGCTTCAATCGCTCCTGCTGACCTGGATCGCTGACGTACTGCACCATGCCCATTTGGGTAATGGCGTTGCGGATGTGATGGTTCAGGAAGGCAAGTTCCAGAGTCCGCCGGATGGATCGCTTGCGCTGCTGTTCGAGAAGAACTGTCACCAGCGCGGTGACGATAACCATGTCGATGATGGCTCCGATCATCACACTTACATACGGTGAAGCGCTTTCATACGACCCGAGAGCATGCAATGCGATTCCCAGGAACGCCGCCACAACCCCTATTACGCTGGCGCTGAGCAGAGACTGGAAGAGAGACGCCGAACTAAACCGAAAAACTCCGTTGCCGTGTTTGTACAGGCGGGCTAATTGATACTGATAGGCTTTCATGACGCACCCCTAGTCATGGACCGTCCCGTCCCTGGTCATGACTATACCACTGGCCTGTGCTTACGTGTAAGTGTCTCGGCGGGTGCCCTTGGATGAGAGTGCCGGCCTCATACCAAAGTGCACGGATCAGTACCCACATCGTGAGGATTCCAAAGCAGGTTTCAGGCACACGCCGGCGCAGCCTTTCTAGCGGCTGGCTAAGAGAGGGCCAGGCGCCCCAGAGGATCCAGGCTGGCTGCGAAGTGGCATACCAACCGGTGCTCTTCGAGGTCGGTCCTGGCGCGCTCCATATCCACCTGTTTCCTAGCCGCCAGTTCGGTGCTAACCCGATAAAAGGGCGCGGCGCGGGCGTTAACGTACCCGGCGAGCCTCGACTCAAACATGCGGATGAGATCGTTGCACTGCAAGCAGTTCATGGGCGTCCCTCCGGCACATCCTGCAGCAACACGGATTGGAGGTAATGGCCTTCCCTACCGCTGCTGGTGCAGGATTTGCTCCTCGGCTGTGAGCCAATCCTGCTGGGCTTGGCCGTCCGCACGACCGCGGCTTTCGTAGAGCTGATAGGCCCGCTCTCGGATCTGGTCCCGGGATGGGACAGGGTTTGAGATGGCTGTCGTCGGCGCAGGCGTGCTTTTCGGGCTGGCGAGAGTCTTGGACTTCAGGTGCTTGGATGCTTTGGAATCAAACACAGTCGACCTCCCGGTTCCGGGGCAGACTAAGAAGGAAGGACTTCAGAAGGCCTGACTTAGTTCAGAAGATCTGAAAGAGAGAAGAACTACCCACTCTGCTTTCACCCTACGCTGAACTTCGTCGCTTGTCAATGCACTGGATGGACGGGGTAGGATGTAGCAACGGGGAAAACGGCCCCACGTAACTACTCGGTAATCTTTTGCGCGCCCGACCCAGGGAGTGGGGCGTGGAGGCGTAGCATTTTCCCCTCAGGTCATAGTACCCCCGCAAGCTCTTGACAGGGGAAACTTCCCTGCTAGAATATGGCGTTGTGCGACATGTCGTCACATGACATATGAAGCTCCTGCCTCTGACTGAACCGGTGCTGCTCGTTCTTTTGAGTTTGGCGGAACAGCCACGCCACGGATATTCCATTCTGAAGGATGTGGAACGGATGAGCGACGGGGATATCGTGCTGAGCACAGGTACTCTCTACGGCGCGCTGCGGCGCTTGCTCGACCAGGGTTGGATCGAGCGGTTTGAAGAGAAGGAGAACTCGCGCGACCGCCGCGCTTACCGGCTCACGTCACGGGGACGGCGAAACCTGCAGTTGGAGATCGAGCGCATGAAGCATTTGATCAAATTGGCCGCTCTCCGGAGCGCCCGCCAGGGGGCCTGATGTCACTGCTTACTCTCTACCGAGGCCTCCTCTATCTCTACCCCTCCGGTTATCGCCGCGAGTATGGCGAAGAGATGAGCGCTGTGTTTCGTGAGGTGGAACAGGACGCGGCCGATCATGGCTACGCCCCGTGCGCCGCGTTCTGCGCCCGCGAAATTCTAGGCCTGCTGTCCGGCGCTCTTCGCGAGCACTTGGGCGGCGCCACCCCTTCGTGGATTCCATTCAGGAGGTTCGCAATGCGTCCCGAGTTTCGCTTTCCGCGTTCCACGATCTTCATGATGCTGGCGCTTCTCGCTGCCGTGGTCCTCGCCATCGCGGAGGCCGAGAGCGTTCAGGCGAAATATAGCCATGCGACGGGATCAGCCTGGCTCCCCATGGTGTCGATTTTGGGATACATGCTGGTGGTGATGTGCGCCGCAGCCGTCGTATGGGCGATCTTGTTTGCGCTGCGGCGCTCAGGAGCGCATCGTCTGGCGAACCTGCAGGCCGGGGACGAACGAAGCCCGGTAGCCGCCTGCGAACGCTGAAGTGAAGATCTGGGGCGATGGCGAGCGACGCTCGTGGGATTGAGACCTGCGTATCAAGTCCGGAATCCGCGACTTTGGTGGAGTTGTGACCTTTCAAAGGAGGTCTTCGAATGCGTCTGAGGCATGGCGTTTTGTTCTTGGCAACCTTGTTCTCATCTCTCAATCTGCTGGCTCAAGCGAAACCGGATTTCTCCGGCGACTACGTTCTGAACAAAGCGAAGTGTCAATTTCAGGTACAGCAAGCCGCTGATCTGGAGAGCGGCACTGTCAGCATTGTGCAGAAAGGGGACTCGTTCAAATTCAGCCGCGTTTTTACGGTCAAAGGCAAGGATGATCCCCTGTCCTATCAACTCACGATCGGCGACAAAGAAGTGGCCGCCGAACGAGATGGCATGAAGGAGTTCTCCCGCATCTACTGGGAGAACAATGCGTTGCTGTATGAGGTTCGAATGTTGGCGCCTCAGGGCGAGGCGACCAATGTCGTCCGCTACACCCTGGAAGAAGGCGGGAGAGTCTTGCGTGCCGACGAGACCTTTCACGGTCCTCGACTGAGCTACAAGAACGTGTGGGTGTTCGAAAGGAAGCGTTGATACTGGATGCTTCGGGGTCAGCAGCCGGGGAGTGTTGGGTTGAACAACAGAGACGCTTCCAGTGCGCGAAGCGATATTGACGAAACCCATCCCACCTCAATTCCGTGGTTTCCTGTAAATTGCTTACGGCAGGACCTGGTCCATGGCCGAATTGCGCCGCTTCCGAATGCCGCCTTTCCTGTGGGCTGTCATCGTCGGCCTCGCCGTCACCACTGCAGGTTCGCTGCCGTGGTCCGTCCTGGTAGCGCTCAACGTGAAGCATGGTGCTCTTCTGCCATGGGCCTCTGTATTGATGGCTGTCTATCTGGCCGTCTATTTGAGGTACCTCGGCGGATGGGGGCCTCCTGCCTCTTCTGCAGCGGTTCGCGGAGCGTATCTGCGCGCACGCAGACTACCGCGCCACGTTTGGCGGTGGGCTTTAGTGGCGGGCGGATCGGCGAACGCAGCGCTAGCGGCTGCGTTCATTGTGGTGAGCAGGTTGGGTTGGATTCCCCGGGCGAAGGCGGCAATCCCTGTGGCCCCGGCGTGGACACTGGCGGCATGGCTGCTAATGGGCGCGGCAGTGGCGGGGATCGCCGAAGAGTGCGGCTTTCGGGGGTACATGCAGAAGATGCTGGAAGATCGCTACCGCGCGTCTGTTGCCATTGCGGTCACCAGTGTGGTTTTCGGAGCCACCCATTTGACCCACGGCCTCTCAATTGCCGTTCTTTTCGATGCTGCTTGGGGCGTAGTTTACGGGACGCTCGCCTATCTCACCGGTTCCATCCTGCCTTCTGTGGTGTTGCACGCGAGCTTGGACGCCTTGGAGTTCTTCCTCGGTTGGCGCTTCGCCGGAGCGGCGCCTCCACCCTTAGTCAAGTTAGATGACGCAGCGTGGCTTACGCTGGCAGCGGGCGCCGCGCTCTCGGTGCTTGCCTTTTGGGCGTTCCAAAGGCTCCATCGGCTGCGCGGTCAGAAATCCTGAATGGGTAGGAGACGCAACAAGCCGCGTTTCCACATCTTCAGTCCTGGCAGCCTTGGGTCTTGCTGAGAAGCGGGGCTGAGAACCAGAACTGGTTT
>Ga0335070_10007078_pt1 | contig 13175 bp, 14 predicted proteins | sample Lox_Sample_13_FD_206722 | JGI IMG/M metagenome (GOLD analysis project Ga0335070, IMG submission 206722) | Soil microbial communities from Loxahatchee National Wildlife Refuge, Florida, United States - Lox_Sample_1.3 | ecosystem: Environmental > Terrestrial > Soil > Wetlands | place: USA...
TGCGCATGCGCCAGCAGGAGAAGCAGGCGGTCGGCCTCGCGGAGTATCTGCGCCGCCGGCCCGAGGTCGAGCGCGTGCTGCATCCGGCGCTGCCGGGACATCCCGGCCATGAGTTCTGGCGCCGCGATTTCAGCGGCTCCTCCGGCCTCTTCGGCGTCGTCCTCAAGCGCGAGGTGCCGGCGACCGCGCTCAACGCGCTCATCGACGGGATGGAGCTCTTCGGGCTGGGCGCGAGCTGGGGCGGCTATGAGAGCCTGATCCTGCCGACGCATCCCGAGCGCATCCGCACCGCGACGCACTGGGAGTCCGGCCCGACCTTCCGGCTCCATGCCGGTCTCGAGGACATCGAGGACCTGATCGCCGATCTCGAGAAGGGCTTCGAGCGCCTCAACCGCGCGCCCAACTGAGCGGGCGGCTCGCGAGTCCGCCCGTGCCCCTCAGCGCCCTCGAAGTCAGCGCCCTCGAGCTCAGCCTTCGCGTCGCCCTCGTGAGCGTCATCGGGAGCCTTCCCTTCGGGCTCGCCGCCGCCTGGCTGCTCGCGCGCTGCCGCTTCCCTGGCAAGAGCCTCGTCGACGGCCTCGTCCACCTGCCGCTGGTCTTGCCGCCGGTCGTGGTGGGTTATGCGCTCCTCGTGCTCTTCGGGCGACGCGGCGTCGTGGGCGCGTGGCTCTATGACAGCTTCGGCATCACCCTCGCCTTCGACTGGAAAGGTGCCGCGCTCGCCTCGGCGGTGATGGCGTTTCCGCTGCTGGTGCGCGCGATCCGCCTCTCGCTCGAGGCCGTGGACCGTCGCCTCGAGGCCGCCGCACGTACGCTGGGCGCGGGCCGCCTCCGCGTCTTCCTCACGGTGACGATCCCGCTGACGGCGCCGGGGCTGCTCACCGGCGCGATCCTCGCCTTCGCGCGCAGCGTCGGCGAGTTCGGCGCGACCATCACTTTCGTCTCGAACATCCCGGAGGCGACGCAGACGCTACCGCTCGCGCTCTATAGCCTCATCCAGCAGCCCGGCGGCGAGGCCGCCGCCATGCGTCTCACCGTCATTGCCGTCGCCGTGGCATTGCTGGCGCTCCTTCTCTCGGAGCTGCTTGCGCGCCGGATCGCGCGGCGGATCGCAGGCGCGGCGTGATCGAGGTCGACATCGAGAAGCGCCTGGGCTCCTTCGAGCTCGCGGCGCAATTCGCGACGCCCGCCGCGGGCATCACCGCGATCTTCGGCCGCTCCGGATCGGGCAAGACCTCCGTCGTCAACGCGCTTGCGGGCCTGCTGCGGCCCGACCGCGGCACGATCAAGGTCGGGGACGAGATCCTGTTCTCCTCCGAGGCCGGGATCGACCGGCCTCCGGAGCAGCGGCGCCTCGGCTACGTCTTCCAGGACTCGCTGATATTTCCGCACTATTCCGTGCACGGAAATCTCCGCTACGGCATGAAGCGCGGCCCCGCCGTCGACCCCGCGCTCTCCTTCGACGCGGTGGTGGAGCTGCTGCGGCTGGAGCCCCTGCTCGAGCGCAGGACGCGCGATCTCTCCGGCGGCGAGAAGCAGCGCGTGGCGATCGGCCGCGCGCTCCTGGCGGCGCCGCGGCTCCTGCTGATGGACGAGCCCCTGGCCTCACTCGATCTCGCCCACCGCGCGGAGATCCTCCCGTTCATCGAGCAGCTCCGCGACCGCATGCGCATGCCCATCGTCTACGTCAGCCACGCGATGGAGGAGATCGTCCGGCTCGCGGATACTCTGGTGCTGATGTCGGAGGGCCGCGTCGCCGCGGTCGGACCGGTCGAGGAGCTCTCGAGCCGCCTCGACCTCCGGCCGCTCACGGGCCGTTTCGAGGCGGGTGCCGTCATCCGCGCGAGCGTAGCCGGAAACGACCTCGTCTTCGGCTTGAGCGAGCTCGCGTTTCCCGGGGGACGCCTCCGCGTGCCGCATTTGGGCCTGCCGCTGGGAACGCCGGTGCGCGCGCGGATCCGCGCCCGCGACGTCTCGCTGGCGCTCGCCCCGCCCCCGGGCATCTCGATCCTCAACGTCTTTGCGGGGCGCATCGTGGAGATCGCAGAGGACAGCGGCCCCATGGTCGACGTGCGGCTCGACATCGGCACGGCCCAGCGCCCCGTGCCGCTCTGGGCGCGGATCACGCGCCGCTCGACCCACGAGCTCGCGCTCGCGGTCGGCAAGCCCGTCTATGCCCTCGTCAAATCCGTGGCGCTCGACCGCATGAGCTTCAGCCCCTACGACCCCGTCCCGCTTCAGGACCGCGGCTGAATCCGCGCGGGCTCATTCGAGCGCAAACGCGAACCGCGCGCGCTCGCCGTTCACCGAGGCCCGCACTCTGTAGGAGCCCGGCGGCAGGCTCATGTTGTTTCCGAAATGCATGTCGTCGGGACCCGACTCGATCCCGTACATGCGCGCGATCGGAACCGAGGTCCAGGTGTTGTCCGCGCCCGCGATCGCGATGGTGACGTGGGCATCGGCGACGACCTTGCCGGTCGCCCGCGAGAAGACGTGCAGCTCGACGTGGCGCCGCTCGGGCATGACCATGCCGTCGTGCTCGTGCTCCATGCCGCCGGCCATTTTGCCGCCGACCATGATCTCGCCCGAGGCAGGGTGGTGCGCGTGAGCTTCCGCCGGGGTGTACATCGCCTCCGCGGGGCCGAACTGCAGCACCATCCGGTAATGGGGCGTGAGCGCCTCGTGCTCCGGCGCAGAGCCCTGCGCCGACGCGCTCGCTCCAACGCCGAGAAGGCTGAGCGCACCCACTGCCAACACCAGCCGTGCCATCGCCATCGCGAGCCCCACCCTCGGCGTCGTCGCCCTCGATTCTATGTCGCGATCCCGCCGGACAAGCAATCGTCCCGGCCCCCGCGGCGACCAACCGCGCGCAAACACGCCTCCCTTGAGGCTCAATTTCGCCAGTGAATTTAAGTCACAAAACTGTAATATCGCGCGGACCGGTCGGCCCTCCGGCTCCGGCCGGCTGCGCAGGCCTGCGGTCCGCAAGATGGGTGCGCCTCAGAGTACCACAACCTCGGCGTGTTCCCTTCGCGGGCTGTTAACTTTGCGCACCCATACGGTGTGCGCCGGGTTTTCTTTATGTTATGGCAAGGTGCAGAGGATCATCGAGGGGCCCAACCGCCTCGGAATATTCCTTTCACAACTACCCCGTGCACACTATAATCGGGCAGGATCGAAAGGGTCCTGGGGGGAGCTTGGGAGTTATCAGGAGGTCTTGATGCAGACGCGTTCGTCACAGCAGGAGCGGTCCCGGCACGGCCGCCGCCGCCGCACGGTAAAGGAGCACGGCCCCGACCCAGCCGACGTCCATGTCGGCTCGCGCCTGAGACTGGCACGGGGGCTGTTGGGCCTTAGTCAGGTGCAGGTCGCGCAGGCCTTGGGCGTATCGTTCCAGGCGGTGCAGAAATACGAGCGCGGCGAGATCCGCGTGAGTGCGAGCCGGCTCCTGCAGGCCTCGCGGCTCCTCGGGCAACCGCTGGAGTTCTTCTTCGAGGGGCTCGATTCGCCGTCTGCGCCGGAAGGCGACAAGGGAGAGTTCGTGAGGGCCGAGCTGGAGCTGCTTCGGGCGTTCCGGGCATTGCCGGACTCGGAGCTGCAACGTCAAGTGCTGCGGCTGGTCCGTAGCATGGGCCGCGTGGGCGCAAGCGCCGCCTAGCCGCGAGCCCGGAAGAATTCTGGGCGACGTTTCCGATCTGTTGACGCTACCGAGCTAGGATCAGAGTCCGGCCGCGGGAGGTTTTGCGCCGGACTAGGGCTGGTATTGGCATGATCGGATCAGCTGACCCAACCACGAACCGCGAGGAGGTGCCGGAGATTCCGGTGCACGCGGTGGCCGACCGGCCCAGCGTCGACCTGATGAACCGGGACCTCGCTCGCGTCCAAGCGCTGGTGCGGGAGGCGCTGAGCCGGCGGAGCCATCCCCTGCTGCCGCTCGCGATTCGGGTCGCCGATCGCGTCTCGCGGGCCTGGCTGATACGGCAGGGCAATCCCTATCTGCACGAGATCAAGGAGGCGGCGGCGCTCCTGGGGCGGCCCGGCGCCTACTTCCTCAACGTCTGCTACGAGTGGGCCTGCTCCACCAGCGTGGCGCCCGATCCCGCGGGCCAGGGCGTGCGCATGATCCGTGTCCTCGACTGGGGTCTCGCGGGGATCGGCCGCCACGTCGTGATCGCTCGCCAGGACACTCCCGTGGGCACCTTCTACAATCCGACCTGGCCCGGCTTCGCCGGCGTCGTCACGGGCATGGCGCCCGGCCGCTTCGCGGCGGCGATCAACCAGGCCCCGCGCGTGCCGGTACTCGGCGTTGCCGGTCTCGACGATGGGATCGTGCGCCTGCGCATGCTCGGCGCCCGCGGCCGCGTGCCCGCGACCCACTTGCTGCGCCGCGTGTTCGAGACCGCGCCGGATTACCGCTCGGCCGTGGCGCAGCTCTCCGACGACGGCGCCGACCTCGCCATGCCCGCGCTCTTCTCCCTCGCGGGCACCGGGCGCAAGGAAGGCTGCGTCATCGAAGCATTCCGCCGCCGCCGCCGCGTCCATCCGATCTCGGCGGAGACAGCGGACGCGGTCGGGGTCGCCAATCAATGGCTGAGCTCCGATCTCGAAGGCAGGGCGCGCGACCACTCCCGCACTACCCAGCGTGCGCTCGGTGCGGAAGCCAACAACCGGGAGCGCCGCCGCGTGATTTGCGCGGCGCAGGAAGGAGCCTTCCGGGGCGCGGTCGATCTGCCGGAGCCGGCATTGAACAGCCACACCGTGATGGTGATGGCCGCCAACCCCCGCACCGGCGAAATGACGGTCGAGGCGCTCGACCCCGTGCCGGGCCGGATCCTGCCGCGCGTGGTCGCGCGGAGGTCGCTGCGCCATTCCCGGCGCAAATCCTGAATTCAGCTTCGGCGAGCGCCGAGTTCGAGTAGTCTCCCGCCGTTGCGGATAGGGCGCGCGCGGCCCGGCTCGACCGGCTTCAAGGAGGAGTGACGCATGCTCAGAACGATTTTGCTCGGCATCCTGCTCGTCGCCGCGGCGCCCTCTGCTTTTGCGATCGAGGACACTGCGGCCAATCGGCGGGCGGAGGCAGAGCGCTATGTGCAATCCGTCGACGTCCAGACCTTCTGGAACACCTGGGCCGTCATCCTCGCCGGCTCCCGCCCGCCGGACCAGCAGCAAGCCGCTCTCGACAAGCTCCGGAAAGTCGACATCAACCGCATCCGCGCGATCATGGTCGAGACCTGCATCAAGGTCTATACGGCGGACGAACTCTCGGGCATGGCCAAGTTCTACAATTCGGCCGTGGGCAAGGCGGTCCTCAAGAAATCCCCGGAGTTCGACAAGACGCTGACCCTCGGCATCCAGGCGGAGGCGCAGCGCGTGCTCGGGCAATAGCGGCGTTTCCCATGAGGTCACCGAGCAGCGATCCCGCCGACCCCTCCCCGCTCTACCGCGCCTCGGCGCCGCCCGAGCCGGAGAGCCCGCCGCTCGAGGGGAGCGCCTCTGCCGATGTCGTCGTAGTCGGCGCGGGATTCACGGGTATATCGACGGCGCTTCATCTGGCGGAGCGCGGCATCCGGGCGACCGTGCTCGAGGCGAAGAGCATCGGGTGGGGCGCCTCCAGCCGGAACTTCGGCCAGGTGGTGCCCTACTTCAAGCACGACCAGGAGGACGTCTTCCACCGCTTCGGCCCCGAGCGAGGCGAGCGGCTCGTCGCCGCCGCGGGAAACGCGCCGGACCTCGTCTTCTCCCTGATCGAGCGGCACGGGATCGACTGCGCGGCGAGCCGGCAGGGCCTCATTTTCGCGGCGCATTCTCCTGCGGGGCAAAAGGCCCTGGAGCGGCGGACGGCGTTTTGGCGCGAGCGCGGCGCTCCGGTCGAGATGCACTACGCCGCCGAGGCCGAGGCCCTCGTCGGAGGCGCACACTACCCCGCGCTATCCCTCGACCGCCGCGGCGGCACGATCAATCCCTTGGCCTATGTGCGCGGCCTTGCCGGGGCGGCCGTCGCCAAGGGCGCGACGGTCCATGGGGAGAGCCCGGTCCTCCGCCTCGAGCGGGACGGCTCGCGCTGGCGCCTCTTTCTGCCGAGGGGCGAACTCCGCGCGGATACCGTCGTCCTCGCGACGAACGCCTATACCGATCGCGGCTTGTGGCCGGGGTTGCGCGAGAGCCTGATCCCCATGCGCTCCTATCAGAACGTGACGCGGCCCCTCGGAGAGAATGTCCGCCGCACCATTCTGCCGCAGGGCCAGCCGCTCACGGACACGCGGCCGCTCTTCTCGGGAGTAAGGCTGCATCCGGACGGGCGCTTGCAGGCGAGCGCCGACGGCCCCGCCTTCTCTGTCGGCGGCGCTCCTTGGCTCGCCAAGCTCGAGCGTCGCCTCCGGACGATCTTCCCGCAGCTCGGCGCCCTCGAATGGGAGCACCATTGGTCCGGCTGGGTCGCGATGACTTACGACCTCTATCCGCACCTCCATACCTTGGCGCCGGGTCTCTGGGCGGGGCTCGGCTACAGCGGGCGAGGCATCGCGCTTGCAACGCTCATGGGCCAGGAGATCGCCGCACGGATCGCCGGTGCCGACGAGCAGGCGCTCGCTTTTCCCGTTACCCCCTTGCAGCCTCCCGCGATCGCGCCCATCGCGCGTCCGATGGTGTCATGCCTCCTCGCCTACCACCGGCTCGGCGATGCCTGGCGCGCCATGCGATAGCGGGTTTGGGGGCGAAGCCGCGCGATCTCCAGAAGCAGCTTGCGCAAGATCGCAGCGGCGAAATCCTCGTAGCGGTCGATCGCGATCACGAATGCGCCGGGACCGCCGATGACGTTCTCGCGATAGTAGTCATCGAGGCTCGGCTCCAAGGCGAGGATCGGAAGTCCGTTGATGACGATCCCCGCACGAAGCGCATCGTCACGGGCGTCCTGCGCGGGCCGGCCGCGGTTGTTGGAGCCGTCGCCGGAGATGTCGATCACCCGCCGCTCGCCGCGGAAGCCGCTGCGCGCGAATTGCGCCATGGCATGGTCGATGGCGCCGCTGATGGAGGTGCCCCCGCTGAAGAGCCCCCGTGGCGCCGCTGCGATCGCAGCCGAGAAGCGTTGCGCGGAGGCCGCATCGTCGACCCGCGTCCAATCGACGACTTGGAGCTGAAGGGCGGGCCCCGTCCATTGCACCATCGTGACGGCAATCGCGCCATGCGAGCCCGATCGAATCGCGTCGATCACGCCGGGATTCGCGAAGGCTTCCGCATAGCCCGCTTTCTGCAAGTCGAAGCGGTCGCTACTGACGCTGCCGGAGACGTCGACCGCGAGGACCAGCTCAAGGTCCACCGCGGACGGCTCGCCGGCAAGGGGGAACGCCCTGCCAAGGGCGCCCAGGGCCAGGATGCCCCCGAGCCCTAAGAAACGACGGCGATGCTGCACCCCAGCGGCCCTCCCCGTAGCGGCGCAATTGCTATCGTAGCGGGGTTCGCGGGGGAAATGCCAATCCGCTTGCATTGCCCCCGGCGGGACCCCATCTTAGCCGCGGCGAGGAACTCTCGCCGTCTACAAGGAGATACGGTTGGTAAAGGAAGACCTGATCGAGTTCGAGGGCACGGTGCTGGAGCTCCTGCCCGACGCCCGTTTCCGCGTGCGTCTCGACAACGGCCACGAGACCCTGGCCTACACCTCCGGCAAGATGCGCAAGAATCGCATCCGCGTCCTCGCGGGGGACCGCGTCACCGTGGAGATGACGCCCTACGACCTGACCCGCGGACGCCTGAGCTTTCGGCACAAGGACGAGCGCTCGTCCTCCGCCCCCAGCGCCTCCCGCCCGCGCCACCGCGGCCGGTAATACGAGCCCTGATCGACCCCTTCGGGGCGATTGCGCTTGACTTAAGCGCCCCTAGGCCCCATTTACGGGGCACAACGATCTCTCGCGATCGCGCGATGCGCCCGGGCCTAGAGCCGTAGGGCGCGGCATTCCCGGGATTATCGCCAGCAACCAACCGTCTCGGCCGCGCGCGAGAGACGGACGACAATGCCGCAGCGAAGCCGCGTCCGCAGGATGCCGGCTCGACCGGCTTAGAAAGATTTCGCTCCCTTGACCTCTTCGTTCAATGATCTCGGCTTGGCCGAGCCGCTTTTGCGTGCGCTCGCCGCCGAGGGCTATGCCGCACCCACCCCGATCCAAGCCCGTGCCATTCCGCATCTGCTGCAGGGCCGCGACCTCCTGGGCATCGCCCAGACCGGCACCGGCAAGACCGCGGCCTTCGCGCTCCCGATGCTTCAACATCTCGCGGCCAAGCGCGAGCGCGCGGCGCCGCGGAGCTGTCGCGCGCTCATCCTCACGCCGACCCGCGAGCTCGCGGTGCAGATCGGCGACAGCTTCCGCAGCTACGGCCGCTATCTCGGCCTGCGTCACGCCGTGATCTTCGGGGGTGTCGGCCAGCAGCCGCAGGTCGACGCACTCGCCCGCGGCCTCGACGTCCTCGTCGCCACGCCGGGCCGCCTCCTCGACCTGATGCAGCAGGGTCACGCCCGGCTCGGGTCGGTCGGGATCTTCGTCCTCGACGAGGCGGACCGCATGCTCGACATGGGCTTCGTCCGCGACGTCCGCCGGGTCGTGGCGTCGCTCCCGAAAGAGCGCCAGACTCTCCTCTTCTCCGCGACCATGCCCGCGGACATCGCGCGGCTCGCCGCGGAGATCCTGAAGGACCCGCTGCGCGTCGAGGTGACCCCGCAGGCGACGACCGTCGAGCGCATCGACCAGCGCGTCTATCACGTCGACGCCGCCAGCAAGCGCGCGCTCCTCGCGGAGGTGCTCCGCGATCCCGCGCTCGCCCGCGTCATCGTCTTCACGCGCACCAAGCACGGCGCCAATCGCGTGAGCGAGCATCTCACGCGCAGCGGCGTCGTCGCGGAGGCGATCCACGGCAACAAGTCGCAGACCGCGCGACAGCGCGCGCTCGAGAACTTCCGGCGCGGCCGTGCCCGCGTCCTGGTCGCGACCGACATCGCCGCGCGCGGCATCGACATCGACGGCATCACGCACGTCGTCAATTACGAGCTGCCGAACGTGCCCGAGAGCTACGTCCACCGCATCGGCCGGACCGCGCGCGCGGGCGCGAGCGGCATCGCCCTCTCCTTCTGCGCCCATGACGAGCGCGCCTATCTCACGGACATCGAGCGCCTGATCGGCCGGCGCATCGCCATCGTGAACGACCACGGCTTCCGCGCCGCTCCCGTCGCGGCGGCGTCCGTCGCGGCGACGCGGCCGCAGGGTCCGGCGCGCGACCGCGACCGGAACCGCGGCCGGCGGCGGCGCCGGTAATCAGGGCCTGATCGGCAGGGTCGGTGGGAAGATCCGCTCCGTCGGACGATGGGCGTGGTCGCCGGCGGGCGCGCGCGCGAGCGCGTCGCGCTGCCCGCGGTTCATCGCCTCGGCGGCGGCGGCCATGTCGATGGTCGTGACCTCGCCGTCCCGGACTACCTGACGGCCGTCGACGAAGACGTCCGTGATCCCCCGCTCGAGACCGCTGAAGACGAAGCTCTTCAGGGGATCGTAGAGCGGCTGCAGGCTCGGATGGCGGAGATCGACCAGCGACAGGTCCGCCTTGCAGCCCACCGCGAGGCGGCCGATGTCGTCGCGCATCAGCGCCTTGGCGCCGCCGACCGTCGCGGCATGGAAGACCTCCGCGAGATCGGTCGCCTCGACGTTGCTCGCGGCGACCTTGCAGAGCACGGTCGCCCAGCGCATCTCCTCGACGAAGTTGTGCGGGAAGGTGTCGGTGCCGAGGCCGATGTTGATCCCGAGCTTCCTGTATTTGCCGAAATTCTCGAGGAGAATGCCGCGCCGCACGAAGACGTTGGGGCAATGCGCGACCGACGCCTTGGAGCTCGCCATGCGCTCGAGGTCGCCCCGCATCGGCCAGCGGATCCAGCTGTGCTCGTCGACGAAGATGCAATGCGCGACGATCGCGCCCTCGTAGAGGAAGCCGATGTCGCTCAGCCACTCGATCGGGGTCTTGCCGTGGCGCGCGACCATCTCGCGGAATTCGACCACGCTCTGGGAAGCGTGGATCTGGACGGGCGCGTTCCGCGCCTTCGCGGCCTCGATGCTCGCGAGCAGCAGCTCCTCCGTGCAGGTGTCGATCTGCGCCGGCGCGAGCATGCCGAAGAGCCGCCCGCAGACATGGCGCCGGGCGGCGTCGATCATCTCGAGCGCCGCCGCCATCGCCTCGCGGCCCGCGGCCTCGTTCCACTCGTACTCCACGCGATGCCCGTTGGGCGTGAACCAGCGCGCGGACCGGTACGAGGGCGCGACGCAAGCGCGGATGCCCGTCCCCGCTAGATCCTCGAGCCAGCCCGCGCGCGCAATCGAATAATCCGTGAAGGTCGTGACGCCGCTCTTCAGGAGCTCGCCCACCGCAAAGAGCATCGCCGCCCGCTTCGCCTCGTCGTCGGGCCGCATCAGCAGCATGAACTCGTAGAGCGAGCTCATGCCGAGGCGGAGCGAGCCGCGCTCCTCCATCAGCCCCTTGTTGAAGGGCTCGGAGGCCGGATGGGAATGGATGTTGACGAAGCCCGGCAGCACCATCCGGCCGCGCCCGTCGATCTCGCGCTCGGCCGTGCCGCGATAGCCGCGGCCCAGGAAGACGATGCGATCCCCTTCGAAGGCGAGATCGGCGTTGGCGAGATAGTCGTGCCGGCCCGTCGCCTCGTTCCAGGCGACGATCCAATCGGCGTTCCTTATGAGGGTGACGGTCATGGGGCGTCTCATGCTCTCCCGTTGCCTTTGGCGCGCTATGTTGCATCAATCGGCGGCGCCCGCCAGTCCCATCCTCGGAGGAGGCCCATGACCCGCCCGAACCATCTGATGATCCCCGGGGCGCCCACGCCGGTCGCGCCTTTCAGCCACGCCGTCGAGATCGACGGCTGGCTTTTCGTGACGGGGCAGATGCCGACTTGGCCCGAGGACGACGCGCGCGCGCTCCCGCAGGGGATCGAGGCGCAGACGCGTCGCGTCCTCGACAATCTCGAGATCGTGCTCGCGGGCGCGGGCTATTCGCTCGCCGACGTCGTCTCCGCGCGCGTCTATCTCACGGAGTTCAAGCGCGACTATCAGCGGATGAACGCGGTCTATCGGTCCTATTTCGCGGAGGGACGGCTTCCAGCCCGCACCTGCGTCGGCGTCACCGCGCTCGCGCGCGATGCGCTCGTGGAGATCGATCTGGTCGCAAGAAAGTAGGCGCCGGCCCGAGGATCAGGGCTCGTTCGCGGGAAGCCGGAGATCGTTCACGTCGATCCGCACGACGCCGCCCGCGAAGTCGCCCGCGGCGTAGCGCGTGAGCGCCATGAGCTCGATGTCGCGGTGGTGCCGGTCGAAAAGCTGCTCCGCGAGCTCCGCCGCGTGGCCCGCGACACGCGCCAGACGCTGCAGCGCCTCGAAGGTGATGCAGCAGCGGATCTCGGCGTCTCCGTCGCGCAGCACGAATTGCACGGTGCGCGAGAGAGGATCCGCGGAGCGGTCGATCCGCGTAGTGCTGGGCGTGGTTCCCCAATTACCCAACGTCTCACCCTAACTGCTTGTGCGGCTAATTCTTACCAATGGTAAATGCGGTGTCCATACCGGTGTGTTCTAACAAGGCGTTATCGCAGCATTTTTTTCCTGAGGGCACCGGCGGAATCGATGTCGGCGCCCCCGCTGCCGGCCCTTTCGGAGGCGCGCGGCACCCTTTCGGGTTAGAAATGGCAGACTGCCAACCGCGCCCGGGGGCGCAAGTGGCCCGAGCATTTTGCTCGCGAATATGGCGGCCTGCGGGACTCGAACCCACGACCTGCGAACCAGAAGACCGCAATCGTTCGGTTGGCCGGAAAGATGCTCACGGTTCAGGTCAGCCGGCGGACACGACAGCGGGAGCCGCCGGTTTCATTCAGGCCAGCTCCCGCGGCCTCTAAACTCTGTGATCGTCATTTCAGGCCGGTTTGCCTGTCTGCGTTATTCCGAGTGGCGCTTGCGCCGTCTCCGCAGAGCAAATCCAAAGAGCGCGGCGCCCATGAGGGCAAGTGATGACGGCTCGGGCACGGGCGCGGCACCCGCCGTACCGATCACACCATCGGAAAAGGTGCCGAAGACACCCTCATTATTGGCATTCGTAAAATTGGCCCCAAAAAATGCGGAATTGAAGAAATCGTCGTCCACGGTATGCATACCCACCGCGTTGAGGCCGAAGGTATTGCTGTTAAACGAGCGGCCCGCATCGTTTGGGGCGACCGGCTGGACATCCAGCCAATAGGTCCCAGGTGCTAGGGTGAGGCTAACTGCAACTTGCACCATATATTCCGTGTACCCGAACGCAGAGCGTCCCGTCGGCGTGATTGTTGGCGTTGCCGACCCGGACGCTACAACCGATCCGCCGTTCCCTTCGGACACGCCGGTTCGGATCTCCCAGTTCGCGCTGGTATCTCCGATCGTTAAGCTCATTAGATCGTTGGAATACAATCCAGTGACGTTCCAGCTCGATCCGCTGACGGTGAAATTATCATAGACGTTCGCACCGCTGACGAGTACGTCGACCTCGTTCGCGAGACCGTTTGCATTGGGGTTGGTCGGATCGAAATCTCCGCCATAGTAAAGAAGGTCGGCACGGGCGCTCACGCTCGCCAAGAGTGCCGCCGCAAACGCAGCGGCACTCAGTGACCGAGTGAATCCTTGGACCATGCTTTTCCTCCCGGGCAGTCTCAGGTTCGACGCGGAGCCGGGTAGCAAGAGCGTCACCGCCGATGCGACGACGGCTTTCAGATTCGTGACCTGCACCTATCGCTCCCCCAGAATCAGCAGATCGCAGGCGAGGTTCAGGGGTGACACCAGTGCGACGCAAGAATCATGCCGGCGGAATTAAAAGACAGAATATCAAGGAGGTATGCGAATCGAGCGATTTTTCGGCGCGCGCAAGTGTAAACTCGCCCGACATACGTGGGCGCTCTGGCAGCGAGGTATCGGGCGCGGCGGCGCGCCCCAGATCCTCAAAAGCCGGAGCCGGAGCGGTTCCTTCATATCCCGTAACCCCGCAGCTACCCCAAGTCGAATGCTGGGTTAGTAGGGTGCCAGGGACCGGGCTAAGCCCCCGGTGAGCGGCCCGACACATAGGTGACAGTTCGTACCGGACACATGGGTAACACTTTCCCCCCGCAATTGCGGGGGGAA
>Ga0335070_10007079_pt1 | contig 13174 bp, 15 predicted proteins | sample Lox_Sample_13_FD_206722 | JGI IMG/M metagenome (GOLD analysis project Ga0335070, IMG submission 206722) | Soil microbial communities from Loxahatchee National Wildlife Refuge, Florida, United States - Lox_Sample_1.3 | ecosystem: Environmental > Terrestrial > Soil > Wetlands | place: USA...
CAGGCTGTAGGCCGTCACGACCCACTGGAGGCCGGACTCGCCGACGTGGAAGTCGTCCTGGATCGACGGCAGCGCGACGTTGACGATCAGCGCGTCGAGGAAAATCATGAACAGGCCGAGGCCTGTCGCGGCGAGCGTGAAGCGCTGGGTCCGGTCCATCGGGCCTCCGGAAAAGAGTGCGGCCAGCTTCTCACAGCACGAGCCCCTCCGCGGTACCGATGTACGATCCGCCGCCAGGGAGGCCCCTCCATGTCAGGATCCCGCCGGGAGTTCCTCGCGCGCACCGCCGCCGGGCTCGTCGGGGCCGCCGCCGCCGGCAAAGCCCTCGCCGAGCAGCAGCCCGCACCGCAAACGACGCCGGCCGCCGGCACGCCGCCCGCGTTTGGCACGGCGCCGCCGGTCGGCCCCGAGGTCACCGCCGCGACGGTCACCGAGGCCGAGAAGCTCGCGCGCGTCACGCTGACGCCGGCCGAGAAGGACCAGGTCGCCGGCAACTGGCGCCAGTCCATGGCGGCGACGATGGAGCGGCGCACGGGTCCGCGCAAGGTCGCCCTCGAGACGACGATCTCCCCCGCGTCGCGCTGGAATCCGCTGATCCCGGGCGTCTCGTCCGGTCCCACGCGCGACCGGTTCGTCCGGTCGTCGGCCCCGCCGCGGCCGCTGCCGAAGAAGGACGACGACATCGCGTTCGCGACCGTCGCCGAGCAGTCGCGCTGGATCGAGTCGCGCGCGCTCTCGTCGGAGCGGCTGACGAAGATCTATCTCGGGCGGATGGAGCGCTTCGACCCGAAGCTCAGGTGCATCATCACGCCGACCCCCGCGCTCGCGTTGACGCAGGCGCTTCAGGCCGACGCCGAGATCGCGGCCGGCAAGTACCGCGGGCCGCTCCACGGCATCCCGTTCGGGGTCAAGGATCTCCTCGACACCAGGGGCATCCTGACGACGTACGGCGCGGAGCCGTACCGCAACCGCATTCCCAACGCCGACGCCGTCGTGGTCAAGCGCCTCTACGACGCGGGCGCGGTGCTCGTCGCCAAGCTCTCGCTCGGCGCCCTCGCGTTGAACGACGTCTGGTTCGGCGGCCAGACGATGAACCCCTGGCTCCTCGAGGAAGGCTCGGGCGGCTCGAGCGCCGGCCCGGGCGCGGCCACCGCCGCGGCGCTCGTCGCGTTCTCGGTCGGCAGCGAGACGGGCGGCAGCATCGTGGACCCGGCCATGCGCTGCGGCCTCGCGGGCCTGCGGCCGACGTTCGGCCGCGTGGCGCGCACCGGCGCGATGACGCTCTGCTGGTCGCTCGACAAGCTCGGGCCCATGACGCGCGGCGTCGAAGACACCATGCTGGTCCTTTCCGCGATCACGGGCCCCGACGCGGGCGATCTCTCGAGCCTGCCGTCGCACCTCGATTTCGACGCCAACGGCCCGGTCAAGGGCCTCAAGGTCGGCTTCATCCCGGCGTGGATGAACGAGAGCCCGGCGACCGAGGTGGACCGCGCCGCGCTCGGCACCGTGCGCCGTCTCGGCATGACGCCGGTCGAGGTGTCGCTCCCCGACTGGCCGTACGGCTCGCTCAACACGATCCTCTTCGCCGAGGCGGCCGCCGCGTTCGAGGAGCTGACGCTCTCGGGAGGCCTGAGCCAGTTGAAGGCCCAGGTCCCCGACGCCTGGCCCAACACCTTTCGCCAGGCGCGCTTTCTGTCCGCGGTGGACTACGTCCAGGCCGACCGCATGCGCCGCGAGGTCGCCGACCGCATGCGCCGGATCTTCGACACGGTCGACGTGCTGCTGGTGCCGTCGCTGCGCGACGAGATCCTCACGATCACGAACTTCACCGGACATCCCGCGCTCGTGGTGCGAGCCGGATTCATCGAGGTCAGCGAAGCTCGAAGCGACTGGGCCCCGGACCCGAAGAACCCGATGCCGAAGTTCTCGACGCCGCGCCGCGTGCCGCACGGGATCTGCCTGATCGGGCGGATGTTCGACGAGGGCACGATCGCGACGGCCGGTCTGGCCCTGGAGCGCGCCTTCGGCGTCGCGGCGGAAAAACCACCGGGCTTCTGAAGGCTCGCCGGCACGATCACGCCGGGTTCTCAGTCTCCCACGAGGCGCCGGCCTCGCCTGATGCAAATGCGCCTATGGAGGCCCGGGCGCGCCTGCTACCTAGAAGGTGTCAAGGAGGTGCCTATGACACGCATCAGGGTGGCCGGACTCGCGATCCTCGCGGGCGCCGTTGCCGTTTTCGCACTCGCCCAGAACGCCGACAAGAACAGCGCCGGACCGACCCGGAACGATTACCGGCTCGGCGTCGTCCAGCCGCTCGAGGGCGCCGAAGTCGTCGGTCCGATCGTCCAGGTCATCGTGAACACCGAGATTCCCGGGGACACCGACGTGCGCCGCGACGTCAACTCGATGCCGCGCCCGGACGTCCAGGTGTACCTGGACGACGCCGTCGCCGGACGGATGCGCGACGAGAACAACGTCGTTCAGCTCGAGAACGTGACGCCGGGACCGCACACCATCGTGCTCCTCGCTTTGAACCGCGCCAACGAGGTCATCGACCGGAAGGTGATCCACATCATCGCCCTGGCGCCTCCGGCCAGGCCCGCGCCCGCGGCGAAGCGCCCGGTGCCCCCGCCTCCGGCTCGCGTCGAGGTTCCGCCGCCGGCTCCGGAGCCGCCCGCGCCGGCACCCGCCCCCGAGGTCCAGATGCCGAAGACCGCCACGAACGATCCGCTCCTCGTTCTCGCGGGCCTCGCGCTTCTCGCCGGCGGATTTGCCCTGCGCCGTTTCGCGTGAAGGTTCCCGTCAACCCGAGGCGCTGGCTCGACGTCGCCAACCTGCTCGTCGTCGCCGGCGCCCTGCTTCTCGTCCGGCCGGCCGCGGATTTCGCGGCCGGCTGGCGGGCTCAGTCGCGCGGACTTCCCGATCTGGCCGCGTCCGCGCCGACGAGGTCGATCTCGAACCCGAGCCCGAGCCCGCGCGAAGGAGACCCCGTGGGGCGCCTGGAACTGCCCCGGCTCGGCGTCGACCTCGTCGTCTTCGAAGGGACGTCCGACGCGACGCTGCGGAAAGGACCGGGCCACCTCTCGGGCACGGTCCGGCCCGGCGCGCCCGGCAACTGCGTCATCGCCGGGCACCGCGACACGTTTTTCCGGCGGCTCGCGCGCGCCCGCGAGAGCGATCTGGTGCGCCTCTTCGCCGCCGGCCGAGTGACGACGTACCGGCTCGAGGGCCGCCGCGTCGTCCGTCCCGAACAGCTCGACGTCCTCGGGCCGACGTCCGACGGCCGCCTCACGCTCGTGACCTGCTATCCGTTCCGCTGGATCGGCGACGCCCCCTATCGGCTGGTCTGGACCGCGCGGCCGGTCGACGCCAACGCCGGGACGATCGCCGCCCGCTGACCCCGGGACCTCCGACCCCGCCATATGATCCCGCGATCGCGATGGCGCGATTCGTGCTGATGAGCACGACCAGGGAGGCTTCCATGAAACGAAAAGCGACCGCGGAGTGGCGAGGCGATCTGAAGACGGGCCGGGGAACGCTCACGACCGACAGCGGCGTTCTCCACGACGCGCGCTACTCCTTCACCACGCGCTTCGAGGGCGAGAAGGGCACCAACCCCGAGGAGCTCGTCGCGGCCGCGCACGCCGGCTGCTTCGCGATGGCGCTGTCGGGCGAGCTCGGCAAGGTGAGCCTCACGGCCGAGAGCCTGCGCGTGACCGCCACGGTCTCCCTCGAGAAGGACGCGAGCGGCTGGTCCATCACGGAGTCGAACCTCGAGCTCGCCGCGCGCGTTCCCGGCGCGTCGCCCGAGGCCTTCCAGGCCGCGGCCGATTCCGCCAAGGCGAACTGCCCGCTCTCGAAGCTGCTCAAGGCGAAGATCACGCTCGCCGCGCGCCTCGAGAACGCGTGACCCGCGGCCGCAAGGCCCTGTGGGCGGCGCTCGCCGCCGGGACGATCCTGACCGTCGCCGTGATGGCGGCCCTCCCGATCGTCGTGCGGCGGCTGCTGACCGGGCCGACGCTTCGGGTGCTCATCAACGCGCGGCCGCGGGATTTCTTCATCGACTGGGAGGAGGCGAGCTCCCCGCGCCTCGGCCACGTGACGATCCGGAACCTCACGCTGCGGGGCAGCGACCCGAACGTCCAGTGGTTCGCCCGGGTCGAACGGGTCGAGCTCGACTACTCGCTGCTCGCGCTGCTGCGCCGGTCGTTCCAGGCGCGCAACGTCTCCGGGTCGGGGCTCTCGTTTTCCCTGCGCAGCAAGCTGCCCCCCGGCTCCACGGTCCCCGACGCCGCGCTGCTGCCTCCCATTCCCGGGTTCTCCGACCCTCCGCTGAAGTCCCCGGACGACCACTTCTTCGTGGAACCGAATCCGTGGCTCGTCGACCTGCGCACGGTCGCGATCGACCACTTCGACGACATCTGGATCAACCAGTTTCGGTACCAGGGCCCGGCGCGCCTGCAGGGCGGGCTTCTCCTGCGGCCGCTCCAGATGGTCCAGATCGTCGCCGCCGCCATCTCGCTCCAGGGCGGCCGGCTGCGCGTCGGAACGAATCCCGTCGGCCTCGGGCTGACCGGTTCGATCGTCGTCTCGTCGCGCCGATTCGAGCCCCTCCGCGTGCCGCTGCCGGAGCTGCCTCCCGTGCTCACGGCCGACGTGAAGCTCGACGTCCGCGTCGAATCGCTCTCGACCCTCGACGCGCTGGTCTCCCTGCCCGCAGGCCTGCGCTTCGACGGCGGCTCGGGCACCGCCGCGATCCGGCTCGCCGCGCACGAAGGCGTCCTCGACGGCGACGTCGCGGTGTCGTTCGACGAGGGCCGCCTGCGCCTGGGCGACGTTCCGAACGCCCTCGGCGTCTCGGGTTCGCTGTCGGCCTCCGTGAAGCCGCACGAGCTCCGGAGCCTGTCGCTCGACGCCCTCTTTTCGGACCTGACGGGAGACGTGAAGCTCGACCTGCGAGCCGACAGGCTGCAGGTCCTCGCAAAGCTCGCTCGCCTGCCGACCGGCATGAGGATCGAAGGAGGCGCCTCGACGGCGTCGATCCGCGCGGCCGCGAAGGGGGGCGTCGCGGACGGCAAGGTCTCGCTGCGCGTGAAGAGCGCCGCGGTGCGCACGAAGCAGTACCGGCTGCGCGGCGACGCGAGCGTGGACGTGCCGGTCCGGCAGTGGAAGCTGTCCGGCGGCTCGTTCGACGTGTCGGGAGCTCGCGTCGCCCTGACCGACGTCTTCTCGACGGGCGACGATCCGGCGCGGAAGTGGTGGGGCACCGTGGACGTGCCGTCCGGGCGCCTCGGCAAGACCATCTCCGCGAAAGTCCTGCTTCAGTGCCGCGACGCGCGGCCGCTGCTGGCGCTCTTCGGCGTGACGCTGCCCGCCTGGACCAACGGCCTCGTCAAGCTCGACGACTTCTCGGCGACGGCCGACGTCGCGGCCGCGCCCGGGGTCCTGCGCGTCGCCGGCCTCGAGGCCACGGGCGGCACCTTTCACGTCCTCGGGCAGTACGCCGAGGACCACGACGCCGCCAGCGGCGCCTTTCTCATCGAGTCGGGAATCCTGCTGCTCGGCGTCGAGGTCGTTCCCCCGAAGCCCGCGAAGGTCCGGCTCCTGCTCGCCAAGCAGTGGTACGAGAAGCAGGTCCGGCAGCCCGCCGCCGGCGGGAAGTGATCGCCGCTACTTTTTCGGGGGGCGCGCCGGCCGCAGCTCGATCCGCGACGCGATCGCGCGGTCCGGAAAGCGGACGAGATCCGCGACGGCCTCCGCGACGTCCTCGGGCCGCAGCATCCACGAGGCGTCCTGGTTGCCGTGCGAGTGGCTCCAGTCGGTGGCGACCGAGCCGGGCAGCACCGTCGCCAGGCGGACCCCGGCATGCCGCAGGTCGAGCATGGCCGCCTCGGAGAATCCGAGGAGGCCGAACTTCGAGGCGTTGTACGCCGCGCCGCCGGGAAACGCGTTCACCGCCGCGAGCGAGGCGATGTTCACGATGAAGCCGCCGCCGGTCTCCTTCATCAGCGGCGCCGCGTACCGCACCGCGTAGAACGGACCGAAGAGGTTCGTCTCGAGGACCTCGCGGAAGCGCTCCGGGTCCAGCTGGTCCACCGGGCCGAAGTGGCCGATTCCCGCGTTGTTGACGAGAACGTCGAGGCGGCCGCCCTCGCGCGCCGCCGATTCGACCAGCCGCTTCTGGTCCTCCTCGCGCCGCGCGTCGGCGGCGAATCCGCGCACGGCGAGACCTTCCTTCGCGCAGCGCGCGAGCGCCTCCCGCACGGAGCCTTCCGTTCGGCCGGACAGGAACACCGAGAATCCGTCGGCGCAGAGCCGGCGCACGATCGCCGCTCCGATGCCCCGGGTGCCGCCGGTGACGAGCGCGACGCGGGAGGCGGCCATGGGAGACGCATCTTAGCGTGTCGCCCGGGCCGCGGTGTATGTTCCGGCGATGCGCCAGCGTCGGCTCGGCTCGACCGCACGCCGGGTTCACCCCGTCGGCCTCGGCTGCATGGGGCTCTCGTGGGGCTACCGCGACCACTCCGTCGACGAGGCCGCGGGAATCGACCTGATCCGGCAGGCGATCGACCTCGGCGTCGACCACTTCGACACCGCCGACGTCTACGGCCCCTTCAAGAACGAGTCGCTTCTCGGCCGCGCGCTCGAGGGCCGGCGCGACCGCGTCGTGCTCGCGACGAAGATGGGCCTCGTCGTCGAAGACGCGGCGACGTACGCCTACGGACGCGACGGCCGCCCCGAGCACGTGCGCGCCGCGTGCGACGCCTCGCTCGCCCGCCTCGGCGTCGACGTCATCGACCTCTACTACCTTCACCGCGTCGACCCGAAGACGCCCGTCGAGGAAACGTGGACCGCCATGGCGGGCCTCGTCGCCGCCGGCAAGGTTCGCTGGCTCGGCATTTCCGAGCCGACCGTCGCCGAGCTCGAGCGCGTCTCCCGCATCCATCCGGTCACCGCCGTGCAGTCGGAGCTGTCGCTCTGGACCCGCGACCACCTCGCCGAGGTCGTGCCCTGGTGCGCCGCGCACGGCGCGTCGTTCGTCGCGTTCTCCCCGCTCGGGCGCGGGTTCCTGACGGGAGCGATCGCCGCCGACGCCCGATTCGGCCCCGAGGACTTCCGCTCGAAGCTGCCGCGCTTCCGTCCCGAAGCCGTCGCCGAGAACCAGCGCCTCGTCGAGCGGGTGCGCGACGTCGCCGCGCGGCGCGGCGCCACGCCGGCTCAGATCGCTCTGGCGTGGGTTCTTTCGCGGGGCGAGCAGGTCCTCGCGATTCCGGGCACGCAGCGCCGCCGCTACCTCGAGCAGAACGTCGCAGCCGCCGAGATCGCGCTCACCGCCGAGGAGCTCGCCCTGCTCGATGCCCTGCCCGCGCCCGTCGGCGGAAGGTACTGAAGCGGCCGCGAGCGCGCCCTCAGGCCTTCTTCGCGGGCACCAGCACCAGGACCAGGCCGAGGGCGGCGAGGCCCGCGGCGATCCAGCGGCCGGTCTCCCAGCCTTCCTTCCGGGACCGCTCGCTCGAGGAGAAGGTGGACTTGAGCGTCCCCTCGACCGAGTCGTACCCGCTCCGACGGCTCGAGGCCAGGACGAAGCCCGCCAGTCCGGCCACCAGGAGGACGATGCCGATCATTTTCATGGCGCTCCTCGTCGCAAGAACGATACCAGCACGGGGCGGACATCGTCTGTCCGACCGGCCGGCGCATCCTTCGAGCATGGGAACGATCCTCGACCCGGCCGCCTGGTGCCGCCAGCGCTGGTGCCGGGAGAGCGCGGAGGTCGAGCACTTTGCCGGCGACGGCTGCTCGTGCGACCCGCACGGCCGCGAGGACGCCGTGGAGACCCGGCCCATCCGCCTGAAGGCGCACGCCGCGCGTCTCCAGGCCTTCGCCTGCCGGGCGTGCGGCGCGAAGACCCGCGACATGGTCGAGGGTCCGAATCTCTTCTTCCGCTGCGGGCCCTGCGCCGCCGCCAACCGCTGGCCGCGCGTCGGAGGGGCCGGCGGACGCTGAGTCGCGGCCTAAAATGAAAGGAGGCGGGATTTCCGCCTCCTGCCGTCGGGGACCGCCGGTCGCGATCACCCGTCACGGTTCGTTGAGTCCGACGCTACCCATTCCCGGGACCGTCCACCTGATCCGACTTCATCAAATCGCGGTCGATCCACGGGATGACCCGTTTCGACCGAGCCTTTCACGACGTCCTGGAGACGCATCGAGAACGCCTCAGAATCACTTCCCTGGCGCCTCGAGCCGGGTGCCCGAATGATCCAGGCGAATCATGACGCCGCGCCCGGGAGGAGCCATCGTGGGATACGGGGTCGCCATGAGAACGATGCGCGTGAAAGAGCTGATGACGCGGGATCCCAAGACCTGTTCGCCGGAGACCCCGCTGTCGACCGCCGCGAGAACGATGGCCGCCGAGAATTGCGGCGTCCTGCCCGTCGTCGTCGAGGAGCGCTGCGTCGGGATCGTGACGGACCGCGACGTCTGCCTGGCGATCGGCAACGACGACGCGCCGCCGTCGGCTCGGCTCGTTGCCGACACCATGACCCGCGGCATTCACTTCGCGCGCGCCGACGATCCGATCGGACGGGCGCTCCAGCTCATGCGGCGCTGGAGGGTGCGGCGGCTTCCGGTCCTGGCGGCCGACGGCCGGCTCGAAGGCATCCTCAGTCTCGGCGACGTCGCTCTCCGGATCGGCGCCGACTTCCCCGCCCTGCCGACGCTCGGCGAAGACGTCGCGCGGACTCTTCAGGCGATCTCGGAACGTCAGCGCCCGGCGCCGCCCGCGCCGTCCCGGCGCTCTCGAATCGGCGCAGCGCCTCTCTACTTCTGAGCGCGCGACGCCGGCGAGATCCCGTCCACGAGCTCCGGCAGGACCGCCACGCGAAACTGGAGAATCGCCCGCGTGCCGTCGTCCGCCTCGATCTGGACCGCCTCGACGGTGTCGTCGTCGCCGAGCTCGACCCATGCCCGGGCGACGCGGCGCACCGCGTGCTCGGCGAGCTGCGCGGGCTCGCCCAGAAGGAACGTGACCTCCCGGACCCGCGGATCCGCCACGATCCCCTGGAGCGCCACGTCGCGGGCCTCGACCTGCGCACCGAGCTTCGGGTCGAGAATCGTGAGCTGGACGAGCCAGCCCCGATGGCGGCGGCTGAACTCGTCGAAGTACACCGCCCACTCGTAAGGAACCACGGCCGTCGTCTTCATCGTTCCTCTCCTTTCGCGCCGACCGCCGCCGATTCACGGTCCGCGGCGCGGGCCAGCAGCGATTTCACCTCGATGTCGGTCGTCTGGTCGAAGACCCCGTAGAACCGCCCGACGGCGTCGAAAGGTTCCGGCGTCGCGGGACACACGACGTCGTCGGCGATCCGGCGAAGGGCCGCGACGGTCTCGCGCGGCCCGACCGGAACGGCCACGACGATGGCCCGCGGCCCGAGCGACCGCAGTGCCGCGACCGCCGCCTGCATCGACAAGCCCGTGGCGAGGCCGTCGTCGACGAGGAGCACGAGCCGGCCCCGGACGTCGAGCGGCGGGCGGCCTCCGCGATACTCCCGCTCGCGGCGCCGGAGCTCGCGGCCTTCCTCGCGCGCCGCGGCCTCGACCGCGGACGCCGGAACGCGATACCGCGCGAGCATCGCCTCGTTCAAGACGCGCACGCCGCCGGAGGCGATCGCCCCCATGGCAAATTCCTCGTTTCCCGGAAAGCCGAGCTTGCGCACGAGGAAGACGTCGAGCGGGGCGCCGAGCGCCTCGGCGACGACCGCGGCCACCGGCACGCCTCCCCGGGGCAACCCGAGAACGAGAACCTCCGGGCGTCCGGCGTAGCCGCGCAGGGCCTCCGCCAGCCTCGATCCCGCGGCGCGGCGATCGGCGTAGATCACGGCGTCATTCTCCGCGCACCGAGACTTCGAGCCGGTCGCCCGGAGAGGGCGCCCAAGCCGCGTCCATGTGCCCGCGAAACCACGACGCCGCCAGGCGCGAGACCTCGTCGAGCGCGCCTGGCTCCTCGAACAGGTGCGTCGCGCCGGGGACGACCGCGAGACGGCCGAGAGCGCCGAGACGATTCTCCGCGGCCCTGTTGAGCGCGAGCACCTCGGCGTCGCGGCCGCCCACGATCAGCAGCGTCGGCGCCTGCACGCGCTCGAGCGAAGCACCCGCGAGGTCCGGGCGCCCGCCGCGGGAGACCACCGCGCGCACGAGGCCCGGAGCGGCCGCCGCCGCGACGAGCGCGGCCGCGGCGCCGGTGGAAGCGCCGAAGTAGCCGAGAGGCAGACGCGACAGCCGAGGCTGCCGTTTCACCCACTCGGCTGCCATGCCCAGGCGGCCGGCCAGCAGCGGGATGTCGAAGCGATGGCGGGCGCTCACGAGATCCTCGATCTCCTCGTCCCGGGTCAGGAGATCCAGCAACAGCGTGCCCAGGCCGGCCTCGCGGAGCCGAGCCGCCACGAACCGATTGCGCGGGCTCCGGCGGCTGCTGCCGCTGCCGTGGGCGAAGACCACGAGCCCGAAGACGGGCTCCGGAATCCCCAGATCTCCTTCGATCCGGTCGGCGCCCACCGGGATGGTGACGGCCGTGTCTGCTTCACGAGACTGCTTCACGAGCCCATGTTTCCCCTTCCTCGGTCGCGCGGGATGATCCGTTCGCATCATTCCGGAGGTTCCCACCGGCACTAGCCTTGTCCCGTGGCTGCCGAAAACGAGCAGGTCCCCCAACGCGGATCCGTTGTCTCGACGCGGTACTGGCACCGCCTGGAGGACGGCCGCGTTCAATGCGACGTCTGCCCCCGGTACTGCACGCTGCGGGACGGGCAGCGGGGGCTCTGCTTCGTCCGCGGCTGCCAGAACGGCGAGATCGTCCTGATGACCTACGGGCGTTCGAGCGGCTTCTGCGTCGACCCGATCGAGAAAAAGCCGTTGAATCACTTCCTGCCGGGTACGTCCGTGCTGTCGTTCGGGACCGAGGGCTGCAACCTCTCCTGCGCCTTTTGCCAGAACTGGGACATCAGCAAGTCTCGCGAGGTCGCCCGGCTCGCCGAAGCGGCGTCGCCCGAACTGATTGCCCGCGCGGCGGCGGAGCTCGGTTGCCGGAGCGTCGCGTTCACCTACAACGACCCGACGATCTTCTACGAGTACGCGATCGACGTCGCCGACGCGTGCCGCGAGCGCGGGATCCGGTCCGTCGCGGTCACGGCGGGATACATGTGTCCCGAACCGCGTGCCGACTTCTATCGCCACGTGGACGCGGCGAACGTCGACTTGAAGGCCTTCACCGAAAAGTTCTACCGCGACGTCACCGCCGCGCACCTCGAGCCCGTTCTCGACACGCTCGTGTACCTGAAGAAGGAAACGAAGGTCTGGCTCGAGATCACCAACCTCGTCATCCCGGGCTTGAACGACTCGGACGCGGAGCTCGACGCGATGACCCGATGGGTCGTGGAGAACCTGGGGCCCGACGTTCCGATGCACTTCACCGCATTTCATCCCGACTGGAAGATGCGCGACGTCCCGCCGACGCCGCCCGAAACGCTCGCCCGCGCCCGCCGCATCGCCGCCGCCAACGGGATCCGGTACGCCTACACGGGCAACGTCGACGACCTCGAGGGCGGCCGGACGCGCTGCCACGGCTGCGGCCACACGCTCATCGCCCGAGACGGTTACGAGGTGTTCGAGTGGGACGTGGCGCGCGGCATCTGCGGCCGCTGCGGGGAGCGGTGCGCGGGCGTCTTCGAGGAGCGTCCCGGCCGGTGGGGCGCGCGACGCCTCCCGGTGCGCCTCTGACCGCTTCGCCGCGTGAGACGCGATCCGGTGGACACTCCCGGCGCCCCGGCGTAGGCTGGAAGGGGTCCGGGCTCGCCCCGGCTCCAGGAGGCGCGATGAAGGCTTACGTCAGGCTGACCGAGCCCATGGTCCGCGAAGGGGGAAAGCTCCGCGCGGCGTCGTGGGACGAGGCGCTCGACAAGGCGGCGGAGGGCTTCCGCCGCGTCCGTGCCGGGAAGGGAGCCGAGGCGATCGGCCTCTTCTCCTGCTCGAAGGCGTCGAACGAGGTCAATTACCTCGCTCAGAAATTCGCCCGCTCGGTCCTCGGCACGAACAACATCGACAGCTGCAACCGCACCTGACACGCTCCCAGCGTCGTCGGTCTGACGGCGGTGTTCGGAGCGGGGGGCGGCACGAGCTCCTACCGCGAAGCGGAGGAGACGGAGTTCGTGTTGCTCTGGGGGTCGAACGCCCGCGAGGCGCACCCGATCTACTTCCACCACGTCCTGCGCGGGATTCGCAACGGCGCCCGCCTCGTCGTGGTGGATCCGCGCCGCACCGTGTCCGCGCAGTGGGCCGACACCTGGCTCGGCCTCGACGTCGGCTCCGACATCGCGCTCGCCAACGCCATGGGCCGCGAGATCCTGCACGCGGGCCTCGAGAACCGCGCGTTCATCGAGAAGGCGACGACGGGCTTCGAGGCGTACCGCGCGGGCGTCGAGAAGTACACGCTGGCGTACGCCGAGAAGGAGACGGGCGTGCCCGCGGCCGCGATCCGCGACGTCGCGCACGCCTACGCGAAGGCGAAAACCGCGCAGCTCTGCTGGACGCTCGGGATCACGGAACACCACAACGCGGTCGACAACGTCTTCGCGCTGATCAACCTCGCCCTGCTGACCGGTCACGTCGGCCGCTGGGGATCCGGCGTCTGTCCGCTCCGCGGCCAGAACAACGTCCAGGGCGGCGGCGACATGGGCGCCCTCCCGAACAAGCTGCCCGGCGGCCAGGACGTCGAAGACCCCGTTTCGCGTGCGAAGTTCGAGCGCGTCTGGGGCGCGACGATTCCGGCGACGAAGGGCATGCACCTCTCGCAGATGTTCGAGGCGATGGAGCACGGGAAGATGGCGTCGCTCTACGTCCTCGGCGAAAACCCGGTGCAGTCGGAAGCCGACCAGAAGCGCGCGCTGCATCTGCTCGGCGGGCTCGACCACGTCGTCGCCCAGGACATGTTCCTGACGAAGACGGCCGAGATCGCGCACGTCGTGCTGCCGGCGGCCGCGTCGTGGTGCGAGGACGAGGGCACGGTCACCTCGAGCGAGCGGCGCGTCCAGCGCGTCCGCAAGGCGCTCGAGCCGCCGGGCCACGCGCGCACCGACCTTTCGATCCTCTCGGAGCTCGCCCGGCGCCTCGGCACCGACTGGGG
>Ga0335070_10007081_pt1 | contig 13174 bp, 11 predicted proteins | sample Lox_Sample_13_FD_206722 | JGI IMG/M metagenome (GOLD analysis project Ga0335070, IMG submission 206722) | Soil microbial communities from Loxahatchee National Wildlife Refuge, Florida, United States - Lox_Sample_1.3 | ecosystem: Environmental > Terrestrial > Soil > Wetlands | place: USA...
GACGGCGAGCTCCCTCCCGCGGCGCTGACGGGGCGCGGACAGCCGCGCACCTTTTTACGCGCCGAGGTACTCGACGTGGACGTACGTCCCGAGCCTCGGGTTGTACGCGAGGTACTCGCCCTCGTGGTCGGGATCCTCGTAGATCACGATCTGGTCCGAGTTCCAGTTCCAGTCGTCGACGTACACGAAGTCGACCGGGAGCACGCGGAAATAGAAGTGCCCGAACCAGAACCGTTCGCGATTGCCGCCCGCGAGACGGAACACGTGCCGCGGGCCGAAGCCGCCTCTGAAGTGGCCGTGCGCCCAGGGATGCTCGATGACGTAGCGCGCGTCGCCGCGGGTTTCTTCGTGGCCGACCCATTCGTTGTTCGCGGCGTGAACGTGGGGCGCGTTCGGGTGGCCCGGCTGGTCGGAGAGCGACCTGCGCTCGACGACGGCGGGCCCGGCGGGCGGCGCCGTATGCCCGGCGGGCGGGCGAGGCGCAGGTCTCGGGCCGTGCGGCGGGATATAGGGCTTGGCGGCGTGGGCGGGCGCGTGCTGTTCCTTGTGCTCCTGCGCGAGCGCCGGAAGCGAACCGAGCAGCAATACCCCCATCACGACTGTCGACGTCTTCATGAAGATCTCCTCGGGGTGCGCCTTCGGCACCCGGACGTGATTTAGCAAGCAACGTGCCCGCCGAGGGAGTCTCTTTTTCAAGCCGGGTGGGGGGCCCGGCGCCTACGGCCGGAACGCCTCCACGAGGCCGTCCATCCGCTCGCCTTCGCGGAGCAGCCGGACGCGGACGAACCCCGCGCGCTCGAGGCCCGCGCGGATCTCGTCGAACGTGTACGTGCCCCCGTGCGCTGTCCCGACGAGCATGTTGATCGCGAACAGGGCGCCGGCGCGCGGACGCGTCCGGGCGGGATCCATGACGTGGTCGCGGACGACGAGCCGGCCGCCGGGTTCGAGCGCGCGGAAGATCCTGCCGTAGAGCGCGTCGTTTTCCGCCGGGCCGTTCTGGTGAATGATCGCGGACAGCCATGCGAGGTCGTGGCCTGCGGGCAGCTCGTCCGTGTCGAAGTTGCCGGGCACGAGCGTGACGCGCCCGAGGAGGCCGGCTGCCGACAGGCGCTCGCGGGCGATCTCGACGACGGGCGGAAGGTCGAAGAGCGTCGCGTGGAGGTCCGGCGCCGCCCGCAGAAACGCGGCGGCGTACGTGCCCGGGCCGGCGCCGACGTCGAGAAGCCGGCGCGCACCGCCCGGGTTTACCTCGGAGGCGAGCTTCGCGGCCTGCGGCGCGGAGACGACGTGCATCGCCTCGATGAACGCGCGCGTCGCCGCCGCGGGAGGGCGCGCCGTGAGCGGCGTGCCGCCGACCTTGCGCGTCAGGCCCGTCCAGCGGTCCCAGAGCGCCGCGGCGTGGAGGAGCATCGGGAGGATCGAGTCGGGAGCGTCCGCCGTGAGACACGCCGCGTCCTTCGCCGTCCGGTACGTCCCGCCCGTCTTGTCGAGGAGCCCCATCGCCGCGAGCGCGTCGAGCAACGTCGCGAGCGCGCGCGGGTCCGCCCCGAGGCGCGCGGCGAGAGCGTCCGCCGCGAGGGCCTCCGTCGCGAGCGCCGTGAAAACGTCGAGCTCGGCGCCCGTGAGGAGGACGCGGCTCTCCTGGAACGCGCGCGAGAGAGCGAGGAGGGATTCGGGTGTGTTCATCGGCACGCGACCTCCGTCGGCCGAGAATAAACGCGCCGGAGAAACCCGGGCCCCCGTTCCTGCGTTTGTCCCGGCATGCCGAACCGCCGCGCCGCGCTCGTCCTCGCCGCCGCTCTCGCCACGATCCCGCTCCACGGAGTCTCCGGGGAACCGGGGAAGGTCACGCAGATCCTCCGGGTGGAGGGCGTCAAGAACGCGTATCCGCGCTGGTCGAAGGACGGCTCGCGCATCCTCTACGAGTCGAACCGAACGGGAAAGTGGCGGCTCCACGTCATGGACGCGGACGGCTCGCACGACCGCGCGCTCACGCCCGGGACCGCGGACGACCAGCTCCCCGACTGGTCGCCCGACAATTCGTGGATCGCGTTCACGTCCAACCGGGACGGCAACGACGAGATCTACGTGATGCGCGAGGACGGCACGGGCCTCCGCAATCTCTCGAACAGTCCGGCCCGCGACATCCATCCCTACTGGTCGCCGGACGGCGCGTGGATCCTCTTCAACTCCGCCCGGGACGGCGGTCCCCTCCAGGTCTACGAGGTGCATCCCGACGGGACCGGACTGCACCGCCTCGCCGTGAGCGAAGACGAGGAGACGTGCGCCCGGGTCTCGCCGCAGGGCGACCGGATCGTCCTCCTCGCGAACCTGAAGGAAGGGCACGACGACGTCCTTCTCCGGTGGCGCGACGGCTCGCACGTCGTGAACCTGACGCGCGACGCGGCGGCGGACGGCTGGCCGACGTGGACGCCGGACGGGAGGCGCATCGTCTTCGCTTCGCAGCGAAGCGGCCCGTTCGCCATCTACTCGATGCGGCCGGACGGTTCGAACGTCCGGCGGATCACGTCGCCCGTGGCTCCGTTCTCCGACGCCCGCCCGAGCGTCTCTCCCGACGGACGCCGGATCGTCTTCAATCGCCAGGACGGCGAGACGATCGGCATCTACGTCGTCGACCTTCCGGCCGAACCCCGCTGACGGCCGGGCCGCGGCGACGGCCTCTCCGATCGCCTTCGCCCACGAGCCGGGCTCGCCGGAAACGGCGTGTATCCTCCGCGAACGCGTCGCTGGAGAGCTGAATGACCCGTATGCCGCCGAAAGCCCCGACCCGGATGTCGCCGAAAGTTCCCGCCCTTCTCTTCTGTTCCGGTCTGACGGCTCTCATCTACCAGACGATCTGGTCGCGGCAATTCCGCCTGATCTTCGGCTCCTCGACCTACGCCACGGCGGCCGTGCTCGCCATCTTCATGGGCGGCCTCGGCGTCGGGAGCCTGCTGCTCGGCAAGCGCGCCGACGGCAAGGCGAAGCCGCTGGAATTCTACGGAAACCTCGAGCTCGCGATTGCCGTCGCGGCGGCGCTCTCCCAGCCCCTGCTCTGGATCGTCGGGAGCGTGTACGTCGGACTGGGCGGCTCGGCCTCTCTCGGGTTGGGAGGCGCGACCTTGGTGCGTCTCGCTCTGGCGGCCGTCGTCATCGGCGTGCCGACGTTTCTCATGGGAGGCACGTTGCCCGCCGCCGCGCGCGCGGTCGAGACGGGCGACGACGCGAGACGCCGCCGGGTCGCCGTCCTGTACGCGGCGAACACCGTCGGCGCCGTCGCGGGCGCCCTGTTGTCGACGTTCTGGATGGTCGAAGCGTTCGGCAACCGCTCGACCCTGCTCGCGGCGGCGCTCGTGAATCTGTGCGTGGGTTTCCTCGCGCGTGCCGCGGCCCGGGCGGAAAAGACCCGCGCGAAATCCGCCGGCCCGGCGCCGGCGGAGGACGCGGGGTCGCCGGTTCCGCCCCGGTTCGTCTTCGCCGCCGCGGCCCTGACCGGCTTCGCATTTCTTCTGATGGAGATGGTCTGGTACCGGATGCTGACGCCGCTCCTCGGCGGGACGACGTTCATGTTCGGGCTCGTGCTCGCCGTCGCGCTGCTCGGAATCGGCGCCGGAGGAGCTGCGTATTCATTCGGACGCCCGGATCGCGCCGCTTCGGCGGGCGCGTTCGCGCTCACCTGCGCGCTCGAAGCGGCGGCCATGGCGGTCCCGTTCGCCCTCGGCGACCGTCTCGCGGTCCTTGCCAACTTTCTGCAGCCGCGCGGCGCCGCCGGCTTCGGCACCCAGGTCCTCGCGTGGTCTCTCGTCACGCTCATCACGGTCTTCCCGGCGGCGTTCGTGTCCGGGATCCAGTTCCCGCTCCTGATCGGTCTCCTCGGCAGGGGCCGTGACCGGGTCGGACGCGACGTCGGCGCTGCGTACGCCTGGAACACCGCGGGAGCGATCGCCGGCTCGCTCGCCGGCGGCTTCGGGCTGATGCAGCTCCTCTCCGCGCCGGGATGCTGGCGTCTCGTCATCGCCCTGCTCGCGGCGCTCGCGGTCGGGACGGTCGTCCTCGGGGTCGCGAACCGCCGCACCGGGATCGCGCAGGCGGCGGCCGGATTCGCCGCCGCGGCGATCGCCGCGGCCTTCGCAACGGGTCCCACCGCCGTCTGGAGACACTCCGGGATCGGGGCGGGCCGCGCCCCGGATGTCAAGACCCTCAACGAGCGGCGAAAGTGGGAGCAGCGCGTGCGCCGCACGCTCCTGTGGGACGCCGACGGGCGCGAGAGCGCCATCGCCCTCGTGAACGAGCAGGATCTCTCCTTCTACGTCAACGGCAAGTCCGACGGGGCGTCGATCGGGGACGCCGGGACCCAGGTGATGGCCGGCCTCGTGGGAGCAGCCGTGCACGGCGCGCCCCGCTCGGCGCTCGTGATCGGGCTGGGGACCGGGAGCACGGCCGGATGGCTGGGCGCCGTCGACTCGATCGATCGCGTGGACGTCGTCGAGCTCGAGCCGGTCGTGCTGCGGGTCGCGGCGGCCTGCGCCGCCGTCAACCACGACGTTCTGCACAACCCCAAGGTCCACATCCACATCGCCGACGCGCGCGAGTGGCTCCTGGCTTCGCGCGACCGCTATGACCTGATCTTCTCCGAGCCGTCGAACCCGTACCGGGCCGGAATCGCGAGCCTGTTCACGAGCGAGTTCTACGACGCGGCGGCGTCGCGCCTGAACCCGGGCGGCTTCTTCCTCCAGTGGGTGCAGGCCTACGAGATCGACGCCGAGACGCTCCGCACGATCTGGGCCACGATCGGCTCGGCCTTTCCCAATACGGAGACCTGGTGGACGAAGGGCTCCGATCTGCTTCTCCTCGCGAGCCGCGATCCCGTCATGCACGACGTGGACGCGCTGCGCCGGCGCCTGGCACAAGAGCCTCTGGCCAGCGCGATGCACGACACATGGCGAACGGAGACGGCCGAAGGGTTCCTGTCGCACTTCGTCGCGACGCCGGATGTCGCGAAGGCGCTCAGCTCCAGGGCCAGACGGAACACCGACGATCAGACGCTGATCGAGTTCGGGCTCGCGCGGAAGATGGGCAGCCTGTCCGACTGGAGCATCTCCGATCTCCTGGAGATCGCAGAACGCTCCGGCGGGCGTCGCCCTTCGCCGCTCAACGGCGAGGTCGACTGGAACGCCGTCGGCCTCGAGCTCTCGTCGGTTTCGGGGGTTTCCGCGGGTTTCACGCATCTCACGCCGGAGCAGCAGCAGCACCGGGATTTCGACGCCGCCCGCGAAGCGGGAAACGAGGATCTCGCGCTGAAGATCTGGGAGCGCTCCCGGTGGAACCCCGTCAATACGCGGGAGCTCTCGGGCATCGCGGAGGTGCTGGCCGCCGCCGGCCTCGAGGAGGCCGATCCCTGGACCGAGGCCCTCGCGCGCCGGGAGCCCGCGGAAGCGCAGGCCATCCTCGCGAGGCTGCGCATCCGGCAGGGGCGCTTCGGGGACGCGGCGGCCCTGCTTCAGGACGCTCTCACACGTTATCGCGCGACACCCTGGCCCCAGCGCGAGGTGATGTGGCGCGCCATCCGGTCGGCCGGCCAGGTCGCCGCGGGCGACCGGGCCGAGGCCCCGCGCATGGCCGCGCTCCTCGATCGGCCGTTCGTCGCGAGGCTGAACGACCAGCAGCGGGCGATCGAACGCATCCACGCGGCGTATTCCGCCGGGGGATGCGGCCCGGAGACGATCGCGGCGCTGAAGGCGGTCGAGCCGCACGCGCCGTGGGAACGGGACCTTCTCCAGCTCCGCAGCGACTGCTACGAAAAGGCAGGCCTGGCGGGAGCCGCGGCAGCGGCCCGGAAGGACCTGAAGCGCTTCGTCGCGGCCGAAACGCCGTAGTGACGGCGGCCTCGGCGACTCACGCGGCCGCAGCCGTCAGGCCTTCACCTTCGGCGTCACGCTGATCGACCCGTTGTTCTCGAGCACGGCCGAGTGGACGTCGTCCACGCACGCGCAGCCGCCGCGGCGGAGCGCCGCGTTCAGCTCGTGGTGCGTGAGCTTCGCGCTCCTCAGGACCTCCTCGAACAGCGTGCCGTTGTGGATGAGGAGCTGCGGGCGCCCCTCGATGAGCGACTCGAGCCGCTTGCTCCGGTACGTGAGCGACCCGACGGCGAAGTTCAGCGCGACGAGCGTCGAGGCGGAGATGAGGCCGCCGACGAGCGAGTTGTCGCCGCCGTTCATCGAGTTCTGGACGGCGTTCGAGAGGACGAGGAGGAGGACGAGGTCGAACGGCGCGAGCTGCCCGACCTGCCGCCGCCCCGTGAGCCGCAGCAGGACGAGCAGGAACACGTAGACGACGACGCCCCGGAGGATGAACTCGGTCCACGGGATCGCGAGGTTGAACATGGGGCGGGACTCTAACCCGCGCCCGTGCCGCGGCGCGTCAGACCCAGCGGAACCGCTTGACGGCGAGGACGAACGACAGGACCGCCCATGCCCCGAGGATCGCGAGTCCCGCGCCGTGGCCCGCGAGCGTCGCGCCGTCGTTGAAGACCGCGCGCAGGGCGCGCAGGTACGGGGAGAGCGGCAGGACCGAGACGGCCGCCTGCATCCACCTCGGCGCGCTGTCGAGCCGGAAATAGACGCCGGAGAGCAGCATCATCGGAAAGAACACGAGGTTGGAGATCGCTCCGTACGTCTCGACGGTCGAGGCGAAGCTCGACAGGGCGAAGCCCATCGCGAGGAACGTCGCGGTGCCGCAGACGACGAGCCCGGCGAAAAGCAGGTACGAGCCCTGGTTCGTGATCTGGAAGCCGAGCCGCGCCGCGAGCAGGAGCACGACCGTCTGGAGGATGACGACCGTGACCCGGTGAAGGATCTGGCCGAGGAGGAAGACCCACTTCGGAAGGGGCGTCACCGCGAGCCGGCGGAACTTCCCCTTCTCCCGGTACGCGACCGTCACCATCCCGACCGCGAACAGGCCCATCGACAGGAGGTTGAGGCCGATGAGCCCCGGCACGAGGAACGCCGCGTAGCTGTCGGCGTGCACGTGCCCCGGGCTCTCGACGACGACCGGGATGCGCTCGGGCTCGGGCGAGCCGTTCACGCGCGCCTGCGCCACGAGGAACGCCTGGCTCGCGGCCTGCGCCGCCATCTGGCCCTGCGCCACGAGGTAGCTGTTCAGGCGCAGGCGGTAGCCGCCCCCGACGCTCTCGAGCTGCGCGGCCGTCTCGCCCTTCGCCCACCGGGTCTCCGCCTCGGCGGCGGTCAGCGTCTCGACCTTGAGGTGGGCCTCCCCGAGCGCCGTGAGGAAGGCCCGGTCGCGGGCGGACTCCTCCGCCGGCGCGACGCGGACCAGCGTCAGCGCCGGGGGTCCGCCGGACCGGAAGATGACTCCGAAGCCGAAGAGCATCAGGAGCGGGAACAGGAACGTCCAGAACATCGCCCCGCGATCGCGGAGGTAGAGCCGCCACTCGCTCCGGAACTGCCGGAGGAGCAGCGCGAACGGGCTCGGCAGACGCATCCCGTCCCCGCTCATTCGCGCAGGCTCCGGCCCGTGAGCTGGAGGAACACGTCCTCGAGCGTCGCGCGGCGGACGTGCACCTGGCTGTAGACGAGCCGCTCGGCGTCGATCGCCGTGAGGAGCTTCGGGAGGAGCGCCTTCGGGTCCGGCGTCGGGATCTCCCAGACGTCGCCCCGGACCTCGACGCCGGCGCCGAGGCGCGCGGCGAACGCCGAGGGGTCGGGAGCGGCGCCCTCGAACGTGAGCTCGACGACGCTCGGGATCCCGAGCGACGCGATGAGCTCCGCGGGCGTCCCGACGCGCAGGACCCGGCCGTGGTCGAGGATCGCGAGCCGGTCGCAGAGCGCTTCGGCCTCGTCCATGTAGTGGGTCGTGAGCATCGTCGTCCGGCCCTCGGCCTTCATCTTCCGGACGACCTCCCAGAGCGACCTTCGCCCCTGCGGGTCGAGGCCGGCCGTCGGCTCGTCGAGGAAGATGACCTCGGGGTCGTTCACGAGCGCAAGGGCGAGCGCGAGGCGCTGCGCCTGCCCTCCCGAGAGCGTGACGTGGTACGCGTCGGCCTTGTCCTTGAGCTGCACGAGGTCGAGGAGCTCGTCGGTGCCGCGCCTCTTCGGGTAGTAGCTCCCGAACAGATCGAGCGCCTCGCGCGGCGTGATCTTGTTGTAGAGGCTCGTCGCCTGCAGCTGGACGCCGATTCGGGCGCGGATCTCGGGCGCGTTCTGCCGCCAGTTGAGGCCGGAGATCTCGATCGTGCCGGCGTCGGCGGGCGTGAGGCCCTCGATCATCTCGAGGGTCGTCGTCTTCCCCGCCCCGTTCGGGCCGAGGAGCCCGAAGACCTCGCCTTTCGTGACGGCGAGATCCACGCCCGCCACCGCGAGGACCTTCGGAAACTGCTTTCGGAGGCCGCGGACGCGGATCTGGTCGGACAAGCCGGGGAAGGGTACCGCAGGCGTCTAGCCGGAGCCAGCCTCCGCGATCTTCGGGCGGGACATGAGGCTCGCCTTCAGGAAGTCCCGGTTCAGCTGGGCGATGAACTCCTGCTTGATCTCCTTCGGGCAGGCGCGCGAGCACTCGCCGTGGTTCGTGCACGTGCCGAAGCCCTCGGCGTCCATCTGCGCGACCATGGAGAGGACGCGCTCGTAGCGCTCGGGCTGGCCCTGCGGGAGGAGCGCGAGGTGCGAGACCTTCGCGGCGACGAAGAGCATCGCCGAGGCGTTCGGGCAGGCCGCCGCGCACGCGCCGCAGCCGATGCACGCGGCCGCGTCCATCGCGCGGTCCGAGCAGCTCTTCTTGATCGGGATCGCGTTGCCGTCGGGCGCGCTGCCCGTCGCGACGGAGACGAAGCCGCCCGCCGCGATGATGCGGTCGTAGGACGAGCGGTCGACGATGAGGTCCTTGACGATCGGGAACGGCGTCGCGCGCCACGGCTCGAGCGTGATCGTGTCGCCGTCCTTGAAGCTCCGCATGTGGAGCTGGCAGGCCGTCGTCCCGCGGCGCGGGCCGTGGGGGTTCCCGTTCACGACGATGCTGCACATCCCGCAGATGCCCTCGCGGCAGTCGTGGTCGAACGCGACGGGGTCCTCTCCCTTGAGGATGAGGCGCTCGTTCACGATGTCGAGCATCTCGAGGAAGGACATGTCGGGACTGATGTCCGGGGCGTCGTACGTGACGAACTTCCCTTCGGACTTCGAGTCCTTCTGGCGCCAGATGCTCAGCGTCAGTCTCACTTGTAGCTCCTCGTGGCGAGGTGGACGTCCTGGAATTCGAGCTGCTCGACGTGCCTCACCGGCGCCTTGCCCTCGCCCGTGTATTCCCAGGCCGCCACGTGGCAGAACTTCTCGTCGTTGCGGACGGCCTCGCCGTCCGGCGTCTGGTACTCCTCGCGGAAGTGGCCGCCGCAGGACTCCTCGCGCGCGAGCGCGTCGAGGCACATGAGCTCGCCGAGCTCGAGGAAGTCGGCGACGCGGCCCGCCCGCTCGAGCGACTGGTTCAGCTCCCCGGGCTGGCCCGCGACCGTCACGCCCTTCCAGAACTCCTCACGCAGCGCGGGGATCTTCTTCAGCGCGGTCTCGAGCCCGGCCCTGTTGCGGGCCATGCCGCAGTATTCCCACATGATCTTGCCGAGCTCCTTGGAGAAGGAGTCGACGGTCCTCTTGCCCTTCACCGCGAGGAGCTTCTTGATGCGGGCGTCGACCGCGGCCTCCGCGTCCCGGAAGGCCGCGTGCTTCGTGTCGACGGCGTCCTTCTTCGTTCCGGCGAGGTAGTTGCCGATCGTGTACGGCAGGACGAAGTAGCCGTCCGCGAGGCCCTGCATGAGGGCGCTCGCGCCGAGACGGTTCGCGCCGTGGTCCGAGAAGTTCGCCTCGCCCGCAACGTGGAGACCCGGGATCGTGGACATGAGGTTGTAGTCCACCCAGAGGCCGCCCATCGTGTAGTGCGAGGCCGGGTAGATGCGCATCGGAACCTTGTAGGGGTTTTCGTCCGTGATGCGCTCGTACATGTCGAAGAGGTTGCCGTAGCGGTCGCGGATCACGTCCTCGCCGAGGCGCTTGATCGCGTCGGCGAAGTCGAGGTAGACGCCGTAGTGCGTCTCGCCGACGCCGCGCCCCTCGTCGCAGACCTGCTTGGCGGCGCGCGAGGCGATGTCGCGCGGCGCGAGGTTGCCGTAGCTGGGGTACTTCCGCTCGAGATAGTAGTCGCGCTCGGCTTCGGGGATCTGGTCGGGAGGCCGCGTCTCGCCCTTCTTGAGCGGGACCCAGATGCGCCCGTCGTTGCGGAGCGACTCGGACATCAGCGTGAGCTTGGACTGGTGGTCGCCCGTCACGGGGATGCACGTCGGGTGGATCTGCGTGTAGCAGGGGTTTCCGAACGCGGCGCCCTTCTTGTAGGCGCGCCAGATCGCGGTCGTGTTGCACCCGGTCGCGTTCGTCGAGAGGTGGAAGACGTTGCCGTAGCCGCCGGTCGCGAGGATGACGGCGTCCGCGGCGTAAGACTCGATCGCGCCCGTGACCATGTCGCGCGTGACGATGCCGCGCGCCCGCCCGTCGACGACGACGAGCTCGAGCATCTCGTGGCGGGGATACATGATCACCTTGCCGAGGCCGATCTGGCGCTCGAGGGCCTGATAGGCGCCGAGGAGGAGCTGCTGCCCCGTCTGGCCCCGCGCGTAGAAGGTGCGCGAGACCTGCGCGCCGCCGAACGAGCGATTTCCGAGCAGGCCGCCGTACTCGCGCCCGAAGGGCACGCCCTGCGCGACGCACTGGTCGATGATGTTCACGCTGACCTGTGCGAGCCGGTAGACGTTCGCTTCGCGCGCCCGGAAGTCGCCGCCCTTGACCGTGTCGTAGAAGAGGCGCCGGATGCTGTCTCCGTCGTTCTGGTAGTTCTTCGCGGCGTTGATGCCGCCCTGCGCGGCGATCGAGTGCGCGCGGCGCGGGCTGTCCTGGTAGCAGAAGCAGGAGACGTTGTAGCCCAGCTCCGCGAGGGACGCGGCGCCCGCGCCGCCCGCGAGGCCCGACCCGACGACGATCACGGAGTACTTCCGCTTGTTCGCCGGGTTGATGAGCTTCATGTCGAAGCGGTGCTTGTCCCACTTCTTCTCGATGGGGCCGTCGGGGACGTTCGCCTTCAGGTCGATCATTTCAGCACCCCCGCCAGCACGGCGATTGGCACGAGGACGAATCCCCCGGTCACGAGGACCGTGAAGACGATCGCGAACGCCTTGCGAGCCTTCAGGTACTTCGGATGCGAGAGGCCGAGGGTCTGGAACATCGACCAGGCGCCGTGCCACAGGTGGAACGCGAGGCAGCCCATCGCGAGGATGTAGAAGAGCGCGATCGGGACCGGGGCGAGGCCCGTGACGAGGTTCTGGTAGACCTTGCCCTCGACGAAGTGCGGGTGCACGTTGCCGATCGTCAGGTGCATGAGGTGGAAGACGATGAAGACTCCGAGGATGGGCCCCGTCCAGCGCATGGAGCGCGAGGCGAACGTCGCTTCCTCGTAGTCCGTCACGGCGTAGCCCTTCGGGCGGGCCGCCCAGCTCTTCACCGAGAGCGTCAGGTACGCCCAGATATGGAGGCCGACCGCGAGGAGGAGGCCCGCGCGCACGAACCAGATGCCCGTGCCGTGCAGGAGCTCCCTGAGGAAAGCACCATAGTGATCCAATGCCTCGGCGCCGTTCGGAAGGAACGCCTGGAGGTTGCCGGCCATGTGGCCGAGGACGAAGAGCGACAGGACGATCCCGGTGACCGCCATGACGATCTTCTTGCCGACCGAGGAACCGAGGAACGTTGCGGGCGCAGCCATTCGAGCGATTCTCCTCCCCTGGACGGGCAGCGGGATCAGACTTTCAGGAGTCCGACGAGCTCCTGGACGGCGGTGGCGGACTTCTGGAGGGCGGCGGACTCCTCCGGGCTGAGCTTGAGCTCGATGATCTTCTCGATGCCCTTGGCGCCGAGGACGACCGGGACGCCCACGAAGAGGCCCTTGATCCCGTATTCCCCCTCGAGGTACGCGGCGCACGGGAGGATCTTCTTGCGATCGTTGAAAATGGCCTCGGCCATCTCGACGGCGGCCGCCGACGGCGCGTAATACGCCGAGCCGGTCTTGAGGAGGTTCACGATCTCGGCGCCGCCGGACGCGGTGCGCTTGCAGATGGCCGCGACGCGCTCGGGCGACATGAGCTCCGTGATCGGGACGCCGGCCACCGTGGAATACCGCGGGAGCGGGACCATCGTGTCGCCGTGGCCGCCGAGAACCGTCGCGTGGATGTTCGACATCGAGACCCCGAGCTCCATCGAGATGAAAGCGCGCATGCGCGCGCTGTCGAGGATACCCGCCATGCCGATCACGTTCTGCTTCGGGAGCTTCGTGACGCGCCGGACGACCTCGCACATCGCGTCGAGGGGGTTCGTCACGACGATGACCTTGAGGTCGCGCGAGCCGCGCGAGGTCTTCGCAATGCACTCGCCGACGATCTCCTCGTTCTTCCTCAGGAGGTCGTCCCGCGACATGCCCGGCTTGCGGGCGAGGCCGGCCGTCACGATCACGAGGTCGGAGCCCTCGGTCTCGTCGTAGCCGTTCGTCCCGACGATCTTCATGTCGAAGCCTTCGACGGCTCCCGACTGGAACATGTCCAGGCCCTTGCCCTGCGGAACGCCCTCGAGGACGTCCACGAGGACGACGTCGGCGAGGTTCTGCTCCACGATGCGCTGGGCGGTCGTCGCGCCCACGTTGCCAGCCCCGATCACGGTCACTTTGCGTCGCATGAATGGTTCCTTCCTCGCTTCCAGCGGTCCTTGGTGGAGGCGTTGGTGCGCGAGGCTAGCACCCGGAAATCGGGACCGGATATGAAGCAAACCCATCATCCCGCCCGGCTTTGGACGGGACGCGAGATCGGGGGGGGAACGTCCGGGAGCCCCGCGGCGTATAAAGAGGGTGATGGCCGGCGATTACAAGAACCTCCCCCTCTGGAAGAGGGGGATGACGCTCGCTCATACGGTCTACGCGGCCGTGGAGGCGGCGGGAGCCAAGGGGACGGAGGCGGGCACCCGCCTCCGAAAAGCGGCCGTATCCGTGCCTTCCCTCGTCGGGGAGGCCTTCCTCGACACGTCCGGAAGGGACGTCAGCGAGGCGCTCAACCTGGCCGAGAGCAAGCTGGACGAGGTGCAGATGC
>Ga0335070_10007082_pt1 | contig 13173 bp, 12 predicted proteins | sample Lox_Sample_13_FD_206722 | JGI IMG/M metagenome (GOLD analysis project Ga0335070, IMG submission 206722) | Soil microbial communities from Loxahatchee National Wildlife Refuge, Florida, United States - Lox_Sample_1.3 | ecosystem: Environmental > Terrestrial > Soil > Wetlands | place: USA...
GCCAGCCTTCCTTTTCGAAGCGCGCCGCCAGCGTCTGCACCTGCTCGCGCGCCGCGAGCTCCGCGCGCTTGAAGCCCTTCTTGTCGAAGCGCCCGTCGCCGAAGAAGCGGCTCGTGAAGCTCACGCAGCCCATGTAGAGGCTTTCCATCGCCTTGGCCTTGAGCTTGTTGCCGATGATGAATTCCGTGGAGCCGCCGCCGATGTCGGCCACCAGGCGGTTGTGCGGGCTCATCGGCAGGGAGTGCACCACGCCCAGGTAGATGAGGCGGGCCTCCTCGCGGCCGGGAATGACCTCGATCGGGAAGCCCAGGGTCGACTCGGCGCGGCGCAGGAAAGGCCCGGCGTTCTTCGCCACGCGCAGCGCGTTGGTGCCGACCACGCGCACCGCCTCGCGCGGCATTCCGGCGAGCCTCTCGGAGAAGCGCTTGAGCGCGGCGAGCGCGCGGTCCTGCGCGAGGCTGTCGAGCTGCTTGTCCTCGGTGAGGCCGCTGCCCAGGCGCACCGTTTCCTTCAGCGAGTCGAGCGGGTAGATCTGGTCGTCGACGACGCGCCCCACCGCGAGGTGGAAGCTGTTGGAGCCGAGGTCGACCGCTCCGAGGGTGTTATATTCCATCGCACTCAAGTATGCCATCCGCCTTTGTCACATGATTGTCATTGGGCGCTAAGACCATGGCGCGCAAGATGAAGCCCGAGGCCAAGGCGAGCGCCCTGCCCCGCGAGCACTTCCTCAACCGCGAGCTGCAGGCCCTCGAGTTCAACCGCAGGGTCCTGGCCCAGGCCGAGGACAAGACCAATCCGCTCCTCGAGCGCCTGAAGTTCCTCTGCATCGTCTCGTCGAACCTGGACGAGTTCTTCGAGATCCGCGTCTCGGGCATCAAGGAGCAGATCAAGCTGGGCGCGCCCTCGGCCGACCCCGACGGCATGGAGCCGCTCGCGGTGTTCCGCCAGGTCGCGGCGCGCGCGCAGGGAATCGTCGAGCGCCAGTACCGGCTGCTGAACGAGGAGATCCTCCCCGCGCTCGCCAGGGAAAGGATCAGGTTCCTGCGCCGCTCGGAGTGGTCCGCCTCGCAGCAGGAGTGGATCCGCGACTACTTCTTCCGCGAGATGATGCCGGTGCTCACGCCCATCGGGCTGGACCCGGCGCATCCGTTTCCGCGGGTGTTCAACAAGAGCCTCAATTTCGCGGTGGAGCTCGAGGGGCGCGATGCCTTCGGGCGCGACTCGCGCGCGGCCATCGTGCAGGCCCCGCGCGTGCTGCCGCGCGTGATCCTGCTGCCGCGCGGCGTGGCGCAGGGGCCGACGGACTTCATCTTCCTCACCTCGATCCTGCACGCGCACGTGGGCGAGCTCTTCGCCGGCATGAACGTGCAGGGCTGCTACCAGTTCCGCGTCACGCGCAACTCCGACCTGTTCGTCGAGGAAGAGGAGGTGAAGGACCTGCGCAAGGCCCTGCAGGGCGAATTGCCGCAGCGCCACCTGGGCGACGCCGTGCGCCTGGAGGTGGCCGACAACATGTCGGACACCATGACGCGCTTCCTGCTCGCGCAGTTCGGCCTCGAGGGCGACGACCTCTACTCGGTCGCCGGCCCCGTGAACCTGGTGCGCCTCATGAACATCCCCGAGCAGGTGAACCGCCCCGACCTGGAGTTCCCGCCATTCACGCCGGGGCTACCGAAGCCGCTCGCGAAGGGGCGCGACATCTTCGAGACGATCCGCAAGTCCGACCAGCTGCTGCACCGGCCGTTCCAGTCCTTCCAGCCGGTGATCGACTTGATCCAGCAGGCCGCCCGCGACCCGCGCGTGGTCGCCATCAAGCAGACCGTGTACCGCACCGGCACCGACTCGGTGATCATGCAGACGCTGATCGACGCAGCGCGCGCCGGCAAGGAAGTGACGGTGGTCGTCGAGCTCATGGCGCGCTTCGACGAGGAAGCCAACATCAACTGGGCCGCGCGCCTCGAGGAGGTCGGGGCGCACGTGGTCTACGGCGTGGTGGGCCACAAGACGCACGCGAAGATGGTGCTCGTCGTGCGGCGCGAGGAGGGCCGGCTCGTGCGCTACGCGCACCTGGGCACCGGCAACTACCACCCGCGCACCGCGCGCTTCTACACCGACTTCGACCTGCTCACCGCCAACGAGCAGGTCTGCGCGGACGTGAACGAGGTGTTCCAGCAGCTCACCGGCCTGGGCAAGGTGAGCAAGCTGAAGCACATGTGGCAGGCGCCGTTCACGCTGCACCAGCGCGTGCTCGAGGCGATCGACATCCAGACGCGCGTGGCGCGCTCCGGCAAGCCCGCGCGCATCGTCGCCAAGATGAACGCGCTGCTGGAGCCCCAGGTGATCGAGGCGCTCTACAAGGCTTCCCAGGCCGGCGTGAAGGTGGACCTCGTGGTGCGCGGCGTGTGCGCGCTGCGACCGGGCGTGCCGGGGCTGTCGGACAACATCCGCGTGCGCTCCATCATCGGGCGCTTCCTCGAGCACTCGCGCATCTTCGAGTTCAAGGCGGGCGGCGCCACCCACATCTTCCTGTCGAGCGCGGACTGGATGGACCGCAATTTCTTCCGCCGCATCGAGCTGTGCTTCCCGATCGTGGACGCCAAGCTCAAGCGGCGGGTGGTGGCCGAGGGGCTGCGCCCCTACCTCGAGGACAACACGCAGGCCTGGGACATGCAGTCCGACGGGACCTTCAAGCGCGCCAAGCCCGGGCGCAAGGCGAGGAAGGGCGCGCAGGCCGCGCTGCTCAAGTCCCTCGCGCTGGACTAGCGCCCTACCAGAACTTCCACCACGCCGTGCTGGCGTTCCTGCCGGCGGCCCCGAGCGGGTCCTCGGGATAGTTTTTCGCCAGCACGCGCTTGGCGTCGTCGCGCAGCTCCTTCATCGCCATCCGGTCGTAGGCCTCCACCATGATCTCGAGCGCCTCCTTGTGGGAGGGCGACGTGGGGAAGCGCACGATGGTGTCCTGCGCGCGGTTGGCGGCGGCGAGGTAGGCGCCGCGCTGCAGGTAGTAGTGCGCGACGTGGATCTCGTGGCGGGCGAGGGCCTCGACCAGGTAGGCCATGCGCTCGCGCGAATCGGGCGTGTACCGGCTGTCGGGGAAGCGGGCCACCAGGTCCTTGAAGCCCTCGAACGATTCGCGCGCGGCCTTGGGATCGCGGTCGGCGAGGTCCTGGTACACGAGCTTGGCGAGCGGCCCCAGGTCCTCCTTGAAGTTGCACAGGGCCTTCAGGTAGATCGCGTAGTCCACGTTCGGGTGGTTCGGGTGCAGCTTCACGAACTTGTCGAGCGCGCTGATCGCCGAGGCGGTCTCGTTGGTCTTGTAGTAGGCGTAGGCGATCTCGATCTGCGCCTGGTCGGCGTAGCGGCCGAACGGGAACTTGGCCTCGAGCTGGTCGTAGAGCTTGATGGCCGCATCCCAGTTCTGGGCGTCGAACTCTTCCTTGGCGGCCTTGTAGTAGTCGGCGGCCTGCCAGTCCTTCCTGGGGTCCATCGCCTTCTGGAAGAGGCTGCACCCGCCCAGGGCGAGCGCGACGAGCAGGGCGGCCAATGCCGTTACACTTCGACTCATGGTGCATTCCGAATCGCGAGGCGCGAATTATACCGCGCCCCCGCCGCCTTCCCGCGCGGTGCGCATGACCATTCCCGCGTCGCTCGCCGGCGTACGGCTGGACCAGGCGCTCGCGCGGATGCTGCCCGGCGAGTCGAGGAGCCGCCTTGCGCGCCTGATCGAGGCCGGCCACGTGCTGGTGGACGGGGAGGTGGCGCCCGGCAAGCGCAAGGTGCGCTCCGGCGAGGCGGTGGACGTGACGCTCGCGCCGCGCGAGGAGGATTCGGCCTTCGACCCCGAGGCCATCGCGCTCGACGTCGTGCACGAGGATCGCGACGTGCTGGTGGTGAACAAGCCCGCCGGCCTGGTGGTCCACCCGGGCAGCGGCAACTGGAGCGGCACGATGCTGAACGCGCTGCTGCACCACGCGCCGGCGCTGAAGCACCTCGCCCGCGCGGGCATCGTGCATCGCCTCGACAAGGATACGAGCGGCCTGCTCGTGGTCGCCAAGAACGAGGCCGCGCAGCTTGCGCTCGTGAAGGAGATCGCCGCCCACGAGGTGAAGCGCACCTACCTCGCCGTGGTGCGCGGCAAGGTTGCGCGCGGGGCCACGATCGAGGCGCCGATCGGGCGACACCCCGTGCACCGCACCCGCATGGCGGTGGTGCGCGGCGGCAAGCCCGCGGTCACGCACTACCGGGTGCGCAAGGCGCTCGCCGCGCATACGCTCCTGGAATGCGACCTCGAGACCGGCCGCACGCACCAGATCCGCGTCCACCTCGCCTCCATCGGCCACCCCATCGAGGGCGACCCGGTCTACGCGGGCCGCGCGAAGAGCCCTTTCGGCCGCCAGGCGCTGCATGCGTGGAAGCTCGCGTTCACGCATCCGGCGAGCGGCGAGCGGGTGGCCTTCGAGGCGCCGCCGCCCGCGGACTTCAAGCGCCTGCTGCAGGAGCTGCGCGCATGATCCCGCGCGAGTGGCTGGAGCCCGCGTGGCCCGCGCCCGCGAACGTACGCGCGTTCGTCACCACGCGAGGCGGCGGCGTGAGCGAGGGCGCGCACGCCTCGCTCAACCTGGGCGCCTCCAGCGGCGACGATCCGGGGCGGGTGAAGCGCAACCGCGACATCGTGCGCGCGCACCTTCCCGCCGATCCGCGCTGGATGCGGCAGGTTCACGGCACGGCGGTCGCGCGCCTGGACGAGCTTGCGGCCGCGGAGGTGCCCGAGGCGGACGCCGCGGTCGCCGCCCGCGAAGGCGTGGTCGCGACGGTGCTCACCGCCGATTGCATGCCGCTGTTCCTCTGCGACCGCGGCGGCACGCGCGTCGGCGTCGTGCATGCGGGTTGGCGCGGCATGGCCTCGGGCGTGATCGAGAGCGCCGTGAGGGCCCTCGGGGGTGATCCGGGCGACGTGCTCGCCTGGATGGGGCCGGCGATCGGGCCCGATGCGTTCGAGGTGGGCGAGGAGGTCCGCGAGGCCTTCGTCGCGGCCGACCCGGGCGCGGGCGCGGCGTTTCGTCCCGGCCGGCCCGGCAAGCTCATGGCCGACCTCTACGCGCTCGCGCGCCGGCGCCTCGAGCGCAGCGGCGTGCGCGAGATCCACGGCGGGGGCCTGTGCACGTTCACCGATGCCGGGCGCTTCTTCTCCTACCGGCGCGAGAAGGCGAGCGGCCGCATGGGCGCGTTCATCTGGAAACGATGAGCACGCTCGCCTGGATCGTCGCTTCCTGCCTCGCGGGAACGGTGCTTTCCCTGGCGCTCGCCGCCTTCGTGGCGTTTCGACTGGGCACGCGCTGGATCTCGACGCTGGTGAGCTACGCGGTGGGCGCGATGCTGGGGGCGGTCTTCATCGACCTGCTGCCGCACCTCTTCGAGATCGCGAAGAGCCCGGCGCGCGCGGCCGGTTTCATCCTGGTGGGAATCCTCGTCTTCTTCATGCTGGAGAAGCTGCTGCTCTGGCGCCACCACCACGGCGACGAGGAGGACTCCGGCCATGACGAGCGCACGGGCGCCCACCACGCGCACGGCCACGACCAGGGGCGCACCGCCTGGATGGTCATCTTCGGCGACTCGTTCCACAACTTCACCGATGGCGTGATCATCGCGGGCGCGTTCCTCGCCGACCTCAAGGTGGGCGTGGTCACCTCGCTCGCCATCATCGCCCACGAGATCCCGCAGGAGATGGGCGACTTCGTCGTGATCCTGCATTCGGGGTTCGGCAAGGCGAAGGCACTCTTCTGGAACGCGGTGTCGGGGCTCGCGGCCGTGGCGGGCGGCGTGGCCGCCTATTTCGCCCTCTCGGCGGTGAGCGGCTGGATCCCCGAGATCCTCGCCTTCGCGGCGGCGAGCATGATCTACGTGGCGGTGGCCGACCTCATCCCCGGGCTGCACCGGCGCACGGGCGCGCGCGACAGCTTGATCCAGGTCATATTCATCGCGCTGGGGATCGGCAGCATCTGGTTGATCCACGCGGTATTATTCCCCGAGGTCTGAGGTTTCCTTCCCATGGCACGCCAAGCGCACGATCCCGATCCGGAACACATCGCCGCGGAGCTCCGCAAGGCGCACCAGAAGCTCACCAGCGCGCTGGGCGAGGAGGGCGCCACGCAGATGGTGATGGCCGGGTTCGCGGAGGCCTACCGCTCGTGGCTGGAGGCGCTTTCCGCGCATCCCGAGCAGCTGGTGGACCTGCAGGGCCGCTACATGCAGGACCAGATGCGCCTGTGGATGGGCGTGCTGCAGGGCGACGGCAGCGCGGCCGAGCCCGTGTCCGACAAGCGCTTCAGCGGCTCCGAGTGGAACGAGCTGCCGGTCTTCCGCTACCTGCGCGACTCCTACCTGCTCACGTCGAAGGCGATGATGGAGGCGGTCGAGCAATCGAGCCTCGACCCCGCGACCAAGCAGCGCATGCGCTTCTTCATGCGCCAGTACGTGGATGCCGCCTCGCCGTCCAACTTCCTGCTCACCAACCCCGAGGCGATCAAGGCCGCGCTGCAGTCGGGCGGCGAGTCGCTCCAGGAGGGCATGAAGAACCTGCTCGGGGACCTGGAGAAGGGCCGCATCTCGATGACCGACGAGGCCGCCTTCGAGGTCGGCAAGAACCTCGCGGTCACGCAAGGCGCGGTGGTGCACGAGAGCGAGCTGCTGCAGCTCATCCAGTACCGGCCCTCGACGGCACAGGTGCACGAGCGCCCACTCGTGATGGTGCCGCCGTGCATCAACAAGTTCTACCTCATGGACCTGCAGCCCGACAATTCGCTCGTGCGCTACGTGGTCGAGCAGGGGCACACGGCCTTCATGGTGTCGTGGCGCAACGTGAACAAGCACCACCAGCACGTCCAATGGGACCAGTACATCCAGGAGCTCATCGACGCGCTCGAGGCGGCCCGGGCCATCACGAAGTCGCCGAAGATCAACGCGCTGGGCTTCTGCATCGGGGGGACGCTGCTCGCCGCGGCGCTCGCGGTGCTCGAGAAGAAGCGCCGCGATTTCGTGGAGTGCCTCACGCTCCTCACCACGCTCCTCGATTTCACGGACGTGGGCGAGATCCGCGTGTACATCGACGAGAACTTCGTCGAGAAGCGCGAGAAGCAGCTCGCGAAGGGCGGCCTCGTACCGGGCCGCGAGCTCGCCAGCGCGTTCTCGAGCCTGCGCGCCAACGACCTGGTGTGGAACTACGTCGTGAACAACTACCTCAAGGGCCAACAGCCGCCCGCGTTCGACCTGCTCTACTGGAACGCCGACGCCACCAACCTGCCGGGCCCGATGTACTCGTACTACCTGCGCAACACCTACCAGGACAACAAGCTCGCGAAGCCCGACGCGCTCACGATGCTGGGCACTCCGGTGAGCCTGAAGCGCCTGAAGATGCCCGCCTTCGTGTTCGCCGCGCGGGAGGACCACATCGTGCCGTGGCGCGGCGGCTACTACAGCGCGCGCACGCTCGGCGGCAAGGTGACCTTCGTGCTGGGCGCGAGCGGCCACATCGCCGGCACCATCAACTCGGCGTGGAAGAACAAGCGCAGCTTCTGGATGAACCCGGCGCTCCCGGAGGAGCCCGAGCGCTGGCTCGCCGCCGCGCACGAGCATCCGGGCAGCTGGTGGAGGGAGTGGGCGAAGTGGCTGCGGCCCCATGCGGGCCCGATGGTCCCGGCACGCAAGCGCCTGGGCGACGCGCGCCACAAGCCCATCGAGCCCGCCCCCGGCCGCTACGTGAAGGAGCGCGCGTGACGCCCGAATCAACGAGGAGGAGCACAAAAATGACGCAAAGGGTTGCGCTGGTGACCGGCGGCATGGGGGGCCTGGGCGAGGCGATCTGCATGAAGCTCGAAAAGATGGGCATCAAGGTGGTCGTCACCTATTCGCCCGGCAACACGAAGCACGGCGACTGGCTCAAGGAGATGGAGGGCCAGGGGCACAAGTTCTTCGCCTATCCCTGCGACGTCTCCGATTTCGATTCCTGCCAGAAGACGGTGGCCGACGTGGTGCGCGACCATGGCCAGATCGACATCCTCATCAACAACGCCGGCATCACGCGCGACATGACCTTCAAGAAGATGACGAAGGTGGACTGGGACGCCGTGATGAAGACCAACCTGGACAGCGTCTTCAACGTGACCAAGCCCATCGTGGACGGCATGGTGGACCGGGGTTGGGGCCGCGTGATCAACGTCTCCAGCGTGAACGGGCAGAAGGGCGCCTTCGGCCAGACCAACTACTCGGCGGCGAAGGCGGGCATGCACGGCTTCACCAAGGCGCTCGCCCTGGAAGTCGCGCGCAAGGGCGTCACGGTGAACACCATCTCGCCGGGCTACATCGGGACCAAGATGGTGCTCGCGATCCCGAAGGAAGTGCTCGACTCCAAGATCCTGCCGCAGATCCCGGTCGGGCGCCTGGGCAAGCCCGAGGAAGTGGCGGGCCTGTGCGCCTATCTCGCTTCCGACGAGGCCGCCTTCCTCACCGGGGCCAACATCGCCATCAACGGCGGCCAGCACATGCAGTAGCGCAGCCGCTGCCATGCAACGATTCGCCGCGGCGCTCGCCGCGGCGGCGCTCGCGGGCACGGCGGCCCACGCCAACCAGGCGGGCCCCGCCGGGGATCCGGAGTACTACGTCGAGGGCTTGCGCTGCCTGGGCGGAAAATATTCGCTCACGCTGCCCGCCACGCTTCCCAGGCTGATGGCCGTGGGCCCGGGCGCACGGGTCGAAGTCCTGCGCCGCGAGGAGTCCGACGGGGACCTGCTCGTCCATGAGCGCGTGCGCTTCGACGGCCTCATCCTCACGCTCATCGCCTATGGCCGCGATCCCGACCGCTACTCGCTCGAGAAGGTGGAGATCCGCAGCGCCACCTGGGGCGGCCTTTCGCCGTTCACCGTGGGCCAGGACGTGGACGAGGCCCGCGACGTGCTGGGCGCCGTCGCGCACGACGACGTGCAGCTGCGTTCCGTGTACAGCGGGGAAAACGAGAGCCTGCGCTTCGAGACGAAGGCCGGGCGCGTGGCTGCCGTCGTCTACGAGTGCTACACGGGCTAGCTACGAGTACATGTGCAGGCCGCCGTTCACCGCGAGGTTCGTCCCGGTGATGTAGGCGGCGTTCTCGGAGGCGAGGAAGGCCACGGCGTCGGCCACCTCTTCGGGCATCGCGAGGCGCCCGGCGGGGATCTGCGAGACGATCTGCTGGCGAACGTCCTCGCGGATCGCCATCACCATCTCGGTCTGCACGTAGCCCGGCGAGATGGCGTTCACCGTGACGCCCTTCTTCACCACTTCCTGGGCAAGCGACTTGGTGAAGCCCAGGATGCCCGCCTTGGCGGCGGCGTAGTTGGTCTGGCCGAACTGGCCGCGCACCGCGTTCACCGACGAGATGTTGAGGATGCGCCCCCAGCCGCGCTCGATCATGGCGTCGATCACGTGGCGCGTCACGTTGAAGACGCTGTCCAGGTTGGTCGACAGGACCGCGCGCCACTGGTCGGGGGTCATCTTGCGGAAGGTGGAGTCGCGGGTGATGCCCGCGCAGTTCACGAGGATCTCGACGGGGCCGTGGTCGTGGGCGATCTTCTTCACCATGTCGCCCATGGCCTCGAAGTCGGTGACGTCGCCGAACGCGAGGCCGGTGCTCGCGCCGTTCAGGCCCGCGGCCGCCATCTGCTGCTGCCAGCGCGCCTCCGTGCCGGGGATGGCGTAGTTGGCCACCACGAAGTGGCCGTCGCGCGCGAGGCGCTTGCAGATCGCGGTGCCGATGCCGCCCACACCGCCGGTTACCAGAGCTACCCGTCTCATCGTTGTCTTTCCACCAAAAAAAACCCCGGGTTTGATCCCGGGGTTCGAACCTTTATCCGAAATGCGATAAAGGAGGAGGAGCCTTGAATTCGATCCCGAAGGGCCGTCTTATTTCTTCCGCGGCTTGGCCGGCGTGCTGCGCATCCCCGCGTCGGCGAGGGTCGCCGCGCGCTTGGCGGCCTTGTTGAAGCTGTCGAAGGCGGCGCTCGTCGCGGCGAGCGAGGACTTGATCGCGGCCAGCGCCACGTCGCTGCCCGCGGGGGCGGACTTGGAGGCCTGGTCCACGGTGTCGGTCACCGACTGCTGGAACGAGGACATGCGCTCCTCGGCGAGCTTGCCGAGCTCCGACTGCGTCTCGGCGGCGATTTCGTAGAGGCTGCGCGAGAAGCCCATCATGCTCTCGAGGGTGCTCTCGGCGATGCGCGTGCGCACCGCGAGCAGCTCCTGCATGTCACGGGCTTGCGTGAGGGCGCGGGCGTCCTGGGTGACCTTGTCGAGGGCGCCCTTGGCGTACTCGAGGTTCACCGCGATCGCGCGCTCGGCGCTGTCCATCGAGATGCGGGTGAGGCGCGCGGCTGAATCGACGGCGACGGTGGTGATCTGGGAGAGCGGGTTCGCGGCGGTGTTCATGATCGTTTCCTGGTCTGGCGGCGCCGTTCATGGTGCGCCGCAACAATTCCATTCTAGGAAGGGGGGCGGGGGCTGTCAAGCGAATTTTGGTGCATTGCACCAGCGTGGCTTGCAAGCCGCTTGCGGCGCCGCCCGGCATGGCGCAAAATGTAATAAAATTAACCACTTGAGCCTGCGCCGCCGCGGTGGTCCTCAACCCCCGGCCGAGCGCGGATTTGATGTAGCGCAACATCACCGGACAAGCCCACATGGCCGCGCCCCGCGTCATCAAGAAATATCCCAACCGCCGTCTCTACGACACGGAGACCTCGAGCTACATCACGCTCGCGGAGGTGAAGGACCTGGTGCTGGGCTACAAGGAGTTCCAGGTCCAGGACGCCAAGACGGGCGAGGACCTCACGCGCGCGATCCTGCTGCAGATCATCCTCGAGGAGGAATCGGGCGGCGTGCCCATGTTCTCGACGGCGATGCTCGCCAACATCATCCGCTACTACGGGCACGCGATGCAGGGGCTCATGGGCTCCTACCTCGAGCGCTCCATCGCCACCTTCCACGAGGCGCAGAAGCGCTTCCAGGAGCAGGCGCAATCGCTCTACGGCGAGCTGCCCAAGGTGCCCTCGGAAGCGTGGGCGCAGCTCATGGCCCCCGGGCAGCAGGTGGGCGGCTACCTGGAGAAGGGCGCCAAGGCGGTGATCGACATGCAGGAAGAGCTGCGCAACCAGGCGCTCAAGCTCTTCTCCGGGTTTCCCTATTCGGCCGGCCAGGGCGGGGCGCCGGCGCCCGCTGCCGAGCCCAAGGCCCGCGCGAAGGCCGCGCGGCCCGCGCGCAAGCCGCGCACCCGCAAGTAACCGCATGGCCCGATCGACCCGGCGGCCGCGCCCGGCGCCTGCGCCGCGCGTGGGATTCGTCTCGCTGGGCTGCCCCAAGGCCCTGGTGGACAGCGAATCGATCCTCACGCAGCTGCGCGCCGAGGGCTACGACATCGCGCCCACCTACGAGGGCTCGGACCTGGTGGTGGTGAACACCTGCGGCTTCATCGACGCGGCGGTGCGCGAATCGCTCGATGCCATCGGCGAGGCGCTCTCGGCCAACGGCAAGGTGATCGTCACCGGGTGCCTCGGCGCCAAGGGCGACGTCGTCCGCGAGGCCCATCCCCGCGTGCTCGCAGTGACCGGCCCGCACGCGACGGCGCAAGTGATGGACGCGGTGCACGCGCACCTGCCCAAGCCGCACGACCCGTTCACGGACCTGGTGCCTGCGCAGGGCATCCGCCTCACGCCGCGCCACTACGCCTACCTCAAGATCTCGGAAGGCTGCAACCACCGGTGCACCTTCTGCATCATCCCGTCGATGCGCGGCGACCTCGTGAGCCGCCCGGTGGGCGACGTGATGAAGGAAGCCGAATCGCTGGTGAAGGCCGGCGTGAAGGAGCTGCTGGTCATCTCGCAGGACACCAGCGCCTATGGCGTGGACGTGAAGTACCGCACCGGTTTCTGGGGCGGGAAGCCCTTGCGCACGCGGATGCTCGACCTCGCGCGCGCCCTGGGCGAGCTGGGCGTATGGGTGCGGCTGCACTACGTCTACCCGTATCCGCACGTGGACGACGTGATCCCGCTCATGGCCGAGGGGCGCATCCTTCCGTACCTCGATGTTCCCTTCCAGCACGCGAGCCCCCGCATCCTGAAGCTCATGAAGCGGCCGGCCTCGAGCGAGAAGAACCTCGAGCGCATCCGCGCCTGGCGCGCCGAATGCCCCGGCATTACCGTGCGCTCCACGTTCATCGTGGGCTTCCCGGGGGAGACCGAGGCCGAGTTCGAGGAGCTGCTCGCGTTCCTGGGCGAGGCCGAGCTCGACCGCGTGGGCTGCTTCGCCTATTCACCCGTCGACGGAGCGAAGGCGAACGACCTGCCGGATGCGCTGCCCGAGGAGGTGAAGGAAGAACGCCGCGCGCGATTCATGCAGGCGCAGGCCGCCATCAGCGCGCGCAAGCTTGCCGCCAAGGTGGGCCGCACGCTCCAGGTGCTGGTGGACGAGGTCTCGAACGGCACGGCGATCGCGCGCAGCGCCTCGGACGCGCCGGAAATCGACGGAGTCGTCAGGATTGCCCGCGCTGCCGGCGCAAGGCCCGGCGATTTCATGAGCGTGAGAGTGACCGCCGCCACGGAGCATGACCTGGAAGCTCGCGCCTAGGCTGCCGCCCCGCGCGGGGGCGGCGCTCAACCACCTCGCGCTGTCCGCGGCCATCGCGCTCGCGGTCTTCCTGCCCATCTACTTCTTCTGGTATCCCGACGTGCTGTACGAGTCGGCGGGCGGCAAGGACATCTTCCTCATCATCGTGGGCGTGGACGTGGCCCTCGGCCCCCTCATCACGCTCATCATCTTCCGGCCCGGCAAGCGCGGCCTCGCCTTCGACCTCGTCGTGATCGTATTGCTGCAGACCCTCGCGCTGGCCTACGGCGTGTGGGTGCTCTTCGAGGCACGCCCCGCCTACATCGCCTTCGTGAAGGACCGCTACGAGATCGTGCGCGCCAACGGCTTCCCGGAGGGTGAGCTGGAGAAGGCGCACGCGAAGGGATACGACGACCTGCCCGTCACGGGCCCGAAGCTCGTGGGCGTGCGGCTGCCCAAGGACCCCGACGAGCTGTTCAGGCTGATGATCTCCGGCTTCGCGGGCGTGGACGCCGAGTACTACCCGCGCTACTACGTCCCGTACGACCAGGT
>Ga0335070_10007084_pt1 | contig 13170 bp, 11 predicted proteins | sample Lox_Sample_13_FD_206722 | JGI IMG/M metagenome (GOLD analysis project Ga0335070, IMG submission 206722) | Soil microbial communities from Loxahatchee National Wildlife Refuge, Florida, United States - Lox_Sample_1.3 | ecosystem: Environmental > Terrestrial > Soil > Wetlands | place: USA...
CGGGGGCGCCCGCGGCGGCCGCCAGCGCCCTGGTGGCCGCGCTCGTCGAGCGTGCGCCGTGGCGGGCCGCCGACAACCTGCTCGTCCCGCTCGCCGCCGGCGCGACCCTCACGCTCCTCTCCCCGCCATGAACGCTCCCGCACCGGCGCTGTACCTCGTCGACGGCTACGCGCTGATCTACCGCGCCTTCTTCGCGATGCTCAGCCGGCCGCTCACCACCAGCCGCGGCGAGAACACCTCCGCGGCCTGGGGCGTCGTCAACTTCCTGCTGCGCCTGCTCGAGAAGCACCGCCCCGCGTACCTGGCGTGGGTGCACGACGCGGGGACCAGCTTCCGCCACGAGACCTACCCCGAGTACAAGGCCACGCGCGAGAAGCTCGACGAGCAGCTGCAGCAGGACTTCGACCGCTCCGTCGAGCGCATCGTGGAGCTGCTCGCGGCGTTCCGCGCGCGCCTGGTGGAGGTGGAGGGCTACGAGGCCGACGACGTCATCGGGACCCTCGCCACCCAGGCGGCGGGCCGCGGCCTCGACACCGTGATCGTCTCGGGCGACAAGGACTTCTATCAACTCCTGGACGAGCGGGTGACGCTGCTGAACCCCGGCCGCGGCGGGCCGGCGGCGGTGGAGGAGCAGCACGTCACGCTGGCGAACGCGGCCGAGCGGCTCGGCGTCCCGCCCGAGCGGACGGTGGACTACCTCGCCCTGGTCGGCGACAGCGCCGACAACGTCCCCGGCGTGCGGGGCGTGGGGGAGAAGACCGCCCAGAAGCTCCTGGCCGAATTCGGCTCGCTCGACGCGGTCCTCGCGCACGCGGCGGACCTGCCGGCGAAGCGGGTGCGGGAGGCGCTGCTCGCCGAGGCCGATCGGGCCCGGCTCTCGCGCGAGCTGGTCACGATCCGTCGCGATGTGCCCGTGCGGCTCGACCTCGACGCGCTCGCGGTGAGCGAGCCCGACTGGCCGCGCCTGCTGGAGCTGCTCGGCGAGCTGGAGTTCAACAGCCTCGCGCGGCAGCTCGCCTCCCGCGCGGAGGAGGCCGGCGCGGCGGCGGCGCCGGCGGGTGCCTACCTGGTCGCCGACACGGTGGAGGCGGCGCTGGAGGCGGTGCGGCGGGCGCGCGCGGCCGGCGTGGTGGCCCTCGATACCGAGACCACCGCCCTCGAGCCGCTGCGCGCCGACCTGGTGGGGCTCTCCCTCGCGGTGGCCCCCGGCACGGCGTGGTACCTCCCCTTCGGCCACCGCCCGGGCGGCGACATGCTCGAGACGGCGGCCGTGCGGAACCTGCCGCCCATCGGCGCCGCGGCGCTGGCGCCCCTGCGCGAGCTGCTGGCCGACCCTGCGGTGGCGAAGGTCGGGCACAACATCAAGTACGACTGGCTGGTGCTCCGGCGCGCCGGCCTCGCGCTGGGCGGCGTGGCGTTCGACACGATGATCGCCAGCTTCATGACGGACCCCGGGAAGCGCTCGCACGCGCTCGACACGCTGGCGCAGGAGCACTTCGGCGCGCGGATGCGCACCTACCAGGACCTCGTCGGGAAGGGCCGCGCGGAGCGCCCGTTCGCCGAGGTGCCGGTGCGCGAGGCGGCCGACTACTGCTGCGCCGACAGCGACTACGCCCTGCGCCTGCGGGGCGTGCTCGAGCCGCTGCTGGCGGACCACGGGTTGACGCCGCTGTTCCGCGACGTCGAGATGCCGCTGGTCGGCGTGCTGATGGAGATGGAATGGGAAGGGATCGCGATCGACCGCGACCTCTTCGCGCGGCTGACGAAGGAGTTCCGGGCCGAACTGGCGGAGATGGAACGGGCCATCTACGCCGCCGCGGGCACCGAATTCAACCTCAACTCCAACCCGCAGCTCCGGCAGGTGCTGTTCGAGAAGCTGCAGCTGCCGGTCCTCAAGAAGGGGAAGACCGGGCCCTCGACCGACGCCGACGTGCTGGAGGAGCTGGCGGCGATGGGGCACGAGGTGCCGCGGCTGCTGATGGAGTACCGCGAGGTCGCGAAGCTGCTGTCGACCTACCTCGAGGCGCTCCCCGCCGAGGTGGACCCGGCGACCGGGCGCATCCACACCTCCTTCAACCAGATCGGCGCGGCGACGGGCCGGCTCAGCTCGACCCGCCCCAACCTGCAGAACATCCCGGTGCGCTCGGCGCGCGGCGAGGGGATCCGCCGCGCCTTCGTGCCGCGCCCCGGCTGGCGGTTCGTGGTGGCGGACTACTCGCAGATCGAGCTGCGGCTCCTGGCGCACCTCTCCGGCGATCCGGCGTTCGTGGCCGCCTTCCGCGCCGGCGGGGACATCCACCGGCAGACGGCGGCGATCATCTTCGGCGTGGAGCCCCGGGCGGTGACCCCGGAGATGCGGGCCCGGGCCAAGACCATCAACTTCGCGACCATCTACGGGCAGGGCGCGCGCAGCCTGAGCCGGAGCCTCGGCATCCCGTTCGCGGAGGCGCAGCGGTTCATCGACGAGTACTTCGTGCGCTTCGCCGGGGTGCGCGCGTTCCTCGACCGCACGGTCGCGGAGGCCAGGGAGCGGGGTTACGTCGAGACGATCTTCGGGCGGCGGCGCTACGTGCCGGAGCTGCGCGATCCGAACTTCAACGTGCGCGCCTTCGGCGAGCGGGTGGCGGCGAACTCCCCCATCCAGGGCAGCGCGGCCGACCTGATCAAGGTGGCCATGGTCCGCTTGGCGGCGACGCTGCGGGAAGGGCGGCAGGCGAGGATCCTTCTGCAGGTGCACGACGAACTGGTGCTCGAGGCCCCGGCCGATGAAGCCGAGAGCACCGCCGAGCTGGTGCGGAGGGAGATGGAAGCCGCTGCGGCGCTTGACGTTCCCCTGGTGGCGGAGGTCGGGATCGGTGCCAACTGGCTGGAGGCGAAGGCCGGATCGTGATGCGCGACCTTGCTGCCGCTCGGGGCGGGGCATAGGTTGAGGCCGGGACCCGTCAGCGGGTCCCTTCCCTTGCTTGGAGTCGTTGTGCGCCGGGCTCGCGGCTTCACCCTGATCGAGTTGTTGATGGTCATCGTGATCATCGGGATCCTGGCCACGGTGCTGATCCCCCGGTGGAGCAGCACCCGGGAGCGGGCCTTCCTGGCGTCGATGAAGTCCGACCTGCGCAACCTCGCGACCGCCGAAGAGGCGTACTTCTACGACAACGCCACCTATGCGACGAGCCTCGCGTCGCTGGTGTCGTTCAACGCCTCCACGGGCACGGTCGTGACGATCAACCAGGCCACGGTGGCCGGCTGGTCGGCCACCGCCTCCCGCCCCGGGCTCGCCAGGCAGTGCTACCTCTTCGTCGGGAACGTCTCGCCGGTCGGCGCGGCGACCATCGAAGGGCAGGTCACCTGCCAGTAGCGGGCCCGTGAGCTGGCGCGAGTTCGCGCGCAACCGCGACGGGCTCGCGTACGCGGTGGACGGCGGTCTCTGGCTCCACCGCTTCTCCCTCGACGACGTCCCGATGGCGCACCTGGTGAGCGGCGACCGCGAAGCGCTGCTCGCTTGGGGGCGCGGCGCGGGCCTCGACCCGCGCTGGCTCCAGTACAAGCCGCTGCGCGATCCGCGGACCGGCGAGCGCCGGCCGGCGTGGCACTGGGACCTGTGGGGGGAGCGGATCCCGCCGCGGGGCGGCGGGGACTCAACCGCGGGCTGACGCGGGGCTGCCGCCGGAGCGGCGGAGGGCCTGGAAGTGCCGGCGGCGGTAGCCGGGCCACCAGTTGAAGCGGCCCGCCAAGTGCATCACCGCGGGCACCATCACCATCCGGATCACCGTCGCGTCCAGCAGGACCGCCACCGCGAGCCCGAAGCCGATCATCTGCACCGCCATCACCCGCGCGAAGGCGAAGGCGCCGAACACCAGGATCATGATCGCGGCGGCGCGCGTGATGGTCTGGGCCGTCGCCGAGAGCCCGGCGATCATCGCGGCGTCGTTGTCGTGCGAGAGGTCGAACTCCTCCTTGATGCGCGAGAGCAGGAAGACCTCGTAGTCCATCGACAGCCCGAAGACGATCGCGAACACGAGCACCGGTCCCATCACGAAGATCGCCTCGGTCGGGCCCTCGAGGCCGATGAGCGACGCGCCGATGCCCCACTGGAACACGATCACCGTCAGGCCGAACGCCGCGCCCACCGAGAGGGTGTTCATCACCACCGCCTTGGCGGGCACCAGCAGGGACCGGAAGACCCACGCCAGCATCACGGCGGTGACGCCGAGCACCAGCAGGACGATGACCCCGAACTCGTGGACCAGGCGGTCGCGGAAGTCGAGCGCCGAGGGGAAGAACCCGCCCACCAGCAGCGTCGCGTGCCGCAGGTCGGGGTTGGCCCGGACGCTGGTCCGGCGCACCTCGCGCACCGCCTCCAGCGCGCCGTCGAGGCTCACCGTGTCGCGCAGGAAGACGTTGAGCACGGTCGTCGAGCCGTCCCGCCCGAGGTAGGCGTCGAGGACGTCGGGGATGCGCGAGCGCGCCCGCGCGGTGTCGCCGTACAGCTCGTAGTACTGCCAGGACGGGATGCCGGGCCGCAGGGCCATCAGGCCGCGCACCTGCTGGACCCGCGGGTTGGTCAGCAGGGAGTCGCCCAGGAGCTTGAGGCCGCGCAGCCGCTCCGGGTCGAGCATCGGCGTGCCCGAAGGCAGCTGGACGAGCACACGGAGGGGCTGGAGCGCGCCCCCCTGTCCCATGTCCTGCAGTACGCTGAGCCCGCGCGAGGACTCGGTGTCCTTGGGGAACCAGTTCTTGGCGGGCAGGCCGACGTGCAGCCAGAAGGCCGGCGCCGCCAGCGCCACGATGATCGTCCCGGAGACGACCAGCGCGCGGAGCGGGTTGCGCGCGATGCTCTCGGCGTAGCGGGTCCAGCCGGTGCCCTGGCGGAAGCGCGCGAGCGCGTGGGCCATCACCTTCGGGCGGTCCACGTTGTGCCCGAGGATGGCGAGGATCGCCGGAAGGAAGGTCACCGAGAGCGCGACGGCGGAGAACACCACCACCAGCCCCCCGAGCCCCACCGACCGCGTCTCCACGATCGGGACGATCATCAGCGCGGCCACCCCCACCATCACGGTCCCGCCCGAGGTGAGCACCGTCTGCGCGGCGGTCCGGATGGTCCGCTCGGCGGCCTCCAGCCGGTCGGCCCCCGCGTCGAGCTCCTCCCGGAAGCGGGTCACCACCAGCAGCGAGTAGTCGATGCCCACACCCAACCCGACCATCGTGGTGATGTTCAGGATGAAGATGGACATCGGCATCAGGGCGGCGAGCATCGACTCGATGCCCATCGCCACGAAGATGGCGAGGAACCCCACCGCCACGGGCACGAACGCGGCGACGACGGCGCCGAAGGCGAGGATCAGCAGCAGCCACGTCAGGGGGAGGAGCCGCTGCTCGAGGCGGTCGGAATCCTGCGCCGCCACGGAGCGGGTGTCGTAGTCGAACGCCGGGCTCCCGGTCACCTCGGTGACGAAGTCGGGGCCCACCACCCCCTGGACCGCGTGCACCGCCTCGCGCAGCGCCGGGATCTCCGACGTGGCGCCGTCGGCCTGCTCGCGCATCGCGATGATGACGAAGGTGATGTGCCCGTCGTGGCTCACGAAGGTGGGGTCGCCCGCGTTGCGCCACGTCACCGTCTTCAGCGCGAAGGGCAGGCGCTCGACGGCGCGCACCACGGAGTCCACGTAGCCCGCGTAGCGCGCGCTGTCGACCGTCAGCGTCTCGTGCCGGATCGCGACCAGCGCGAACGCCGAGAAGGAGTTCGCGAACCGCGCGCGGATGATCGCTTCCGCCTCCGTCGATTCCGCGCCGGGCAGGTCGCGCCCGCCGACCTGGAGCCGGGTGTGGATCTCGCGCGCCACCGGCCACATGGCGGCGGCGAGGACCACCCAGCCGAGCACGATCGGCCATCGCCAGCGGACGATGGTTCGGGCGGGGAGCGCGATCAGCACATGGGGAACAGAGGCAGAGCCTCGGCCACAGGGAGCGTCACGGGGACCCGGCGGACGGGGCAACTTCGCCCCTCGCCGGCCGTTTCGCAATCACGGCGCCGCGCCCGCGGGGCCGCCGCGCCGCGGTCCCGGCCGGGCCTCAGTGGGGCGTCGTCATCGTCGGCCGCGGGCCCGCGGCCACCGCGTATCCCAGCCGCAGCGCGAAGTCCGCGTACCGCACCAGTCCGGCGAACGGGAAGTCGGCGTGCCACTCGTCCGCAGCCTGGTGGTAGTGGTCCCAGCGCCGGCGCAGCGCGTCCGACGCCTCGGCGGTCAGGCCCTGGTACGGCTCGGGCCCCGGGACGATGAACACGGCCGGTACGCCGATGCGCAGCAGGGGGAAGTAGTCGGAGTTCGGGCTGGCCGGCGCGGGGAGCGCGCTCCAGCCGGCGCGGCGGGCGACGTCCACGGCCAGGGCGCCGAAGGTGGAGGAATCCGCGGCCGCGAGGCGCCAGTGGTCGCACGGGGCCGGCGGCGCGCCGGCGTCGAGGTTGATGTCGGCCACCATCCGCGCGCGGGGGAGGAGCGGGTGCGCGGCGTAGTAGTCCGAGCCGAGGAGGCCGCGCTCCTCGCCGGTGAGGAAGAGGAACAGCACCGAGCGGGCGGGGCGCGGTCGCCGGCCCATCGCCTGCGCGATGGCCAGGAGCATCGCATCGCCGGCCGCGTCGTCGGAGAAGCCGTTGTAGATGGAGTCGCCACGCTCGTCGGGCACGGAGATGCCCAGGTGGTCCAGATGGGCGGTGTAGACGACGGCCTCGTCCGCCAGGGCTGGGTCGGCGCCGGGGAGCAGCGCCGCCACGTTCCTCGCGGGGACGGCGCGCGTGGTCACGCCGATCGATACCTCGGCGCGCAGCCCGGTGAGCACAACGGGGCCGGTCGGTCGCTGCCCCGCCGGGAACTCCGCCACGATGGTGCGCTCGAGCGCGGGCCCGGCCAGCACCGCGGGGATGTCGGGGATGAACGAGGAGACCGCCCCCGCGCCCGGGTCGAGGAACATCCGCGACGGCCCGCGGCTGCGCACGTAGAGCCGGTACGCCTCCTCGCCCCCCACGAGATGGATGACCCCCGCCGCGCCCCGCGCGCGCAGCGTGTCGGCGGCGCGGATGTCGGGTCCGAACGGCCCGACGACCACCGCCACCCGGCCCGCGAGCGGCGGGAGGCTGTCGTGCGCCTTCAGGAGGTCCGCCGGCGTGCCGAGATACACCAGCTCCCCCGCGAACGGCACCAGCGTGCGGGTCGTTCCGACGTTGGGGATGAAGTCGGCGCCGTAGGTGAAGTCCACGCGCGCGCCGCCCCGCACCAGCGCGAGGCGGGTGCGGCTCGAATCGATCGTCGCCTCGAGCACGGGCACCGGCTGGAAGTAGCTCCCGTCCTCGCCCGCCCCGCGCAGCCCCAGCCGCTCCGCTTCGGTGGCGAGGTACAGCGAGGCGAGCTGGGCGCCCCGCCGCCCCGTCCCACGCCCCTCGAGGAGGTCGCTGGCGAGGAACCGGGTCACGGCACGGATCGTCGTCGAGTCAATGACGGGGAGCGGGGGACGGCGCGGGGCCTGCGCCAGCGCCGCCGAGGGGACCGCCGCGAGGGCCGCAAGGGCGGCCACGGCGCATCGGACCTTCAAAGGAGTGCGCACGCCCCATCCTAAGGGGCATGCTGGCGCCGCGGCAAGCGCCCGCTCACCTTTCCCCACATGGCAGGCGGAAGCGGGCGGAGGGTCGTCCCCCTCGTGACGACGCCCGGCGCGTCGGGCGGCACGCTGCAGGATGTGCTCGACCGCCTCGCGGTCCCCGGCGCGCTGTGGCACCGGGAGGGCGACGCCGAGGACGTCCGCTGCGTCGCGTGCGGGCACCGGTGCCTGATCCGCGAAGGGCGGCGCGGCATCTGCCGGGTGCGCTTCAACGACCACGGCCGGCTGATGGTGCCGCACGGCTACGTGGTGGCGCTCCAGTGCGACCCCATCGAGAAGAAGCCCTTCTTCCACATGCTCCCGGGCACCGACGCCCTCACCTTCGGGATGCTCGGCTGCGACTTCCACTGCGGCTACTGCCAGAACTGGCTCACCTCGCAGGCGCTGCGCGACCCCGGCGCCGGCTCGGCCCCCTCGCCGATCACCGCCGAGGCGATCGTGGACCTCGCGCGCCGGCGCGGCGCGTCCTCGCTCGTCTCCTCCTACAACGAGCCGCTCATCACGGCCGAATGGGCGATGGAGGTCTTCCGCCTCGGCCGCCCGCACGGCTTCCGGACGGGGTTCGTCTCGAACGGCAACGCGACGCCGGAGGTCCTCGACCACATCCGCCCGTGGACCGACGGGTTCAAGATCGACCTCAAGGCCGCCGACGAACGCCCCTACCGGAGCCTCGGCGGCACGCTCGCCAACGTGCTCCGGTCCGTCCGCTGGGCGCACGAGCGCGGCTTCTGGGTCGAGATCGTGACGCTGCTGGTGCCGGGGTTCAACGACCAGGCTGACGCGGTGCGCCGGATGGCCGACGCCGTTGCGGCCGTCTCGCCGACGATCCCCTGGCACGTCACGGCGTTCCACCAGGATTACCAGATGACCGACCCGCGCAACACCACGGTCGCGGACCTGGTCCGGGCGTGCGAGACGGGGCGGGAGGCCGGGCTGCGTTTCGTCTACGCCGGGAACCTCCCCGGGCGGGTGGGCCGGTGGGAGCACACGTGGTGTCCCGACTGCGGGAGCATCCTCGTCGAGCGCTACGGGTATGAGATTCTCCAGCAGCGTATCACCCCGGCGGGCACCTGTCCCGAGTGCGCGGTGCCCATCCCGGGGATCTGGGCGTAGCGGCCAGGGTACCTCCGAGGGGGCGCGGCGCGCCGACCCGCGGAACGGAAGGAGGGGGACGATGCTGGAAGAAGAGACCGTCCGGACGGTATTGCGCAAGGTGAAGGACCCCGAGCTCAACCTCAGCATCATCGACCTCGGCCTGGTCTACGAGGTCGAGGTCGCGGACGGCGACGTGCACGTCCAGATGACGCTCACCTCCCCCGGCTGCCCTTCCGGTGCGGAGATCATCGAAGGGGCGAAGCGGGCCGTGGAGGCGCTGGAGGGGGTGAAGTCGGTGGACGTCGAGCTGGTGTGGTCGCCTTACTGGACGCCGGAGCGGATCGACCCCAAGGTGCGGGCCTATCTCGGCCTGGCCTAGTCCGCGAGGGCCTTCAGGAACTCCTCGCCGAGCAGTCCCACCTGCCACTTCCGCATCTCGGGGATCCCCGCCAACGCGTCCACCGCAGCGGGGCGCGCGCGCGCGAGCGCCTCGAGCGTCCCCTTCGGGCACAGGACCCCGGGGTCGATCCCGAGTCGCTCGGCCGCCGCGTTGCGCGCCGCCTTGAGCCGCTCCACCCGCCGGTCGAAGGCGGGATCGCTCACCCGTCGCTCCCCGCGCGGGAAGCGCGGGAGGTCGCGCTCCGGCACCGCGAGTCCCCGCTCGATGGCCGTGAGGAGATCGCTCCCTCGCGCCTCCATCAGGCGCTCCGAGACGCCGCGGATGGCGCGCAGCGCCTCCGGGGTGCGCGGCGCCGCGCCGGCCGCCGCCAGGAGCGCCTCGTTCGAGAGGACCCGGAAGCTCGCGCGGTCCAGCTCGGCGGCGACCGATTCGCGCCAGTGCCACAGCTCCTGCAGCACCGCGAGGCCGCGGCGCGAGAGCGCCCGCGCCCCCTTGAGCCGCAGCGCGCTGTCGCCGTTGGACGGCGCCGGCGTCCAGCGCACGCCCTCCATCCGGGCGAACTCCTCCTCCGCCCACGCGAGGCGGCCCTTCGCGACCAGCTCCGCGCGCAGCCGGTCCCGCAGCGGCAGCAGGTGCTGCGTGTCAAGGGCCGCGTACTCGAGCATCTCGCGCGGAAGCGGCCGGCGCGACCAGTCGGCGCGCTGATACTTCTTGTCGAGCCGTACGCCGAGGTACTTCTCGAGCAGCGCCGCGAGGCCCACCGCCGGCTCGCCGAGGAGTTGCGCGGCGACCCGCGTGTCGAACAGCCGCCGCGCCCGCACGCCGTAGTCGCGGTCGAGGATCCGCAGGTCGTAGTCCGCATCGTGGAAGACGACTTCGATGGCCTCGTCGGCGAGCAGCGCCGCGAGCGGGCCCACGTCCCCCACGGTCAGGGGGTCGATGATCGCGTTGTCGCGGCGGGTGGAGACCTGGATGAGGTAGATGCGGTCGACGAAGCGGTGGAAGCTGGCGGCCTCGGTGTCCACCGCCAGCTCGGTCTCGCGCGCCAGGCGCCTCGCCAGTGCGGCAAGCTCGGCGGGCGTCCTGACATAGCGGTGCGCGGTGCGGCGCGGGAAGACGCTGGCCATCGGAGGCTTCAAGGTCGCCCCGGAAGGGTGGCGCACGCAACTCCAGGCGGTCGGAAGTTGTGCACCTATCCACGCGAATCAGCTTCCATTTGTCGATAATGTGATATCTGTGGTGCGTTAGTGTTGTGACGCTGTCATACTATTTCGTGATTGTAATATGAAACTATCATAATTGTGTGTCGTTGGTGTATTGATTGTCGCGGTTCGTGGCTAAGCGCCGGTGACGGCCTGCAGGCCCCACGACCAACGGACGGATGGCCCCCTCCGGCGAGTCCCCATGCCGGACCCAGCCGGTGCGGGCGCAGCGAGCGGGGGGGTGAAGCGGCCTCGGGCGGCGCCCGAGGCGCGCGTGCACCCGGGTGCGAGTTCGTGGTGGACGGGCGCGGCGCGCTGATGCGCCCGGTCCCGAGTCTCGATAAGTTAGGGGGCGCTGCGGGGTCGCCGCGCGCCGACGCCAACCCGAATCCAGGACCTGTGAGCCGCCTTCCCACCGTCGAGGTCACGGTCTACCCGTACGAGTGCGACGCGTACGGTCACCTGAACGAGGCCGCGTACCTGACCGTCTTCGAGCGCGCCCGCTGGGAGGCGCTCGCTCGCGGGCCCGGGGCGGACCTGTTCCGCCGGCACGGGGTGTGGCCTGCGGTGCGCAGCGCGTCGGTCGAGTTCCTCAGGCCGGCGTTCCCGGGCGACGTGCTCGCGGTGGATCTGCGGCTGGAGTCGCTGGGGCGCACCTCGCTCGCCATGGCGCAGAGCGCCGTCCGCAGGTCCGACGGTGCGGTCCTAGCCGAGGCGCGGTTCACGTTCGTGATGGTGGACCCTGCCGGGGGGTCCGTAGCGGTGCCCGACGAGGTCGCGGGCGCGTTCGGAGTGCGGGCGTCCACGCGGCCGGGCGAGATGGTCCGCTACGATGTGGGCGGGCTCTCGCTCGCGGTGGACCTGCGCGGCGATGGACCCGCGCTGCTCCTGGTGCACGGCTTCCCGGTCGACCGCACGCTGTGGGCGCACCAGGTGGCCACCCTCGCCGGGTGGCGCCGAATCGCGCCCGACCTGCGCGGGATGGGGATGTCGGACGCGCCGGACGGCGCGTACGCGATCGCGACCTACGCCGACGACCTGGTGCGGCTGCTCGACCGGCTGCAGGCGAAGCAGGCGGTGGTGGTCGGGCTCTCGATGGGGGGTTACGTCGCGTTCGACCTCGTGCGCCGGTACCGCGACCGCGTGGCGGGGCTCGTGCTCGTGGATACGCGGGCGGAGCCGGACGGCGCCGAGGGACGCGCGGGGCGCGACGCGATGATCGCGCTGGCGCGGGCCGAGGGCTCGCGCGCGGTCGCCGAGCGGATGCTGCCGCGCGTCCTCGGCCGCACGACCCAGCAGACGCAGCCGGTGCTGGTCGAGCAGGTGCGGGAGATGATGGCGCGCGCGCCGGTGGCCGGCGTGATCGGCGCGCTCGGCGCGCTGCGCGACCGCCCCGACTCCACCCCGCTGCTCCCGACGATCGCCATCCCCACGCTGGTGGTCGTGGGCCAGGAGGATGAACTGACCCCTCCCTCGGCGGCGCGCGCGCTCGCCGACGCCATCCCCTCCGCGGCGCTGACCGTCATCCCGAGCGCCGGCCACTTCTCGCCGCTCGAGGCGCCCACGGCGGTGAGTCGCGTCCTCGCGGAGTTCCTCGAGCACGCCAGGGGGTACATCCGGTGAACCGCAACACCCCCGACGGCCTGCGCCGTTCCGGCCCGCACGGCCAGCCCGAGCCGGGTCCCGAGCCGAGCGCCGACTTCAACCGGCAGGGCTTCATCGGCTACCTCAACGCGGAGGGCTCGCAGTGGCGGGTGATGATCCGCCTGTGGCTCGACGACGGGACCTGGTGGCGGGGCCGGCTGTGGTTCTCCGAGCGCGGCGGCACCGAGGTGTGGGACAAGGAGGAGATCGTCAGCGCCTCCGCCGAGGAGGTGCTCGGCCAGGCGCGGGCGCTGCCGCACGAGGAGATCCTGCGCCGCTTCAAGCACTCGTTCGACGAGCGGCGCCGCTACTTCGCGCTCCGGGCGTTGCTCGACGACCTCCTGGACAAGGGGCGCCAGCTGAACCGCATCGCGGTGCGCGTCGCCTCCGGGGAGATGGACCGGGCCAAGGCCGCGCACGAGCTGGACCGCCTTCAGCAGGAGATGCGCACCGTCGTGGAGGGGCTGCGGGACGTGGCGGGCAAGGAGGGCCGCGGACCCTGAGCGCGTGGCGCCCGCGGCGGCCGGAACGACGAAGCCCCGGGATCCGCGCCCCGGGGCTTCGCGTCTCTCCGGCCGGCGCCGGCGGAGCCTAGTGCTCCTTCTTCGTCGGCTTGCCCGGGGGGTTCGGGCCCTGGAAGATGTCCTTGTTGAGCGCGATGAAGTCCTTCCACTGCGGCGGCACGTCCTCCTCCGGGAAGATCGCGCTCACCGGGCACTCGGGCTCGCACGCCCCGCAGTCGATGCACTCGTCGGGGTGGATGTACAGCATCTTCTCGTCTTCATAGAAGCAATCGACGGGGCAGACCTCGACGCAGGCCTTGTCCTTCACGTTGATGCAGGGTTCGCAAACGATGTACGGCATGTCGGGCTCCTCGGGTGCCGAAAGAGGGGATGTCGGCGTAATTGCGCACCGGGCCCCGGGCAGTGTCAAGGGTGCGCGCTCGTCCGCGCGAGGGGCGGTGCGCGTGCGAGGCGCCGACGGCCCCTCCCGCGTGATCGGAAGGGGCCGTCGTCCGCTTCGCTGGGCCGCCGTGATCGCGGCGCGGCGGGCGTACGCTACGCGGCGGGCGTCACCGGAACGTCACCAGCGGCCGGCGCGGCGCCGGCCGGGAGCGCGGCGAGATCCTCCGCCAGGCCGCGGCTGATGCGCATCGAGCAGAACTTCGGGCCGCACATC
>Ga0335070_10007085_pt1 | contig 13170 bp, 11 predicted proteins | sample Lox_Sample_13_FD_206722 | JGI IMG/M metagenome (GOLD analysis project Ga0335070, IMG submission 206722) | Soil microbial communities from Loxahatchee National Wildlife Refuge, Florida, United States - Lox_Sample_1.3 | ecosystem: Environmental > Terrestrial > Soil > Wetlands | place: USA...
CTCACCGGGGAGGGGTGGGCGGTGCTGGGGGGCAGCCGCGCACGGCTGGCGGGGCTCGCGCGGCCGGGCGCGGACGCCGAGCTCCCCGAGCGCCTCGGCCTGCCGCTGGGGCGGTTCCTCGCCGGGCGCGAGGCGCCGCCGGCGGAGTGGCGCACGGCGCGGCGCGTGCTGCCGCTGTCCCGTCCGTGCGTGGTGGGGATCCTGAACGTCACGCCCGATTCCTTCAGCGACGGCGGCCGGCTGGCCACGGTGGACGACGTGGTGCGCGCCGCCACGGCGCTGCGGGAGGCGGGGGCCGACGTGCTCGACGTGGGCGGCGAGTCTACCCGCCCCGGCGCCGACGGGCCCGACGAAGCGGAGGAGCGGCGCCGGGTCGTGCCGGCGGTGCGTCGCCTCGTGGCCGAGGTGGGGCTCCCCGTCAGCGTGGACACGCGCCGCGGCGCCGTCGCCGCCGAGGCCCTCGCGGCAGGGGCGGAGATCGTCAACGACGTGTCCGCGCTCGCCCACGACCCGGCGATGGCCGGCGTCGTCGCGCGGAGCGGCGCGGGGGTCGTCCTGATGCACATGCGCGGCACGCCCCGGACGATGGATGCCGAGGCCCGTTACGCCGACGTGGCGGTGGAGGTGGCCGCCGAGCTGGCCGCCCGGCGCGACGCGGCCCTCGCCGCCGGCGTCGCGCGCGAGGCGATCGTCCTCGACCCCGGCATCGGCTTCGCCAAGACCCCGGAGCAGAGCTACGCGCTGGTGAACCGCCTCGAGACCCTCTGCGCCCTCGGTCACCCGGTGCTCGTGGGACCCTCCCGCAAGCGCTTCCTCGGCGCCGCGACGGGGCGGCCGGTGGCGGGGCGCGACGCCGCCACCGCCGCCGTCTGTGTAGCGGCGCGCCTGCGCGGAGCGGCGCTGTTCCGGGTCCACGACGTCGCCGCGGTGCGCGAAGCGCTCGCCGTCGCCGACGCGGTGCTGGCGGGCTAGGCCCCATGCGCTTCCCGTTCCTGCAGCCCGGCTGGCGCGACATCGTCCAGATCCTCATTGTCGCGTTCCTGGTCTATCGGGTCCTCCTCCTCGTCGTCGGCACCCGCGCCCTGCACATCCTCTTCGGGCTGCTGCTCCTGGGCGTGGCCTACGTCCTGGCGCTGCTCCTCAAGTTCGAGATGATCACCTACCTCCTCGGGCTGGTCTTCACCTACGGCGCGTTCGCCCTGCTGATCGTCTTCCAGCCGGAGCTGCGCGCGGCGCTGGCGCGGCTCGGGCGGTCGCGGGTGATGCGGTTCTTCTACCGCGGTGAAGCGCACCAGGTGGCCGAGGAGGTGGCGGAGGCCGTGGACCGCCTGAGCCGCGCCGGCACCGGCGCCATCATCGCCGTCGAGGGCGAGGTCGGCCTCGGCGACTACCTCGAGAGCGGCACGCGCCTGACCGCCAAGGTCTCGGCCGACCTGATCACCACAATCTTCACGCCGTACTCGCCGCTCCACGACGGAGCGGTGCTGATCCGCGGCGACACCATCATCGGGGCGGGCTGCATCCTCCCGCTCACCCAGTTCCCGGTGGAGGACAAGAGCCTCGGCACGCGCCACCGCGCGGCCGTGGGCCTCTCGGAGGAGACCGACGCCCTGGTCGTCGTGGTCTCCGAGGAGACCTCCGCCATCTCGGTGGCGCGCCGCGGCGCGCTGGAGCGCGGCATCGACCTGCCGCGTCTCCGCGAACTCCTGGCCAGCGGGCCCTTCGCCCGCCTGCCGGCCGGCGACCTGCAGCCCGTCGCCTCCACTCCCGAGCTATGACGACACCACGCGAGTCCCCGACGGCCCTCGAGCGGCCCCCGTACCTCCTGGCGGTGGTGGCCGGCCTGATCGTCCTGGTCGGCTACGTCTTCACCCTCGCCCCGTCGGTCACCTTCTGGGACGCCGGCGAGTTCATCGCCTCGGCGCACATCCTGGGCGTCCCGCACCCGCCCGGCACGCCGCTCTACATCATCCTCGCGCACTCGTGGGACGTCCTCGTCCCCTGGCTCGCCACGGCGGTCAAGCTGAACCTGCTGAGCGCCATCTTCAGCGCCGCGTGCACCACCTTCTTCTTCCTGTTCGTGCACGAGGCGCTGCGCCGCGGCGCCCCCGCCGCCGACGAGGCGGGCGCGCGGCTCTTCCGGGTGGGCGGCGCGTTCGCCGCTTCGCTCTGCTCGGGGTTCGCGTTCACCGTCTGGCAGATCTCGAACGACGCCGGCAAGGTCTACCCGATCGCGATGTTCCTCATCGCGCTCAGCGCCTGGCTGGTGTGGCTGTGGCGCCGCGAGCGGGGCGGTCCGGAGGGGGCGCACCTCCTCCTGCTCATCGTGTACATCCTCGGCCTCGCGCTCGCCAACCACCTCATCGGCCTCCTGAGCGGGCCCGCCATCTTCTCGTTCATGTTCCACGTGCTGCGCACCCAGCCGGCGAAGGACCCGGCCGAGCGCCGCGTGCAGTGGTCGCAGTTCTACGTGATGGTGGCGCTGTGGGTGACGCTGGTGGGCCTGAGCCAGGGAGCGGCGGGCAAGCCGGTGCTCATCCTCGGGCTCGCCCTCTACCTCGCCGCGGCGGTGTACGCCTTCCGCGTGGGCACCGGGCTGTTCGGGGTCTCGGCGCTGGTGGTGGCCTCCCTGGGCATCAGCACCTACCTGTTCCTGTACATCCGCGCGGGGCTCCACCCCTACGTCAACGAGGCCGACGCCTCGACGCTGCGCAACCTGTGGGCGGTGATCGGGCGCGAGCAGTACCCGCCGCGCTCCCCGTTCGACAACCCGATCTACCCCAGCGGACCCGACAACCCCGGGCGGACGCTGCAGATCTTCGGGCTCCAGCTCCTCAACTGGCTCCAGTACTTCGACTGGCAGTGGTCCAACGGGCTGCAGCGCTCGATCTCGCTCCTGGCGCCGCTGCGCCTGCCGTTCACCGTGGTGTTCACGGCCCTCGGCGTCTACGGCCTCCTGGAGCACCGCAAGTGGGACCGCGGGTCGTGGTGGTTCCTCGCGGGGCTGTTCGCCACCACGAGCCTGGGCCTGGTCCTGTACCTGAACTTCAAGCCGGGCTTCTCGATCGGCTTCGGCGCGTTCCCCGACCGCGACATGCACGAGGTCCGCGAGCGCGACTACTTCTACACCATCGCGTGGCTGAGTTGGGGACTGTGGGCCGGCATGGGCATCGGCGCGCTGTTCAAGAAGGTGCGCGAGCGGCTGCGCGACGGGGCGCCCGTCGCCGCGGCGCCGGTGCTGCTGCTCGCGCTGCTGCCGCTGCTGCTGAACTTCAAGTCGGCCACGCGCCGCCAGACGCCCGACGCGATGCTGGCGCACGACTTCGCCTACGACCTGCTGAACTCGGTCGAGCCGTACGCCATCCTGTTCACCAACGGCGACAACGACACCTTCCCGCTGTGGTACGCCCAGGAGGTGGAGGGGATCCGGCAGGACGTCGTCAACGTCAACCTGTCGCTGGTCAACACCGACTGGTACATCCGCCAGCTGCGCGACAACCCGGCCAGGGCCTACCGTCCCGACAGCGCGGCCCGCGCGCTCTACGGCCCCGGCCCCGCCACCGTGCCCGCCTGCTCGCCGGCGTGGACCGACACCCTCACGCTCTGGGCGCGGCGCGCGCACCGGCGGCCGCCCGATCCGCGGCGCGGCCCGCCGGCGTGCCTCCACACCCTCACTGACGACCAGATCGCCAACCTGGAGCCGATGCTCCTGCCCAACCCGCTGCCGTTCCGCGTCGGGGACATCGTCCACACCTATCCGGCCGGCACGCCGCTCTACGTCAAGGACATCATGACGCTGCGGCTCATCCAGGAGAACCTCGGCAAGCGGCCGATCTACTTCGCGCTGACCGCGGGCTCCGGCGCCCGGATGGCGCTGGATCCGTACATCGTCCAGCAGGGGATGGCCTTCAAGCTGCTGCCGGACTCGGTTCGTCCCGGCCCGAACCTGGTCCCCGGCCTGTGGAACTCGCTGATGGACCTGGACCGCACCCGCTACCTGGTCTGGGACCTGTACCGCTACGCGGACCTGTTCAGGAAGGACACCCTGGACCTCGAGCCGACGACCGCCAACATCGCCGGCAACCTCTCCTTCCCGTTCCTCGGGCTGGGGGAGGCGTACCGCATGCGCGGCCGGATCGACTCGATGCTGATGAACTACCGTCGCGCCGAGCACCTCTCGCCGACGCCGGAGCTCTCGGCCTGGCTGCGGCAGTACGACGCGCTCGAGCGCGCCCCGGCGCTCCCCTCCGGCGGCGACACCGCGCGGCCCTCCGGCGGGACCGGGGGCGCGCGGGACACGGCGAAGGCTGGCGCGGCCCGGCGCTGACCTTCCGGCACCCTCATCGACACCGGCCCCTCGCCGCCCGGCGGGGGGCCGTTTAACTTCTTAAGGCTATGGCGCTTGGCGCGTTGTCCGCCCGCCTCACCGAGGTGCGCTCGCGGATTGCCGCGGCGGCGGCTCGGGCGGGACGGGACCCCGCCGGGGTGCGCATCGTGGCGGTGACCAAGGGCCATCCCCTCGCGGTGGCGCGGGAGGCGTGGGCGGCGGGCCTCGCGGACCTGGGCGAGAACCGGGTGCAGGAGGCGCTGGCGAAGATGGACGCGTGGCAGGAGCCGCCGGTGCGCTGGCACCTGATCGGCCACCTCCAGCGCAACAAGGTGAAGCAGGCGGTCGGCCGGTTCACGCTGGTGCACTCGCTCGATTCCGTGCGCCTCGCCGACGCCCTCGAGGAGGTCGCCGCCGCGCGGGGGCTGGTGCAGGAGGTGCTGGTCGAGGTGAACGTCGCGGGCGAGGCGCAGAAGAGCGGCTGCCCGCCGGGCGAGGTGCAGGCCTTGGTCGAGCGCGCCGCGGCCCTCCCACACCTGCGGCTGAAGGGCCTCATGACGATGGCGCCGCTGACCGACGATGCGGCGGTCCAGCGCCGGACCTTCGCGGGGCTGCGGGAGTTGGGCTTGCGGCTTGCGGCTGACGGCTTGCGGCTGCCGGAGCTTTCCATGGGCATGACCAACGACTTCGAGGCCGCGGTCGAGGAGGGCGCCACGATGGTGCGCCTCGGCACGGCGCTGTTCGGGGAGCGGACCCAATGAGCGACGACATCTTCCGGCTCACCCCGCTGGACGTGCGGAAGCAGGAGTTCCGCAAGGCGATGCGCGGCTACGAGGTGGCGGAGGTGGAGGACTTCCGCGCCCGCGTGGCCGACGAGATGGAGCGCCTGGTGCGGGAGAAGAACGCCTCCGAGGAGCGGGTGCGGACCCTGGGGGAGCAGCTCGAGGCGTACCGGGAGCGCGAGAAGGCGATGAACGACGCCCTGGTGGCCGCGCAACAGCTGCGGGCGGAGACGAAGGAGCAGGCGGAGCGGGAGGCGCAGATGATCATCCGGGCCGCCGAGGCCGTGGCGGAGACGCGGCTCGAGCGCGCGCACCGGGAGATCGAGAAGCTCCAGGACTCGGCCGAGGCGCTCTCGCGGCAGCACCATGCCTACCTGGCGGTGCTGCGGAACATCGTGGAGCGGCAGAAGACCGAGTTGGACGCGCTGTCGGCGCATGAGCCGGCGCCGTTCGGCAAGATCGCCGGCATGATCGCGCCCGCCCCCGAGGGTGAGGCCGGGAAGGACCGCGAGGGCCGCTCCAAGTCGTCGCCGCGATGGATCAAGTCGATCGTCGAGGAGTGACGCGCGCCGACGTCGCGCGCGCCGCCGCGGCGGTGCGCGCGCGCTGGGGCGGGCGGCCGCGCGTCGGCATCGTCCTCGGGACGGGGCTCGGCGCGCTCGGGCGGGAGATCGCCGTCGAGGCGGAGGTCCCCTACGCCGAGATCCCGGGCTTCCCGCTTGCGACGGTGGAGTCGCACGCGGGCAAGCTGCTGCTCGGTACCTTGGAAGGGGTTCCCGTGGCGGCGATGTCGGGGCGATTCCACTCGTACGAAGGCTATCGGCTATCGGCTATCGGCTTGCCTGTCCGGGTGCTCCATGCGCTGGGAGCATCGGAGATCCTCCTGTCCACGGCCGTCGGCGGCATGAACCCGCTGTGGGCCGCCGGCGACGTGATGCTCATCGCCGACCACATCAACCTGCTGGGCGACAACCCGCTGGTGGGCCCGAACGACGACGCGCTGGGCCCCCGCTTCCCGGACATGTCCGCGCCCTACGACCCCGGCCTCGCCGCCCACGCGCGGGCCGCGGCGCTGGAGGCGCACGTCACGCTCCGGGAGGGGGTCTACGTGGCGGTGCCGGGTCCCAACCTGGAGACCCGGGCCGAGTACCGGTTCCTCCGCGCGACCGGCGCGGACGTGGTGGGGATGAGCACCGTCCCGGAGGTCCTCGTCGCGGTGCATGAGGGGATGAGGGTGCTGGGACTCGCCGTGATCACCGACCTGGGGCTCCCCGACGCGCTGGAGCCCGCCTCGCTGGAGCGCATCCTCGCCACCGCCGCGGCCGCCGAGCCGAAGCTGACGGCGGTGGTGCGCGGCGTCCTGCGGCGGCTCGCGGCCGAGGCGAGGCCCGCGGCGGCGGCGGTCCCATGAAGACCGGCCGGTACCCCGTTCTCCCCACCGACGCGCGCGCCGACGCGCAGGAGCGGGAGCTGCTGGCGCGCTGGAAGGAGGAGGACCTCTTCCACGCCACGCAGCGCGCCACCGCCGGCGGCCGGCCGTTCGTCTTCTACGAGGGACCGCCCACCGCCAACGGCCGGCCGGGGATCCATCACGTCTTCGCCCGCACCATCAAGGACCTGGTCTGCCGCTTCCGGGTGATGCAGGGGCGGCAGGTCACGCGCATCGCCGGCTGGGACACGCACGGCCTCCCGGTGGAGATCGAGGTCGAGAAGCAGCTCGGCATCACCGGCAAGACCGAGATCGGCGACCATCCGGGCGCCAAGGTCTCGGTGGCCGAGTTCAACCGGTTGTGCCGCGAGAGCGTGTGGAAGTACAAGGCGGAGTGGGAGAACCTCTCCGACCGCATCGGCTACTGGCTCGACTACGACCACCCGTACATCACCTACGCGCCGGAGTACGTCGAGTCGGTGTGGTGGCTGCTGCGCCGGCTGCACGAGAAGGGCCTGCTGGAGCGCGGCCACAAGATCCTCCCGTACTGCCCGCGCTGCGGCACCGCGCTGTCGAGCCACGAGCTGGCGCTCGGCTACGACACGGCGAAGGACCCCTCGGTCTACGTCCTCTACCCCCTCGCCGACGACCCGTCCCGCCAGCTGCTGATTTGGACCACGACGCCGTGGACCCTGGCCGCGAACTTCGCCGTGGCGGTGCACCCCGAGCTCGACTACGTGGAGGTGGACTGGAAGGGGCGGCGCGTCATCGTGGCGGAGGCGCGCGCGCCGCACCTCGCGCCCGGCGGGGAGGCGGAGACGCTGGCGACGTACCCGGTGGTGGCGCGGTACAAGGGCCGGGACCTGGTGGGCCTGCGGTACCGGCGCCCCCTCGAGGTGGTGGCGGCGCCGGCGGGGGAGGCGACGCAGGTGGTCGTCCCCGGCGAGTTCGTCTCGGCGGAGGACGGCACCGGGCTGGTGCACATGGCGCCGTTCGGCGCCGACGACTACGCGGTGGCGCGGGCGCACGGCCTCGCCTTCGACGTGCCGGTGGACCTCGCCGGCCGGTTCAGCGGGACGACGTGGGACGCGATCGAGGGCGTGTTCGTGAAGGAGGCGGACGCCGCGATCATCCAGCGCCTCAAGGAACAGGGGTGGCTGTTCCGCCGCGAGACGGTGGAGCACACCTACCCCTTCTGCTGGCGCTGCGACACGCCGCTCCTCTACTACCCGCGCGCCTCGTGGTTCATCCGGACCACGGCCATCCGCGAGCGGCTCCTCGACCTCAACCGGCACATCGGGTGGCACCCGGCGGAGATGGGGAGCGCCCGGTTCGGCGAGTGGCTCGAGAACAACGTGGACTGGGCGCTCTCGCGCGACCGCTTCTGGGGCACGCCGCTCCCCGCCTGGGTGTGCGAGCGCGACCCCGAGCACGTCGAGGTCGTCGGCGGCTACGCGGAGCTGGCGGAGCGCTGGGGGAAGCCGCTGCCCGCCGACTTCGACCCGCACAAGCCCCACATCGACGGCTACACCTGGGCGTGCCGGACGTGCGGCGGCACGATGCGCCGCGTGCCCGAGGTCATCGACACCTGGTTCGACTCGGGCTCGATGCCTTCGGCCCAGTGGCACTACCCGTTCGAGCACGAGGCGGAGTTCCGGGCCCACTTCCCGGCGGACTTCATCGCCGAGGGGGTGGACCAGACGCGCGGCTGGTTCTACTCGCTGCTGGCCATCGCGGCCACGGTGTTCGACCAGGTCGCGTACCGGAACGTGGTGGTGAACGAGCTGATCCTCGACGCGGCCGGGCAGAAGATGTCGAAGAGCCGCGGCAACGTGGTGGACCCGTTCGCCGCGATCGAGAAGTACGGCGCTGACGCGGTGCGGCTGTTCCTCCTCACGTCGAGCCAGGTGTCGCTCCCCAAGCGGTTCGACGAGAAGGCGCTCGCCGACGTGGCGGGGAACGTGTTCGAGAAGCTCCGCCACACCTACAACCTGTTCCAGCTCTACGCCGAGGACTGGCGCCGCGCCCCCGGCGGCGACGGCGCGCCGCCGCTCGCGGAGCGGCCCCTGTCCGACCGCTGGCTGCACGGCCGCCTCTCGCGCACGGTGCGGACGGTGACCGACGCGTGGGAGGGGTACGACGTCACCGCCGGGGCGCGCGCGATCGTCGACTTCGTGGTGGACGACCTGTCCAACTGGTGGGTGCGGCTCAACCGGGCGCGGTTCTGGGTGCCGGGAGGCTCCGCCGACCCCGCGGCGCTCGCGACCCTGCACGACGTGCTCGCCATCACTTCGAGGCTGCTCGCGCCCGCGGCGCCCTTCCTATCCGACGGGATCCACCGCGCCCTGACCGGCGCGTCGGTCCACCTGGCGCCGTTCCCGCTCCGCGCACCCGCGCACGAGGACGAGGCGCTGGACCGCGCGATGGACGCGGTGCGCCGGCTCGCGTCGCTGGCCCGGAGCGCCCGCGAGGACGTGGGCATCCGGGTGCGGCAGCCGCTGGCCCGGCTCCTGGCGGCCATCCCCGCCGACGTGGACCGCGCGCTGTTCGACGCGCTGGTGCCGCTACTCGCGGCCGAAGTCAATGTCAAGCGCGTGGAGCTGGTGCACGCCGGGACGGACCTTGTCTCTCTGGAGGCGCGACCTAGCTTTCGTGCCCTCGGAAAGCGCTTCGGGAAGGCCACCCCGCTCGCGGCGGAGGCGATCCGGGCGCTCGATCCGGCGCAGGTGGCGCGGTTCGAGGCCGGGGAGCGGGTGGAGATCACGGTCGAGGGGCGCGCGGTGCGCCTCGAGGCCGACGACCTCACCGTGCACCGGCAGGCGCGGGGCGACGTGGTGGTGCGGGCGGACGGGGTGGTGGTCGCCGCACTCGACCCGGCGCTGACCGACGCGCTGCGACAGGAGGGGGTCGCCCGGGAACTGGTGAGCCGGGTGCAGCGCCTCCGGCGCGACGCGGGCTACCGGGTGTCCGACCGCATCGAGCTGTGGGTGACCGGCGACGCGGCGGTGGTGGCGGCAGCGGAGCGGCACGGGGCGTACCTCGCCGGGGAGACGCTGGCGGGCGAGGTCCGGACGCGGGAGCCGGACGGGCCCGCCGACGCGACGGCCGAGGTGGAGCTGGACGGCCTGCGGGCGCGCCTGGCGGTCAGGCGTATCGGCGGGGACCACGAGCGCAGCACGAGGACGGGACGATGAACAAGAAACAGCTCGCGCACTTCGAGAAGCGGCTCCTGGAGGAGCGCGCGAGGGCGGTCAAGGAGCTCGGCCACTACGGTGAGAGCTTCGACGCGACGCTGCAGGCCGCCGACGGCGACCTGTCGTCCTACTCGTTCCACATGGCCGACCAGGGCACCGACGCCATGGAGCGCGAGAAGGCGTTCCTCATGGCGTCGAAGGAGGGCCGCTTCCTCTGGCACCTCAACCAGGCGCTGCGCCGCCTGTACACGACGCCGGAGAAGTACGGCAAGTGCGAGAGCTGCGGCGAGGACATCTCCCACGAGCGGCTCGACGCGCTCCCGCACGCGCGGCTGTGCATCAACTGCAAGGAAAAAGAGGAGAATGGCAAGCACCGCTGAGCGCCGCCGGTTCGCCGCCGTCGTCGCCGCGGTCGTCGTCCTCGACCTCGTCACCAAGTACCTCGCCGAGGCCCTGCTCCCGCGGTCCGGGAGCGTCCGCGTCCTCGGCGCCGTCTTCCAGCTCCAGCTCGTCTACAACCCCGGCGCCGCGTTCGGCATCCACGTGGGCGCCTACTCGCGCTGGTTCTTCATGGCGCTCAGCGTCGCGGCGCTCGTGGTCCTCGGGATCATGGCGCGGCAAACGCGCTCGGGGGACCACCTGCGCCGCTACGCCATCGCCGCGGTGATGGCCGGCGCCGCCGGGAACCTGATCGACCGGGTGCGCTCGGCGCGCGGCGTGGTGGACTACCTCCTCTTCACCGTCGGGCCGTTCCGCTGGCCCAACTTCAACGTCGCCGACATGGCGGTCAGCTGCGGGGCGATCGCCCTGGCGCTGGCGCTGTGGAGCGAGGGGCGGCGCCATCCCGCGGCGCCCCCCGCCGAGGCCGCCGCCCCCCCGGACCGCGCCTAGGGGCGTCGTGACGGGCCCGCCGGCCACCCGCTTCTCGGTCGCGGTCCCGCGGGCCGAGCGACTCGACCGGTTCCTCGCCGACCAGCTCCAGCTCTCCCGCACCACCGTCGCCCGGCTCATCGCCGAGGGGGCGGTGACGGTGGACGGCGCGAAGGTCCGCGCCTCGCTCGAGCCGGAGCGCGGCGCGCTCGTGGAGGTCGTCTTCCCGGAGCGGCCGCTGCGGCCCGTGCCCCCCGCCGACATCCCCCTCGCCGTGGCTTACGAGGACGACGACCTCGCCGTGGTGGACAAGCCGGCGGGGCTGGTCGTCCACCCGGCGCCGGGGCACTGGGAGGGCACGCTGGTCAACGCGCTGGCGGCGCACGGCCTGCGCCTCGCCGGCGGCGCGGCCGCCCGGGCGGGCATCGTCCACCGGCTCGACAAGGACACCTCCGGCCTGCTGGTGGTGGCCAAGAACGAGCGGGCGCACGAGAAGCTGGGCGCCGCGCTGGCGGCGCGGCGCGTCGAACGCCGCTATGCGGTCCTGGCCTGGGGGCACCTCGAGGCGGCGGAGCGGCGCATCGAGTCCCTCCTCGCCCGCCATCCGGCCGACCGCAAGCGCATGGCGATCGTGGCCGCGGGGGGCCGGCGCGCCGTCACGCGGGTGCGGCCCGTGGCCCGCGGCGGCGCGGCCGACCTGTGCCGCGCGGCGCTCGAGACGGGCCGCACCCACCAGATCCGGGTCCACCTGCAGTCCATCGGCCACCCCGTGGTCGGCGACCGCGTGTACGGCGGCGGCGCGCACCGCCGCTCCGACGTCACTCGCGCCGAGGCCGACGCCCTGGAGCGCGCCACCCCGCGTCAGGCCCTCCACGCGGCGTGGCTCGCCTTCCCGCACCCCCGCACGGGGGAGGTCCTGAGCCTCCGGTCGGAGTGGCCCGACGACCTCCGGCCGGGATTGGCCATCGCGTTGCGCGACAGCGACTTGCTTGCCCATCCGGAGCCCTTGTCGTATCTTGGCTTTTTCGAACCCGGTGGAGCCCGTGAGCGCACGTAGACTCCTGCTGTTCCGCTCCGCCGGGCAGACCCTCGCGATCGATGCCGCGGCGGCGCGGGAGATCCTCCCGGTCGCGCCGGCGACCCGGATCCCCGGCGCGTCGCCGGCGGTGCGCGGCCTGGTGAACGTGCGCGGCCTGCTGGTGACGCTCATCGACGCGGCGCGCGCGATGGGGTTCGAGGCGGCGCCACCGCCGGGCGGCGGCGCGGTGCTGTTGCTCGATCACAAGGGGCGCCGCGTGGGGCTGGTGGTGGACGAGGTCCTGGACCTCGCGGTGGTGGACGACGCGGCGCTCGACGCGCGGGGCGCGCTGCCGGGCGTGCGCCCCGACCTCGTGCGGGCCGTCGGGTCGGTGGATGGCCGGTCGTTCGTGCAACTCGAAACCAGTGCGCTGTTGGAGCCCCTGCTGCCGTAGGAGGATGGTGTGGGCCATCGAGTGCTGGTCTGCGACGACGCGATCTTCATGCGGACGATGATCAGCGACATCCTGTCCGGCGCCGGCTACGAGGTCGTCGGCGAGGCGGAGTCGGGGGTGCAGGCGATCGAGCGCTACAAGGAGCTGCGCCCCGACCTCGTCACGATGGACATCGTGATGCCGGACATGGGCGGCATCGAGGCGGTGCGCGAGATCATCAAGGCCGATCCCGACGCCAAGATCCTGATGTGCAGCGCCATGGGGCAGCAGGCGCTGGTGGTGGAGGCGATCCAGGCCGGGGCCAAGGACTTCGTCGTCAAGCCGTTCCAGCCCTCGCGCGTGCTCGAAGCGGTGCAGCGCGTCCTCGGTTAGCCCATGGATGTCCGCCAGTACGCGGACCTCTTCCAGAGCGAGAGCCGCGAGCACCTCACCGCGTTCAACCAGCTGTTGCTCGAGTGGGAACGCGATCCGGCCGCCAGCGGGCCGGTGAGCGGGATCTTCCGCGCCGTCCACACCATCAAGGGGATGGCGGCGACGATGGGCTACGCCGCGGTGGCCGACCTGGCCCATCGGGTGGAGAACCTGCTGGACGGGGTGCGCAAGGGCGAGCGGGCGGCGACGGCGCCGATGCTGGAGCTGCTGTTCCGCTCGGCGGACGCGCTGGAGCGGTCGATCGCCGAGTCGGTCGCCGGGGGCGACGCGGCCGGCGGGGTGGCCCCGATCCTGGCGGAGCTCGACGCGGCGGCGGCGGTGCCGGTGCCGCCCCCCGGGGTCGCGGGGCGGCCCTCGCGGCCCTCCATCCCGGTCATCCTCCCGGGCGCGGGTCCGGGGAAGGGCCGCACGGTGCAGGTGACGCTGCGCGCCGACGCGGTGCTCAAGGGGGCGCGCGCGCTGCTGGTGGTGCGGAAGGCGGAGGCGCTCGGCGCGGTGAGCGCGGTGACGCCGGCGCCCGCGGCGTTCGAGAGCGACGCGTTCGACGGGCACTTCGGCTTCCGGCTCGACGCGGCGGGGGACGCCGCCGCGATCGTCGCGGCGCTGACGGCGGCGGGGGACGTGGAGCGGGTGGAGGTGGGGGAGGCGGAGGTCGTCCCGGCGC
>Ga0335070_10007086_pt1 | contig 13168 bp, 15 predicted proteins | sample Lox_Sample_13_FD_206722 | JGI IMG/M metagenome (GOLD analysis project Ga0335070, IMG submission 206722) | Soil microbial communities from Loxahatchee National Wildlife Refuge, Florida, United States - Lox_Sample_1.3 | ecosystem: Environmental > Terrestrial > Soil > Wetlands | place: USA...
AAGTAAAAATCAATGGAGCGCCTTTTTTTTTCTTATTATTATGGATGTTTTCCCTTCAAGGCGGCAACCGCCTCTTCCCGGTCGTCGAAATGATGCTTTTTGCCGCCGATAATCTGATAGTCTTCGTGCCCCTTTCCCGCAAGCAGGACTATGTCCCCGGCTTTCGCCAGCCGTATCGCCAGCCGTATCGCCTCTCTTCTTGACTCAACCGCCGTAAAGCCTTTACCGCTAAAGCCATTGCCAAGTTCCGCAGCAGCACACTCTTTTAACCCCAGCTGGAGAATTCCCTCCCTTATTTCGGCAATGATAGCGGCAGGGTCCTCGCTGCGCGGGTTGTCGGATGTGATTATGGATATGTCGCTGTAACGTCCGGCAATTTCGCCCATAATCGGCCGCTTGCCCCGGTCCCGGTCTCCCCCGCAACCGAATACCGTGATAATTCTGTCGCGGGCTATTTCGCGAAGAGTCCTGAGCACGTTTTCCAGGGCATCCCCGGTGTGGGCGTAGTCGACCAGCACGGTAACGCCAAGGGCGTCATCAACACGCTCCAGCCTGCCGGCGACCTTATCATGGCCTTCGATCCCGGCGAGAATGGCCTCCGGCGACAACTCCAACGCCACCGCCGCCGCCGCGGCGGCAAGAATGTTGTAAAGGTTGAAACGCCCGAGGAGCCCCGAGTCGAATTTTGATTCCCGGCCGGGAATCGTGAGGACGCCTGAAATGCCTGATGTGGAAAAATTCACATCCCGAGCGCTGACATGAACGTCGCCCGAGAGTCCATAGGTAATCACCGGGCATGCCGAGGATTCGGCAATCAGACGCCCGGCAGGATCATCGATATTCACCACTGCGCAGCGTCTCGGTTTTTTCTGGTCGGATGCGAGCAATTCCGTGAAAAAGCGCTTCTTGCTCGCAAGGTATGAATCCATGTCCTTGTGATAATCGAGATGGTCCCTGGTCAGATTGGTAAAAATTCCGATATCGAACCGGCAGCCATCCACCCTGCGCTGGTCCAGGGCGTGGGAGGACACTTCCATCACTATGCCCCTGGCGCCGAGGTCCACAAGTTCCCTCAGGGTCTTCTGCAGTTCCACGGATTCGGGAGTGGTATGGGGCGCGGGAAAAATGGCATCACCGAAGCGGTAGTGAATAGTTCCCAGTACCGCCGCGGGGATTCCCGCCGCCCTTAAAATAGCTTCAATAATGTAGGTGGTGGTGGTTTTGCCGTTCGTACCGGTTATGCCGATCAGCGGAATGTCGTTCGTCGGGTTATTATAAAACTCCGCCGCCATCATCGACATGGCCAGCCTTGCATCGTCAACCTGCACGTACGGAACGCTCGAAGGCGCGAAGGACAAATCTTCGAGAACAATAGCGGCTGCACCGGACTTTAAGGCGGCGTCAATAAAAAGATGGCCGTCAGAAGCCACACCTTTCAGTGCAAAGAAAAGCCCGCCGGGCTTCACCATCCGCGAATCATAATAGAGCCCGGTGACTTCCGTCCCGGTATCGCAACTGATGCGTAACGGGCCGGGTATTGATTTAATCAACTCCGAAAACTGCATTCATCCCCTCACTGAAGAAAAAGGAGGCAATTCCTCCAACAATTTACCACTCGGCGAAAAATCAGGCGGAAGGCGAAAACTTGACCCACACTTGGTCTGAGGGCAAGATTCTCTGCCCCGGACGCGGGTTCTGCTCAACGGCCCGTCCGCTGCCGATCAGTTTCACGTTCAGGTCGCTTTTGCCCATTATTCTCAACACCTGGCGCATGCTCATGCCCTGGAAATTGGGCATCGTCGTGCCGCCGCTACCCTCCTCGATGACTGCTTCGTCGGCGAATACCGGCGCCTGTTCCGCCTGGTGAGCATTTTCTTCGACCGGTTTCTTCGCTTTTGCCGTAACTGCTTTTGATGGGGCTACTTTCAGATAGCAGAGGGATTGCAATGCAATCTCGCTGAAAGCCGGGGCAGCTACAACTCCGCCGTAGGAACTGGTTTTGGGTTCATCAATAACAACCAGTATTGTAAGCCTCGGGTGGTCAGCCGGAACGAAACCGATGAAAGAACCGATTCTTTTGCTCGCAGAGTAGGATCTCGTCAGGGGGTCGACTTTCTGGGCCGTGCCGGTCTTCCCCGCCACTTCGTAACCTTCCACCGAAGCCTTCACGCCCGTTCCGCCCTCATCGGTTACCCCTTCCATCATTCTGGTCAGAGTCCGGGCTGTTTGCGGTGATATCACCCTTTGCCGGACCTGGGGTGAAGACTGCTGCAATATAACGCCGTCATTATCAATAATCCGGTCAACAAGATACGGCTTCATCAGAGTCCCGCCATTGGCGACCGCTGAAACGGCGGCCGCAAGCTGAAGCGCCGATACGGAAATACCCTGTCCGAATGATATGGTGGCAAGGTCGATCCCGTACCAATGGCTCCTTTCTTTCAGCAAGCCCGAAATTTCACCGGGGAGTTCGATTCCCGTCCTGCTTCCGAATCCGAAGCTCTTCAGATAACTGTAAAGCCGCTCCTGCCCGAGCCGGGCACCGATTTTCGCAGCCCCGATGTTGCTTGAATACTTGAGAATTTCCGAAACTTTAAGGGTTCCGTACTTGTGGGTGTCATGAATTGTCCTGCCGCCAATTGAATAACTTCCATTCTCACAGTTGAAGCTGTCGTTGGGACCAACCACCTTTTCTTCGAGGGCCGACGCGATCAGGAACACTTTCATAGTGGAACCGGGTTCGAAACTGTCGGCTACAGCCCTGTTTCTCAGACTCTGGGAAGGGTATCGGCGAAAGGAATTCGGGTTGAAAGTCGGGTAATTCGCCATCGCCAGAACCCTGCCGGTCTGCGGTTCCATTACCACAGCGATTCCGTCATTGGCCCTGCACCCGACAACCGCCTTGGCAAGCTCTTTTTCAGCGATGTACTGGATATTCTTGTCCAGGGTAAGAACTATGTTCGCCCCTTTTGAAGACTTTTTGACAACCAGTCCCTTCAGGGCGATGTCCCGTCCCAGAGCGTCACGTTCCGTTACCATATAACCGGTATTGCCGAGGATCGTGGAGTTGTATTTGAGTTCGATTCCTTCGAGTCCTTGCGGATCAAGCCCGGTAAACCCTATTACGTGAGCGGCGATCTCCGAGTTCGGATAGAACCGTCTCGTTTCCTTGACGAAATCGACACCTTCTATTCCCAGATCTTTAATTCTGCGAACAAGGTCCGGGGTAATCTGCCGCTGCAGCCAGACAAAATTCCTGCTGCCGGCCAGCTTCTTTTCCAGCTGTTCTCTGGGTACCCCCAATACCGGCGACAGCCTTGCAGCAGTATCTCTTATATTGTCAATTTCCTCCGGATCCGCAAAACAGGAATCCATCTCGACGGAAACGGCCAGCGATGCGCCGGTACTGTCGTATATGGTTCCCCGCGCGGGGGTTAGAGGCACAATCTTCCGGTGTTGCTTTTCGGCAAGCTTAACCCATTCATCTTTCTTGATTATTTGCAGGTAAAACGCCCTGGCTGCCACTATGGCAAAAAAAACGGCAAAAAAGGACCCTATAAGTCGAATACGGACCCTGGTCCATTTTTCCCTTTTGTCCCTCATTTGACTGCAATAACCTGCTGGTCTGACGGCAGAGCCATTCCGAGTTCCTCTTTAGCAAGCATCTCGATGCGGGCCGGGTTCCTTAAAGACGCCGCCTCCAGGCGGAGCCTGTTTTTTTCCTGCAGATTCTCCCTCAGGATTCTGTTCGCCTCCGTAAGCTGAAGATTAAGATCAACTACCTTTACCCGCGACCACACATGGAATAGCGACACCAGCATAAGCAGCACGGTTACAATTATCAGGTACGGGAAAAGGTCCCATCGCTGGGAAACTGCCAACTCGTGTTTTCTCGGTGTTGCTATCTTGCTGTGCATGGCTCTGGCAGTCGTCATCGGGTCTCCTCTCAAGCTAAAGTTTTTCGGCAACCCTGAGCTTTGCGCTGCGGGACCTTGGGTTCGCCATAATTTCTTCATTGCGCGGCAGGACCGGCCTGGGGGTGATTATTTTCAGCTGAGGAACTTTGCCGCATACACACAAGGGAGCACTCTTCGGGCAAATACACCCTTTAGCGAATTCGCGAAACGTGTTTTTAACGATCCTGTCCTCAAGAGAGTGAAATGAAATGACGACGATTCTACCCCCCCTGGCCAACATATTGATTCCGGATACGAGCCCCTTTTCAAGGCTTTCAAGCTCATCATTGACGGCAATGCGGAGTGCCTGGAAAGTCCTTGTGGCCGGGTGCAGCCTGTCTTCCCATTTTGCCCGCGGGATTGATCCTTTTATAATATCGACAAGTTGCAGCGTTGTTTTCAGGGGAAACAGCCTTCGCGCCTCGACAATCCGTTTCGCGATTCGCACCGCCCAGCGCTCCTCGCCAAAATCCCTGATTATTCTCGCCAGTTCTTTCTCTGGCAGATTGTTAACAAGGTATTCCGCGGTCACGCCGGTCGAGAAATCCATTCTCATATCCAGCGGGGCATCCTGCTGAAAACTGAATCCTCTAGCCCCCCTGTCCAGTTGATGTGAGGATACACCCAGGTCCAGCAAGAAACCGTCTATCCGGTCGATTTCAAATTCAGCCAGAGACTCTTCAAGTTCAGCGAAATTCTTGCGCAGAAGCCTTAACCTGCCGGCATAACCGCCGAGTCTTTCAGCAACGGCTCTGAGTGCTTCTTCATCGCGGTCAAAACCATACACAACGCCGTCGGGTGAAGAAGCTTCGAGAATGAGCCGTGAATGACCGCCGCCGCCAATCGTTCCGTCCACATATACGCCACCCGCTTTCGGGGAGAGAAACCGCACGACTTCGTCGGGCATTACCGAGTAATGACGGAAATCCACTGTCAGAGGCCCAGCTCGGCTGAAGCGAGAGTGCCGCTCGGGATATCTTTTTCGGCCTGTCCGAAGACCTTGTTCCATGCCTCAAGATCCCATATTTCAATCTTTTTGCGCATCCCGACAAAAACGATATCCCGCTCAAGGGCGGCATACGACCTGAGATTCGGCGGCAACAGGACCCGTCCCTGCCTGTCCGCCACACATTCGGTCGCCGGAGCAATTATCAGCCGCTTTATGCTGTTGAGTTCGGTTGGGGTCAACCCCTCCCCCTTGTCAACCCGCTCTTCAATGGCCAGCCACTCCTTGAACGGATAAACCGTCAACCCGCGGCAAAAGACGTCGTTTCCCAGATTGACCGGTATCGAGTTGGTGACGATAAACTTTTCATCCCCGAAACTCTCCGTAAAGATATCCCGGAACCTGGCAGGCATGCTTGTCCGCCCTTTGCTGTCGATTGTATTCTGAAAAATACCCCTGAACATGGCTTCCCTGGCTACACCTCTGCCACTTTATACCACTTTATACCACTTTGTGGTCAAACTATACAAGGCAGCAGGGGTATTGTCAAGGCAAAATTCAACCAAAAAATAATAATTTTTCGCCGAATTATTAAGGGTTTAAGCCACGTTTTCTAATGGGTGAATGGTCCAGTCAGGGAAGTAATAAATTTATCTAATCATTTCGGCAGGTTTTGTCGCAGGCACGTCAGGAGAATTCAGAAATTTTCCGGAAGCATTCGAATGTCGATGAGTTGAGGATAAGATAGACCAACTTCGGGGAAAGGCATACATGTGTCAATCTATTGTTTAAGCGGGAACTGCATTGTCATTGAATACAGGGAGAATTACGTTACACCTGATAACTTCTTAAGCAAAACTTTTCCTGCCATTTCGTTCCAGTGAATAATCAGGAATAGTATAATCAATTTGAACGGTTATTGTTAAAACAGCTATTCAATATCCTTTTTTTTGCCTGGAAACGCGACGACCTTTCCACATTCTTTACTATTTCCCTCCGATTTTTTCTCCTGTTGCTGATTCAGGACTTCTTCCTCACGACCCAGCGGCGATATTACCTTTTCGATAATTACAGGAGTTCCGCCCATGGTAAACTGGGCACCGTTTATCTGGCTTTCTTCAAGAATCCACGTAAAAATCTGGCACGGATGTGTCAGGACAAGCAGTTTAACCTGCCACCACCCCGGCTTAACATCGGCGGAAATGTCCTCGATCCTGGCGAAAAATGCGGGCTTGCCGTTAATGTGAACCAGAACCAGGTCATTGCAAGTGGTTGACATTACATCCTCCGTGAGATTTCGGATCAAATCCCCCGCCAAAAAGAATCGTTCCGGCGTTTAAGTAATCCCTCTCATAATTCGCCAGCAAACCGTAAACAAACTTGTTGCCAAACATATCTTCAAGTGCATTGTACTTGATGCGAAGCTTTCTTTCAACTCCGTAGAATTCCTGAATATCTGAATGCCTGAGCAGCGACTCCAGTTGCTCGCAGTTAAAAGTGATACAGTTGAAGGGGCGATATTCGGGCGCCATGAAGCACCCGGTACAGCCGAGATAGGGACAGCGCTTGCTCGAGAAGTCGGGAGTAAACAGCTCTTTACCATCGAAAATATAAACAAGAAGATCGATTACGGTAAAATGATATTTGCCGGTTTCACAGCAGCGGCCTTGACAAATTGCGCAAACAGCCTCCCCTTCAACCGACTTGGTTAGCTCATAAAGAAATTTTTTCAGCCCTTTCATGTCCGACAGAAGAATTCCGACTTTTTCCAGAAAAGGGCCTGTTAACGAGTTAACTTCTTTCCTGACGGCATTTACTGCGGCGTTCCATGCTTCGGCTTCACAGATTGTTTTCATTGCGTGCATCAAAAAATTTATGTGTAAATGCTATATTGGCCGAAGCAGACAATAAGCCGGGTTCTGTCCCCGCCTCCGGTTACCCGGATATGGCGGGTGACGGCCATTCCTCTAGGACGGCAGTTGCCTGCCGCCTCAAGCGGTCAACCCGGAAGCACGGACGGGCAATCCTTGAAGCTTCCCTATTTGACCTTGCTCCTGGTGGGGTTTACCAAGCATCCGGCGTCACCGCCGGACCTGGTGAGCTCTTACCTCACCCTTTCACCCTTACCCGCCTTCGCTAAAGCTTCGGCGGGCGGTCTTCTCTCTGTGGCACTTTCCCTGGAGTCTCCCCCGCTGGACGTTATCCAGCACCATGCCCTGTGGAGCCCGGACTTTCCTCCCCCCGATCAACGGGCAGCGACCATCTTGTCTGCTTCGACCAATCCCTGTCAGCCTATTACGTCATCCTGTTGACGCAGATATAAAAGTCTCTGGCAATGCGGGCAGGAAATGAGATTTTCCGCGTTGAAGAGATTGTTATAAACCTGCGGCGGAAGGTTCATGTTGCAGCCCAGGCAAGAGCCGTTTCTGGCCTCAACTACGGCCAGGCCCTGCCTGCGTTCGCGCAATCTGGTGTAGCGGGTCAACAGCGCAGGCTGGATGCTCTTTATCAGTGTCTCCCTTTCGGCGATATCCGTACTTGAACTATTTTCAAGTTCTTTCATCTTCCCATGGATTTCAGTTTTTTGAGAATCAATATTCTCCCCTAAAGATGCCAGATTACTTTCCATTGTATTGACTTCCGTTATTAACTCGTCGATCCGGGCAATTTTCTGCAGCAGTTGTTCTTCCAGTTCAGCCTTGATTTTCTTGGCGGCAGAGATCTCCTTGGATACCGCCTGATATTCTTTTTGTGTTTTAATCTCTTTCAGTCGCGTCTCCGACTTGTTTATGCTTTCGGACTCCGACGCCAGATTATTTTCCAGCTCGGTTTTCTCCTGATCAATAACTTTCAGTTCTTCCTGTTTTACCGAGAGTTCGTCTCTTGCCGCGCCCAGTTTTTCATCCAAGGCAAGCAATTCCTTTTGAAATCCCAGTTTTTCACTCTGAAACGCATCCAGCTTCAAATCAATTGCCTGCAACTCTTCAAGAAATTTCAAATTATTACCCAAAACCCGACTCCTTTCTTCCTGAACTTTATATTACCAAAAATTCCGCGGCATTATAAATATGCGAAGGGATCTCTCTCCAGATCACATGAAAAGATTTCCACATCATAACGTTTTTTTGCCAGTTCCTGAGCGAGCCGCGGAGCCAGCTCCCTGATCATCAGGACTTCCGAATGGAAATGCCCAATATCGACAAGCGCCAGTCCAAGCGCCTGGGCATCCCTTGCATCATGGTACTTTACGTCCCCGGTTACCAGTACGTCAGCTCCTTGTCTGTCGGCATCCCGGAGCAGAGAGGCTCCGCTTCCGCCGCAGACGGCAACCCGCTTTATTTCGCGATTACCAGCGCCGACAATTCTTAAACCTTCAAGTGAAAAAACTTCCTTAATCTGACGCGCAAATACATCAAGGGACACTGATTTTTCAAGTTCCCCTATTCTTCCCAAACCTCTCGACTTACCCCTGTTCAAAAGCGGATGCAGATCAAATGCTGGTTCCTCGTACGGATGAGCCTTTATCAACGCCGCAACAGCTTCAGACATATCCTCTTTGCGGACCAATACCTCTACTCTTGTTTCCCTGGCATACTCGCGGGTATTTATTTTGCCGATGAAAGGATTTGCCCCCGCGAGAGGCTTGAAGGTGCCCGTTCCGGATGCCTGAAAAGAGCAGTCGCTATAATTTCCAATGAAGCCGCTGAACTGGAAAAGGGCTTCAAGTACTTTTTCCTCATGGCCTGCCGGAACAAAAACGACCAGCTTTACAAGTTCGTCCCAACCCGTTGTAGTCAGAGGCTCGCTTGATTTCAGTCCGATATATTGAGCAAGTAAATCATTAATCCCTGCTTCGGCAATATCGTAGTTTGTATGCATGGAAACGATGGAGAGATCGTTTTTTATTGCCAGCTTGATCAAATGACCTGAATAGTGAGAGAGATTAATTCTTTTTGTAGGCTTGAAAAGAAAGGGATGGTGTGTCAATAACAGTTGGCATTGTTTGTCAATCGCCGATTCCACGGATTCCCGGCAGGCATCCAGCGATATCATGAGCCTGCCGACAGGGGAGTCGGGATCGCCAACCTGCAGCCCCGAATTATCCCAATCCTCGGCAAAAGAGAAAGGCGCTAATTTATTAATAATTCCAACAACATCTGATACTTTGGGGTTCATGCTTCCAGCCAAAAGAAAAGAGTGCAAACTTTTTTTGTTTGCACTCTTTTCCCCACTTTATGGGAATTGCGAAGTACGATCAGACGCGTTATCGGCATCCTCTCAGCATCCTGTTACTGTTTGGTGGGCCCACCAGGACTCGAACCTGGGACCTACCGGTTATGAGCCGGTAGCTCTAGCCAACTGAGCTATAGGCCCGCAAAGTGAATTTTAATAATATGACAGCATTTATAGGGTGTCAAGGAAATTCCGAACCGGAAGCCGGCTGAAAATTTCCCGACTAGCTGCGATCCGGAAATTTCTCAAAGAATTTTTCCATCAGCCAGTTCCCCCATTTATCGAAACCTTCCCCCGTTTTACACGATACTTCAAAAACCGGGAAATCGGGTTTCAGGGCTGACAGCCCGTCGTAAAAAAAATCCTTGTCAAAATCTATCGAGCCAAGAGTGTCCATTTTGTTCAGAATGACTGCGTCGGCCTTTAAAAATATGGATGGATATTTATAAGGTTTGTCGTCGCCTTCGGGAACGCTGGAAATTACGATATTAATGTCTTCCCCAAGCGAAAAATCGGCGGGACAGACCAGATTTCCCACATTTTCGACAAAAAGGACATTATCCCGGGCATAATCGAACCGGCCAAGGATTCCCCTTATCATATTCGAGTCAAGATGGCACATGTGACCCGTATTTATCTGCACCGCGGGGATGCCTTTTTTCTTCATTTTTTCGGTATCGATCTCGGACGCAATATCTCCTTCCACCACCATGCACCTGAACTTATCCGGCAGTGAATCCACGGTCTTGATTATGGTGCTCGTCTTGCCTGCGCCGGGAGCGGCCATAATATTGACCACCAGTACCCTGTTGGTTCTGAAGAATTCCTTGTTTTCCAGGGACAATTCCTGGTTTGCTTCCAGAATGTTTCTCCGGACGTCAATCTTCATCATTGTCCACCTCTATGCTCTCTATATAAAATTCCTGCCCTTTGCTTGCTATTATAGCCTTGCCCCCGCACTCCGGGCAATGATAGCTATAGGATTTTTTTTCAAAAACGTGATTGCACTTGGTGCAAGTGTATTCGGCAGGGATTCTTTTAAAAAAAAGCACCGCTCCTTCCGACGCGGTGCCTTTGCTCAGAATATCAAAATAAAACTGAACCGAATCATCAATGATGCTGGCAAGTTCTCCAATAACAAGATTGATTCCGGTAACTTTATTTACTCCCCTTTTTTTCGCTTCTTCATTAACAATGGAAAGAAGACCTTCCGTTACCGATAGTTCATGCATTTTCTACACCTTACAGCCTGAATAATTAATTCCCGTCGTCTTCAGGATTGCTCCGGCTTTGCTTCCTGGACGTGGCGCACAATCTGCTTCACGTCAACCGGGGGCCTGTACAAACGCTCCTGGAACAGGCATTTCACAGGACATGCCTCTACGCAAATACCGCAATAAACACAGGCGAACGGGTCAACTTCCCATGACTTGTCCTTTTTGTCAACCGTAATGCACTGGGAAGGACATTTCATCTGGCATACCCCGCAGAGTATGCATTTCTCCATTTCAATCTTCAGTTCGCCTTTTACATCCTTGAATGTTTCGATCTTTTGAAATGGATACAGTCTAGTCGCATATTTTGTCAACAGATTCTTTAAAACTGTCTTTGTCATGAACATGGCTTTTTTCTCCCAAATTTTATCTTTCGGTGCAACTGATACAAGGATCAATCGTCAGAATCAGGACCGGAACATCTGCAAGATCACAACCGGGAAGCATATCAAGCAGAGGGGGAATATTAGCGAATGTCGGCGTCCTTATGCGCAGGCGGTCAAGAAACTTCTTGCCGGTTGCCTTGATATAATACAGGACTTCACCGCGCGGCTGTTCAACACGGGAAACGACCTCGCCTGAGGGGAACCCTTTCGGTTTTACGGAAATTTCACCCTCGGGCATTTTGGAAAACGCCTGTTTGATCAGGTCAGCAGCCTGTAACACTTCATTAAAACGGCACACAGTCCTAGCATATGAGTCCCCATCGGTCTCCACTACCGGAGTGAAATCAAGCTCCGAATAGGCGGCATATCCGGTCTGGCGCAAATCCTGGGCAATTCCGCTACCGCGCAAGGTCGGACCGGCTGCGCCGAGCTCATATGCCTTTTCCTTGCTGAGAACACCGATGCCAACCGTTCTTTGCTTTACCGTATAATCATCGAGAATCGTCGTCCTGAGCTGGTTGACTTCCTTGACAACCTTTTCCAGGCTCTCAAGAATCCATTTTTCCATCTCTTTATCGATGTCCCTCTTGACCCCACCAACCACGTTGACCGAGATGATAACCCTGTTCCCCGCGGTTGCCTCCTGGAGATCCATCACCCTTTCCCTGATTCTCCAGCATTGCATGAACAGGCTCTCGAAACCGAAGGCATCCGCGAAAAGCCCCAGCCAGAGCAGATGGCTGTGAATCCTGTGCAGCTCGGCCCATACCACCCTCAGGAATTTTGCCCTGGGCGGCACGTCAACCTTCATCAGGGACTCTATGCCCTGACAATAACATAATGCATGAAGGAAACTGCATATGCCGCAGACCCTTTCCACAATCTGAATCATTTGAGTATGATCCCTGATTTCGGCAAGCTTTTCCAAACCTCTGTGAACATATCCCAGCTTGGGAATTGCCTCTTTTACTATTTCATCGTCCACGGTAAGCGTAAGATGCAAAGGTTCGGGCAAAACCGGGTGCTGCGGACCAAACGGTAAAACTGTTCGCGCCATTTATTTTGCCTCCTGTTTCTGAGTTTCTACCCTGTTGACACCAATTTTACAGAAAGGTGTCTTTTGCACTTCTTCATCAAGATAAAGCATTCCGGCAAAGTCAAGCGGCAACCCGTCGAACTCGACGCCGAAGTGCTCCTTGATCTCGTTTTCCACAAGGACCGCGCAAGGGTATACACTTGTTATGCTAGGTGTTTTGTTCCCTTTGGGCACATTTACCCGAACATTGACCAGATCAAGATCCTGATCGAAGTGATAAAGCAGATCTATGCTCTCGCCGAGATCGGCCGACGACATGGTAACCAGTCTATAGCCGCCATCCTTGAGTTTCTTTGTTTCTGAAATAATGTTTATGGAATTGCTCTCTATTGCACTTGCCGCTTCAAGTACTACGACACTTTGTTTCACAGCATAATCCTCCTTACACGGATTTTACCTGTCTTTTATTTGTTTTTGGGTCTGCTCGAGCCGCTCAAAAATTCCCTGGTCGACTTTCTTGCCTTTTTCGGCAAGCTTCTGGAGCGCAATAACCACTCCGTCGATAATCGCTTCGGGTTTCGGCGCACATCCCGATACATAAGAATCCACCGGTATGACCTTGTCCGCCCCGCCGACGACATTGTAAGCTTCCCGGAAGACGCCGCCGGATGTTCCGCATGCGCCTATGGCCACTACTACTTTCGGCTCCGGCATCTGATCGTAGATATTTTTCAAGGCAATCTTGTTCCTGTGATTCACCGTACCGGTGACAAGCAGTATGTCGGCATGTTTTGGATTCCCGACGTTGATAATCCCGAATCTTTCGATGTCGTAAACGGGGGTCAGACACGCCAGTACTTCGATATCACATCCATTGCAGCTTCCGCAGTCGAAATGCAGCAGCCACGGTGATTTGACTCTAGACTTATTTATCAGCCCTTTCATATTTTATGTAACCTCTCTTTAGTTTAATAGCGATGTCGTTCCTATGAAACTCTTAGCCGCGCTATTACTTGATCTTCTCGTAAATCCACACGAAGTTGGCAAATGACATGATCAGGCCGCCGGTCCAGGTATGCGGAAGCATCCATCGCCAGGTAAGGCGTGCCGTGATATTGTCTACCAGAATTTCGCCGAAATATGTGACGACAAGAAGAATTATCATGCCGATAAGGCTCGTGTGCCAGAACAAGGCGCAGAGACCGAGAAGGAAGACTGTTTCGTACCAGTGGGAAATCTCGATGATTGCGAGATAGGGTCCCGAATACTCGGTCAGCACGCCTTTAACGAGTTCCTGATGGGCGTGATGCGAAGTTGAAAGATCAAACGGCGACTTC
>Ga0335070_10007087_pt1 | contig 13168 bp, 10 predicted proteins | sample Lox_Sample_13_FD_206722 | JGI IMG/M metagenome (GOLD analysis project Ga0335070, IMG submission 206722) | Soil microbial communities from Loxahatchee National Wildlife Refuge, Florida, United States - Lox_Sample_1.3 | ecosystem: Environmental > Terrestrial > Soil > Wetlands | place: USA...
GGTCCCCCGAGATAAGAAAGACCATCAAAGAATGCGCGCCGCGACACTTGCTGCGGTGCTGCTTCATGATGTTGGACACGGGCCATATTCCCACGTATTCGAAGAGCTATCTGAACATGCCGCATTAAACGTATCGCACGAGGAGTACACGCGCGCGATAATAAGCGATACGGAAATCGGCGATATCTTGAAGAAGCATCAGCTCTTCGACGAGGTAGTGTCTTTTTTCGACAAAGATGTGCCGAACAACCCATATTCGGCAATCGTGTCTAGTCAACTCGACGCAGACCGCTTGGATTTCCTCACTAGAGATCGCTATTTTACCGGCATCCAAGTCGGACAGATCGATCACGAATGGTTGTTCGACAGCCTACGAATTGCGGAAGTTGCCTACGGCGTCGAAGCAGGTGAAGCAAGGCACACGTTTGTAGTGGTTCAAAAAGGGCTTGGGGTTCTTGAGGACTACATTTCGGCGTACCTGAAATTGTACGAGTCTGTGTATCTCCATAAGACAACCCGCGGCATACAGTTTCTCGTTGAGCTTGCATTGAGGAGCGCTCTTAACGATATAGCCGCGGTGCGCGATAGCGGAATAAATAGCCCTCTTCTCGACTATTTTTCTGTGAAACCAGAGCAGCGGCTTGCGCACTATCTTCGGCTCGATGATGTTGATGTAGTCACGGTCCTGAAACAACTTGCGACGCGCGATCTCGGACCAGCGTCCCGATTTGCGCACCGGTTTCTCAAGCGTGAGACTCTAAAATGTTACGAGCCGAACGACCCAAATAAAGACATGGACCGCAATCGCACGAGTGGCTTTCGGGCCAAACTGGAGGCGAAGGGAATCTGGTTTCACCTGGACGTGAGCAAAGAGAAGGGCTTCAATTATTACGGGGCGCTCGGCGAGGATTTCTTGCGGAACATCATGGTCCAGGTCGACCGTGTACAGACGCGGCCCATTGGCGAAGTCGCGCCAAATATACCGACAAAGGTCCGCGCTCGGTGCAGATTCTATTTCCTCACCGACGAGGACCGCCAGGCGGCAGCCGAGATTTGGCGCCAGAACTAGCAGATGCCAGGAACCACCGTTTTGCGAAGCCGCGCGAGTTTTTGTGCAGACGGGCCTATTTGTGCAAAGCTCCTCGCGGTGAGGTGGGCGCCTGAGGATCAGTCCTGCCGATATTTCGGCTTCGGATCGATCGCCACCGTCGCCCAATCGCGAAGCCGGTCCATGAAGTCTCCCGAGCGCAGGTAGCGCAGATGCGCGGCGAACCTGTCTTCGGCGAGAACCTTGCGGCCGAGATTGTTCTCTTCGTCCTTCATGAGCTGCAACACGCGCTCGTCCTCGCCCGCTTCAAGCCAAAAGCCGTGCTGCGCCGCGCAATAGTCCATTTCCAGATCATAGAGCCGGTATTGAAAACGCTGCATCGGTTGGCTGCATTGCGGGCATTTGCGGCTGTCGGGCGTGGGCTCGAACATCAGGCTGCCCTTTTCGTCGTCGCCGAAATCGAAGACTTTGTCCTCAAGCTGGGTCAGCTCCTGCGGCGTAAGCCACATGCCGGCACAGGACGGGCAGACTTCCATCTCGATTCCGTCGCGCTTCTTTTGCACCAACTCCGCATTGCAATCCGGGCACTTCATGGGGCCTCCGCATTCGGTCCTGGGCAGTTTGGCGATTTGAACCGGAGCGTCAATTGCGCCTCGTCACACGTCTTTCTTCATCGCCATATACGCCCGCGTGTAGGGACGCCTAAACAAGCGGCCGATAGCGTTCCAGCCGTTTGGTCGTGAACCGGATGGTCCACGCAACCAGCGCCACGTTAACGCCCGTGTTCAGGAATTGCGCGATCAGAATGATGCGGGCCATGAAACCTATTCGCGGATCTTCCCAAAAGATCCAGGGTATGCGTGACGGCGCCACCATCAGAGTTGCGGCGACAGGTTAGCTGTCCCTGCGTTCCTCCCGCGCAGCAGCGCGGGATGGGCCCCCTCCACCGCTTCGCGGTCCCCCTCCCCCGACATTCGTCGGGGGAGGACTGAGACTGTGCGTCGACGCCAATCCTCCCCCGATGCGCAGCATTGGGGGAGGGGGACCGCGTCCCGCCTACGCTGAAGCTACGGCGGGTTTGAGTATGCACGTGGTCCGCCGAAGCCTTGGCGAAGGCGGAAGCGGTGGAGGGGGCAAGCGCCGCACGGCATGCAATTGCGTAGGGCGCGCTACCGCAAACTTGCCTAGACCTGCGGCCGATAGCGTTCCAGCCGCTTCGTCGTGAACCGGATGGTCCACGCCACCAGCGCCACGTTGACGCCCGTGTTCAGGAACTGTGCGATCAACAGATAGTTCGCCGGCGTCACGGTCAGCGCCAGTGTGAGGTTCAGCGAGGTCTGGATCAGGATGCCCGCGACCCAGACCAGCGAGGCGATCGTGAATGTGCGGCCCTTGTCGAGCGTGTGCGCCGTGAGAAAGTCTGCGCGCAGGGCCGGATTGCCGGCGCCGACGAACTGGCGCGCAATGTAGAAGATCGGCGGGTGGCCGAGGAGCGTGAGGCCGAGGAAGATCGTCGAGACGATATAGCCTTCGCATGAGCGCAGCAGGATCGCCCAATGCACATTCGGCGCGGCCAGCGCCGTCACGATGTTGTAGGAGATTTCGAAGAGCGCGATCACGGCGATGAAATCGATCATGCGCGTGCGCAAATGTCCGAGCACGAGGCCGAGGATCGGGAAGATGCTGGCATAGACCAGCGGGACGACGCTGCCCGCCGGATAATGCGGCGCCAGCACGCGGTAGAGCAGATAGGGGCAGACGCCGTTGACGAAGAGGCTGAGGCCGATCGAACGCGCGGCGTGCAGCGGATCGAAGACGGCGCCGGCTTCTCCGACGGTCGGAAGCTCGGGCGTTTCGGGCGCGGCGTCGGTCATGGGAATGCCTTCAGGCTGGAGAGGGTTATTGACCCCCCGCACCCCGCCCGGCAAGCCGGGGGCGGTCAAGGTCTTGGAACGGAACGAGAACTTTTTCCTTGACAGAGTGAACCTATATGGTTATTTTAATGCCGATTTGGTATAAAGGTCCATTTCATGGCCATCGCAGTCCCCAGGCGCAACGGGTTTGAAGGTCCGCATCCCATCCCGCAAGGAGGGCGCGGGTCCGCGCGTAAATATTCCGTACACAGACGGATTTCACCCTGCGCGACCCTGCTTTTCGCCTTGGCCGAACGCGCGCGATCGCGCGAAAGCCTTGTGCGGCGGGCCTTAAACGCATTCCGCGCGGCGGCGGGTTTTTTGCTGACCCTGTTTTTCGCCCTGATAGCAGGGTGGCGGTGCGCGTCAGCGCCGTGTCGCGGCGAAGCGCGCGAGCTCGCCGGCCAGCCGCGGCATCAGCGCGTCCCAGTCGCCGAAGCGCTCGGGCGAGAAGACGCGCGTCCTGGCGTACCAGGGGAAGTGGTCCGTGCCGAGCTGCGGCCAGGTGCGCCCGGCCGTGAGGAACCAGGTCTCGGTGCCGGTGGAGGCGGCGATGGCCGCCGCCGCCGTGGGCGCCGACAGCACGAGATCGAGCGCCGCGGACAATGCGGCGGCGCCTTCGATGTCCTGCTTCAGGTCGAGCCCGTCCATCACCTTGATGTCGACGCCGAACGCCGCGCGCACGCGGGCGAGATCGCCCTCGCAGTCGCCGTACTGCACATTGACGAAGGTGACGCCCTTGGTCTTCAGCACCGGGCCCCAGGCGTCGAGCGGGCTGAAATATTTCTGCCGCTTCACGTCCTGCATCATCGAGCGCCAGCACATGCCGACGAACGGCCCGCGGCCCATCGCGGCAAGCTGCCGGCGGAAACCCTTCACGCGCACCGGATCGGCAACGATCAGCGGATGCGCCGGAAAATCGTCGAGGCTTTTGCGCAGGAACTGCAGCGGCGTTCCCATGGTCGCGAAATAGTCGGGCTGCCCGTCCTTCACGGCCCACGGAATGAAACGCACCTCATAGGCGCCGTCATCGGTCACGGCGCGGCGATCTTCATAGGCGCCGACCTGGGCCTGCGGGAACGAGCGCGCGAAGAGATCGACAAGACGATGTTCGACGGCGATCAGAAGGCGCCCGTCGGGACCCACCGCGTCGATGAGATCGGGAATGACGGTCGAGAACATCAGCTCGTCGCCGAGGCCCTGTTCGCCGACGATCAACAATCGCTTGCCGGCGAGCGGCTCGCCGTTCCACGCCGGCGCCGACAGCACGTGACGGACATAGCCGCGGAAGCGCGGCGAATTGCGGATCTCGTAATTGCGGAAGCCTTCCTCGAGGCGTCCCATGCCCATCAGGCAGACGCTGCGCGAATGCTGGCCTTCCATGATCTCCTTGGGATCGACGGCCCGCGCCAGCGCATTGTCGTAGGCCTCGAGCGCGTCGTCGAGCTGCCCCAGATGCTGGAAGGCGAAGCCGAGATTGTGATAGGCGCGCGGAAATCCCGGCGCAATACGGATCGCTTCCTTGTAGAAGACGATGCTCTCGCCGGCGCGGCCCGACTCGGCAAGCACCGTCGCCAGCGCATTCCACAGCACGGCCTCGCGCGGCATCTGCTTCAGTGCCGCGCTCAGCGTGTCGATCGCGGCCGCCGTATCGCCCATCTCGCACAGGATCGTGCCGAGATTGTTGTAGCCGAGCGGGGAATTCGGCTTCAGCGCGACATAGCGGCGGAACATCTCCATGGCCGCGCCGGTCATCTTCAGCGCCCAGGCGGAGAGGCCGAGATTGATCAGGAGATCGGGATCGTCGGGATCGAGCTCGAAAGCACGCTCATAGGTGACAAGCGCCTTGTGGACATGGCCCATGCGCTCGAGACACATCGCGAGCAGGTGATAGGCCTGCGCGTTGGTCTCCTCGGCCAACGTGGCCTTGAGCGCAAGCTGGCCCGAGCGGACGATGTCGCCGGCGCGCCAGGCCTTAACGGCGCGGCGCAGGATGCCGTTCGAAATGCGCCGCTGCAGCGCCTCTTCGGCCGATCCTTGAGCCTCCGCGAAGCGGACAAGCGCATCTTCCTGCGCGCCGGTTCCGGCACGGCTTTCAAGGCCAAGCACCGCGGCTGCCTGCGCCATCCGCTGAAATCCCCTGTCACTGCCTGCAGGAATAAGGCGCCGAACGTGCTTAATCTTTAGTGAAGCAAAAGAACTCGCTCGAAAGCGCTTTGTTAAGAACTAGAGATTAGCGTGTGTCGCGCAACTGACAGGACCCGTGTGCCCACACGCCCTGTCTCGGGAGCCTACGATGCCGCTGAAATTGTCGCTGAAGCCCGGCGAACGATTTGTGCTGAACGGCGCTGTGCTCGCCAATGGCGACAAGCGCACCAGCCTCATCATCCAGAACAAGGCGTGCGTGCTCCGCGAGAAGGACATCATGCAGCCGGAGGATGCCTCGACGCCCGCGCGCCGCATCTATTTCCCGATCATGATGATGTATCTCGACCCGGCCGACGACGAGAACTACTACACCGATTTCGCGCTCCGCATGACAGAATTCATGGGTGCCATCCGCAATCGCACGGCGCTCGCGCAATGCCTCGAGATCAGTCGGGATGTCATGAGCGGCAACTACTACAAGGCGCTCATGCTGTGCAAAAAGCTTTTCGATTTCGAACAGGAGCGGCTCAATTATGACGGTAAAGGCCTACCAAAGCACGCAGCGGGCCACTGAAGACCCGCGTGCCATGGAGTACCGGCTGTTCGGCCAGGTCACCGGCGCGCTGATCGATGTGAGCAAGAACGGCACCAGGGGCGGCAAGCTCGCCGAGGCGCTCGACTGGAACCGTCGGGTGTGGCGCACGCTGGCGACCGATTGCATGGACGACCGCAACCGCCTTCCCGAAGGCGTGCGCGCGCAGATCATCTCATTGTCGCTGTGGATCGCGAAATATTCCAAGCGCGTGATGCGCGAAGGCGCACCCGTCGATCCGTTGATCGAAGTGAACCGCACCATCATGCAGGGCCTGCAGGACGCGGCCTGATCCGACTCCGTCAATTCCGTCGACACCCATCGCAACGCCGGTCCTTTGGGGCCGGCGTTTTGTTTTTCGAGCGCTTTCTTCCCTGCAAAAAAGTCCAGCCCGGCAAGCCTTGCCTAGGGTAACCGGATTTTAGCCAAATAAAATCCTGCCGTTTCAATCAGTTAGCGGGCGCGCCCGGTTGTGCCGCGTTGGCACGCCGATTGCCCTAAGGGATTTCGACGGCGTGTACGCACGCACCAGATTGGAATGGAGAAAACCATGTTGAGCGTGAATACCAACACAGACGCCATGACGGCGCTGGAATACCTCAACCAGACGCAAGGTCAGCTGGCGCAGACGGAAAACGCGGTGTCGACCGGTCTTACGGTCGCGACTGCGAAAGACAACGGCGCAGTCTACGCCATCGCGCAGAATATGCGCGGCGACGTCGCCGGCTATTCGGCAGTGACCGAAAGCCTGAACAACTGCTCTTCGACGGTGGATGTCGCCCTCTCGGCGGGCCAGTCGATCTCCGACCTGCTCATCCAGATGAAGCAGCAGGCCCTGGCGGCGGCCGACACGTCGCTCAACACCACGAGTCGCGCGGCCCTCAATGCCAACTTCCAGGCGCTGCTCCAGCAGATTACGACCGTGGTCGAGAACGCCAAGTTCAACGGCTCGAACCTGATCGACGGTTCGACCAACATGATCCAGGCGCTCGCCTCCTCGGACGGCCAGCATCGCATCACGGTCCTCGCCGAGAACATGAGCCTCTCGGGTCCGATCGTTCTGATCTCTGCTGCCGCCTCGATTTCGACGCAGACGCAGGCATCCGGGATGATCAATGCCATCCAGACCTCGTTGAACAACGTCGACTCCGCGCTCGCATCACTCGGCTCGGGTTCGGCGAAATTCTCGATCCAGGCGACCTTCGTGCAGAACCTCTCCGATACGCTGACGACGGGTATCGGCAATCTCGTCGACGCCAACATGGCGAAAGAAAGCGCCACGCTCACCGCGCTGCAGACCAAGCAGCAGCTCGGCGTGCAGGCGCTCTCCATCGCCAACCAGGCGCCGCAGATCATCCTGTCGCTGTTCCACTAAGCGGCCGATCCAATCTGGTTTCTCCGTCGAAGGCGACGCGGGCTTTGCGCCCGCGCCGCCTTCATCTTTTTGAAAGCGGGCAGATTATGCCGCCCATCCCGGCAAGTTTTTCCGCGTCCCGGCAATTAGTGCCGCGAGGCAAAGGTTGCGCAAAACTTTCTGCCTAAGACCGGTCTTCGGCGCGATGCCGAAAATGATCGTTAGCAAATCCTTCCGCAAATCCGGCACATTCGTTGCGAATTGCGCCTTGGGGCAAAACGCTCCTGAGCAAAATGCTCGTCGGTACGAGCCAGAACGGAGGCGCTTATGATCAGTATCAACACCAACACCGATGCCATGACGGCGTTGGAATATCTCGACAAGACGCAAGGCAGCCTGGCGCAGACGGAAAACGCCGTCTCCACCGGTTTGACCGTTGCCACCGCAAAGGACAACGGCGCCATCTTCGCCATTGCCCAGAACATGCGCGGCGACGTGGCCGGTTATCAGGCGGTCACGCAGAGCCTTGAGAACGCGGCGTCGACGGTCGACGTGGCGTTGTCTGCCGGCCAGTCGATCTCGGACCTGCTCATTCAGATGAAGCAGCAGGCCCTGGCGGCGTCCGACACTTCGATGAACACCTCGAGCCGCCAGGCGTTGAACGACAACTTCGTCGCTCTCGTCCAGCAGATCTCGACGGTCGTGGAGAACGCCCAGTTCAACGGCGCGAACCTGATCAACGGGTCCACCAACCAGATCATGGCTCTCGCGTCCTCGGACGGTCAGCACCGCATCACGGTTCTGGCCCAGAACATGAGCTTGTCGGGTTCGGTCGTCACGATCTCCGCCGCTGCGACGATCTCCACTCAGGCCGGCGCTTCGGCCATGGTGACCCAGATCGAAAACTCGCTGACCAACGTCGACGCCTCTCTGGCGACGCTCGGCGCCGGTTCGGCGAAGTTCTCGATTCAGGCGACATTCGTGCAGAACCTGTCCGATACGCTGACGACCGGTATCGGCAACCTCGTCGACGCCAACATGGCCGTCGAGAGCGCCCAGCTCACCGCGCTGCAGACCAAGCAGCAGCTCGGCGTGCAGGCCCTTTCGATCGCCAACCAGGCGCCGCAGATCGCTCTGTCGCTCTTCCACTAAGCGCCCAATAACTCGGCGAGGCCGTCCTCCACGGCCTCGCCGGCGTTTTTGTTCAACGCTTTGTTGGAATGACAGTGCAGTTTGCCGCGCCCTGGGCGTCTCGGGGTTTCGGCAGTGGGTGTCGAGTTATAAGAAACGGGAGATGGCGGGCGGAGTTTTTGCCGGATGGGATCGCTTCGCGTTACGCGCCGGAGCGAGTGGGGCACCCGGCCAAATGCGTCTCCGTCCGTCTTTCCGTTGTTGGCCTCGATTAAGGTGTCAGTCCCGCGCAAGCGGGAACCCAGCCGGCGCGTGTCGACACGCCAAAAAACTCTCGCGCCCGCGGACGCTCGCACCAAGGTCGTGAGACGTTCGGCGACATCGTATTGGGGTGCACTCCAGTATCGTGTCGCCCTATTCTTGTCTCAGTCGTATCCTGAAGGATTGCAGGCTCAGGAGTTCAGCCCTGTGGTAGCCCCATGCTAACTGCGAAGTTATGATACCAATTGCGCACTACCGAAGATCTAAGCTTTCGCTCCGACTCGCCGTAGGTGCGCTGGCAGTGGCGCTCCTAGTGTATATAACCTTTTGGGGTTATGGCGGGCATTTATTGAGCACAATTTCCCGATCGCCAAACGCCTCGTTCTTGTTTCCCCTCCTAGCGACCGCTTGGTTTGCTGGCGCTGCTACCTCTGTGACAATTGCTATCAAGCTTAGACAGCTCATTTTTGGAAACGGCGTGGCTGTTTGGATTGACCAGGGTGAGTTGATCTTCATGCGTAGTTGGTACGTTCGTGTACCGTGCAAGGAAATAGTGCGAGCAGAGCGGGGAACGCTTCAGACATCTATATTTACTAAGGACGAAGCCGTGGTTTTGTCGCTGCGATCGGGCGACACGAGAACGTTTCCGACTAGTTCACTGATCGAGCCATGCGGCGCAATCGTGGCCGCAGTGAATGGATTTGTCGACACAATGTCTATTCATCAGAAATTCTGATCGACTTTGTCGCAGACCGGTTTTTCAAAGAGTAAAATTACGCCAGACAACCCGCCAGCGTTTCGACGACGAACGTCACGTCGGCTTCGGTCATGCTCGCGAAGAGCGGCAGGCTGAGGGTGCGCGCGTAGTAGCGATCGGCGCCCGCCAGCGGGCCCACATCGTGGCGCTGCGCGTAGTAAGGCTGGCGATAGACGGGATAGTAGTGCACCTGGGAGCCCACGCCGTGCTGCTGCAGCCGGCGCATGACCTGGCCGCGCGAAAGGCCCAGCGCCTCGAAATCGATCAGCACCGCGTAGAGATGCCACGCCGGCAGGCAACGCCGCGTGCGCGCCACCGGACGGACCAGCGGCGCCAGTGCCGCCAGCTTTGAATCATAGGCGGCTGCAAGCGCACGGCGGCGCGCCACGAAGCGTCCGAGCTTGCCCAGCTGCGAAAGCCCCAGCGCGCACTGGATGTCGTTGGCGCGCCAGTTGAACTCCGGCTCGATGAGTTCGTAATACCAGGGATTGGCCACGCCGTCGGCGTCGAAGGCGTCTTCGATATTGGTGAAGGCCTGCGGATCGCGCGTCATGCCGTGATTGCGGGCGAGAACGAGCCGGCTCGCCATCGCGGGATCGTTGGTCGTCACCGCGCCGCCTTCGCCCATGGCGATGGCCTTGACGGGATGGAACGAGAAGACGCTCAGATCGCAGAAGCGGTTGGCGCCGATGCTCGTGACATGGCCGTCGTCGCAGACATAGCCGGTGCCCAGCGCATGACAGGCGTCGTCGACGATGTGGGCGCCGTGCGCGCGCGCGATCGCCGCGATCTCTTCGATCTCGCCGCACTGGCCGTTGAGATGGACGTTGAAAACGGCGTCGACCTTGCCGGCGCGGTGCAACGCGTCGACCAGATCCTGCGGCCGCATCAGGCCCGAGGCCGGATCGACATCGGCGAAGATCACATCGGCGCCCGCGATATGCGGCGCGCTGGCCGTGGCCAGAAAGGTGATCGCGGGCACGATGATTTTGGAGCCCGGTCCGAGCCGCAGCGCGCGCGCCGCCATGTGCAGCGCGGCCGTGCCGTTGGCGCAGACGACGGCGTGGTTTGCGGCGACGGTCTTCGCCAGCTGCGTCTCGAAGCGGCCGACATAGGGTCCGGTGGTGAGGAAATCGCCGCGCATCGCTTCGGCGACGGCCGCGATGTCGTCCTCTTCGATGACCTGGCGGCCATAGGGCAGAACGCGGTTGGGAAGAGCCGGCGGTTCGCGCCGGCGGGCAGGCGCGCTCACGCGAAAGCCTGTGCCAGAAGCATTTGCAGGCCGCGCGCGTCCAGGCGCTCGCTGTTGCTGTCGCTGGAATAGGCGAAGCCTTCGGCGACGGGCTTGGCGCCGCGGTTGATATAGGCCTCGCGGGCCGCCGCCGCGAAGCTGGCCAGGATGACAAAGCGGTCGTCGATCTCCACCGTCCAGCGGGAATCGTCGGCCGGGATCATCGTCTCGTGCAGCTTCTCGCCCGGACGGATGCCGACCGTCTTCTGGTCGAGCTTGGGGCAAAGGAGCGCGGCGAGATCGGTGATCGTGGTGGACGGAATCTTCGGCACAAAGATCTCGCCCCCGCGCGTCATCTCCATGCTCGACAGCACGAAGTTCACGCCCTGCGTCAGTGTGATCCAGAAGCGCGTCATGCGCGGATCGGTGATGGGAAGCGACTGCGCGCCGTCTTCCGCCAGCTTCTTGAAGAAGGGCACCACGCTGCCGCGTGAGCCGAACACATTGCCGTAGCGCACCACCGCGAATTTCGTGCCGTCGGCGCCGGAGAGATTGTTGGCGGCGACGAAGATCTTGTCGGAGGCGAGCTTGGAGGCGCCGTAGAGATTGACCGGATTGGCCGCCTTGTCGGTCGACAGCGCGATCACCTTGCGCACGTTGCGGCGCAGCGCGGCATAGACGAGGTTCTCCGCGCCGAAGACGTTGGTGCGGATGCATTCGAAGGGATTGTATTCGGCGGTCGGCACCTGCTTGAGGGCCGCGGCGTGGATCACATAATCGATGTCGCGCATGGCGAGCTCGAGGCGGTCGCGGTCGCGCACGTCGCCGATGAAGTAGCGCATGAAAGGATGGCGCTCCACCGGGAACATCTGCTGCATCTCGAACTGCTTGAGCTCGTCGCGCGAGAAGATGACGAGGCGGCGCGGCTTGTAGCGCTCGATCACCGTCTGCACGAAATGCTTGCCGAACGAGCCGGTGCCGCCGGTGACCAGCACGGCCTTGTCGTTCAGGTCGAGCCAGGGCTGGGTGAAGTCGCGCAGCGCCGGTTCGGACCTGCGCGGCGGATTCTTGTCGTCGTTCGTGGGAAGGAAAATCTTGGCCGCCCGCTGCGCCATAGCTCGTGCACCTTCGTGGTTCTGAGCGAAGTCTTACAGAACGTCCTTAACAACCCCCTGACGATGCGGACCGGCTTAGCGAAAATCGAAACCGTCTGGGACCCTCACGGTAGGGCGACGGCTTGCGGGTTTCGTCCAGCTCGAGAGCCGACAGGATCAGCTGGCAGAAAAGGCTGCCGCCGACGCGCCTGTGGGTAAGAAGCCCCAGCAGCGGCGCCGTTTCGCGATCGACCTCCACGCGGATGCGCGTCGCGGCGTCGCCGAGCTCGGCCCAGCCTTCCGTCATGCCGATGCCGTAAGAGGCAGAGACGAGGAAGGACACCGGCGCGCCGTGGTCGGCGACCGCGTCCTTCAGCGCAAAGGTTTCGTAATCCTTACCGCCGTTGTGCGTCGTCAGGAAAAGCCTGTCCCAGTCGAACGCCTCCGGCAGCAGCGTGATGTGGCCGAGGCGGAGCGATCCGCGATCGAAAGCCTCCCAGGCGAATTCGAGGTCGAAGTCGACCCTGGGCGCGTTCGCATGGAAGCGCATCGTTTTGAGGATGGCCCCTTTCGGCGTCTCGATGCTGGCCGAAACGACTGTGTCGCCGTTGGCCTCGCGCGCGATCCAAGGTTCGCACCATTCGAGATCGGTGACCTTGTGCTCGCCCGGCGCCTCGAAAACGCAATCGCCGGTGTACCAGTCAGCCTGCAGTGCGATGTCGTCGAAATGGCCGTGCGGCAGGCCACCGACCGTGGCATCGGCATCGCCTTCGAACTGCAGAGTCTCGATCGCCAGACCGCGGCGGCGATCCAGCCTGGCCTTCAGCGTCGGGGTTTCGATGTCGATGTGGCGGGAGAATTTCGCCTGCCCTTTGCGGGATCGAAAATGCGCCGCGTTTTCGGGCGGTGAAACCGACCAACGCTCTTCCGCTGTCCTGAGCCGTTCACAGAACGCCGCCCAACGCCTCTCCGTGATATGGGTGCGAAAGTCGCTGGACCAGAGATAGCAGAGCTCTTTCCAGGCGGTCGCGCCGGCATTGCCGCGCACCAGCCCCTGATAGATGCGTTGGCACGCCGCGTTGATGCCGAGATCGTCACGGCCGGTCACGGCCCAGCGTGAGAGATTGTATTTGCGCTGCTTCTTCACCGGCACCGGACAGGCAGCGCTTTCAAGCCTCAGCGGCGCGCCTTCTTCGCGATGTGCCAACGCCGCGGTCGGCGCAATCAGACGCAGATCGCACATGTCGGAGAGTGCGGCGAAGGCCTCGCCGACGCGCGACCATTCCTGTCCGCTGACGGCGTCTTCAGTGCGATAGCGGCCGGGGCGGAATTCGAAGATCTCGGCGTCGCTGGCGTAGAGGCAGAATATGCGCGGCGTGTCGTTCCGCTGCGCCGTGACGTAGCGCACGTAGTCGCTCATCGCGATGTCGCCGTGCGCCAGACGCTGCAGCTTCTGGAACGCGACCGTGTTCGTCCACAACAGATCGATCGTGCGGCCATCAGCGCCCAGAGCGCGCTGCGGACGATACCGCGTTTCTGCGGGCCATTCGGGGTGATGGGCTGCCGGATTGTCCCAATCCATCAGGATCGCGCTATAGCCGGCATCGAGATAAAGGCCGACGAGACCGGCGGAATAAGC